>OLOV01000540.1_pt1 | contig 33296 bp, 26 predicted proteins | sample 1672931 | NCBI WGS metagenome assembly OLOV01 (sample SAMEA3136738, study PRJEB25190) | human gut metagenome | biome: human gut; feature: human-associated habitat; material: faeces | place: Austria | collected 2013 | reverse complement strand
CTGCGGAGTGGCCAGGGCCACTCCCTGTTTTCATCCAATTGACTTTTACGTCACACGCAGCCTTCTTTGGTACTTTCTTGGGCGCCAAGAAAGTACCGTATCCCCCCGTTCCCCCGTATTCCCTTATCTGCCAAAATTTCTCAAAATCTGTAAATCCCTGCAACAAATGCCGCGGCTGTATCGTCTATATAAGTAGAGAGCGCGGCGGCGCATCTTGCACAGAGAGGTGACAGGCAATGAAAAGCGTAAAGCCCGGTCGCGGGCCCTCCTTCATGAACGGCGTCGGCTATATGGCGGCGGCCGTGTTCGGCATATTCTGGATGATCCTGGCCGGCGGTATCGGCGCGCCGGGGCTGTTTGTTGCCTTTGGCGCAATCTTCGTGCTGATGGCCGTCGCCGGGGCAATCTACCAGTTTTCCAATGCCACGCGCAAAAACCGCTTTTCCGCCTTTGATATCACCGATGAGCAGGAGGAGCCGGACGAGCTGAACCAGTACTTCGGCAAGAACGGCGCAGGCTATATGCCTGAAAAGCAGGAGCCTGCCGCACGCTATTGCCCCTATTGCGGCGAAGCGCTGCAGGAGGACTATCGCTTCTGCCCCAAGTGCGGAAATGAGCTCAAGTAAATCGATAAAAGTCAATGATCCCCCGCCAACAGGCAGGGGATCGTTTTTTATTGATGCTATAGTTATTTTTTATCCTTGCTTTCCTTGCGGAACAGGTAGGTATCCACCTTGTCACGGATCTCATCGGCAATCTCGCGCTTGATGGGGAACACCGCCGCGTTGGCTACGCGCTTGGCCAGGTACAGCGCCTGCTGCAGGGTGATATCCAGCGCTTTTTCATCGATATAGCCGCTTTTAAGGTTGTCGCGGCGATCATGGATGTAATCCGCGCCGGACGCGCCGAAGCGGCACAGGTTAATCGCCGGCACGCCGTGATCGGCAAAGGGCACGCAGTCGCTGGAATAGATATCCAGCTTCACCTTGCAGGGCACGCCCAACTCGCACATCAGCGCATCCACATAGCCTACAGCCTCCTGCGTAGCCAGCACGGGCGCGATGTTGTGGCCCAGCGTCGCGGCGGCCACATCCACATTGATCATCAGCACATGCTTGCTCAATTCCTCCGCGTGCGCGGCCGTCCACGCCTTGCTGCCCAGCAGCCCCTGCTCTTCCGAGCCGAACCAGTTAAATTTCATCGTGCGCGCCGGGCGATGGGTGGCAAAGTAGCGCAGCAACTCCATGTTGATCACGCTGCCGGACATGTTGTCGTATACGCCGGTGGAAAAATGCACGCTGTCGTAATGCGCGCCGAAGGAGATGATTTCATCAGGGTACTGCGTGCCGGGGATTACCGCGCACACGTTGCGGCTGGTACCCTCCACGCATTCGCTGTCGATTTCAATATGCATACGCGCGGCGCCCCGGCGCACGATCTCCGCCGCATCGGCGGCACGCATGTTCAGCGCCACGGCAAAGCCAAAGGGCTCGGTCATGGTTTCGCGCAGCTTGCGGATATCGCAGTCCGTCTCGCTGGGACGATCCAGCGTGGTGCCCGAGAAGGTCAGGATGGCCGCAGCCCCAGCCTTTTGCAGCTTTTCATAATCCGCGCGGCGCAGGCGGCCGTTGATCATAACGATCTTGCCCTTTACATGGAGAAGGTGCGCGGGCAGCAGATCCTCAGCATAATAGAAATCCGCGTCCAGGCCGCCCTCGGGCGTGGACAGCGAGCGCTCGTAGCCCGTAACGGCGTATTCCTTCTGATAGGGCGCGGTGACGACCAGGCGCGCGCTGCCTACGCGGCCGCATGGCACGCTAAATTCCTCAATGTGCGCGTCCACGCCGCAGCCCTGAGCCTCGGCCAGCAGGGTTTCGGCGGCGCATTTCTCCGCATCGGAACCGGAGAGACGTTCAAAAGCCAGACTTTTCAGCAGCGCAAACGCGCGGCGAGCGGATACTTCCATGGTAATAATGCTCCTTTCATTTGTTGAACAGAATTTGTTTTGCGCTTTCCAGCGCCGCGCCATCCGGGGCGCTGCCCTGCGCCATATCGAGCTTGCCGCCGCCCCGCGCGCCGCTTTCGCGCAGCAGCTGCGCCATATCGAGCGCGCCATCCGCACTGCGGGCAAAGATCAGCATGCGCGCATCCTTGCGCGGGCAGGACAAAAGCGCAATTGCTCCCGGCTGAGCCGTCAGCGCAGCGGCGGCGTGCAGCAGCGTTTCGGGCTCGCCATAGGCAATGTGCCCGCAATACAGCGTGCCGCAGGGCAGGGAGATTGCGTCCCGGCGCAGCGCTTCCAGCATGGCCAGGGTCAATTGCTCCCGGGCCGCGCGGCGCGCTTCCTGAGCCGTTTCGCGCTCATGATGCAGCGCGTCCAGCGCGGTATCGGGCGTGGCGGACAGGGCGGCGCTGAGCCCTTCGGCACAGCGGGCGACACGCTGAAAATAGCGCACCGCGCGCATGCCGGCCACAAAGGTCAGCCGCAGCTTGCCGCGGGCGGGCGCGGTGGACAGAATCTTGACCGGCCCAATTTGCCCCGTCGTAGCCGGATGCGTACCGCCGCAGGCGACCATCTCGTAATCGCCCATGGCCACCACGCGCACATGCTCGGAAACGGTGGGGCGCTTGCGCAGGGGCAGAGCCGCCAGCTCGTCGGGCGCAGGGAACCAGCAGCGGATGGGATCATCCTGCTGTACGCGGGCGTTGACCATGGCTTCCAGCGTATCGATCTCCTCCGCCGTCAGGCGCGTGCGCCCGCCGGGCAAATCCATATCGATGGTGGATTCCGTCTGCCCCAGGTGCAGGCCGATCGTCACTGCGCCATACAGCTGCCATGCCGCCCCGGCGATCATATGATCGCCCGCGTGCTGCTGCATATGATCCAGCCTGCGCGGCCAATCGATGCAGCCGTGCACCGGCATATCCTGCGGCGGAAGCGCGTCCAGCTTGTGCCATACTATACCGTCCTGCACCTCCACATCGGTTACATGGGCAGTAACGTCGCCCCATTGCAGCGTGCCCGTATCATAGGGTTGCCCGCCCGAGGTGGGATAAAATGCCGAGCAATCCAGCGCCGCCCAGCCGTCTGGCCGCACGGCAACCACCCGCGCGTCAAACGCAGTCAAATAAGCATGATCATAATAAAGACGATTGGTAGGCTGCACAATAAGCCCTCCTGGGTTTGCAATAATATAAGGTAGATTTTCTCATTGGGGGCACGGCGTTATGCGGATTTCTCGTCCGCCTGCGATACCGTATAGAGCGAGTACAGCATGCCGCGGCGAGCCATCAAATCATCAAACGTGCCATGCTCGCAGATGGTGCCGCCATGCAGCACCAGAATTTCATCATAGCGGCGCATCAGCCGTGCATCCATGCGATGGGTGACGATCACACGCGTCAGCCCTTCAATATCCAAAATGGCGTCCGCCACGGCGCGGGCAGTCTGCGCATCCAGGGCGGCGGTGGCCTCATCCGCCAGCATGACGGGCGCATCCTGCATCAGCGCACGGGCAATGGAGACGCGCTGCCGCTCGCCGCCCGATAAGGCGCTGCCGTTTTCGCCACAGGGGGTATCCGCTCCGCGCTGAGCAATCAGCGCCGACAGGCCCGACAGCCGCAGCGCACGCTCCACCCGGGCGGGATCGGCCTGGCGGAACATCGTCACATTGTTCAAGATTGTATCATTAAAGATGAAAGTGTTTTGCTGTACCAGTGAAATCACGCCATACAGCGATTCGGCGCTGATGCCGCGCAGCTCGTGCCCATCATAGCGGATTTGCCCCTGATAATCGGGCGAAGCGCCCATCAGCAGGCTCAGCAGCGTGCTCTTGCCGCTGCCCGAGGCGCCCACGATGGCATAGCTTTTGCTGTGCTCCAGGCGGAAACTCACATCCCGCAGCACGGGCACGCCGTCCGGATAGGCGAAGGTGAGGTTTTGCACATCGATGCCCTGCGTCAGGCACGGGGGAATGTTTTCGCCCGTATCGCGCACATTTTCGTTCAAATTATCGGCCAGCTTGTCCATCAGCGCCAGCGCCGCCTTGCGGCTGGCCAGCAGCGGCGGCAGCTCGGTCATGGGCGAAAGGACAAAGTTCATCAGCTGCACAAACAATATTACAACGCCGGGGGTAACGCCCTGCCCGGTGACAGCCAGGTACGCGCCCAGGATGAACACGCCCATCTGCGCCAGGATGCTTGCGCCCTCGCCCAACATATGGATGCGCTGCGCCGTCGCGCCACGCGCGCGCTTGCTTTCTTCCAGCGCGGCATTTTCCTGATTGAAGAGCCGCTGAGCCTCGCCTTCGGCGCGAAAACTCTTGAGCACCGAAAAACCGCTGAGCAGATCCTTGACCATGCCCACAAAGCCGGCGTTTCGCTGCGAAACCTGGGCTTCGCGTACAGCCAGGCGGCTGCCCGTCACCACGGAAACCGCCATGGGCAAAAGCGACAGCGCCACGCCCGCAACGGTGAGGAGCGGGCTGTAATAGAGCATCATGGCCAGTGAGCCGAAAAAGACCGCCGCCAGCGAAGCGATGCTGGTGAGCTGGGGCAGGTAATCGCGCTCAATCATGGCGATATCGTTGGTCAAGGCTGAAATGTATTCGGCACTGCCTTCCCGCTGGAAGGATGCAATGCTTTTCTGCATCAACCGGGTAAACACATGGGATTTATACTGCCGCACGGCGCGGGTAACAAAGCGCGGCTTAACCACGCTCCACAGCCATTCCAGGGCAAAAAAAACGGCAATGCCAACGGCGGTGATCATCAGCAACCGCCAAAGCGGCGCGATATCATGGCCCATGGCCACATCCGTGATACGCTGAATAAGATATGAAAACAGCAAATTGCTGCAATTTATGGCAATACCAACCGCCAGCGCGGCGATAAACAGCATGTGATTCTTGTGAAAAAAGCAGCGCGTCAGCTCCCGCCGAGCCTGCTTTTGCCGGGCTTTTTTCATGACGCTCCCCTTACAAAATGGAATTATGCAGGATGAAAACTCTAAAAGTCCATGCTTATTATAGAAGATTTTCCCATTTTTTGCAACGGGGATGCAGAAAAAATGCAGTGCAGCTCAGTCAATCAAGCGCATCCGCCCGGCAATTGCACCTTTCCGCATTCAACGTGCAACCACGCCTCCCCTTCTGCGGCATTTTTTCCAGTTTTCATGCTTCTTTTATTTAAATTTGCAATTTCCAATTCCCCTAAAATAGGCAATTTGGCATTGACTTTTCCCATTGCTTGTGGTAAACTAATTAATGCTGATGAAGCAGCATGCCTCATTAGCCTGGATGCCGATATAGCTCAGTTGGTAGAGCGGCTGATTCGTAATCATCAGGTCAAGGGTTCGAGTCCCTTTATCGGCTCCATTTTTTATCGAGGTGTAGCGCAGTTTGGTAGCGCGTTTGGTTCGGGACCAAAAGGTCGCAGGTTCAAATCCTGTCACCTCGATGGAAGCTCCTGTGAACGACAGCGATGTCGGTTTACAGGAGTCTTTTCGTATATATTTTGGCCGTCCGTTCAAAAAAAGAATAAAGGAGATTCGGCATGCGCTGAAGCCCTTTCGCATCGCATCCAGAAACAACCATAAAAATGGGGAGAAAGAGTTCGAGTGGCCGGGAACCGTTACGTGGACGGATGGTTCGCTTTCGTTGATTCACGCAGATGTTTATCGGCTGGCTCCGGAGGTTGAAGCGTACATCCTGTCCGCCGACGATCTATTTTCGTGGATGTATCCGGAGCGCCCGGAGGATATTTCCTTCTTCTATAAGGGGAAATGCTGGATTGACACGACCGCTCACGAGGAATACTGCAACATCTATGATCACGAACCGGAAATGGCGCGGCTGCTCGATTCTATCGGGGATAGAATACGAGACCTGTTCCGGTGATTATGGCGGATATACGGAAAAATATCCGTTTGAATAGGAAGATGCGTCCGGTTTTTGGATTGTATGCGGAATAATCATTTTTCCGCTATAAATGGTTTGACGTTTTCTCCCGCTCCGTGGTATAATGGAAGCGGGAACGGAGGATGCGCGCAATGGAGAGCTACGGGAAAATCAAACTGGAACCGCTGTCGGATTCGGTATTCAGCTACATTTTTGCGAACAAGAACCTGACCATCTCCATGCAGGAGCTGATTGACAGCGTTCTAATGGATGCGGGTGACCCGCTGATTGGCAAGGTGAAATCCGTACAGGCATAGTACCGTGTGCAGAAGCGCATGGTTTCAACCCACGGCGGACGTTTGGACGCGCGCGTGGAAGCCGCCGACGGTACGCTGTTTGACATTGAGGTGCAGATTTATCCTGAACTGGCTATGAACGATCACTTGTGGTTCTACGGAAGCGCGCTGATGAGCGAAGAGTTTCGAGAGGGGCAGCCCTACCATGAGCTACCCCGAGTGCGCGTGATCAACCTGCTGGATTTCGTTCTGCGCGATGGACATCCCGATCTGCTGCAGCCCATCGGTTTGCTGTACCGGAAGGAGCCTGCGACGGCGACGGACGCGTTCCGCATCTACAACATCGAATTACCGAAGTTCCGAGATACGCGCCCGACGCTGGAAAGCGTCAAAGACGACCCGCTGCTCCGTTGGCTGTATCTGCTGGACGTGGGCTACAAAAATGACCATGAATTGGAGGTGCTCAGTAATATGACGGAAGGAATGCGGGCTTTTGCCAAGCGTTACAAGGTCTCGCTCAACGATCCCGACCTGCGCCGTATGTACGACTACGAAATGAGCGCCAAGCGTGAACAGGCTTCGCGGGACTATAACACGACAATCAGGGCATATGAAAATGTGGTGCGCGGGGCTTTGAAAAAGAATCTTTCAAATGAAATCATATACGCGCTGGTTGCGCTCCCCCACGCAGAGGTAGACGCGATCATCGCCAGAATTCGAGCGGAGGGTTGATGGATTACACAGCGTTCCAAGCTTGTATTTAAAACCCGCGCCCGCGGTCGGCTTTCAGCGGATCGCGGGCGCGGGTTTGTTAGCGGGAGATATGCTTGAAGTTGCCCAGCGTCTGGTTCACGTTTGACACGCACGCGAAGGTGTCCGGGAAGCGGCTGATGATTTCCATGAACCGGGTGAACTGGTGCTTATTGATGACGCAGATGAGCATCGTCTTGGGCTGGCCGCTGTAGCCGCCGGTGGCGGAGAGGATAGTGACGCTGTGGCGCAGCTCGCGAATCAGCATTTCGGTGACCTCCTGCGGATGGGAGGAGATCATTTCGATCTTCAGCGCCTGTTCGCCGCCCTGAATGATCTTGTCGCTCACGAGGGAGGTGACATAGCTGTACAGGATGCAGAGGATGACGGGCTCCACGTTGAAATCATATACAAAGTAGGAAACCAGCGCCACGATGGTGTTGAAGTAGAAGATTACGCGCATCAGAGAATATTCCGGGCGCTTTTTATGCATATAGGCCGCGAGAAAGTCGGTGCCGCCGGTGCTGCCGCCGCGGCGCACCGTCGCGCCGTAGATCAGGCCGTTGATCGTGCCGGAAGCGATGGGAGCGAGAATCGTGCTGCGGCCGTCGTTCGTGTGGTAGATAAACCGGCTTACGTCGATGACATTGTTTTGCAGAAGCAGCAGAAAGCCGGAGAACGAGAGGGTAAAAATGAAGGTTTTCACGGTGAAGGCGCGGTCGACATAGAAGAACGCGAAGATCGCCAGCGGGATGTTGATGATCAGCGACATGTAGCCGATGCTGAAATGGAACAGGTACTGAACCATCGTGGCGATACCGTTGATGCCGGCCGGCGCGAAGGCGTTCTGCAGAATGAAAATCTGGTAGTTGACGGCCATGGCCATTGCGAGAACGACCATCAGGGCGCAGTCAGGCAGCGTGAGCCTCGATTGCTTCGTGGACATGAGAAGAATCCCTCCCGTTTTGTTGAGCAGCGATATTATACGCGCTCAATGTAAACGTGCAGGGATTCTTGCATTTTATTTTGGAAACGCCCTGCGTTTATGGATCGGAGCTCTTTTCCGTCAGGTCGTCGCAGGTCGTCCACCAGCCGCGGTTCTGGTCGCCGATCCAGCGGTAGCCCTCAAGCCCGGCCGGCGGTTCGGGAGAATAGGCCATCGGAATCGCGTAGCACACGCCGGTTACCTCGCCGCTTTCCGCGCGGATGCCGACGGCGCAGTGGTCGATGCCGGTTTCCTCGGCCATCGCGGCGCGCACGAACACGTAGCCGTCCACCGAGAGCGATTCATACGGCGGCTGCGTGAGGAAAAGCACGCGCAGGCTCTCCACGTCCGACGGCCACGGCTTCGTGATGTCCAGATCGAGCTGAGCGCCCGCCGGGAGCGGCTTCGTCTCCGGCTCGTCTTCGGGCGTCGATTCGGAAACGCTTTCCGGTTCGGTCGCTTCTTCCGTCTGCGGGGCGGCCTGCGTTTCCGGAGCGGGAACGCTTTCCGTCTGGTTCTGCGCTTCCGGCTGCGCGGGCGAAAGCGAATAGGCCTCCTCCAGCGCGCGCTGAATCGCTGTCCAGTCCATCGGACGCGAGCCGTTTATGTAGCCGTACAATACGGGGGTTACGCGGTCGTCCGCAAGGCGCGACACGACCAGCGCCGTTTCCTCGCTCAGATCCAGTCCTGCCAGGTTGCGCGGGTCAAAGGAGGTGAAAAGGCCCCTCTGGCCGCGTCCGTCCTCGCGCAGGGTTCCCATCGTTCGAGCCGTCCATTTGCCGCCGCGCGGCCCGAGCATGGCCGCGGTCAGCACCTCGCTGGAGCGGCTGCCGCCCACGGTGAAGTCCAGCGTGCCGCTCAGCACGCGCCTTTCCAGCCGGGCATGCCCGCTGTATCCCTTCTCAAGCCCGCGAAGCATGATCAGTGAACGTCTGTATTCCTGATTTGCCATGCCTTTCGCCTCCCTCCCGCTGAGTCTATGTATGCGGCCCGTCCGATATGCGGGAGCGGGCGGCCATGTCGTGCCGCCGCATGATGCCCGCCAGCACGCCGCCCGGCCTTTGCGTGCGCGACGCGAAGGAAACCACCGGCCGCGTGCCCGGACGGCAGATTTCCGTGTCGGCGCGCGGCTTCCGCGCGGACAGATTCCCGTCCGCCGTTCGAATCAGCTGCGAAAGATTGCCCATGAATGCGTCCCTCCCAAGCGTGTTTTCACCGCAGAATATGCGCGTTCGGCGGCGGAGGTGCGGCTAAGAAATTACAGAAGTATGACAGAGTTTACAAATTTTCTTAGATTTTATGTTCTTGAGGACTTGCCAAGGCGTGATTTTATGGTATAATGATAGAGCAGTCTGGAGACCGGTATTCGCGTTTGGCGCAATACCGGCGCAGGTATACGATTTCTTTCGGCCCTTCCCGGCTGGAAGGGGCTGGAATTCCGACGCGGCGCGCGTGCGTGCCGCTTTGAGAGGCGGTTTACAAATGGCAAGAGAAAACCGGAGAACGTCCACGGATATGAGCTTTGACGAATTCAAGCGGCTGCACGACGAGCAAAAGCGCCGTCAGGCTCAGAAGATGGGAATGCCCGCGCAGAGACCCGCGCCCGTCGTGGCTGCGCCCGCGGCAAAGCCCGCGCCGAAAAAGCGCGTGCGTCCGCGCCCGGCGCCCGTGGAAACCACCGACTGGACGCAGATGGACGACGCGGCCGAGGGCGATGTGGAGTCGCGCCGCGAGCGCCGTCTGAAAAACGCCATGGCCGCCGCGCAGGCGGCGGTGGAGAAGCCGGAGGAAGCGCCGAAGCCGCGCCGCGCTATGAGGGCGGAGCAGGAGGAAGAAGAACGCGAGGCGGTCTACGACTCCGAAGAGGAAGAGACGGACGATGAAATCCTCGATGAGGACGAGCCGGAAGCCGAAGAAACGGAAGAAGAGGAAGAAGGCCCGTTCGCGCTAGTTCTGCGTCTGGGCGCGCGTCTGAAGGAAAAGCTCGCCGGCCACAAGGGCGAAGCCGCGGATGACGAGGACGCGGACGACGAGGAAGCGTACGACGAAGACGAGGAAGCCGGAGAAGAAGACGGCGAAGCCGCGGACGAGGACGCGGAAGGCGAAGCGGACGAAGCGCCCGCCGCCGAAGCGAAGCAGCCCGCGTTCAAGCGTCTCGGTTCGCTTTTCAAGCGTCAGAAGGAAGAAGAGGAAAACTGGGACGACGACCTGGAGGGCGGCGACGAGAACGTGTTCGAGCCCGACGAGGAGTCGGAGGATTCTTCAGAGGATACGGAAGAAGTGGATTCTCAGCCGGCCGAGGAGCCCGCGCAGGCGGCGGTCGATCTTCCGGATGAAGAGCCCGTCGTGCGCCGCGCGCAGGTGGCGTATGAGCCGGAGGAGGAGCCGGAAGCGGACGTTGTGGAGGAAGACAGCGAGCAGGTCGATCCTGACGACGACGAGGAAGAGCCCGAGGACGAAGACGAGGATGCCGAGGACGATTACGCCGACGAGGACGAAGAAGAGGATGAGCCGAAGGAGCGCTTCAGCTTCGGCGGCATGCTCAAGCGTTTCCTGAACTTCCGCAAGGGCGAGTCGGACGAGGACTACGACGAAGATGAGGAATACGAAGAGGACGAGGACGCGGAGGACGATGAATCCGACGAGGAAAACGGAGGCGTCGACGACGCGGACGAGCCGGATAACGTGCAGGAGGATGAACCCGCCGGGGAAACGGTGACAGCCGAGGCCAAGGTGGAGCAGGATGCGCAGGACGCGCCCGCGCCGTTTGCAGAAACGGAGAAGCCGGTCGCCGAGAAGAAGATAGAAAGCGCGCAGAAGACCGAAGCGCCGTTGCCGATTGCCCGGGAGGAGGAAATTCCGATGGAAGAAAAGAACGCCAACGAAAGCATCGAGATCGATTCGACCATAGAAAACAACGAAGGTCAGCCGATGTCCAGACGTGAATGGCGCATGCGCCAGCAGGCCGCGCTGGAAGCCGCCGAAAAGGCGAAGGCTGAAGCGGAAGCTGCCGAGAAGGCGAAGGCGGAAGCCGAAGCCGCGGAAAAGGCCAAAGCGGAGGCGGAAGCCGAAGCGGCGCGTCTGGCGGCGGAAAAGGCCAAGGCCGAGGAAGAAGCGGCGCTCGAAGCGGAAAAGGCGAAGGCGGAAGCACCGGAGGTTGACGAACGCCCCAGCTCGGACGACCCGACCCGCCTGTTTGCGCCGGTGCGCGTGCGCAGGAATGACGATGTGCCCGCCGAGGAACCGAAGGACGAGGAAGAGCCGGAAGACGAGGAGTATAAGGACGTATTCAGCGACGAGCTTCCGGAGGAAGAGCCGAAGAAGGGCGGCCTGTTTGGCGGTCTGTTCGGACGCGGAAGAAAGAATCGCGCGGACGACGAGGACGACGATTACGATGAGGACGACGAGACCGATTCCGAGCCGCAGTCTGCCGAAGAGCCGAAGAAACCCGCGAACGTGCCCGTGATTCTCGACGACGAGGACGAGGAAGACGACGAGTACGAGGACGACGAGGAAGAGGAAAAGAAGCCCCGTGGTCTGTTCGGCCGCCGGAAGAAGAAGGCGGACGAGGACGAAAAGTCCTCTCGCCGCGGCCGCAAGGCTTCCTCGGATGATGACGACGAGGACGACGACGAATACGAGGAGCCCGCGCGCCGCGGTCGTAAGGCGGCATTCGATGACGAGGATGACGACGAGGAAGAAGAGAAGCCCTCCCGCCGCGGCCGCAAAGCGTCGTTCGATGACGATGACGACGAGGAAGAAGACGAAAAGCCTTCCCGCCGTGGCCGCAAGGCAGCCTTCGATGACGACGATGACGATGACGAGTACGAGGAGCCCGCGCGTCGTGGCCGCAAGGCGTCGTTCGACGATGACGACGAGGACGACGAGTACGAGGAGCCCGCGCGCCGCGGCCGCAAGGCGTCGTTCGACGATGACGACGAGGATGACGACGACGAGTACGAAGAACCCGCGCGCCGTGGCCGCAAGGCGTCGTTCGATGATGACGACGAGGATGACGACGAGTACGAAGAGCCCGCGCGTCGTGGCCGCAAGGCGGCGTTCGATGACGACGACGAGGACGACGAGTACGAGGAACCCGTGCACCGCAGCCGCAAGGCAGCCTTCGATGACGATGACGACGAAGACGAGGATGACGACGACGAGTTTGAGTCCAGACCACGCCATCGCAGAGCGTCCGACGACTTTGACGACGACTTCGACGATTACGAGACCTATGAGGAGGAAGACGAGGACGACGACGAGCCGGGCTTCGGACAGAATGTGCTGTCGTTCATCAAGGGCGTCGTAGCTGTGATACTGATTCTCGCGGTGCTGATCTTCGGTCTGCGCGTGCTGGACGAGAAGAAGATCGTCTCCTGCGCGTGGTTCCGCGATCACTTGGGTTCCGTCGGCACGATGCTGTTCGGCGAAGCGCCGCAGGGCGAGAACGTCCAGTAATTTTAAGGCAGAGCCATACAATTCAGAGCGTCTTCCGCAGGGAGGGCGCTCTTTCAATAAGAACGGCGCGAAGCTGTACATTTCTGGAATTTTATGGTATGATGAACATAAAGCGGCCGGAACAGGACACAGGTAAAATTTATATACGTGAAACAAACGTCTTCGGGCGTGCGTCAATGCATATGAGGTGGTAAGCATGTTCAGAAAAATTCTCGCGCTTTTTATGGCTCTCACGATTCTCACATGTTCCGCGGGTCTTGCAGCGACGCTGGATGAAACGCAGCTCAAATCAAAGTCCTGCATCCTCATGGACGCGGCGACCGGGGAGGTTCTGTATGGCCGCGCCGCGGACGTGCGCCGTTCGCCGGCGAGCACCACGAAGATCATGACGCTGCTGATCGCCATCAGCAAATCCGACCCGGACGAAATCGTCACCGTGCCCGCCTCGGCGGGGCAGGTTCCGCTGGATTCCTCCGTGGTGCCGGTGTACCCGGGGGAGAAGATGCCGATGCGCGATTTGTGGTACGGCCTGATTTTCAAAAGCGGAAACGACGCGGCGAACGCCATTGCCGAGCTGGTGAGCGGAAGCGTGGACGCGTTTGTGGACGAGATGAACGACTGGGCGCACAAGCTTGGCATGCAGAATACGCATTTCGCCAATCCGCACGGCTACACCGACAGCGAGCATTATACTACGGCGCGCGATCTGGCGATTCTGACGCGTTACGCAATGGAGAGCGACCTGTTCCGCGAGATCACGTTTTCGCTCAGCTACACGATGCAGCCCACGGAGCTGCGAGACGCGCTGGAGATCCGGCATGAATACCCGATTACCGACTACCAGTCGACGTATTACTATCGGTACGCGCGCGGCATCAAGACGGGCTACACGATGAAGGCCGGACAGTGCTATGTGGGCTCCGCGCAGAAGGACGGCCGCGAGCTGATCGCCGTGACGCTGAACTGCGGCACGACGAAGGTGGATAAATGGGTGGACGCGAAGGCACTGTTCGAATACGGCTTTGAGAAGCTGAGCGAGCGGGATAGGAATACGTAACGTTTCTTCGCTGTACAAAAGCCGGAATTCATGGTACAATAATAGTCACTCAAGCTGGGGCGGTTCGCCCATAGGGCTGAAAATGAATTCCGTGATTCCGGGAGGAAGCTGCGTTGCATTTTTTTAGAGGAAGAAAATTTGCGGCGGCGCTGCTTTGCGCGCTGCTGATCGCGTTCACGACGGTCGCCTCGGCGGTTGAGCCGACGGATTACAACCGAAGCACGCCGGACGTGCTGGATCCCGGGCATCTGTATGGCACGAACTGCATCCTGATCAACGCAGACACGGGAGACGTGCTGTTTGAGAAGAAGGCCGATGAGCGGCGCTACCCGGCCAGCACCACCAAGATCATGACGTGCATTCTGGCGCTGGAATCCGATCTGGTGGGACGGGAGATTACGATTCCTGCCGGAATCGAGATTCCGTCCGGCTCCAGCCGAATGGGCATTTCCGCCGGGGAAACGATGCTGTTTGATGATCTTCTGTATGGCATGATGATCGCTTCCGGCAACGACGCATCCATTGCCGTGGCCATGCTGGTGAGCGGCAGCGAATCGGCGTTTGTGCGCGCGATGAACGAGAAGGCGCAGGAGCTGGGCATGACGGGAACGCACTATGAGAACTCGCACGGCTACCAGCGCGCCAACCACTATACGACCGCGCGCGACTTGGCGACGCTTACGGCGTACGCGATGAAAAATCGGGAGTTCCGCGAGATCGTCGCTTGCAAGGAGCATACGATCGTCAGCAGCCTGTATCCCGACGGCAAGGTGTATACCTCCAAATACGACCTGTTGTTTGAGGGCAAGCAGCTGTATTACGCGCCGTGCATCGGTGTAAAGACCGGCTATACCAATTCCGCGGGGCGCTGCTTTGTGGGCGCGGCGGAGCAGAACGGCGTGACGCTGGTCTCCGTGAGCCTGAACACGTCCAAGGACGACACCACGTATTCGCAGGTGTTCACCGACACTATCCGCCTGTGCAACTATGGCTTTGCCCAGTACCGGGAGGTTTCGTTCCGCGAAATGTTCGCGATGTGCGACGACAGCCAGCTGGCGTTCCTGGTGAGCAAGGCGGCGAAGGACGACGCGAACAAGGGCTATCTGAAGATGAACGTCGCGGATATTCCCGACGACTACCGCGAGTCCTACCTCAAAAAGGATTGGGAGGACGTGAACTTCCAGAAGGAGCTGGCGAATTCGCTGGCCGAGCGGCTGGAATTTGAGTTTACCGCGCCGCTGGTTGCCCCCATCAGCGAGGGCGACATTCTGGGCGTGGCGCGCTATACGACGCAGTCCGGCGCGGTGCTGGAGGGCAAAATCGTGGCCTCCCGCAGCGTGGCGATGGAGCCGCCCACGATGGACGAGCTGCTGGACGAATGGGTGGATGAAAACGCGCCGTGGATGGCTAAGCTGATGCCGCGCCGCAATCCGTCCGCAAGGGTGCTGTATCTGCTGCTGCTGGCGGGCATCGTGACGCTGATTGTGCTGCGCGTGCGCCGCAATCGCCGCCGCGACCGTGAACGCAGGGCCATGCTGGAAAAGAAGCGCCGCGAGTACCTGCGCAGACAGAAATATCTGCGCGAGCATCCGGAAGCGCGCCGCACATCCCGGCCGTCCGCGTCCGGTACGACTGCACGTACACCGGCAAGAAAAACATCTGCGGGTACGTCTGCCAAAGGCACGACCGCGCGGCCGGCGGCGCGAAAGCCGTCCGCGCAGGCGGGCAGAGGAATCGCGCGGCCGTCCAGCGGAACCGGCGCGAAGCGGACGCAGCCGCCGAGAGGAAAAGACGGCTTCGGGCGGCGCTGACGCGGCGGGGAGCGATGGAAGAAAGGACTTCGGGAGAGGTCATTGCGAGACGCTTCCGCGGAATGCGATAAAGCTGGGCACACACGGAGCGAGAAGCTTTTGCCCGGATGAACAGGCAGAAGAGTCGGAGTTCTAATTCTGAAGAAAGGTGGGAGAAGGATGATTCTCACGGTGCTGGGCGCGAATGGGCCCTATCCGTCGGCGGGCGGGGCGTGCTCCGGGTATCTGCTGTCGTCGGACAGCGGGGAAACGAAGCTGCTGCTCGATTGCGGAAGCGGCGTTCTGGCGCGTCTGGCGGAGCTGTGCCCGGTTTCGGAGCTGTCGGCCGTCGTGCTTTCCCACCTGCACTATGACCATATGTCCGACATCCTGCCGATGCAATATCAGCTGGATTTCGAGCGGGAAGCGCCGCTAAAGGTATTCTGTCCCGCCACGCCCGCGCGTCAGCGTTCGCTTCTGGGCGGCCGGCTTGACCTGTACCCGATGCGGGACGCGGCGGTGGGCGAAACGAAGCTGGAATTTCTGCCGGTCAATCATCCGGTGGAGACGTATGCCGTCCGCGTTTCCTGCGACGGTGCGACGATGGTTTATACGGGCGACACGAATCTTTGCCCGGCGCTTTCGCTGTTTGCCGACGGCGCGGCGCTGCTGCTCGCGGACGCGGGGCTTTCCGAAGCGGACTGGACGGACGAAAAGCCGCATCTGAATCCGCGCCTGTGCGCGGAGCTGGCAAGGGAGGCGCACGTGGGCGCGCTGGTGCTCACGCATCTGTCGCCAAGATACGACGCGGAGGCGCTGCTCGACGAAGCGCGCCCGGTTTTCCCCGATGTACGGCTGGCTGAAGCGGGCTTGCGGCTGCGCGTATAGGCGCGCCGCGCGGTTCGCTTCGCGGCGCGCACTGGTCTGCGCGGCGCTGGCGGCGGGCGCGGGCTGCGTGCTGGCGCAGTATGCGCGGGTCTCGGGCGCGGTATGGCTTGCGCTCGGGGCGCTGCTTCTGGGAATCTGGGGTGTATTTTGTCTGCGCGCGCATGGAAGGCGCGCGTTTTGCGTACTGCTGGCGGCGATTCTGTGCGGCTTTGCCGGATACGCCGGACTGCGCGGGCGGCTTCCGCAGAATCTGGAACCGGGAAAATATGAGGTGGAGGGTACGGTAGCCGCCGTTCCGTCCGTGCAGGCGGTCAAGGTGCGCGCGGTGCTGACGCTATCTGATGTGACGCTGAACGGTGCGCCGCTCGATGGCCGCCTGAGGCTGTATGTGTACGGAACGGACGCGCTAAACAGGTTTGCCTACGGCCAACGGATTCGCGCGTCGGGCGTGAACGTCAAGGTGCCCGACGGGCAGAATAATCCCGGTGGGTTCGATTTTCGGGCGTACCTGTGGCGCGGCGGCGTTTCGATGACGGGTTCCTCTACGCCGGTAAAGACGGCGGTCTTGTCCGAGGGACGGGGAATCGTGAGCGCGATTTATCGCCTGCGCGCGCGTCTGGCGGCGCGCGTGGACGCGCTGTTCGGGGATCAGGCCGATGTGATGCGGGCGCTGCTGCTGGGCGACCGCGCGCTGGTGACCGAGGAGACGTATGACGATTTCCGCACGACGGGCATTGCGCATCTGATCGCGCTGTCCGGACTGCACGTGGGCTGCATCGCGCTGATGCTCGACGCGCTTCTGCGCCTTCTGTGCCTGCCGCGCAGGGCGGTGAGCGCGATTACGCTTGTGCTGCTGACCGGCTACGCGGTGATGGCGGGAATGAGCGCGTCGATCGTCCGCGCCGTGCTGATGTACGCGTTCGCGGCCGCGGCGCGGGAGACCGGGTATCCCGGTGATCTGCTGACGCGGCTTGCGGCGGCGTTCGTCGTGCAGCTGTCGTTCAATCCGCTGCTCGTGCGGGATACGGGCTTCGCGCTGTCGTATACGGCCGTGTTCGGGCTTGCCTGCCTGACGGACGCGATGCGCGCGCTTTTTGGCGCGCGGGACGGCGAGGGGCGCATGCGGAAGTGGGCGGCGGACGCGATTTCCGCGTCGGCGGCGATTCAGCTGGCAAGCGTGCCGCTGGTGTCGTCCGCGTTCTTTTCGCTTCCACTGCTGTCGATTCCGGTGAACCTGCTCGCGGTGCCGTTCGGCTTGCTGAGCGTGTATCTGGGCGCGGGCGCGGTAGCGGTGTCAGGATTGTCGCTTCCGCTGGCGCGGATTCTCGCCGCGCCGGCGCGCGTCTGCTGGGCGTGGATTCGCCTGCTGGCGGCGAAAGCGGCGGCGCTGCCGTTTTCCAGCGTGACGGCAAGGGCGTGGCCGCTCTGGGCGGGGATTGCGTTCTTTGCGCTGGTCGGAATCGCTTCGCCGTACCTGACCGGGAATAGGAAGGCGCGCCGGTGGGCGCTTTCGCTGCTCGCGCTTCTGGCCGCCGCGGTGCTCCTGTGGCCGACGGCTCGAAACGACGGGCTGACGGTTACGTTTCTGGACGTCGGCTACGGCGACGCGGCGGTGATCGATGCGCGGGGAACGGCGTATGCCGTGGACTGCGGGCGCGACAACGGCGTTCTGGCCGATTATCTGACAGCTTCGCGCGCCGATCTGCGCGCCGTGTTCGTTTCGCATCCGGATACCGATCATTCGGGCGGGCTTGCGTCCGTGCTGAAGCGCTATCGCGGCGCGAAGGTTTATGTGCCGGAATGCTGGGAGCGGATGGAGGTCGGCGCGGCGGCGGAAGCGGCGCTGGCCGGGCGGCAGGTGGTGAGCCTGTGCGCGGGCGACCGGGTGGAGCTGGCGAAGGACATCGTGGTCGAGGTGCTGTGGCCGCCGGAGGATTTCGTACCGGCGGAGGACAACGAGGGCTCGCTGGTGCTGCGGCTATGCTACGGAGAGGCGAACGCGCTTCTGACCGGCGACATTCCCAACACCGTTGACCGTCTCGCGGCGGAGGAGGCCGAGGTGCTGAAAGTGGCGCATCACGGCAGCCGCTACGCGACGACGGCGGAGCTGCTTTCGATCGTGCGCCCAAGGCTGGCGGTGATTTCCGTGGACGGGAATCTGTTCGGGCATCCGACGCAGGAGGTGCTCGACCGGCTGGCGGCGGTCGGCGCGGAGGTATTGAGGACGGATCTGCATGGCGCGGTCACGGTGACGCTGGAGCCGGACGGGCGCGTCGCGTATGAAACCATGCGCGTGCCGGAGGGATAGAAATGGCAAAAAAGGAAGGATTGGCTCCGAAGCGTCCATTGGGGTGGAGCCAGCTGTTTAAGGACATTCGGGCGGGCAAGGCCGCGGGCGTGTATCTGTTTTACGGGCCGGAGGAGTTCGTGAAAAAGAGCGCTGTGGATCAGCTTCGCGCGGCGCTTCTGCCGCCGGGGCTGGAGCTGTTGAACGAGGACGTGCTCGAAAACGTGGACGCGACGGCGATTATCGAAAGCGCGGAGACGCTGCCGGTGATGTGCGACCAGCGCTTTGTGCTGGTGAAGGACTGGCCGCCGCTGTTCAAGGGCGGCGATCAGGAGGCCGACAAGCTGGAAAAATGGCTCCCGAACGCGCCGCAGAGCTGTGTGCTCGTGTTTTACGCGGGAGGGGCGGAGCCGAACCGTGCGACAAAGGTAACAAAGGCGCTGTACGAATACGCGCAGGTGACGGAGTTTCCGCTGCTGGACGACGAGGAGCTGGGCAAGCGTCTGGGCAAGGCGTTTCGCGAGCAGGGCAAGAGGGTCGAGAAGGACGCGGTGTCGCAGCTGATCTTTCTGGCCGGGCGCGATTTAAACCGGCTGCTGGGCGAGGTTCAGAAGCTGGCGAATTACGTCGGCGACGCCGAGGTGGTGACGGCCGGCGACGTGCGCGCCATCGTCACGCCCTCTACCGAGGCGGGCGTGTTCCTGATGATCGACGCGATGATGGAGGGACGGGCGCGCGAGGCATACAACGTGCTGGGCGCGATGACGGATGCGGGGGAGAACCGCGTGCAGATTCTGGCGACGCTCATCTGGCAGATGCGGCTGATTGCGCACGTGGCGATTCAGCGCGACAAGCGCATGACGCTTCCGCAGATTCAGGCGACGATTCGCGAGCGGCCGTTCGCCGTACGGAACGCGTTCAACCGCTGCGGCCGGATTCCCTCGGCGCGCTGTCTGGCGCTGTACGAGAAATGCGTTTCCCTCGATTATGCCGTGAAAAGCGGCCGGATGCGCGACGAGGAAGCGCTGGACGCGGCGATGCAGGCGATTCTGGAAGAAAAACAGAAAACTTAACAGAAGAAAATGAAACCAAAACGGGGGACGTTCCGTCAAAGCTTTACATAAGAGAGCAATCAGAGGTGATGCGCAGTGAGGATGAACGGGACGCGGCGGCTTATGGCGGTCATCGTGGGCGTATGCCTGATGCTGGCGTTGATGGTGCCGGCAATGGCGGAACCGTCGGAGGATGCGTATCGGCAGGCCAAGGAGGCCGTAAGCCTGATTTCCTACGGAGAATATGAAATGGCGCTGAAGCGGCTGGGCATGGAGGATCAGATGCAGGCCGCCACGCTGAAGCGGTACATCGACCGGAATTGCAGCGAAATTCATCGCGGCAGCGTGCAGACGGACGTGTCCGTCGCGTGGTTCGACGGCAGCACGTGGCAGATTGCGGTACCCTTCGAGGCACCGGAGGACGAAGCGGTGGGCGCGCTGGTGTTCACGCTGTCCGGAAGCGCCTTCAGCGGCATTGACTTCATGCGCTGGGGCGACGTGGAGGCCAGCTATGACGTGGCCGATGAGGTGTATTGGAACCTTCCCTATACGCCCAGCTTCACGGTGTACGGAGACTGGTAATCACAGAATTGAAAAAGACGGTTTGAGTTGAAAGACCTGAGCCGTCTTTTTTTGCGAAAAACGGTTGCCGGGCGGGGCGGTTTTCGGTATAATGAGGGCAGATTACGGTGAGGAGGAAGCGTATGCAGAGGTTTTCGGAGATTCAGTATGTGCGTCCCGATCTGGCGGCGTACCGGGAAGAGCTTTTGGCTCATGTGGAAAAGGTGAAAAACGCGAAGAGCTGGGAAGAGCTGAAGGCGGAATGGCTGGCGCATTCGGTGAAGAGCATGGAAATCATGACGATGCGCAGCGTCGCCAGCATTCGCAATACCGTGGACACGACCGATGCGTTTTACGACGGCGAGATGCGCTACTTCCATGCCGAGCTGCCGTCCTTGATGCTGATTGAGCGGCAGGCGGACGCGGCGCTGCTGGCGTCGCCGTTTGTGAAAGACTTCGAGCGCGAGTTCGGTTCGATTCTGATTCAGAACATGAAGAACAGCCAGCGCTTTGCCGACGAGCGGCTGGTGCCGATGCAGGTGAAGGAGGCCGACCTCACGCGGCGCTATTCGCGCTGCTCCGCCACGGCGGTTACGGAATTCCGCGGCGAAAAGGTGAATTTCTACGGTCTTCTGAAGGCGATGCAGTCGCCCGACCGCGAGACGCGCCGGGAAGCGTTTGCGGCATGGAGCGGCCTGTACGCCCGCATTTCGCCGGAGCTGGACGGAATTTACGATGAAATGGTGCGGCTGCGCACCGAAATGGCGCGCACGCTGGGCTTTGAAAGCTATACGCAGATGGCGTATCTGCAGCGCCGCCGGTTTGACTACACCGCCGCGGACGTGAAGGTGTTCCGCGAGCAGGTGAAAAAGGTGATCACGCCGCTGTGCGCCCGCGAGTTTGAGCGTCAGCGCCGGCGTCTGGGCGTGGATAAGCTGCACTGGTACGACGAGTCGCTGGTGTTCCCGCAGGGAAACGCCGCCCCGGAGGGCACGAAGGACGAGCTGCTGAACAAGGCGCTTCAGATGTACCGGGAGCTTTCTCCGGAGACGGGCGAGTTCTTTGCGTTCATGATGAAGTACGACCTGTTCGATCTCGAGACCAAGCCGGGCAAGCGCCCCGGCGGCTACTGCACGTCGCTGCCCAGCTTCAAGGCGCCGTTTATCTTCTCGAACTTCAACGGCACCGCGGCGGATATGGGCGTTCTGACGCACGAGGCCGGGCACGCGTTTGAGGGCTACACGGCCGGGCGGCTCATGCCGCTGCCGGAGCTGGCGCATTCCACCAGCGAGATCAACGAGATTCATTCCATGGCGATGGAGCACTTTACCTATCCGTGGATGCACCTGTTCTTCGGCGAAAAGACGGACATGTATTTCTACGATCACCTGTGGGGCGCGGTCAACGTGATTCCGTACATGTGCTGCGTGGACGAGCTTCAGCACCGGGTGTACGACAATCCGTCGATGACGGCCATGGAGCGCCGCGCGGTGTGGCGCGAGCTGGAAAGGGAATACATGCCGTGGCGCGACTACGACGGCAACGAGTTCCTCGAGGGCGGCGGTTTCTGGATGCAGAAGCAGCATATCTTCCTGTATCCGTTCTATTATATTGAGTATGCGCTGGCGCAGATCTGCGCGTTCCAGTTCTATCTGCGCATGCTGGACGACCAGCCCGCCGCGTGGGCCGATTACCTGCGCCTGTGCCGCGCCGGCGGAAGCCGCGGATACTTTGAGCTTCTGAAGATCGGCAATCTGGAAAATCCCTTTGCCGAGGGAACGGTGGAGAAGGCGGTTTCCGCGGTCGCGCGCGAGCTCGACCGGCTGGACGCGAGACTGAACGGCTGACGGCAAAAACGTTGCGCATGCAACGGAATAAACATGGGGTACGGATGTATAATGCCGGGAGAGGAGGGAATACTATGGAAAATTACATGATTTGCAACTGTAAGCAGGTTTCGTATTTTGACGTGGAGGACGCGCTGCACAAAGCGGAGCCGACGGAGAATCTGGAGGAGCTGTTCCGCGAGGTGTAGGAGATTACGAGCTGCACGACGGGCTGCGGCGGCTGCCACGATAAGATTCTGAACGCCATTTCCGAGATTATTCACAGATAACGCGCCGATTTGAACGAATTTGCCCGCCCTTTGAAGTCCTGCGGCTTCGAAGAGCGGGCTTGCTGCCTTTACGTTGCCGTGCTATAATTCCGGCATGCCGGAGGAAAACCGGCGGCGGGAGGACGAACGATGGTTTCATTTGAAAGCGATTATATCGCGGGGGCGCATCCGAAGGTGCTTGAAAGGCTCGCGGAGACGAATCTTGAATGTCTGCCGGGGTACGGCGCGGATCGATATTGCGAAAGCGCGAAGGAAAAGATTCGGGCGGCCATCGGCATGCCGGACGCGGACGTTGAATTTCTCACGGGCGGCACGCAGACGAACGCGGTGGTCATTTCCACCATGCTTGCGGACTATGAGGGCGTGATCGCGGCGCACACCGGGCACGTGAGCACGCACGAGGCCGGGGCGATCGAGTATACCGGGCACGAGGTGCTGGAAATCGCGCAGAAGGATGGAAAGCTCGTGCCGGACGCGCTGGAACGGTATCTGTCGGATTTTTACGCCGACGGGAATCATGAGCACATGACCTTCCCGGGCATGGTGTACATCACGCATCCGACGGAGTACGGCACGCTGTATTCCAAGGGCGAGCTGGAAGCGATTTCGGAGATCTGCCGCCGCTGGGGGCTGCCGCTGTATCTGGACGGCGCGCGGCTGGGCTACGGCGTGATGAGCCGGGGAACGGACGTGACGATGGCGGATATTGCGCGGCTGTGCGACGTGTTCTACATCGGCGGTACGAAGGTCGGCGCGCTGTGCGGCGAAGCCGTTGTGTTCACGCGGGGGAACAAGCCGAAGAACTTCCTGACCTCCGTCAAGCGCCGCGGCGCGCTGCTCGCCAAGGGGCGGCTGCTGGGCGTTCAATTTGACGCGCTGTTTACGGACGGCCTGTATTTTGAAATCAGCCGGCACGCAATCGAGATGGCCGAGCGGATGAAGCAAGTTTTCATCGCCCACGGGTTTAAATTCGAGACCGAATCGCCGACGAATCAGCAGTTTGTGGCGCTTGAAAACGGGCGTATGGAAAGGCTGCGCGAGAAGGTCGCGTTCAGCTTCTGGGAGAAGAAGGACGACGCGCATACCGTTGTGCGCTTCGCCACGAGCTGGTCGACGACGGAGGAGGATTTGCGCGCGCTCGACGAAGCGCTGAACGACTGATCGAAGGGAACGGGAAATATGACGCTCAGATACATACTGGTTCAGCTGATCGGGCTCTGCGGAACGTTGCTGTTCTTTTTCTCCTATCAGTGCAAAAGCAACCGCAGGCTGTTTCAGGTGCAGTTCGCATCCTATGTGTTCTACACGGCGCACCTGCTTCTGCTGGGCGCGGTGACGGGCGGAATCAGCTATGTCATCAACATCTTCCGTTCATTCTGTCTGGGCGCGAAATGGAAATTCGGAAAAAGCCGCGCCATGTGCGCACTTATCTGTCTGGCGCAGCTGCTGGCGCTGGCGCTCACGTGGGGCGGCTGGATCTCCATCCTGCCCGTCGCGGCCAATATCGCCACGACCATTGCGGGCTATACCCATAACCCGCGCAAGCTTCGCGTCGCGGGCATGTTTATCAATTCCCCGTTGTGGATCGTCTACGACGTGGCGACCGGCTCGCTGGCGGGCGTCATGGACGAGCTGGTCACGGAGATTTCCATGATCGTATCCATCCTCCGCTTCGGCTGGAAGGCGCTGGACAGGGCGGAGGAATGAAGCGTGGGTGAAAAACGAAAAGGCGGAGGGCGGCGTTCCCTTCGCTTTTTCTGTGGCCGCGAAGAAGGACGTGTTGAGAAAAATCCATCGCCTTGATCAGATTGGCTGAATCTGCTGTGGATTTTCGGCCTGAATGACAAGTTTTCTCCACAAATGACAAAAAGCACTGATTGTGTGGGCTGGGGAAGGTTTCTATAATGAGGTGCAGGGCGGGACGTTCCGGGCCGCCGATACGCGCCGGGAACCGACTGCGAAAAAGGATTGGGGAGGGTATTCCATGAAGAAATCGCTGCTTACGCTGACTCTGGCCTGCATTCTGATGCTGGTCTGCGTCGTGCCCGCGCTGGCCGACGTGAATCTGGAGGGCTATCCGATCACGGACGAGACGATTTCCCTGAAGCTCGTCATCGCGGAGGCCAACACGGCCAACACGCACACCGACATGTGGGCGCTGGTGCGCCTGCAGGAGGAAACCGGCGTTCGCCTTGAGGTCGAGCGCGTGGACAATTCCGTCTGGAACGAGCGCAAGTCGCTGATGTTTGCGTCAAACGAGCTGCCGGATCTGATCATTGGCAGCTTTACCACCGACGAGCGGTCGCTGTATTTCACCTCCGGTCAGCTGACCAGCATGAATGACATGCTGCCGCTGATGCCCAACTACAGCGAATTCCTCAAGCGCTTCCAGCCGATTGAGCGCGCGAAGCTGTACGACGCGCAGGGCAACATGATCGGCTTCATCGGACAGGCGTCCGAGGGCAAGAAGGCGCTGCCCGGCGCGCGCGTGGTCATCAACCAGAAGTGGCTGGACGCGGTGGAAATGAAGATGCCCACGAATTGGGACGAGCTGGTCGCCGTACTCACCGCGTTCCGCGACAAGGACCCCAACGGCAACGGCGAGAACGACGAAATTCCGCTGTCCGGCGCGATTTCCACGGCTGCGCAGGTATTCGTGACGGAAACGCTGGGCATCTCCAATAACAGCGCCGGCACGCGCTCCGACTGGTACGAGGGCGAGGACGGCAGCATGGAATACCTGATGACCAGCGACCTGTACAAGACCTATCTCGAGCGCATGCACTATCTGTACGCGGAGAAGCTGCTGGACAACGAAATCTACACGCAGTCCTCCACGCAGTTCCTCGCCAAGGGCGCGAACATGCAGATCGGCGCCTGCCGCACCGACGCGCCGTTCGTGCTGGCCGGAACCGATCCGGAGAAGTATGAGCAGTACGTTGCCTTCGGCCCCATCGCGCCGGAGGGCGGAGAGCCCAGGCAGTACTTCAACGAGATGTACGGCGCGAACCTCTATGTTACCAAGGCGAACCAGTACCGCGAGGTGACTGCCCGCCTGCTGGACTACCTGTACACCGAGGAGTGGGCGCAGATCATCCGCGGCCCGCAGCTCGGCAGCGAAATCAAGGGCGACTGGGACGGCAAGGGCGGCTGGTACTACATTGACGACACCCAGACGAAGTACGCCTTCGAGGTGCCTGAGGAGTATTCCGGCGTGTACTACTGGCGCATCGGCGCGGTGGCTCCGATGGCGCTGCGCGGTGGACTGGGCTATTCGGAAACATGGATGAACGAAGTGATGAGCGACACCGACACGCACCTGCGCGCGATTTACGCCGACACATGGCAGTACACCGTGCCGTGCTTCCCGCAGGAATATTCGCTGACGCAGGAAGAAGCGGACGAGCTGGCGCTGATCAGCACCGAGCTGAAGACGTATGTCGACCAGATGGAGGTCAAGTTCGTCGTGGGCGAGGTGGACATTGACGAGGGCTGGGACGAATTCCAGGCACATCTCAAGTCCATCGGCGTGGAGGATTACATCCGAATCAACCAGGGCGCGTACGAGCGCTATCTGGAAATCGCCAACAATCTGGAATAAATGCCATTTTCAGGCGTCCCGCCGCGGGGCGGGGCGCCTGTTCCCGGTCGGCGGCAGAGCCCACAGGAGGAAGACATGAGATTACAAACTGCGAAGCGCGAAGGCAGGCTGGCGCTCATGTGCCGGCATTATCAGATTTATCTGCTTCTTCTGCCGACGCTGACCTATTTTCTGCTTTTCAAGTATGCGCCCATGTATGGCCTGCAGATGGCCTTTCGAAATTACAACACCGGTCTGGGCATATGGAACAGCGCGTGGGTGGGACTGAAGTATTTCGAGCGCGTTCTGGCCCGGCCGTACTTTTATCAGGTGCTTTCCAACACGCTGACCATTTCGCTGACGTCGCTGATCGTCGGCTTTCCGCTGCCGGTACTGTTCGCGCTGATGCTGAACGAGATGCGCGGCGGCTTCTGGAAGAAGACCGTGCAGACGGTCACCTATGCGCCGCACTTCATCTCCACCGTGGTGGTCGCCGCCATGGTGACGATTTTCACCTCGCCGACCTACGGCATCATCAATAAGTTCATCGAGCTTTTCGGAGGCACGGCCGTCAACTTCATGATGCGGCCAAGCTGCTTCGTTCCGATTTACGTCATTTCCGGCGTCTGGCAGAACATGGGCTGGAACGCCATCATCTATGTGGCGGCGCTGGCCGCCGTAGACCCCGCGCTGCACGAATCCGCCATGATCGACGGCGCTTCGCGGCTTCAGCGGGTGATCAACATCAACATTCCCTGCATCCTGCCCACGATTATCGTGATGCTGATTCTGCAGACGGGCTCGCTCCTGAACGTCGGCTTTGAGAAGGTGTTCCTGCTCAGCAACGACGCCGTGCTCGAACGGTCGGAGGTTATTTCCACCTATACCTACCGCATCGGCATTACCGGCGCGCAGTTCAGCCAGTCTACCGCGATCGGACTGTTCAATTCCGTGGTGCAGTTCATCATGCTCGTCCTTGTCAACACGCTGTCCCGCCGGCTGAGCGAAACCAGCCTGTGGTAGGGAGGGGGAAGGAATATGATTCGGGATACAAAGGGCGACCGCGTTTTTTCGATCGTCAACGGCGCGCTTTTGACGCTGCTTACGCTGCTGATCGCCTATCCGCTGTATTTTGTGGTGATTGCCAGCGTCTCCAATTACATCGAAATCAATTCCGGCAACGTGATTCTGCTTCCGGCGGGGCTGACGTTTGACAGCTACAGGTACGTGCTGGAATATAAGGACATCTGGAACGGCTACAAAAACACCATCATCATTACGCTGCTGGGCACGTCGATCAACCTGCTGTTCACGTTCACGGGCGCGTATGCGCTTTCGAAAAGCCGCCTGCCGGGCATGCGCGCGTGCATGCTGCTGATCACGTTTACGATGTTCTTTGGCGGCGGTCTGATTCCGACGTATATGCTGGTGAGCGATCTCGGCATGCGCAATACGTTCTGGGCAATGATTCTTCCCGGCGCGGTTTCGGCCTACAATCTGGTGCTCGTGCGCAATTACTACCAGAAGAACATTCCGGAGGAGCTTCTGCAGGCCGCCATGATCGACGGCTGCGACGACATGCGCGTGTTTCGCTCGATCGTTCTGCCGCTTTCGGTGCCGATGCTGGCGACGATGGCGCTGTTCTACGGCGTGGGTCACTGGAACCAGTTCTTTGACGCGCTGATTTACCTGTCCGACCGCAGCATGTATCCCCTGCAGCAGGTGCTGCGCGAGATTCTGCTGATCAACACCGAGGGTACGCTGAACATGGCGGGGAACGCGTCCGAAGCGATGGCGGAGGGCTCGGCGGCGCTTTCGGAGATGATCAACCGCGCGGAGACGATGAAATACGCGGTGATCATCGTGGCGTCGGTGCCGGTTCTGATCATTTATCCGTTCCTGCAGCGCTATTTCATGAAGGGAATGCTGGTCGGCTCGTTGAAAGGATAAAGGGAAGAAAACGCCGGAGGGAATGTATGAAGCGCCTGAAGCGATATATGAGCGGAATCACACTGAAGAAGCAGTATATATTCAAGTTCATACTCGTTATGTTGCTGCCGCTGGTCACGGCGGAGGCGGTCTTCTATACCCTCCATGTGCGCTCTGTGGAGAAGGACGCGGTGAAGCTGATCGAGTACCGGCTGGCGCAGTCGCAGCAGCTGGTGGACGCGCGCGTGAAGGAGCTGATGGAAATCGCCGTGCGCGTGCGCGCGGACAGCCGCCTTCGCATTGATTCGCTGGAAAATGATATTCATCTGCGCATTCAGGCGACCACGCTTCTCAGTGCGCACAACGCCACGAACAAGCTTTGCCAGAATATTCAGATTTACTATCAGCCGATGGACGGTGTGTATTCGCACGAGGGCTTCACGGGCACGGAAGCCTTTTTGAAGCGGCGTTGCCGCCTTTCCGATGAAGACGCGGCCAGTCTGCTTGACGTGCTGCGCCATTGCGTCTATAATCGGGTGGAACGCGTTTCGATCGAAGGAACGGATTGCCTTGTGTTCCTCTTTCCGATTCAAAAAAGCAGCCTGCAATCGTTCAGCACGCTCTTCTTCTACGTGCCGTGCGACGACCTGCAAGCGCAGCTCGGCGAGCTGATGCACATGGACGGCGGCAGCCGCGTAGCGCTGCTGGACGAGAAGGGGCGCGCGATCTTCTCGGAGATCCGCGGAGAAGGCGCGTTTGCGCGCGACGGGTATCCGCTTGAGCAGGGAAATGAGCGCTGCAAGCTGGACAGCGCGGACGAGCTTGTGTTTTACAGGGATTCGTCCGTGAACGGCTGGCGCTATCTGTGCGCCGTGCCGACGGAGATGCTGACCAGCGGCGATCAGCAACAGCAGCTGCTGCTTTTACAGATTGGTCTTATGCTGGTTGTGCTGGGGCTGGGAATCGCGCTGATGAGCGCGTGGAGCAGCTACCGTCCCATCGGCAGGCTGTCTGACTCGATGGGTGTCGAGCCGGGGCAGAACGAGCTGGACGGTATACTTACGTCCGTAATCGCGACGCGCGAAAACTACCGCCAGCTTCAGCAGCTGATGGATCAGAACACGCCGATGATGGCGGATTCGGCGATGGAGCAGTTTTTGAGCCGCCATATCGATGGGGAGACTTGCAGCCGGAAGCTGCGCGAAATCGGAATCGACCTGTCGCTGCCGGGATTTGCGGTCGCATCCGTCGGCATGCTCGCGGGCGAGGAAAGCGCGTCAACTTCCACCGCGCACCAGAGCATCCTGCAAATCTCGCAGGAGATGTGCGTGGAAAGCGAGGGCGAGCTGAACGTGCTTCCGCTGGAGCGCGGATATGAAAACGTGATTTTGCTCGTGTTCAATCTGGCGGCCGAGGCGGACGCGGGCGAGCAGGTGGGCATTCTGGCGCAGAAGCTGGCGGCTGCGGGGCTTTCGGAGCTGACGGCCGTGGGCGTGGGGCGCGAGTACGATGATTTTGGCGGCATCGCGGCTTCGTATACCGAGGCGATGATCGCCATGGAGTCGCTCCGCTTCCGCAAGCGCGGCGGCGTGCGCAGCTATGACGATACGCTGGGCGAGGATACCTCCGGCGTAGCCGACGACATGAAGGAAAAGCGCCTGCGGCTTCTGCAATACATTCGGCAGGGAAACGAAGCGCTGGCGCTGGAAACGCTCGAGGAGATTCACGCGGGGCTGTCCGCGGAGGGACGGTCGTATCTGTTCACGCGCTACGAGCTGATGAACATCGCCATTGCCATCGTGCAGGAGGCGCGCGAGCTTTCCGGAAAGACGTTTGAGAAGGAAATCGAGAGCGTGCTGCACATGCGCGACATTCGGCAGTCGCTGCAGGATCTGGCGCGGCTTACGGCGCTTCTGTGCCGGCACGTCAACCATATGCGCAGTGAAAGCGACAAGCGGCTGGGGGCGGACATGATCGCCTACGCGAACGCGAACTTTGCTCGGCCCGACATCAGTCTTGAGACAATGGCGCAGCATTTCAGCCTGTCGAGCTATTACGTCAGCCGCTATTTCGGCCGCTGCGCGGGCGTACCATTCCGGGAATACATCACGCGGCTGCGCATCGACTACGCGAAAAAGCTGCTGTTGGATACGGATGAACCGGTGCGGGAGATCGTCGAGCGGGTCGGCTATCTGGACGCTTCGACCTTTGGCAAGCGCTTCAAGCAGGTGGAGGGCGTTACGCCGACGGAGTTCCGCGCGCGGAAAACACAGGGGAAGGAAGGGTAGACCATGCGGGCATATCGGAGAGAGAATGTTGTTCAGCCGCCGGAGCCGGCGGACACGCACATCGGGGGCTATGCCGGAGAGCTGGCCGAGCGGTTTTTTGAGGAGCGCATGCTGTCTGACGCGGCCGTGCGGGAGGTGCTGGCCGAGGCGGAGAGCGCGTTTTTCCAGCCGGTGGACGACGCGACGAGCGTCGGCTACTGGCGCGGCGAGTTCTGGGGCAAGCTGGCGATCAGCGCGGCGCGCGTGTGCCGGTACAACGGGAACGCGCAGCTGAAGCAGACGCTTCGGGAGAGCGCGTATCGCGTGCTGTCCTGTCAGCGGGCGGACGGGTATATCGGTTCGTACCAGAATGAGGATTTCGTGCGTCCCAATGATCCCGAGGTGACGAAGCGGGAGGTCGGCTGGGCGTGCGACTGGTGCTGGAACATCTGGTGCCGCAAGTACACGCTGTGGGGTCTGCTGGAATGCTGCGAGCTGCTGGAAGATGAGAAAATTCTGGCTGGCTGCCGAAGGCTTGCGGATCATCTGCTTGCGCAGCTTGACAGGCTGCATCTGACGCTGGGCGAAACCGGCACGTTCCATGGTCTGCCCAGCGGGTCGATCATCAAGCCGATGCTCGTGCTGTATCGCTTCACGGGAGACGAACGCTACTTGAAGCTCTGCGTGGAGACGGCGGAAAACTGGGATCGCGACGACGGCCGCGCGCCCAATCTCATTCGCAACGCGCTATCCGGAAAGCCGGTGGGCGACTGGTATCCGGGCGAGCCGTGGGGCGCGAAAGTCTATGAGATGCTGTCCTGTCTGGACGGGCTTCTGGAGCTTTATCGCGTGACGGGCACGGAGAAATATCTGGAAGCGTGCAGGGCGATGTACGCGCTGCTGGAAAAATATGAGCTGAACGTGCTGTTCAGCGTTGGCTACAACGATCAGTTCGTCAACGCGGCGGGGCACATGAACGCGATTACCGAGCCCTGCGACGTGGTGCACTGGATGCGGCTGTGCTATGAGCTGTTCACGCTCACAGGTGAAAGCCGGTATATGGATTCGTTCGAGCTGGCGTATCTGAATCCGTTCCTCGCTTCGGTTTTCGACGATGGAAAATGGGGCGCGCGCGGCGTGCGCAGTCACGGACGGCATCTGATCGCGCATCAGTGCGGGTTTGAGCACAACCACTGCTGCGTGAACAACCTGCCCCGCGGCTTCATGAACGCGGCGCAGGCGGCCGTGATGCGCGGCGAAGCGGGGCTGCATATCAATCTTTTCAGCGATTTTGATGCGAAACTGCGATACGAAGGCGGGCAGGATGCGGTTTCCATCCGCGGAAGCTACGCGCGCGACTGCCGCGCAACTGTGCGAATTGATCACCAGTGCAGGCGGGTGGAAAAGGCGCACATCCGCGTGCCCGCGTGGAGCCATAAAAGCGAGGTTCGCGTGAACGGAACGGCATACGCGCCTCGGGAGGGTGAGTATTTCGAGGTAGAGCTTCTGCCGAACAGCGTGGCGACGGTGGAAATCGCGTATGATCGCACGCCGGTTCTGACGGAATGGAAGCCGGCCAGCGTGCAGCCCGAAACGGCCTACAAGCCGCGCCGCTGGTGCAACCTCACGGAGGATTCCTTCGGCGCGCTGGGCGAAATGCATTATGACCAGATGATCTGGGACGCGCGCTGTACGCTGCGCGTGGGACCGATTCTGCTGGCGAGAAGCAAAAAGAACGGCAACACCGAAGCGGAAATGTTCGAAACGCCGTCCGTCGCGGGAAAGCCCTGCGCCTGCACCCTGCGTCCGGTGGAGGATGAAGGCTGCCAGTGTCGCTTTGACGCAACTCTCTCCACGCTGGACGGCGAGCGAACGACGCGCATGTGCGACTACGCGTCCGCCGCGAACCGAATCGTGGACGATGAGCGGTATTTCAGCATCTGGCTGTAAAGGCGCCGCCTCCCTTATTTGTGCGGCGCTGCCTGAAACAAAAAGAGAAGTCGTTTGCCGCGGCTTCTCTTTTCCATTCCTCTTCAGCGGTTTCTGCGCCAGCAGTCCAGCACGATGGCGTTCATGGCGTTCATTTTGCGCTGCATGTCCTTGGCCAGCGCGATCTGGCAGCGCGTGCGCACGAGGTTGTGCGTCGGGTACTTGATTTTGAAATACCGGTCGCCCAGGATGTAATCGTCCAGAAAGCGCGTCGCCAGCTCGCAGGCCAGCGCGAAGCAGCTGGTGCCGAGCGTCTCAACCTCGGCTTCGGTGAGCGTGCTCGCGGTGTACTTCAGGAAGCCCTCGGCGAACGCCCAGTAGATGTTCAGGTTTACGCCGGCCTTGCTCGCGTCCGGACAGTCTTCCTCCACGAAGTTCGCCGCGAAGCGGATGGCGTCGCCGAAGTCGTGGCCGATCAGGCCGGGCATGACGGTGTCCAGATCGATGACCACCAGCGGCTTGTGGGTCTGCGTGTCAAACAGCACATTGTTGATCTTCGTGTCGTTGTGCGTCACGCGCAGCGGCAGCTCTCCGGTGCGAAAGCGGTCGGTCAGCGCGCAGGCTTCGTCCTCGACGCGCAGCAGCCAGTCCAGCTCCGCGCGCACCTCGGCCACGCGTCCGCACGGGTCGGCCGCCGCGTCCGCCTTCAGCTTTTCGTAGCGCTTGCGGGTGTCGTGGAAGTCCGGAATCGTGTAGAAGAGCTGGCTGGGGTCGAAATCCGAAAGAATGGTCTGGAAATCGCCGAAGGCTTCGCCCGCGCTGCGCACGACGTCCAGGTCGTCGCAGGTGTCGAACGTGATGGACGGTACGTAGTTGCTCAAGCGCCAGAAGCCGTCCTCGTCCATCAGGTAGTTCGCGCCGCTCTCCGTGTGGTGGAAATGCAGGCACAGGGAGTCCGGGTGCTTCTCGCGAATGTATTCGGTCACGCGGTCGATGTTCTGCATCAGCTCGACCGGGTGCTGGAACGCGTAGGTGTTCACGCGCTGCACCAGATAGGACTTGATCTTCGCCATGCCGGTGCCGTCGTCTCGTATGTAATTCACCTTGTAGGTGTGATTTACGTTGCCCACCTTGATTTCCTCATAGGAAAAGAACGGGCCGGGAATTCGGAAGGCTTCGCCCACCTGCAGGAGCTTGCGGGCGATATCGGGGTTCATGGAAAGCTGTGACAGCATGAATCTCCATCCTCTCAGGGAACGATATGCTGCGGCTCGTTCGGCGCGCAGCATGCTTATTATACCATGGAAGCTTCATCCAGTCAACGTTTGCACAAAACGGAGACTTTTCCATCGTCGGCGTGGAAATGAACCAATTCCAAGAAAACCGGCTCTAAGGCACTGCCGCACAATTCGGCGGCGCGTCGGGCGATGTCTTTTCCGCCATCTGCGGCATGC
>OLOV01000529.1_pt1 | contig 33736 bp, 33 predicted proteins | sample 1672931 | NCBI WGS metagenome assembly OLOV01 (sample SAMEA3136738, study PRJEB25190) | human gut metagenome | biome: human gut; feature: human-associated habitat; material: faeces | place: Austria | collected 2013 | reverse complement strand
AACAGGGCCTTGAGGAAGGACGTAAGGAAGGCCTTGAACAGGGTATTGAACAGGGTATTGAACAGGGTATTGAACAGGGACTTGAAGCAGGAATTGCACAGGGTGAGGCTTCCAAAGCTCTTGCAATAGCTAAGGCATTAAAGGCTAAAGGAGTCGATATTGATATTATAGCTGAAACTTCAGGACTGACTAAAGAGGAAATAGAGCAATTGTAATTACCTTGGTCAGGGTATTGTTCTGACCGGATTATCAGCAGTGAACTGAACTTTTGGCGTACCGGTTTGTATTGACCTGCGTTAATTAAAAATCGGCATCAGGGTGTGTTTCTTTTGAAATGCACCTTTTTAAGTACATTGATTATGATATTATATTTACAGCAGCCGGAACAGACAGGGTGATAAGAGGCGTGTAGAGGAGTATGACTGTAAATTTCCTGAGAGATGAGGCTAAACGCCGAAAATTGTAACACAATGTCACATAAACCGGCAGTGATTAATATTGTCCGGGCAATGAGGAGGTTTGTTATGTGTGAATATGATGACAAGAGAGGGGACTGTGAGGATAATATCCTGATTAATGCAGAGATTGAGGATGAAGCAGAGGCTAAAAGGAAGCAGGATGATGAGGATTTGTTTGATCTGTTTATACTGAATGAGTTTTTTGATCTGTAGGGATAGGGAAACAACTGGAACAATGAGGGTAAAAACTTGAATATTTTAGTATATAGGGGTATAATGTGTGTGAATATTTTGAGAAAGATAAAGGGAGCCAAATGACTACACTAGACTACTATAATAACAATGCTGAATTATTCATCTGTGATACTAAGGATGTTGAATTCAGTGATATACAGAAAGAATTTGCATCATATCTGCCACCTTGTTCAGACATTTTAGATCTGGGCTGCGGCTCCGGGCGTGACTCAATGACCTTTATGAACATGGGATATAATGTGACTCCGGCAGACGGCTCGGAAAAACTCTGTGAAATGACATCAGAGTATCTTGGCATACCTGTAAAACATATGCTGTTTCAGGAGCTTGATGAGCATGAACGATATGACGGGGTATGGGCCTGCGCCAGTATACTTCACCTTAAACACAGTGAGCTTCCTGATGTGATAGACAGGATAATTAAATCACTTAAACAAGGTGGGGTTTTTTATGCTTCTTTTAAATACGGAGATTTTAAAGGAGACAGAAACGGCAGATACTATACTGATATGAATGAGGCCGGATGGGAAGCCTTAATGAACCTTAACAAGGAGCTTGTAACCCGAAAGATATGGATTACAGGTGATGTCAGAGCAGGGCGTGAAAATGAGAAATGGTTTAATGTTATAGCTGTTAAAAATAAAAGAGACTGATTATGGCAAATCTGAAAAACGAGGGATATGAACTGGCTGAGAGCTGTACATATTCAAACGGCGGCAGAAGTGAATATTATGTTAAGGGAGGTACAGCCGTTATCATTGACTATGATATATGCAGAGTGAATGATGATAAGGCTGCTTTTCCTTATTCTCTGATTACCGAAAAACAGAACGCATATATGAAAGCCTATAACAAGGTATACAGATTTCTGGCAGAGGATATCAAGCAGGCCGTTATATACGAAGGCTATCAGCCTGATGGAGAGGACTTTGATACCAGAGTATCCGACAGAGGTGATACTGCTGAGCCTTCACCTCTTGAAATGCTGTTTGAAGACAGCTTCACAGCCGTATACGGCGCTGACAGTATTAAGTATCTGAACAGGGAATACAGTATATCGGATTTCGAGGGAAACAACTATTTTCTTGACTACTATATCAGCACAGCCTCAGGAAATATAGCTGTAGAGGAAAACGGAGTAACTTATCATCACCCTCAGATCATAGGGGAGGACAGATATCGCAGGCAGCTTTACAAGCAGAACCTGTGTACAAAATGGGATATCAGGCTGTACAGATTTTCTACAGAGGATTGTCGGTTTAAGGAGAAAATGGAGGATGATATCCGCACCTTTATAGGAAACAGCTGTGATGATTTTGAAGCAGGCGGTCTTATGGCAGCCAGAGAGGTCACTTTGTATGAGCATCAGGAAAACTGCCTTGAAGAGATAGCAAAATCACGCAGACAAGGTAAAAAAGCTTTTCTGGTTGTACTGCCTACTGCAAGCGGCAAATCAAAGATTGTTGAAGAGGATATTAAAGTATTTGCAAAGGGAAGAACTTCCCTGCAGGTACTTGTAATGGCACCAAATCTTAATATAGTCAGCGACTGGAAAGAGCGTATAACAGCTTCTTTGCCGGAATATGAGAAACATATAGATGTGGTTACCTTTGCATATATGTCAAGGAACTACAGCCGCTTTAGTAATGACTATTATAACTATATAGTAATAGATGAGGCACATCACGCTGTAGCACCTGTCTTGAAACGTGTTATACAGCATTTTACACCTGAATTTATGATAGGCATTACCGCTACGGATCAGAGACCTGACCGCAAAAAACTTGAAAGCGTATTCGGCTCATACAGGACCGGCCTGTCACTTCAGAGCGCAATGGAACAGGGAATAATTGCACAGGCAAGAGTCTACAGAGTAGAGTCAAACATAGATTTAAGCAGCGTGAGAGTAAACGGCAGAGAATATGTCAATGCAGACCTTGAAAAGAATATAAGAGTCGTATCAAGAAATGAACTCATAGCCGATGTTATTGAGAAATATTTTAAAGACGGTGAGGCAGGCAGTAAGCAGGGGCTTGTATTCTGTGTCAATACAGCACATACAAGGGAGATGGCAAAGCTTCTTAACGAAAGAGGAATAAGCGCAGCAGCCTATTCAAGCAAAGAAAAAAACACTGCGAAGATAATGTCTGATTTTAAAGACAAAAAGACAAGATTCCTGTGTGCCTGCAGTATGATATCAGAGGGATGGGATTATCCTGAACTTGGAATAATAGTTATGGCAAGGCCGACTCTTTCAAAGGTGCTTTATCTGCAGCAGGTAGGCAGGGGCCTGCGAAAGACAGAAAACAAATCAGACGTATATATTATAGATGTGGTAGATGAATACGGAGCAATGGTGAAGCCCTGCTCAATGCACTCAATCTTTCAGAACGCGCTTTATGTACCATTTGCGCCGATTACAAAGAGAAACTTCACACCGGGAGAGCTGATTGAAATTGACGGCATACATGAATATGTGAATAAAATTACAGAGATAGATATAGACAGCTTTGATGATAAATTCGGAGATTACCTGAGCGCTGAACAGCTGGCAAGAGAATTCTTTGTAAGCACAGGTACGGTAAACTCGTGGATCAAAAAGAAAAAAATAACACCTACGGCAGCGCTGCCTTTCGGAAGCAGAAGCATATATCTTTTCAGCCCGGAGGATGCAGCCGCTATACGCAGGGAACTCAATATTCCTGTTCACGATGATACTACAATATACAGAGATTTCTTTGACTTCCTTGAAGAAAGAGATTATACTTTATCATACAAGATGCCGTTTATGATTTCACTGATTGATAATCTGAGCAGTATCGGAGAGGCTGAAATAGATAAAGTGCTTGACGGATATATCGCCTTTTATATGGACAGGCTGGACAAAGGACTTGCCGCTGACAGAGCCGCATGTCCGTATACATATGAATATCTCAGTGACAGGAAGGCGGTAAAAAAGAATATGCTGACAAATCCGTTTGAGAAATTTGAGAGAAAAAGATTTATGTACTACTCAAAGGATTTAGGCAAGATTGCGCTGAACACAGCACTGTTTAACAGCCTGAAAAGCGAGGATTTTAAAAGAATCCGAAATCAGATGGAAGAGGATCTGAAGGAATATTACAGTGGTATTGAAAATAAGGGGACAGATTAAATTAACAGAAGAAAGGAACTGATACAATGGAATCAAGAGTAGACAAAGCAGCCGAAAGACATAAGAAAGGATACAACTGCGCGCAGGCAGTAGCATGTGCATACTGTGATTTGGCAGGAATTGATGAAGAAACCATGTTCAAGGTTACAGAAGCTATGGGGCTTGGTATGGGCGGTATGAACGGTACCTGCGGTGCTGTTACGGGAGCCTGTGCCATAGCAGGTATGCGGAGCAGCTGCGGTGATCTGAACAAGCCTGTAAGCAAAGGTGCAACATACAAGGTAAGCAGAGAAATAAGCGACAGATTTTTAGAGGAAACAGGATCTCTTACATGCAGAGATATAAAGGGCGTTGATACAGGTAAGGTTCTAAAGAGCTGTCATGACTGTGTCAAGGATGCTGCAAGGATTCTTGAAGAGGTGTGTTTTAAGGAGTGATACATTTATCGGGAAATTACCGGGTTAAGGTTGATTATATATACAATTTGTTTTAAAGAATAAGGAGATTGTGAGATTGATAAAGGACAGAAATGTAAACATAATTACAGATGAGGATAACCATAAAGTTATTTTGATAAATGATATTATGTTTAAGGGTAATCGTAATATTAATTGGTAAGAAGTTAAAGAATACTTAATGGGTTATGTTGGAGATTCTTATCAGATAGAAGCGGATGCATAAGTTGTATATATAGGTAGCGAGTTACCGGAAGAATTTACAGAGTCTGAGCATAGGGAATCTCTTATGGGGGCTAAGGCAAAAGCGAAAGCAAACGCTGCGATAGCAATCCTTGAATTGATACAGAATGCAGCCAATCCTACATACGAAGAAAACAGAAAAGATAAACATAATAAAAACGCTAGAAATGGCTGGTATAGATACGATGTACGGTTCGCATTGCCTGTGTATGAAGATGATGTACCTGTTAGATATAATATATTTAAAGCCAGGTTGCTTATAAATCATGCAGCAAACAATAAAAAGTATCTTTATGATGTGCTGGCAATAAAAAAAGAAACGAGCAGGCTGTATCATAAAGTACAGTGAAAACCCATTTCTTAACAAGAATGATACATCTGATTGATTGAAAAGTCAAGATAATATTAATTGAAGATAGTGTCAAGTTGTTGTGGAATTTTTGATTGACATCAATTCCAAAGTGTGTTTTTGAAGTAAGAAGTTTTGGATGGACAATAAAGCGGATAGGAATAAGTAAATAAGACTTCGAATTGAGCTGGCTGGAGCAGAGATGTTCTGGTCGGCCTTTTTGCTTTAAAGAATGTGGATGTAAAATCTGCACAAATATGATAAAATAAAAATCGGGATTTTATACACTTTATGTGTTTACGATAGAAAAAGAAAAGGAGACCGGAAATGCCAGAGATAGATAAGAAGTATCCAGTGAATACAGCGGTTTGGATTGCGACAGCATTGCTTTCGGCAGAAGCGTTTGATAGTAATCCAGCATGCAGCAAAAAGGATATGTATTTCAAACAAACAGCAATCGTACAGCGTGCACAAGAGCTGGCGGAAAGCAGCGTGGCAAATGCTCGTTGTTCGCAGTGGTGCTGTGCGGATAATGACAACTCATCTAATAATTATCTTCGAGGAGATCTGGTCGAAGATAGTTCATTGAGAAGGTTGAGTTTGATAGATGAATTTCCAGAAAAAACATATCCGGAAAGACTCGACATGTCGGATGAATTGACCATGAATGGAAATAAAATGACAATGGAAGAGCTGTTCTATTTTGTCAGAGAGCAGTATCCAACGGTTATTGGAAATGATAGTAAAATAAATTACATAGGAGTTCTGGATTATCTACGAGATAACACAGATGTTCCGTATTCTAAGCCCGATGCACCGGGACTTGCAGCAGAAGAAGTAAGTCGTCTATTGGAAGTAAAGAAAAAAGGACAAAACGCTATAGCTGAGTTGAAGAAGATGGCAGAAGCATTTGCTGTTAAGTTTAAGTTAGACAAATGTATGTCTATGTCTTGGCTGGATGGTTCAAATACAAAAACGCGCCGCTATTTATGGGCACAATTAAAGTATGGAAAGTATGCAGACAACCCGGTAAGTGTTTCTGTATTTGTTGAGAAAAATGGCAGTGATACTCGTTATAGGGTAAGTTTGGAAATAAAAAATGATGGCACTGATAAAGAGTTGATGAAACAGTACCATTCACATTTAGACATTCCTCTTAATGTGATGGCAGGCCTAGTTTATGTGCCTGATAGTAACGAGTGGGGAAATCCAGATATTTTGAATAAGACGCAAGAGGAAATAAAGCAGGAAGTTGAATCTGGAAAGCTCAAGAAAGTGCAGATATGTAAGTATATTGATAGAAAACCAGATGAAACAAACGCTTATTATCATACAGAAATAACTAAGGCAATAGCTGCTATACTGCCATATTATGAGCATGTACTTGGAATTGAAAAGATAGAGTATTATCCAAGTCTTGCGGAATATGATCCAGGAATTACTGCAGAAGAATACGAAAGAATTCTGGGTGATGAGAATATTGTAAAGCGTGCATGGCTAGATACTCTTCATTACTTGTATTTGATGGGTGGGATAGGAACCTGCAAGCAGATAGCAAATAAATATGGAAATGGTGCTGCGCATTATAATACGAATGCGATCAATGTGGCTAAGGCAGTACATAAGGAAACGAACTGCCCGTTATGTGTAAGAGACACAGGAGAAAATCAATACTGGCCAGTTCTGTTCTATGGACGAGGTTTGACAGACAGTGCCGAAGGTATATTTTCTTATAAAATGAGAGAGCCTTTGATGGAGGCAATCAAAGCATTAGAGAAAAGAGGTGTGTTCCAGGAGATGAAAGAAGCAAATAAAGAGTTTGATAAGAATTTAATATTATATGGACCTCCTGGAACAGGAAAGACATATAATTCTGCCACATACGCTGTTGCAATTTGCGATGGTAAGTCTGTCGATGAACTTACAGATTATGATGCAGTTATGACAAGATATAACGAATTAAAGAAAGCCGGAAGAATAGCATTTACTACATTTCATCAGTCATATGGGTATGAAGAATTTATAGAGGGAATTAAACCGATTATTGATGAGAATAAGCAAGATATTGGATATACGATAGAAGCAGGAGTGTTTAAGGAGTTTTGTGAAAATGCGAAAAGCATTGTTCGAACAAAGAACAGTGATTCTATTGATGCAGGGGCTAGAATATGGAAGTTAACCATTATGAATGGAGATCTGAATCAAGTCAAACAGGAATGCTTTGAAGAAAATAATGTTCGAATGGGATTTGATATGGATTCAGATGAAGCACGTTCTTTCGTGGAAGATGTGAAGCTTGGCGATATTATTTTGTCATTTAAAACTCGAAAGACAATTGATGGAATTGCAATAGTAACAGATGAAGCAGTTGAGTTACAAGACAAGCGTATGTATAAGACTGCGAGAGCAGTGAAATGGCTTGCAAAAAATATTGATGAGGATATTACTGATATAAATAATGGTAAGTTACTTCATAGAATGACATTTGCAAAAGTCCCTAATATGAATGTAAAGGATGTTATTAAGTTAGCTGAGAAAGTAAATCCAGGCTTAGAAAGTACAGTAATTGAAGAAAATGTAGAGCCACATGTATTTATTATTGATGAAATTAACAGAGGAAATATCTCAAAAATATTCGGGGAATTAATTACATTAATTGAAAGTACAAAGAGAGCTGGGATGTCTGAATCAGCATCAGCTATATTACCATATTCAGGAGATGAATTTAGTGTACCATCTAACGTGTATATACTTGGAACAATGAATACAGCAGACAGATCAATTGCATTGATGGATACAGCCCTTCGTAGAAGGTTTCAGTTTATTGAAATGATGCCGGATTTGGATGTGCTTAGAAAGATTCATGCTGATAAGGTAGAGGATCTGGATGTGGCAGCAGTACTTGATAAAATCAATGAAAGAATCACATTTTTATACGATAGAGAACATACAATTGGACATGCATTTTTTACTGGACTTAAGGATGATGCAACACTTGTAAAACTGCAGTCCATATTTGAAAAATCGGTAATTCCGTTATTACAAGAATATTTTTATGAGGACTATCAGAAGGTACAGCTTGTTTTAGGCGATAACGCAAAGAGTGATGATAACTTGAAGTTTATTCTTGATGAGAAAGTAGTGGCAAAGAATATTTTCAAAGGTAACGTTGAAGATGTGATTGATCTTCCAGAAAAGAGATACTCAATTAATAAGGTGGCCTTTGGCAATATCAACAGCTATAAAGAAATTTTGTAAAGCGTGGTGATAGCGTGGATAAACCGTTTGAGGTAAAAGAGTTTGATTCTATTATCTGCAATGCGGATTATAAAGATGATGAAAAATACAAATATTTGAATCAGAAAGAATTCGATAATCTGGTGGCGTTTATCCATGAGTTTACAGGAGATGCGGATAGTGCAGATGCGTTAGACTTTATGAAGATTGGCTACCGACGTAATGTTGGAGAAGTAGTCTCTATAAAGAACTACGTTGGTCTGATTCAAATGAAGAATGGTTTCCAGATCCAGGTACTTCCAAAGATATCGTTTGGAGCGGAAGACGAAGGAAATGTGCAAACCAAGAGAGTGTTCCTTAGAATGCTCCGAAGCATGAAGGATTTTCCAAGTAAGGTTTTCAACGATGCTTCTTTAAAAGTAGACCAGATGAATTTATACGAGCTGTTTATCAATATGTATCTGCAGGAAGTCAGACAGTTGGTGAAACGCGGTATAAAGTCAAATTATGTTGGACAGGAAGATAATTTGCGTTATTACAAAGGAAAACTTCTTGTAAATCAGCAGGTGAGGGCGAATTTTGCCCACAAGGAGCGCTTTTACGTAGCCTATGAAGAATTCCATCCCAATAGGGCAGAAAACCGGCTTGTAAAGGCAACACTCGCAAAGTTACAGAAATTGACGACAAGTGCAGAAAATTCAAAAGAGATAAGACAGTTACTAACAGCTTTTGAAATGGTGGATGCTTCGGTAAACTATGCGAAGGACTTTTCACAGGTAGTTATCAATAGAAATACTAAGGATTATGAAATGCTGATGCAGTGGTCAAAGGTATTTCTGATGAATAAGAGTTTTACGACGTTCTCCGGATCCACAGCATCAAGAGCCTTGCTGTTCCCGATGGAGTCTGTATATGAAAGTTATGTAGCACAGCAGATGAAAAAGGTAATGAGTCCGGAAGGTTGGGATGTATCCAGCCAAGACAAAGGACACTATCTTTTTACAGAACCAAGGCGGCAGTTTGCGCTAAGGCCGGATATCGTTATGAAAAGAGGAGAGCGTACAGTAATTCTGGATACCAAGTGGAAAAGTCTCGTTGATAACGAAAGAGTAAATTATGGTATTTCTCAGGCTGATATGTATCAGATGTATGCTTACTCTAAGAAATATAATACACTTGAAATATGGCTATTATACCCGGTGAATGATGAAATGAGAAATCATAAGCCAATCCGGTTTGAGAGTGGAGATGGAACAACAGTAAATTTACATTTTGTTTATGTCGATAAAATAGAAGAAAGTTTGCAAGAACTTAGAAGTTTATTAGAAGCAGGTGAATAGGATGGCTAATACAAAATTTGACAAACTCATAGGGCTATTAGAACCATTGGAAAGTGATAGTGTTGGAGAATGGATAATAGATAAAGAGCACAAAGGAACAGAAGACGATCCTAACCACTTCCCATATCCAATGTATACAGAAGTGGTTAATGAGCTAATAGAAGTGGTTTATGAGTTTGAGCATGAAAATCCGGAATATGAATTAACAAAATATGGAGAGCTTCTTAAGGAAAGAGGTCTCGAATGGGGACAACGGTCAATGGAGAATGCGGATGTTTCCAATATGGATGCGCAAGGTATTATGGCACTACTTATGGGCATGGTGCGTGGTGAGAGATTTTGTGATGGCGCTATAATGGGAATGATAAAATCAGGAGCTGTCAAGAAATGGCTTCTGCGTCTGCAAGAACTTAAGGAGATGCAGTAGATGAAGACAATTAGAGTAGTGGCAGCGGTTATTTGTGATTCTGTACAGGAACCGCGTAAGATATTTGCTACGGCTAGAGGATATGGGGAGTTTAAAGGACAATGGGAATTTCCTGGTGGAAAGATAGAAGAAGGAGAAACGCCGGAGCAGGCGTTAAAGCGAGAAATTGAAGAAGAATTGGAAACAAGAATCGAAGTGTACAATTTGATTGATACCATCGAATATGATTATCCTAATTTCCATCTATCAATGGACTGCTTTTGGTGTGAGACAATAACCGGAAAGCTGGTACTGAAGGAAGCAGAAGCAGCTAAGTGGTTAAGCAAGGATGAGTTGGAGTCTGTTTGGTGGTTACCAGCAGATCTAACGTTGGTAGAGAAAATTCGCAGCGAAATGACTGTAAATAAGGAGATCATTTTAACTGAAGAAACAGAAATATTGGAGGGAGAGATTGTTTTAGATAGTAAAGGTAACAAAATCCTTGAAATTTATGAAGGAATGACAAATATTGATTTTGCTGGTGCTGTTGATAGACTGGCGCAATATGTTAATATTGCAGAGATTGCATCTACAATAGAAAAAGGCGTTGAATATGTTGTTCAAATACCAGCGCAGTATCAAAAGCAATATGAAACAGGCGAGTATTTTATTAATAAGAATAAAACAACGGGAATAGAATGGCCCACATTAATGAGAAAGGCTGAAAATGGACAGCATAGATTTGTAGATGACTTGCCAATTAAGCAGAAAGAATTTATACAGGGTAATCCTTTCCAAGATATTTGCAATAGTTATCATAATATATGTATGCAACAGCAAATAGCCCAGTTGTCAGAAAGAGTAGAAGAAACCTATCAAACGGTCAAGATGATTGAACGCGGACAGCAGGATGATAGGATTGCATTGATTGAAGCTGGAAGAAAAGAAATTATGCTTGCACTGACACTACAAAATGAAAATGATAGTAATGAGCATATGCGCTTGGGAATTCATAATTTACTTTTAGGCCGGGAGCAAATTGGTAAAGCAATGGTGAGAAGAATAGAGAACTTTGCACCTTTACCAGATAATAAAGCAATGCTTGTTTTAAATATGTGGATTCATAATGATTATCAAAGTAAAAAAGATGATGAAATAGAAAATATTCAGGAATGCTATGAAATGTATTTGCAGGCAACAAAAATGATTGCAGGAGTATACGCATATAAGGGAGAAATGGCTGCCGTTGAACAAATATTTGGAGATGGTATTTCATTTTTGGATAGCATAGATTTTAGTAAGCTTAAGTCCATAGAGTTAGTGCATAAGGGCGTTGATCTTGATGATATGTTTTATAATCATGCATCAAAGTATGTGGAAATTGAAAAGAAACAATGTATAGAAAGTGGCAAAGCATATGATTATATTGCGCTTAAAGTTACTGGTGATAAATTATTGGAGGTGTTGACTGATGGCAGAGAAGTTTCAAAAGAAGAAGTTGAATAGAGAGGATCATAAGAAAATGGATAATGCTGTGAAGTACGCCAAAAAAGGAGGAGCAGCTTTAATAACTGCTGGTATAGTGTCAATTGCAATAAAAACGAATGGTCCTAAAATTATCAGCGCGGCTAAGAATATAATTACAAAGGTATAGATACCCCTATTTTAATGCAAAGAGGAATGTACTGGAAAGAACTCTTAGACAGAATAAGAGATATCAGATCATCGGAAAAAATAATAGATAACACAGGAGGAAGCAATGGATATATCAAAAAAAGACTGGAAGCTTTACAGAGAAAAACTGCCCGGCTGGCAGGAAAGGTATATGGAGGGACTTGTTAAAGAGTATATTGATATACTCAGCTCAGATGAAAAAAAGGCTTCAGATAAATTCTGGGAACTTGAGGAAAGAATAAAAAAAGACAAAAAACATCCGGGAGTTCTGATAGAGGTCAGAAAATCCAATGCTTTGTATGACATTATCAGATTTATCGCCCTTGACGTTATAACTTATGACGATATTGCCGATTTCAGCGAGGAACTTAAACAGGATGTAAGGGATTTTACTGAACGGCGGAGTTACCGATATGACTTTTGAACAGTACATAGAGAAGTTTAATTTAAGACTTGATGACCGGCAGGCAGAGGCTGTTAAATGCGATAATCTCTGCCTGCTTCTTGCTGTGCCCGGTTCCGGCAAAACCACAACCCTTGTTGCAAGGCTCGGATATATGATATATGTAAAAGGCGTCAGACCTGAACATATACTTACTGTGACATATACAAACGCGGCAACAAGGGATATGAAGGCTAGATTTGAAAAATACTTCGGCGGGGAATATTCAGATGCTGTGACATTTAAGACCATAAACTCACTTTGCAACGAAATAATCGGGTACTACACATACATTACAGGTGGTAGCAGCTTTGAACTCATAGAGGACAATCTTCCTGCAATAAGGGAGATTTACATATCACAGACGGGAAACTGGCCTGATGAGGCTGACCTCAAAGAAATACAGCAGCAGATAACATACATAAAAAATATGCTCCTTGATAAAAAGCAGATAAAAGCGATAACGGTCACAGAGGACAAAATTTCAATAGAAAATATATATGAGCAGTATTGCAGCAGGCTCAGTGAAAATCGTCTGATGGACTTTGATGACCAGATGGTGTTTGCATTCCGTATACTCAGAAAAAACAGCAGAGTTCGTGAATACTTTAAAAACAGATACAGATATCTGCTTGTCGATGAGGCACAGGACACCTCTAAAATACAGCACTATATAATTCAGATGCTTGCCCATGGCAGAAACCAGCTGTTTATGGTAGGCGATGAGGACCAGAGCATATACGGCTTTCGGGCTGCATATCCCAGGGCACTTATGGAATTTGAAAAAACATATAAAGGCGGGCAGGTGATGCTCCTTGAAACCGACTACAGGTCTGACGGATATATTGTAAAAGCAGCCGCCCGGTTTATTAAGCACAATCAGAACAGGTACGAGAAAAAAATGCTGCCTGCAAAACCGGAAACAAAGCCCGTAACAATAGATAGTATGGAAAAAAGACAGCAGCAGTACGGCAGGGTAATAAACTATCTCAGAAGCATTTACAGCGGCAGACAGACTGCTATACTTTACAGAAACAATGACAGTGCGCTGCCGTACTTATACAGGCTCAAAAAAGAGGGAATACCATATAACTGCAAAGGCATGGAAACAACCTTTTTTACAGGCAGGACAGTACGATATATAACCGATCTGATCAAGCTCTCATATGATATGGTAAACACAGAGCTGTTCATGAGCACCTACTCAAAAACAGGCTGCTATATAACTAAAAAAATGGCAGAGACAGCAGTAAATATGTATGAAAACGGCAGAAGCAGAGAGGGTATATGGAACTGTCTTGAACTGCTTGTAAAGGAGGGCAGCAGAAGCAGGGACATTAAGAGCACAGCATCATATATAAGGAAGCTTAAAACAATGTCAGCCCCGGAGGCGCTTGAAACCATAGAATTCCTGATCGCAGGGAAAAGAAGCATAGATACAGAGAAGATGTACATACTCAAATGCCTTGCAGCAGAGGATATGAGCGCTGAGGAGTTTCTCAATATGCTTGAAGAACTTAAATATGATATTGAGAATAAAGCGCCTGATTATGGTGCAGATGTTATACTGTCCACCATTCATTCCGCAAAGGGACTTGAATACGATAACGTCATAATTGCAGATACAATTGACGGAATTCTGCCGGGATCAGAGGCGGATGTTGAAGAGGAAAGAAGGCTTTTTTATGTAGGGCTTACAAGAGCAAGGGAGAGTATGATGATACTTAAATACAGCGACTGCTATATGCCATTTGTATATCTCATGGAAAAGATACTGAGGAAAACCCAGCCGGGCAAGGCTGCGAATGAAACCATTATTAACGCAGATGTTAAAGCAGGAGAGGTGATTATACACAAATCAATTGGCAAAGGAACGGTAACAGCTGTTGACGGCGATATTATTACTGTGAAATTTAATGGTGGCAGCAGGAATTTTTCCTATGGCTTTTGTATAAAACAGGGGTTGATATGGAAAGAGAAATAGTAGATGTAAAACAAAAATCCGACGATTAGCCAAAAATTTTTCCGACGATTGGCTAAAAATTTTTCCGATGATTGGCCAATCTGTACTTTGTTGCTCAATTATATATTCTTCATATGACCGCAAACAAGTACCGAAAAACTGTGATATAATGCAAAGTAGTTACTTTTTAAATATACACAGGGAGGATTTATGCATCTTGTTAAAGATTATGTTTCAGATTTAAAGGAAGAGTTTTCGGGATATAACGGGAAGAAGCTCTCAAAGGATTTAATGTCAGGTATCACAGTTGCGGCGGTAGCGCTTCCGCTGGCGCTTGCATTCGGTGTCAGCTCCGGGGCAACCGCAGCCGCAGGTCTTGTCACCGCAATAATAGGAGGCGTCATAATAAGTATTTTTTCGGGAGCCTCATTTCAGATTTCAGGGCCTACAGGAGCAATGACAGCCATACTTGTCACACTGGCTTCAAAATACGGCATGCAGGGAATACTTACAGCCTGCTTCATAGCGGGAATTATTCTTGTTATTGCCGGTATACTCAGACTCGGCAGAGTCATCTATTATATTCCGTCATCAGTAATTACCGGATTCACATCAGGCATAGCCCTCATAATCGCTCTGGGACAGCTTGATAACTTCTTCGGTGTCACTTCTTCCGGAGATCTTGCAATAACCAAGGTGCTTTCATATTTCACAAACGGCTTTGATCCCAACTGGGAGGCTGTTGCAATCGGCGCAGCGGTAATGCTCATAATGATTGTATGGCCAAAGAAGCTTAACGATAAAATACCGTCATCACTTGCAGCCCTTGTAATAATTCTAATAGTATGTCATTTTTTAAACCCGGATGTTGAAACAGTGGGGCAGATACCAAAGAGCCTGTTTCTTGACGACAGACTTTCCCTCAAAGGCATGAATATGGCTCAGTTCTGGGACTTATTTGTTCCTGCGCTTTCCATTGCTGCTCTGGGTATGATAGAAAGTCTGCTTTGCGGAGCGTCGGCAGGCAAGATGAAAAAAGAAGAGCTCAATGCGGACAGGGAACTGGTGGCTCAGGGCATAGGCAATATGATAATACCGCTCTTTGGCGGAATACCTGCAACGGCAGCCATTGCAAGAACCAGTGTTGCCATCAAGTCAGGCTGTCAGACCAGAATAACAGGAATATTCCATGCAGTAATTCTGCTGCTTTCAATGTTCGTGCTTTCACCGGTAATGTCAGAGGTGCCGCTTTCGGCGCTGGCGGGAATACTTATAATAACTGCGTGGAGAATGAACGACTGGAAAAACATACACTTCATTTTCGATCATAAATTCAAATCGGGAATGCTCAAGTTTTTCATAACTATGATTGCAACAGTTGTGCTGGACCTCACGCAGGCTATAATAATAGGGGTTGCTTTCTCGTCATTCCTCATAATCGTAAAGCTTACGGACATAGATATATCGGTAAGCGAAATCGACAAGGACAGATTAGAGGAAGTGGGAGTTCATCTGCCTAGAATATCCAACAAGGTCAGAATTGCATATCTGACCGGAACCATTTTCTTTGCGGTGGTTGACAAGCTTGTCAAGCAGCTTAGAAAACAGGACAGCGCAGAGGCTCTGATACTTTCAATGAGAGGTGTGCCTATGATAGACCTTTCGGGAATAGAGGCCATGATAGATCTTGTCAGAGAGCTTGAGGCAAACGGCACAGAGGTGTACCTTACAAGCGTTCAGCCAAAGGTGCTTGAAGAAATGAGAAGAGGCGGCCTCATAGACCTCATAGGCGAGGAATATGTATTCCAGAGCGCCGAGCAGGCAATAGTAATTGCGCAGCAGGAGCATATGTAAAAATTCAATATACAAAGATACAGACCCTGTCAGGTAAAAAACAAGCCCGGCAGGGTGCTTTTTTGCATTAGTTTACTTTCAGTTTATTTTACAGGAATATAATGCAGATTGGGTTATTGGCAGAAAAGGAAGTAAATATGACAAAAAAGAAAAAACCGTTAATTAATTCAGCGCATTATCTTTCGGCGGCCAGATTTGACATATGGATCAGGCTGCTTTTCAGAAATCTAAAAGGTATATCTCCGGGAAAAATCCCGCAGGTCATATACATCACTGTTATGAGCCTGATACTTTTCCCGTTTGCGATTTTAGAGCTTCTCATAATGTACATACCGGTAAAGCTTACAAAGATAAAAAAACCGCCGGTGCATATAATAGGAATATGGAGGTCGGGAACCACCAATGTTCAGTATACGCTGTCGAGAGATTCGCAGTTCGGCTGGCTGGATCCAGTAAGCACCGTTACATTTAACAACAGTATATTGCTGGGATGGCTCCTGAAGTACGCGCAGAAAAAAATTCTGGTGGACGCAAGGCCTATGGACAATATGGAGTACAGACTGGATCTGCCTATGGAGGATCTTTATGCGCTTTCCACCTATACCACTCACTCATTTAATCATATGATGGTATTTCCCAAAAACTACAGAGAATATCTGTCGACCCTGTATACCGATGAAATGAGCGACAGGCTGCAGAGAGAATGGGAACGCAAATACGACTTCCTGCTCAAAAAGACAACTCTTATCAAGCGAGGCAGGCAGCTCATATTAAAAAGTCCGGACAATTCCTGCAATGTCGATAAGCTGGAGGCAAAATATCCGGGAAGCAAATTCATACTCATAAGCAGAAACCCGTACAAGATAGTACCATCGGTAATCAAAGCGCTGACATCAATGATGGAGGTTATGAGCCTTGAAGGTATGGCCGACAGCGAGCTGATTGAAAACGCAGCCATAGAAGTGTTCAAAAAAATGAATACAAAAATGTTTAAGGACATCGAAAATATCCCCGAGGGTGATCTTGTACTTATAAGGCACGAGAACTTTGTTAAAGCCCCGGTTGAAAATATGGAATACATATACGAGCAGCTTCATCTTGACGGTTTTGAAAAGGCCAAGCCGTATTTTGAAAGCTATCAGAACACCCAGAAGGAGTACAAACCCAATAAGCTTGTGCTAAGTCCTTCCCTTAAAGAGAAGATAAACCGGGAGCTTAAATTTTATTTTGATTACTTTGGATATGAAATAGAGGAATAGCTATGTCACAATTAACACATCTTGATAAATTAGAGGCGGAAGCCATATACATAATGAGAGAGGTTGCAGCCGAGTGCGAAAAGCCTGTAATGCTCTACTCAATAGGAAAGGACAGCTCGGTAATGCTTCACATTGCGATGAAAGCATTTTATCCCGAAAAACCGCCGTTTCCGTTTATGCACATCGACACCACATGGAAATTCAGAGAAATGACAGAGTTTCGTGACCGCAAGGCAAAGGAGCTTGGAATTGAAATGCTGGTGTATCAGAATGAGGACGGCATCGAAAGAGGTATCAATCCTTTTGAGCACGGGGCTGCATATACGGATATTATGAAAACCCAGGCTCTGAAAGACGCTCTTGACAAATACGGCTTTACCGCGGCTTTTGGCGGCGGCAGGAGAGATGAGGAAAAATCCAGAGCCAAAGAGAGAATATTTTCTTTCAGAAACAAATCTCACGGCTGGGATCCGAAAAATCAGAGACCGGAGATGTGGAAGCTGTTTAACACAAGCATCAACAAGGGCGAAAGCATCAGAGTTTTTCCTCTTTCCAACTGGACCGAAAAGGATATATGGCAGTACATAAGAAGAGAAAACATAGATATAGTGCCGCTGTATTTTGCCAAGGAAAGACCGGTGGTCGAAAAGGACGGCAATATAATTATGATAGATGATGACCGTATCAGAAAATATCTCGGACCTGAAGATAAAATAGTAACAAAAAAAGTCCGTTTCAGAACCTTAGGCTGCTATCCTCTGACAGGCGGCTGCGAGTCAGAGGCAGATACCCTAGACAAGATAATTGAGGAAACCTTAGGCGCTGTAAACTCGGAGAGAACCAGCAGAGTTATAGACCACGAGGCGGCAGGCAGTATGGAAAGACGCAAAAGGGAGGGATATTTCTAATGGCAGACTTACTTAAATTCATAACCTGCGGCAGCGTAGACGACGGAAAATCCACCCTGATAGGACATATGCTCTACGATGCCAAGCTGATATTTACAGATCAGGAAAGAGCCCTTGAACTTGACAGCAAGGTGGGCAGCGCAGGCGGCGGCATAGACTACTCGCTGCTGCTGGACGGACTTATGGCAGAGCGCGAGCAGGGCATCACAATAGATGTTGCATACAGATACTTTACGACCGAAAAAAGAAGCTTCATAGTTGCAGACACACCCGGCCACGAGGAATACACAAGAAATATGGCGGTGGGCGCATCATTTGCAGACCTTGCGGTAATCCTTGTCGATGCCTCACAAGGAGTGCTGGTGCAGACCAGAAGACACGCGCGCATATGCTCTCTGATGGGAATACGCCATTTCGTAATTGCAGTAAACAAAATGGACCTTATAGACTACAGCAGAGAAAAATTCGATGAAATTGCAAAGGCGATAAACAAATTCTTCGCCGAGTTCTCCTGTGAAAGCCTGCAGATTATACCTGTATCTGCAACCATAGGCGACAACATAACCAAAAGGTCGGAGAATATGAGTTGGTACACAGGAGCGCCTCTGCTTGAGTACCTCGAAAACATAGATGTATCATCAGAAGATACGGACGATGCCTTTATTATGCCTGTGCAGAGAGTATCAAGACCCGACCATACTTTCAGAGGTTTTCAGGGTCAGATAGAGGCAGGAAAGGTCGCGGCAGGAGATGAGGTAACATCTCTTCCAAGCGGTGAAAAAGCGAGGGTAAAAAGAATAATTGCAGCCGGAAAAGATGCAGAGCAGGCCGTAGCCGGTCAGCCTGTGTCCCTGCAGCTTGACAGAGAAATAGATGTTTCAAGGGGCTGTGTTTTGTCATCGGGGGAGGCTTTACAGGTAAGCAATATGTTTACTGCGGAGATACTCTGGATGGACGAGGACAGACTTGTTGCAGGCAGAAACTATCTGCTCAAGCTGGGAACGAAAACACTTCCCGCTTCGGTAATGGACATTAAATACAAGGTCGATGTAAACAGCGGACTTCATATAGAGGCGGACACCCTTGTCAAAAACGAAATCGCATGCTGTGACATATCGGTATCGGACAAAACAGTTCTTGCGCCTTTTGATGAAAACAAGGCAATGGGCAGCTTCATACTTATAGATGTTGTGACCCATATGACCTCTGCCTGCGGAGTTGTAAGACATACGCTGAGAAGAGCAGACAACCTGACATGGCACAATATGGACATAACAAGAGAAAGCAGAGCCGCAGGACTCGGACAGAAGCCGTTTACTCTGTGGTTTACGGGGCTTTCGGGTTCCGGCAAATCAACCCTTGCAAACGAAGTGGAAAAACGCCTTGCGGCAAAGGGCAGACATACAATGCTGCTTGACGGCGACAATGTGAGAATGGGCCTTAACAAGGATCTTGGCTTTACCGAAGCCGACAGAGTGGAAAACATCAGGCGTATTGCGGAGGTATCAAAGCTTATGAATGATGCCGGACTCATAGTCCTGACCTCCTTTATATCGCCTTATGAGGCAGACCGTAAAAATGCGGCTGATATAATCGGGGAAAGCTTCGTGGAAGTGTATGTAAGCACATCTCTTGAGGAGTGTGAGAAAAGAGATGTAAAAGGACTGTACAAAAAAGCCAGAGCAGGAGAAATACCTAACTTCACAGGAATATCAAGCGAATACGAAGTGCCTGTATCACCTGATATTACCGTAGACACCGAGAATTTATCTGTAGCCGAGGCTGCTGATGCTGTTATGGCTCAGCTTGAAAAACATCTGTAACGGAGGAAATGAAAATGAAAAAACTGACTGCACTTATTCTGTGCATTGCGATAACTGCCGGCGCGCTGTGTGCCTGCGGAGGCGGCGAGGCGGCGACAAATGAAGTAAGAGTTGCATATTTTCCTAATATAACTCATGCGCAGGCGCTGTATATGAAAGACCAGGGCATATTTGAAAAAGCCCTCGGCGATGAGTACAGCGTAAAATGGACAGCTTTCAACGCAGGACCTGCAGAGGTGGAAGCGCTGTTTGCAGGCGAGATAGACCTCGGATATATAGGACCTGTGCCTGCCATAAACGCAAATGTCAAATCTCATGGTGATGTGGTTATAATTGCAAATGCCTGCGATGCGGGAGCAGTGCTTTTAAAAAGCGCGGACTCAGATATCAAATCGGTGGCAGACCTTGACGGTAAAAAGGTTTCTGTACCGCAGCTTGGCAACACACAGCATCTGTCACTGCTGGATCTTCTGGCGGCAAACGGACTCAAGCCTGTTTCAGAGGGCGGCACGGTTGATATAGTTGAGGTTGAAAATGCAGATGTTCAGACTATGTTTGACAACGGCAGCATCAGCGCAGCCATAGTACCGGAGCCGTGGGGCAGCATACTTGAGGACAAATGCGGCGCAAAAACAGTGCTTGATTATGATGAAATTATGGCAGGCGGCAACTACCCTACGGCAGTCGTAGTAGTGCGAAAGGACTTTATGGAGGCAAATCCTGAAATCGTAAAAGCCTTCGTGCAGGCTCACCTTGATGCGACAGAATACATAAATGCGCAGAGCGGAGAGGCTATAGATATAATATGCAGACAGATAGAGGAAACCACAGGCAAAACCTATGAGGCATCAGTTATAGACAGCGCTTTTTCAAGACTTAACATAACTGCCGATATATCAGGAGATGCCCTTGGCGAGTTTGCCAAAGTGGGCGTTTCGCAGGGCTTTATTGCAACAGAGCCTGACGAGGGCTATGTTGACACAGGTATACTCAAATCACTTGAACAGAGGTAAAAACAATGCTAAAAACAGCAGGTCTTTCAAAGACCTTTAAGAATGCGGCAGAGCCTGCATTATCGGATATAAATCTGGAAATAGCAGAAGGGGAATTCATATGTATAGTGGGACCGTCAGGTTGCGGCAAGTCAACACTGCTTAATCTCATTGCAGGACTTGAGAAACCTACAGAAGGAACTATAACTCTTGACGGCAGAGAAGTTCTGGGCCCCGGCGCAGACAGGGTTGTTATGTTTCAGGAGCCGGCCCTTTATCCGTGGCTCAATGTCATAGACAATGTGAAATTCGGAATGAAGCTTGCGGGAGTGCCAAAGGGCGAACAGGAAAAAAGAGCGGAGAAATATCTCAGAATGGTGCATCTGTGGGATTTCAGAGAGTATGCGGTTCATGAGCTTTCCGGCGGCATGAAGCAGCGTACGGCTCTTGCCAGAGCACTTACCATGGACAGCAGGATAATGCTTATGGACGAGCCTTTTTCGGCTCTTGACAAGCAGACAATAAACAAGCTTCGCGCGGAGCTTGAGGCTATCTGGGAGGAAACCCGGAGGACTATAATATATGTTACTCACAGTGTTGAAGAGGCTCTGTATTTTGCAGACAGAATAATCATACTGGCAGACAGACCCGGAATTGTCAAAAGCATAGTGAAAATAGATCTGCCGAGGCCAAGGCAGCTTGACTCGGAGGATTTTGTAGATATAAGGAAGCATTTGCTTGACGAATTAAAAGTAGAGGTGGAGAAGATTGAAAAAGAGGAATATGACAGAGTTTAGCATAAAGGATATTTTCTTCTTTATAGCTCTTATCGTTATCTGGCAGGCGGCTGCATATTTCGGCTCCGATGTGTTCGGCTGGTGGAAGTCCTATGCGTTTCCTACTCCTGCGGGAGTTGTTGCAAGCCTTGTCAGTATGGCAAAGAAAGGAACACTTCTCGCCGCTGTGGGCTTCAGTATGAAAAGGGCTGTAATAGGCTTTGCTATTGCTCTTGCGGCCGGAGCAGTTATGGGCGTGCTGATTACATATGTTAAATATCTCAACAGAAATCTGAAGCCGCTGCTTATGGGTATACAGACGCTGCCGAGCATATGCTGGGTGCCTTTTGCAATCCTGTGGTTTGGTCTTGCAGAGAAAGCAATAATATTTGTAGTAGTTATGGGGTCTGTTTTCAGCGTATCCCTTGCCATTGAAAACTCAATCAGAAATATACCTGTGATATACACGAAAGTTGCAAAGACCATGGGCGCAGGGCGAAAGGACATACTGCTTCATGTGGTGCTTCCCGCAGCGCTTCCTGGCTTTGTGTCTGGGCTGCGGCAGTCGTGGTCTTTTGCGTGGAGAGCTCTGATGTCAGGTGAAGTAATGTCATCCTTTATAGGGCTTGGCTATGTGCTGATGCTGGGCAGGGACCTTGCCGATATCAATCAGGTAATGGCAGTAATGATAGTGATAATAATTGTCGGAATTATAATTGACAAGTTTGTATTCTCAATAGCAGAAAACAGAATGTTAAAGAAAAGAGGACTTGAATAAATCAAAAGGTGATGGCGCAAATGTCATCACCTTTGCAGTAATATCAATACAAATCTTAAATTGCTTGATATTGTCACAGATATGTGCTATCATAGATTTCAAGTAGAGTAAATATTGTGCGTTAAGTGTTATGGAATGGGATGTTGTCCATAAACGAAGGTAATCCGCGGTACAATATTGCATCCACTACTACATTAAGGTATGAGACATTCTCTTTTCGCTTTAGTGTAGTTACTAAGGTGAAAGGAGGTTTTTTATGCAGCATGCTATTAACAGCAGTACGGCAAGGCTTGTGGTTACGGCGCTGATGACCGCGCTGTGTCTTGTATTAAACAGAATTGTGCCGGCAACACCGGTTTATCATATCAGCGCTGATTTCATTGCGGTGTTTATCGTTGCGGTGCTTTACGGCCCTGTGTGGTCGGGCATAGCCTACGGCGTTGCAGATACCATAGGCAGCATACTTATTCCGTTTGGAGCATACAATCCGGGAATAACAGCTACTCTGATACTCATCGGCGTGGCGTACGGATTTGTATTCTACAAAAAGGATATGAATGGCAAAGCCCTGATTATAAGGACAGTTATTGCATCAGTGATAGTATTCCTGATTAAGCTGTTTCTTACAACACTGTGCCTGTGGCCGATGTTCGGCGCAGACGGCACTTATCTGGCATATGTGGTACTCAGACTCCCTAACTGTATCGCAATTCTTATAGCCCAGATCATATGCATACCGCTTGTTTACAAGCTGATTGTGGAGAGATTGAAATTTGCACTGTAAATTTATTAGATTTTTTCTGCAAAGTGTGTTATAATATTTATAACAACGAGTGGTTTTTTAAACGTAAGTCCTGTTGTCAGGACTTATTTTTATGCAGTAAGAGGTGATAGCTTGTATAGTGTTGGAGAATTGATTTTTTACGGAAGAACAGGAGTATGTGAGGTTAAGGAGATTACTACACTCAAATCCATGGGAGAGACAGAGGGCAGATTATATTATATACTCGAGCCGCTCTACAAGGAATGCAAAATATCCATCCCTGTAGACAATGACAAGATATATATGCGCCCTGTAATATCAAGAAAACACGCGGAGGAGCTTATAGACAGAATTCCGCATATAAATACGTCCGCATACTACAGCCATAATCTGAATCAGCTCAAGGAACACTACAGAGAGGTTATGGAGAGTCACGACTGTATGAATATGATCGAGATGACTATGTCCATACACCAGAAAAAACGTGAGGCAGAGGCACACAAAAAGAAACTGGGAGCTGTTGATGAGCGTTTTATGAAAGAGGCAGAGGAGCTCATATTCGGCGAATTTGCAGCAGCCCTTGATATCCCGCGCAGCGAGATACAAGGATATATAGAAAACAGAGTAAACATTATGAAGAAGTCCGTGTAGGGCTTCTTTTTTCCAAGCTGACACAGTAATGAGAGCTGCCGGTATGCAAGGCAGCTCTCAGACATTTTATTTTATCTTGCCGTCTATCCCCACAGTTATGACTTTGAACGGTATCTCCCTGTCTGTTTTAAGCAGAGCGTTCACGACAGCGTGCTGCAGACCGGTGCAGCATGGGACCTCCATCTTTACAACAGTAACGCTCTTTATATTATTCTCATTGAATATTGCAGTGAGCTTTTGTGAGTAGTCTGTATCATCAAGCTTAGGGCAGCCTATCAGAGTTATATGATCTCTGATGAATTCATCATGAAATGCTCCATACGCAAAAGCTGTGCAGTCAGCGGCAATCAGCAGGTCTGCATTATCAAAGTAAGGTGCGTTTACAGGCACCAGCTTTATCTGGACAGGCCATTGTCTGAGCTGACTTTCACCTGATATACTGCTGTTTTCTTTTGTATGCTTTATTTCTCTCAAGGCCTGACCGGGACAGCCGAAGCCCGTTCCTGCCTTTACGGCAGCCTCATCGTAAGGTGCAGCCTCTCGCTCTACAAACGAGATTGCATCTACGGGACACACCGGCAGGCAGTCGCCGAGTCCGTCACAGTAATCATCCCTTATAAGCTGAGCCTTGCCGTCTATCATAGCAATGGCTCCCTCATGACAGGCTTTGGCGCAGGCGCCGCAGCCGTTGCATTTGTCTCTGTCGATTTCTATTATTCTTCTTTTCATTACTCCATCCTCCCGAATTTCATTTCTTCACCTGATTTATCGTATTTTTTTCGTTTGCCTGTAAGATTTTCTATCCTTATTTTCCATACGGCAGTACGATCAAGGCTTTTTGCAATGGCATCTTCAAAGTTTTCCATATTGTCAGGTGTGTATTTTTCGCATATGAGTCTTAAAGCCTTTATTTTTTCCTGTATGTCTGTAACCTCGCAGGCGGTTCCGGAAAAAGCTGCGGATTCAAACTCGGTTGTGAATCTGTCTGTGGCGGGAGTGACATCTCCGACACAGCTGACATATACTTTCGGATTTCTTTTAAGAATATCTGTCTTGGTACCCTCAAAGGCGCTGTGAAAATATATGCTGCCTCCGTCTTCTGCAACCGAAAGAGGCACGCAGTAGGGATTTCCTTTTTCATCTGTCATGGCAACCTGTGCAAATGAGCATTTGTCTATAACGCCAAGAGCAAATTCCTCAGGCATCTGCCTGTCTTTTCTTCTCATATATATATCCTCCCTTGAATCATTATCTGAAGTATAATATAATTTCAGTACAGAGTACGTTGTAAATACAACCAAAAGGGAGAAATTATGAAAAAGTTTAAAATTTTCAGCGGCATAGATGAAAAAGAAACAGAAAAACTGCTGAGACGCATAAATGCATATGTAAAAGAATACAAAAAGGACGAGTATATACTTATGGCAGGTCAGCGGGCGGAGGCGGTGTGCCTTGTATCATACGGCAGTGTGAATATAATTAAGGAGGATATCTTCGGCGAGAGGCATATTCTGACTCATATGGGTGAAGGCTCGATGTTTGGTGAAAGCTATGCTTTCAGCGCCAATGCAGATATGCAGGTGAGCGCCGTCGCTGCGCAGGACTGTAAAATAATATTCATTAAGGCCGAAAAAATCATTGACATATCATCACCGGATGATGCCCGGCTTATTCTTCTGAAGAATATAATTGCGGCAATTGCCGGTCAGAATATAAGGCTTACAGGCAAAATTGAACATCTGAGCAGAAGAAGCATAAGAGAAAAAGTTATGTCGTATCTGAGTGACGAATCTGCAGCCGGAAGCGGAAAGGAAATCATAATACCGTATAACAGGCAGGAACTTGCGGACTATCTGGCTGTAGACCGCAGCGCCCTTTCCGCCGAGCTTGGAAGGATGAGAGATGACGGACTGATTGAGTTTGAGAGAAACAGATTTACAATATGCAGATAACGCTACTGCAGCAGTTTTATCTTTCTTCTGTCCGAATCTATAATGCCGTCTTCCTTGAGATGGCGAAGCTCACGCATCAGGCTTGTCCTGTCAACACACAGATAATCCGCCAGTTTAGACAGCGAAACATGAGTTTCAAAGGTGTTGCTTTCTGTTATGTCAGCCATATATTCAAAATATGTCATAAGCTTTGCTCTTGTGCTTTTTCTGGAGATGAAACTTATCCTGAGAGCAAGCTCCTGTGATTTTCTGGCGGCCATAAGAAACAGATTTCGGGTGACTTCTATATGGCAGCTGCACAGATTGCTGCAGGGTGATGTTATTGTGGAGTAGGGAACAAACAGGATACTGCAGTCCTTATCAGCCTCAACAATATATTCGAGTGTTCCTACAGGCAGGCAGAACAGTTCTCCGAATACGTCGTCTTTCTTGAAGTATTCTATAGTCTGCTCATTACCGTCATAATCTATGCAGTAAAGATGCGCTCTGCCTGACAGTACGAGTCCTATTGATGAGAGTTCTGAAGAAAGCACCGTTATGGTTTCACCGCTTCTGTAGTTTTTTGGCTCTGAGCCAAAGCATTTTCTCATTTTCATTATATCATCGGCTGATACACCGTCAAAAAATTTCATAGCCGCCTCCTTGGTTGTTATCTGAAAAAAATATAATATATTATTAAATATATCTCAAAATTGTGGCATATGCAACAGGAAAGCATTAAAAAGTGTGATATTATAAATATACAATAAAGATTGAGATAAATCACAGGAGGTAAATGATATGATGAAATTTTATAAATGTTCACACTGTGGAAACATTGTAGCTTTTGTAGAGAATAAGGGAGTTCCTGTAATGTGCTGCGGTCAGAAAATGGATGAGCTGGTTCCGAACACAACAGATGCAGCAGGCGAGAAACACGTTCCCGTATACGAAGTCAAAGACGGAACAGTTACTGTAACTGTAGGCTCAGTAGAGCATCCTATGCTTGAGGAACATTACATTCAGTGGGTGGCACTCGAAACAAAACAGGGCAACCAGAGGAAGCTTCTTGCACCGGGACAGAAACCGGAGGTGAAATTTGCAATAACACCTGATGATGAAGTTGTAGCTGTATATGAATACTGCAATCTTCATGGTCTGTGGAAATCCTAATGAGACCTGTTTGCAGATCAGAAGGAGTCTCTAAGGGATAACAGCGTTTTTCTGTTATACGCAGAAAGGAGATGACAATGGACAGCAAAGTAATGCACAGATTAAGCTACGGGCTTTATGTACTGACTGCAAAAGACGGAAATTCTGATAACGGCTGCATCATAAATACGGCGATGCAGGTTACATCAGGACCTGACAGAATTTCAATAACCGTTAACAAACAGAACAGAACACATGATATGGTCAGGGCGTCGGGGAAATTCAATATTTCAATGATAAGCCGGGAAGCCTCTTTTGACCTGTTTAAAACTTTCGGATTTCAGTCCGGAAAAAATGTGAACAAGTTTGAAACCTTCAAAGACTGCGACAGGGCGGCAAACGGTGTCTTGTATATATCAGGGCAGACGAACGGCTTTTTGTCGGGAAGTGTGATGCAGGAGATTGATCTGGGTACACATACACTGTTTATTGCCGATGTGACAGACGGCAAAGTGCTGTCTGAGTCGCCGTCGGTGACATATGAGTATTACCAGAAAAACATAAAGCCTGCGCCGGAAAAAAAGAAAACAGGATATGTATGCAGGATATGCGGATATATCTATGAGGGTGAACCTCTGCCAGAGGATTTCATATGTCCATGGTGCAGGCATGGCGCGGCAGATTTTGAAAAGCTTTAATGAGGCGAAAGGAGAAAACAAATGGAACTCAAAGGAACAAAAACAGAAAAAAACCTGCAGACAGCTTTTGCAGGAGAATCACAGGCAAGAAATAAATACACATACTTTGCGAGCGTTGCAAAGAAAGAAGGCTACGAACAGATTGCAGAGCTGTTCTTAAAGACAGCCGAAAACGAGAAAGAACATGCAAAACTGTGGTTTAAGGCTCTCGGAGAACTGGGAGATACAGCAGCCAACCTTCTGGCAGCGGCAGAGGGAGAAAACTACGAATGGACCGATATGTACGACACCTTTGCAAAAGAGGCAGAGGAGGAGGGCTTTACAGAGCTTGCATATAAATTCAGAGCAGTTGCAGCCATCGAAAAGGCTCACGAAGAAAGATACCGCGCGCTTCTGAAGAACGTCAAAGAAGCTGCAGTATTTGAGAAGAAAGATGAAACCCTCTGGGAATGCAGGAACTGCGGTCATCTGGTAACTTCAAAAGACGCGCCGGAGGTATGTCCTGTATGCGCACATCCTCAGAGCTTCTTTGAAGTAAGAAAAGAAAACTACTAACTAAAATAATTAAAGGCTCTCGTATGAGGGCCTTTAATATATTTCAACACCTGTATAATAATGCTTTAATATCTGTCTGTAGGTATAGCCTTCCTTTGCCATACCGTCGGCGCCGTACTGGCTGAGTCCGACACCGTGACCGCTGCCGGCAGAGGTGAATACGACATTTTTCTCACTGGGCGATACAGTAAAGGTTGCCGAAAAAAGTCCCAGCGCTGTTCTGACCTCGACACCCGACAGAACAGCATTTCCAATCTGCATTTTAGCAACACTGCCTCCTTCGTTGTTTGATATAATCTTAACGTTATTTTTGTTTACAGCACCTGCAGAAACAGCGGGATAGGAAGCGGATATCAGACTTTTCAGCTTTGCATAGCTGAATTCTGCCGTTTCTTTTTTATGAGTTGCACCATCTTCGTAAGGACTTTTGACACTGACAAGATAGGGCACTGCAGATACAAACACATCTTCACAGTTTTCGGTGCGGCCGCCGCTGGAGGAATGAAACAGAGCGTGTTTTACAGGCTTTTCGTTATAGTACATAATCTGCCCCTCTGTGGCATCTACGGCGCTGCATATTTTAGTATAGCTTTTTTTAATCCATTCCTTGCCCTTTAGTTCTTCAAGTTCGGCTTTGTCCCTGTATACCTGGCAGTGAGTCGTATCACATACGGGAGCGGCAGGGTGGCCGGAGGAATTTCCGGAAAGAATTCTTGCGACAGAATAGGTTCTTGCGGCAACAGCCTGAGCTTTCATAGCTTCCTTTTTAAAAGTGTGTGGCACCTCGCCTGCAACCACTCCCTTGACATATTCCTCGAAATCAACAGTTTCGGTTTTGCCGGTAAGTGTGCGGTATACCTTTACAGTTTTCGGCATTTCGATAAGATAATCGGGAGCTTCCTCCTGCTGCGAAGCCACCGGAACCGGGACAGAAAATATGCTGCTAAATATGTAGGGAAATACCGCAAACAGTATAAATGCGGCCGCAAAGAGGGCGACCGGGTATTTCAGATATGCGGTAAGATTTAATTTATTTGGTTTTCGTCTTCTTCTTGTACGCTTCATATATATACTGTTATGCGCAAAGGAGCTGATTTATGACAGGAAAAAAGACATCTCCGAGGAAATGTCTTTAAGTGAGGTTTGAAAATCAAATTCCATCTGCATTAATATTGTTTTAATGCAGAAATAACAGCGTAAATTTCAGGTAAGCTTCTCCGAAGAATATGTAAACAGGTAAGCTTCCAAAATAAGCGATTGTTATAGTTGCTGTGCTGTTAACGATAAAATATATTCGTGGTTTTTTACAATTGGTTTGAAATATAAAATCGTTAAAAATTAGTCAAGCAACAAGTATATTATAAGCCTTTGCATATTAAAAAGCAACAGAAAATGATAAAAAATTAACAAATAATTATGTTTTTTTGAAGATGCAATCCGCAGCCTGTTGAAAACAGAGGCAGGGCAGTGATATAATCAGTATAGAATATGTACAGAAAGGAATGAGATAGTATGTTTGATGAAAATATAAAAAAAGCAAATAAAACTAAAGCCGACACTATAATCAAGGCTCTCGAAAAGAGAGGAATGAAAGGCTACTACTGCGATACCAGAGAAGAAGCATTAGAGCTTGCCTTAAGCTTCATAAATGAGGGCGACAAGGTTGCCTGCGGCGGCTCTATGACTCTCGGTGAGATAGGATTAAAGGACAGGCTGGGGAATATGAACATAGACTGGGTTGACCCGTTTAAGTTTACAGATGCTGACGAAATGTTTGCAGAGAGAGTAAGAACTCTTACAACTGATGTGTATTTTATGAGTTCAAATGCTGTTACAATGGACGGCATACTTGTTAATATCGACGGTACAGGCAACAGAGTTGCGGCTCTCTGCTACGGACCTAAAAAAGTAGTGCTGGTTGTGGGAGAAAACAAGATAGTGGGAAGTGAAGAGGAGGCGGTTGCCAGAATTAAGACCGATGCCTGTCCTCCGAACTGCGAGAGACTGGGCAAGAAAACTCCTTGCGCGGCAACAGGTAAATGCGGTAACTGTCTGTCACAGGGCAATACTATCTGCAGCTATACTGTTTCAACCAGATTCTGCTCCACAGGCAGACTTCATGTAATACTTGTAAATGATTATCTGGGCTACTAGAATGTAACCCTGCAATGCCTCTCTGCATATGATGTGCAGGGAGGTTTTATTATGAGAGATATTTTTGTAAACGGATACGCATATCCGTCAATATCGCAGGAGGTGCTTGCTGACTGGCTGCCGTCGCTGACCTTTGTTTCCTGCTTCAGCTACGGCTTTGCAGAGGACGGACATATCATACAGCTTGAGGATGATGCACTCAGAGAGCCTGCGGCAGCGGCAGGTGTGAAAGCACTGATGGTGCTTACTCCTATGGATGAAACGGGAATGTTCAGCAATAACAGAGCAAAGGCGCTGCTTGAGAGTCCTGCGGCGCAGGAGAATTTCCTGAATGACATTGTATCTGCGCTTGAGCAGAAAAATATGTTCGGTGTGGATTTTGATTTTGAATATGTGTACTCCGAAAACCGGGAGCAGTATGCGCAGCTCATAGGGGAGGCAAGACAGAGGCTTAATCCCATGGGATATATAGTTACGGCAGCCCTTGCTCCAAAGACATCGGCAGATCAGCCCGGACTTTTGTATCAGGGGCACGACTATAGCCTGATAGGGCAGGCGGCTAATTTATGCCTATTAATGACATATGAATGGGGATATACATACGGACCTCCAATGGCAGTCGCGCCCCCTGACGCTGTAAGGAGAGTCATTGAGTACGGTTTGACGGAAATACCGTCAGAAAAGATACTGATGGGAATTCCAAACTACGGCTATGACTGGAAGCTGCCGTTTATAAAGGGCGAGTCAAAGGCGGAAAAAATAACAAACGATGAGGCAGTGGCAAGAGCGGCAGGCTACGGAGCGGAGATTATGTTTGATGAACAGGCCATGTCACCGTATTACCGTTATACAGATGAGGACAATGCGGAGCACGAGGTGTGGTTTGAGGACAGAAGAAGTATGGAGGCTAAATTTTCACTGATTGATGAATACAATCTTGCCGGCATAAGCTGGTGGAATATTATGAGCCGGTTTCCGGAGGGGACAGAGGAGCTGAGAGAAAGATTTACTGTAATTAAGGTATAAGGATACGGTTTGAAGTGTCAATTTGAATTAACTCCTTGCTAAAGCCCGATATATTTGATATATTTATAAGGTACGTTATTATATATTTTCAGTGGAGGCACTAATGAAAAAAGAAGCAAATGCAGCAGGTTTGCTGCCAATATTAGTTTTTTTAATTTTTTATCTCGGAAGCGGTATTTATTTTGAGTACATAAACCCTGTAGAGGGCGGAATGGGATTCTATGTAATGTCAGCGGTGGTCGCATTTATGATCGGTCTTGCGGTTGCTTTTGCACAGAACAGAGAACTTAAATTTGACGACAAAATCACTGTCTGTGCCAAAAGCATAGGTGATGACAATATAACTACAATGCTGTTCATATTCCTGATGGCGGGAGCTTTCAGCGGAACTGCACAGGGAGCGGGCGGAGCTACAAGCGCAGCAAATCTGCTGCTGTCAATAATTCCGTCAGGCTTTGCCGTTGTAGGGCTGTTTGTAATTGCCTGCGTCATCTCAATGGCAATGGGTACATCCTGCGGTACAATATCCGTAATAGTTCCGGTGGCAATGAACGTTGCAACAGGAGCTGACCTCAATATGCAGTTTTGCGTGGCGTCGGTAATCGGCGGCGCAATGTTCGGCGACAACCTTTCATTCATATCGGATACAACAATTGCGGCAACCAAAACACAGGGCTGCAAAATGAAAGATAAGTTCAGAGAAAACTTCCCTATAGCGCTGCCTGCGGCAATCCTTACAATTGCAATTCTGGTTGTAATATCAATCAAAGGCGGAGCTGTTGATGTGGGAACCTTTGACTATAACATCTGGCAGGCAATCCCTTACTTCGGAATACTTGTAATGGCTCTTTGCGGCATTAACGTATTCATAGTTTTAGGAACAGGAATTATAGCATACTTTATTGTAGGTATTGCAACGGGAGCTGCGGGAGTTGCAGATGCGTTCTCGGCAATGGGTACAGGCGTTTCGGGAATGTTTGAAACAATGATAGTAACAGTTCTGGTTGCTTCAATGAGCGGACTTATCAAAGAAAACGGCGGCTTTGAAGCAATACTTCAGTTCATAAGAAGAAACTTCAAGGGCAGTAAGGGCGGACAGCTTGGTATCGCGCTTCTTACCTCAGCAATGGATATAGCTACAGCAAACAACACAGTTGCAATAGTAGCGGCAGGCCCTATAGCGAAGAATGTAAGTGAGGAATTCGGGGTTACACCTCAGCGTACAGCATCTGTAATGGATATATTCAGCTGCGTATGGCAGGGAATTATACCTTACGGCGCGCAGCTTCTAATAGCGGCAGGTATTGCGGGAATATCAACCATAAGCATAATCCCTTATCTGTTCTATCAGTTTGCGCTGCTTCTGAGCGCGCTGCTGTTCATCGCATTTAAGAAATAAATAATATATGAGCAAACAAAAAGTCTGATGATTGATTTCATCAGACTTTATTAATATGTTTTTTGAGGCGCTGCGTGAGTATCACAGCGAGAGTGATTTTAATAATGTCAGGAATTATAAACGGTATTACGCACATTGAAAGGGAGGACACAAGCCCCGCGCCTGTAAGTGCGCCTGTATATATGTAGGTAAACCATACGGTACCGAATGCGTAGCAGGCAATAAGTCCGAGAACCATGCCGACAGCGGCAGGGATTGTTTTACTGCCGAATTTACCGATTACAAGTCCGGTTATAAGGGCTGTAAAGATAAACCCTATAATATAGCCGCCAAGAGGTCCGGTTACAACACCGAAGCCGGCCTGAAAGTTTGCAAAGACAGGAACGCCTATGCTTCCGATAAGAATATAACATACGATTGTAATTATGCTTCGTTTGGTTCCGAGAAGCCCTGCTGTCAGAAACACCGCAAAGGTCTGCAATGTGAACGGTACTGCCGAGGGAACCGAAATCCATGAGCATATGGCAATCAGCGCCACAAACAGAGCGCACAGGATTACCGATTTTGTTCTTTCCGAGGATATTGTCTGAGCTTTCATCTGTATGCCTCCTGCTGTTTATTTAAGATACGGCTATTATAACCAAAGGGAAAACAATTGTCAACCAATATCAATAAAAAGGTTAACAAACTTTATTTTTCGTTGTAAAACAGGCAAAAAAATGATAGACTTAGTCTATATGAATATAAAGAGAAAGGGTTTCAAATGGACGAACAATTTTTAAGACTTCTGTCAAAGGAGTACCCCAATATAAAAGCCGCTTCGGCGGAGATAATCAACCTCAGCGCTATTCTGGCTCTTCCCAAAGGGACTGAATACTTTTTAAGCGACCTTCACGGAGAGCACGAGGCATTTATACATATGATTAAAAGCGCCTCAGGCGTTATAGCAGCCAAGATAGATGAGATTTTCGGAGATGACCTTACGGAAGTGGAACGCGAAAGACTGGCGGCTCTCGTATATAATGCGCCTGCGGAAATCAG
>OLOV01000526.1_pt1 | contig 33781 bp, 43 predicted proteins | sample 1672931 | NCBI WGS metagenome assembly OLOV01 (sample SAMEA3136738, study PRJEB25190) | human gut metagenome | biome: human gut; feature: human-associated habitat; material: faeces | place: Austria | collected 2013 | reverse complement strand
GGAGGGTCTGCAACTGTCGCTGCGCCTGTTTGCGGTCAAGCTGCCGCTGCTCCTGTCTTGTTTGCAGAAGCCTGTCTACGATCCAAACGCTCTATGACATGGGCTATCGTCATTTTATCTCTGGCGGTGCTTTGGGTATGGATATGTTCGCAGCAGAGGCCGTCGTTGAATTGCGCAAGCAGCATCCGGAGGTTATTCTGGAAATGGTCAGCCCATTCGACGATCAGGCCAGTAAATGGCCGGAGGAATACCGGGCGCGGCACGACCTGCTTTTTGAATTGGCCGACATCACTACGGCAACCAGTCATATATATACGAAAAGCGCCATGTTCATTCGGAACCGTTATCTCGTCAATAATGCCGACCTGCTGCTTGCCGCCTATGACGGCCAGCCGGGCGGGACAGCTATGACCATAGGCTACGCCAAAGCAAACGGCGTAACCGTTCAGATCATCCGACCGGTATTGCCTGCCGCATGACAATTTCAACATGGAAATAGCAAACACCCATTGCCTCCGAACAAAGGAAGCAATGGGTGTTTCTTCATTATATATAATGTAGATTTACACCAGCGACAGATTTATTGCAGCTCCTGCTCCAATTCCCGAAATTCTTTCGTATCAAAGAATTCCACCAGCGAAATACAGAATCCATCGCAAATCATCTTGATCGTCACAATACCCGGATTTCGACTCGCGCCATTCAAAATGTTCTTCACCGTCGTGGGCGGCACGCCCGCGCTCCGGGCCAGCCCATTGATTGACAGATTCTTTTTCCTGCATAGCTCCAGAATCCGATTTCCCACGCATTCAACTGTGCCCATTTTATCGCTCCCTGTCTATATATAGCCCTATTAAGCATAGCAAATTGTCTTTCAATATGCGGTCTATATATGGACTTTTGGATTTGAATGTGCTAAGATGGTCTATAAATAGACTGCTTATGCAGAGAACGGAGGAATCTCAGGGAAAACATTGCGAGGATAACACACCGCTCCGCGCTGGATTTCAACCGTGCGGCGCACGATCTGCTGCTGCGCCAGGCCGCCGACAGCCTGCAGGAGGCCAAGGCGCGGCACGATCAGCTGGAGCGCCTGTACGGCGACGCGGTTCACAGCGGCGCGCGCCAGGCGCTGTGCGATCAGGCAATGAAGTATCTGGAATAAGCAGCATTACGGATGCAGATTGCGGGGCAGCTCGCGGCCGCGCAGCACGTTTGCATAGTCTGTCACTACGCGCTGCACGCGGCGCACAGTGGTCTCCTTGGATACGCCGCGCCACAGCTGCAGGAAGGCATAGAGCCAGTTTTCCAGCCGGACGGCCAGCGCATCGCCCTGCTCGGGCGAAGGCTCCCGGGACAGATACAGGCCGATTTCATTCAATATGCTCGCCCCGTCGGCCGCCGTATGCACAGCCTGCAGCAGTTGCCGCTGATCGGGCCGCAGCTGCGCCGCCGCCTCGTCCAGCCGCTCCAGCGCGGCGGCGATGGCGGCGTTTTCTGTGGGAACGCGCTCCACGTGCGCATCCGCCAGGATTTCCGCCTGTTTAGCCGCGTCGCCTTCTTCAATCCAGCGCACGGCATGGAACCAGTCCCACACCTCGTGATCGGTCAGCTGCGCCAGGGCGGATACCCACGCCTCGCTGCGGTCGCCATACTCCAGGAAGGAAATCGCGCGGTTGATTTCATCAAAGGGGATTTCCTGTGCGTTCCACGAAAAGGCCGCGCCGTACAGGATGCCCGGCACGCTCAGCCACGGGTGGCAGATATGCCCATAGTCGCCCCAATCGGTATTGAGCATGCCGATTGCATGGTATTTTTGCCCGTGGCGGCACATCACGCGGATATTCTTATAGGAATTCTCCATCAGCGGCAGCCAGCGGTTCCATGTGCACACGCCGGGGCAGGCATACTGGGTAGCGCCCATCTCGGCCAGCGTTCGGATTTCATCCTCGCGCTGATTGGGCAGATATCCCCAGTTCAGGCAGATGGTCTCCTTGGGCAGGCGGGCATAGGTTTCAGGATGGCGATAGACGATATCGCCCCAGAACATCGGGGTGATCCCGCGCTTGACCAGATGCCCGCACAGCGCGGCCACATGGCGGATATACACCTCGTGCTCGCCCTGCTCCTGCACCAGCGCAGCGCTGCGGCCCTTGCCCAGATCGAAGGTTTCATCGCAGCAGATGTTGAACTTGCGGGAGGTAAACAGCGCCGCGTACTCATCGATCAGGCCGGTGATAAACGCCAGCGCGCGCGCATCGTCCGAGCGCAGGGTATGATGATCGCCGGAATAGGTATAGTTGAAGGTTTTCTTTTCGGAATCCGTCAGCTCGCACAGCTCGCAGCAGGTTCTGGTGCTCAGAATCTTATACATATGGCCGAAGCTTGACAGCGACGGCACCAGCTCGATATGGCGCGCGCGGCAGTATGCGTCCAGCTCCAGTATTTCCTCCGCCGTAAGCGGCGTATCGTCGCGCCAGGCCTCGCTCAGATGGCGGAACAGATAGGTATGCTCGATATACAGCTGCCACTGGTTGATCTTGTAGCGGCACAGGATATCGGCATAGCGCTTCAGCGTGGCCAGCGTAGGCACGCGGCCGCGGGAGCAATCCAGATAATAGGCGCGGGCGGCCAGATCGGGCGCATCCTCAATTTCCAGCGCGGGCAGCTGCACGCCGTGACGCTGCACCCACTGGCACAGCGTCATCACGCCGTTGAGCAGCGCCTCGTCGCTGCCGCCGGACACAGTGACTCCCTCCGGCAGCACATGGACGCGATAGGCCTTTTCCGCAAGCGCCTGATCGGGGCGCAGCACAATATCCCCCGCCTCGCCCTGTCCGCGGCGGATGCTCAGGACAAGCCCGGTTTCTTCCCGGATGGTATCGCGCAGCATCCGGGCATACAAAAGCGCCGACGGCTCCGTATCCTGCAGCATGATGCAGCCGTTATAACGAATGCAGAAGCGTCCCTCCAGCCTGCGCACATGATGCGGCATGGGCAGAAAATCCATGTTGCTCACTCCTTTTCCCGAATGCGGAAGGTTTTGATCTCGTAGGGCTTGATGACAAAGGGAATGCGCGCGCTCTCAAAGGCCGCGTCCGCTTGTTTTTCCTCGATGCAATTGCACTCCTCCACCGAGGCGATGGGACGGTTCCAGGTAAGGCAGGCTTCCGTGCGGGCGTTTTCGGTTTCGTACAGGCGCACGATCACCCCGTTGCCATCCTCCGCCTGCTTGACGGTTTCCAGAATCACATTGGCGGGCTGCACGCTGGCCAGGGAATACTCCGTCCCCGCCTGGCCGCCGCTCACGCTCAGCGCGGGCTGGTTCAGCCGGTATGCCTCGCGCACCGTGCCGGCCTGCTGCCAGCCCTCGGCGTGCGGATAAAGGGCGTAGGTAAAGAAATGCTCCTCCTGGTCGGTGGTCGGGTTGGGCTCGATGCCGCTCTTGATCAGCGTCAGGCCGATGCAGCCGTCCTTGACGGAGTGCCCGTACTTGCAGTCGTTGAGCAGGCTTACGCCGTAATGCCCCTCGCTCAGATCCATCCACTTCTGCCCGCAGCTTTCAAAGCGCGCAACATCCCAGCTGGTATTGGTATGCACCTTGCGCTTGAGGTTGCCGAACTGAATTTCAAAGGTAGCCTCGTCCGTATGCACATCCACCGGGAAATGCACCTTGAGCAGATGCTGATGCTCGTGCCAGTCCACATAGGTTTCAAAGTCAATGCGGCGGCTGTTGGCATAGAAGCGGATCTTCTGACGGATCAGGCTGCTGCTGACGCAGCGCTCCAGCTCCAGGGTGGCGGATACCGCGCCCACGTCCGTCCAGCGCAGGGACGTAAGCTCCGTCACATCCCAGTATTTTTCTGTATAGTAGATATCAATGTCCCAGTTATCATAATAGATGGGCTTATCCTCGTACATGCGCATCAGGTTGCCGCGCTGGCCGGGGCGCAGCACCTCGCGGCGGTTTTCCTTATCATACAGGCGGGAAAGCAAGCCGTTTTCATCCAGCTCCACCGTGTAATAGTGCGTTTCCAGATGATGATCGTCCGCAAGCGCAAAGGGCGCGGCGCAGGGCTCAGGCTGGTTGGATACGCTGTAGGCGCGCCAGCCCTTGGCAGGCAGGGCGGGCAGGAAGGCCACAGCGCCCTCCGCCGTCTGCTGCACAGGATAGCGCGCGCCGTCTGCATCCACCAGCGCCGCCGCGTCCAGCTGGCCCAGGCATACCGCCTCATCAGAAGCAAAGCCCTTGGTGTTGAACACGGTCACAGCGTCCGAGGGGGCGGCGAGGGCGGCCAGGCGCTCGCCGCGCAGGGCGGAAATCTGCCGCTCCAGCGCTTCGTATTCGCGCTTGGTCACCTCGTACACCTCGTGAATCGAGGAGCCTGGCAGAATATCGTGGAACTGATTGAGCAGAATGGTTTTCCACATCCCGTCCATCTCCTGGGCAGGATAGGGCAGGCGATCCTGCGCCAGCACGCTGAGCAGCTCCAGATCCATCATGTGCAGCTCGGCCTTGCGGTTGGAGCGCTTGTTGCGCGCCATGGAGGTGTATGTGCCGCGGTGATACTCAAAGTAGAGTTCACCTTCCCATGTGGGCAGGCGGCGGTTGTCCTTCACACGCTCAGCCAGCTCATCAAAGTAGGTGCGTGCAAATGCCTGACGCACTTTGGGCAGTCCCTCGATGCCCTTTTCCATACGGGTGGAGGTTTCCAGCATGGCGCGGGTCGGACCGCCGCCGCCGTCACCGTAACCGTAGGAAATCAGGATATCATTGTTGATGTCCTTCTGCTGGTAGCGGTGCCAGCCGCCGATCAGCGCATCGGGATGCAGGATGCCGTTGTAAGTCGTGAAGAAGTCATTCTCGCTCTGACCGACCCCCAGCGTTGTGACAAGGTGGGTCAGGATTTCGGTGCCGTCAATGCCGCGCCACTTGAAGGTGTCGTAAGGCATTTTGTTGAACTGGTTCCATGCCAGCTTTGTGGTCATGAAATAATCAATGCCGCACTTTGCCATAATCTGCGGCAGTGCGCCCGAATAGCCGAATACGTCCGGCAGCCAGAGGATGCGGTTGTCCACACCGAACTCTTCCTTGAAGAAACGCTTGCCGTACAGGAACTGGCGCACCAGACTTTCTCCGCTGGTCAGGTTGCAGTCTGCTTCAACCCACATACCGCCTTCGGGTTCCCAGCGTCCCTCTGTCACGCGCTGTTTGATCTGCTCATACAGCTCGGGGTAGCGCTGCTTCAGGAAGTAATACAGCTGCGGCTGGCTGGACATAAACTTGTAGTTGGGGTATTCGTCCATCAGTTTCAGCACAGTTGCAAAACTGCGGCACACTTTTTCCCGGGTCTGTGCAACAGTCCACCACCATGCCACGTCAATGTGCGTGTGACCAATGCAGCTTGCAATGACTTCCTCATGACCGGCAAGGTCGGTATAAAGTGCTTTTGCCAGATACCGGCGGGCAGCAGCAATGCTTTGATAGAACAGATTAACGGCAAAGAAATATACCACGTATTTGAAGAATGACGAGATTCTGATGTATGGGACAAATTAAAGAATATGGAAAAGAAGCCGCGCAAAAAATCAGCGGCTTCATGGCAAGCGTCGGATGACAGCAAAAATGAACAGAAAAGCACACGCCACCTGCCGGAAAAGCTCCGGCAGGCGGCGAATTCTCTCTTCCGGCGATTTCCGCTCCGAATTCCCGTTTGGGTCGCGTTTGGGGCAAACGGAAAATGTGCAGAATTCTCCATCGGAAAAAGTCACGAAAACACAGAAAAATCCGGCTGAAACCGCAAGATTTCAGCCGGATTTGGTCGGAGTGGCGGGATTTGAACCCGCGGCCTCTTGGTCCCGAACCAAGCGCGCTACCAACTGCGCTACACCCCGACACAGCCGTTTCATTATAATAAGTATTTTCCCTTCTGTCAAGAGGGAAATCGCACGAAGCGGCGCAAATCCCGGTGGGCGGCCTATTCCGCCGCCTGGCAGCGGTCGATGATCTGCTGGGCGATGACCCGGCGGCTGACGCAGCGATCCATGGCCTGCTTTTCGATGAAGCGGTGGGCCTCCTGCTCGGACAGGCCCTGACGGTCGATCAGCAGCCACTTGGCCCGGTTCACCAGGCGGATCTCCGCCATCTTCTCCTCGATGGAGGCGGTCTTCTGCTCCATCTTCCGCAGGCGCTCCCGCGTGCCGCACAGTAATTGCAGGGACTGCAGGATCATCTGGGGCGTGGTGGGCTTCTGCAGCGTCAGCACGCCGGAGGGCGAGACGCGGGCGGTGATGTCGGGATAGTGCTCGGCGTTCACCAGCAGCAGCACGCCCGCGGCGCTGCCGTCTGCCACATGGAGGGCCAGACGGGTGCCGAACTCATCCGGCAGCGGCGCGCTGATGACCACGATGTCGAAGGGCCGCTCCAGCAGGCAGCGGCGGGCGCTGGCCACGTCGCTCACATAGCACAGGGGCGTATACCGGTCCTCCGGCAGCAGCTCCCGGAGGGACGTATGGAATTTGCTGCGGGCCGAGACCACCAGCACGCTGTATGTCTGCTGCGGAAGTGCCATAGCCGTCCCTCCTTTCGGTGAATTCTTTCCGCCTCGCGCTTATTTCGTATAGTATTCCAGCACCGCCGGAGGCAGCAGCTCCGCCAGGAAGGGGCTGCCTGCCGCCAGGGCTCTGGCCTGGGGCAGCGTGGCGGGCAGGGTCTCGAACCGCTCCTTCACCTGCTGGGAGGCGGTGAAGAAGTTGATGTCCGCCGCCGCGGGCAGCGGCAGCGCCCGGCGGATGCCGTCCAGCCCCGCGTAGATCAGCAGGGCGAAGGCCAGATAGGGGTTGCACAGCGGGTCGGGAGAGCGCAGCTCCGCCCGGCGATACTCCCCCTGTGCCGCGGGGATGCGGATCAGCTGGGAGCGGTTCTCCGACGACCAGGAGATATACCGGGGCGCCTTGCTGCCGCCGAAGCGCAGGTACGAGGCGTCCACCGTGTTCAGGAACACCGTCATCTCCCGGATATGGGCCAGGATGCCCGCGATGATCAGGGGCATCACATCAGCGCCGTCGGCGCTCTTGGCGGAGATGTTGATGTGCATGCCGTTGCCCGGCTGGCCGCTGATGGGCTTGGGGGAGAAATCCGCCGCCAGGCCGCTGCGCACCGCCACGCTGTCCACCACCGTGCGGAAGGTAACGGCGTTGTCCGCCGCCGTCAGCGGCTGGGAATAGCGGAAGTCGATCTCATTCTGGCCGGGGCCCTGCTCGTGATGGGAGCACTCGGGCCGGATGCCCATCTGCTCCAGGGTCAGGCAGATCTCCCGCCGGACGTTCTCGCCCTTGTCCTCGGGGGCGATATCCATATAACCGGCATGGTCATAGGGCTGCTTGGTGGGTTCGCCCAGCTCGTCCCGCTGGAAGAGATAGAACTCCATCTCCGTACCGAAGGCGAAGGTAATGCCCATGTCCTCGGCCTCACGCACCGCCTGACGGAGCAGCTGGCGGGCGTCGGCCTCGAAGGGGGTGCCGTCGGGCCGGACGATGCCGCAGAACATGCGGGCCACACGGCCATGATCGGGCCGCCAGGGCAGCAGGCACAGCGTGGACGTGTCCGGCTGCAGAAACAGGTCAGAATGCACCTCGTCGCCGAAGCCGGGGATGGCTGAGGCGTCAAAGGCGATGCCGTACTGAAGCGCCCGGTCAAGCTCGTCGGGATGGATGGAGATATTCTTCTGCCGCCCCGACAGGTCGCAGAAGGCCAGGCGGATGAACTTGATGTCCTCCTCCGCCACATACTGCCGGATTTCCTCTTTGGAATACTGCATAGTCAGGCCCTGCCTTTCTCTGTTTGCCGCATACATCTGCCCATCGGGGCTGCCGTCTGGGTCACCGCGGTACAGGGGCCCGTCCAGCAGCGAAGCGGATTCAATTAAATCCATATTGTATCACACCTCCTGGCGTTTTTCCATGTTTTTTCGTGTTTTTCTCATAAAAAATCGTGATGGCAGCCATTTTCCGCTCCCCGCCCCGCAGGGGATCGGCGGAGGGAATGCCCACCGCGCCTTTATGCCTCATGGCGGCTGCCCTTTCCCCTGAAAAAAAAGCGCAAAGACGTTCCTTCACACAGGACATGTGTCCGGTATGCATGAACGTCTTTGCTCATCTTGGTTGGGGATTATAGCACGGCTTGCTCATAAAGTCAATCGACGAAACGGCAAGGATATTCCAAGTTTTGTGTGGGATTTTTATTTTAGAGGCCCATTTCGACTGAGCGATTCCTTCCAACTTTTGTGTGGGATTTCAGTTTTTTACTTTTTTTGCTTGTATAATCCTTGCACCCTCACAGACTGCGTTCCGGTGGTTTTCCCGAAATTTACAACATTGAATCTTGAAGTTTTTATCTCGCTCTGCATAATACCAATAGTTCCAGAATACGAAATATATTCTTCTATAATGAGGTTTCATATCCTGCAACATTGGTTGTAAACCGTGTAATCCTAAATCTTCATAAGCTGGGAATCCAACAACGCAATGCGCTGGAACAGGAATACCATATAAGGAACGGTACTGTTGTATTAAAGCATCTACTGTAAAGACAAATAAATCAATGTCTGTGGGACTATACGCTTTCTTGTAAGACTGATATTTTTCCTTTTTGCTCTCTATTGCCTTTTTGATAATATCAAGCGACGTTGGCTGTGAGCTCTGGAATGTCCACTCGTGCATAAGTGTATCACTTTTACCTTTACAAAGGGGCTTGTTCCAAGCGGCCTCTTCCTCTCTATATTCTGAGTTCACGGCAGAAACAACTTCGACCCCCAAAGAATGTTTCCTACAGTACAAATCCATACTGTGAGCAACACTGGAAGAAGATGCTTCTTGTATATCATGGAATTCGATATCTGCATATTCTTGGTAATTCTTTGAAGATAACGATAAATAATGGAGAAATGCCATTGCGAAACATTCTTCATATTTGGGAAACCTGATATACTGCGGAGCTATTACTCCAATATCTTCCGTGCGTTTTACTGCTTTTACCTGCCTGCAAAACAGGTTGTTCAAATCTTGATTTTCCATATTATCCTTCCTCGTGAGCGAATAGCAATATTCGTGTCGTCAACCGCTGCCTATATAAACAATTATGTGGGACTCAACGTGTGCCCCACATAAAACTTTGGGGGATACGTGGGATACTCTAAAGTTTTTTGTGGGATGGGCGTCGTTCAACACAAAAGAGCAATTTTATAGGCGAAAAAAACAGGAGAGGCAAAGCCCCTCCTGTTTGCTCTATTTAGATAACTCCGCCGTCAGAAGTGATGATGCAAAAGCAGCCATCCTTACTATAGCTGCCGCAATACTCGTTGCCGGCCTCATCAATCCAAACGGGATACTTTCGATTGTCGCCCATACCGTAATGGACATCTGGCATTCTTCTCAGATTGCCAACGACAGTGAAACCAACGCTTTTCGCGTATTCCCTGACAGTCATAGTTACAGCCCCCTTATAGTCTGATTTTCTCTTGAACTTATTATAGCCCATGATTCCTTTGAGCGCAAGGTGGTTTTACCTTGACCTCGCCGCTTTTCCAGCACACTTATTTTTCGAAAAGCAGGAGGAGCTTCCGCCCCTCCTGTTGTGTTGAAAAATTAGTCTCGAAGGAAGTATGCGTTTCGGTCTGCCTCCTGCGAGGAAGGCTCTTCGCCTCGCACATAGACGGGGTAAAGCCTCCACCCGTTGTCCGCATAGGCATCGGGAACGATGACGCGCTCGGCGTCGAGGACTTCCACATCCTCTACGTCCAAGGACTCGCAGGGGGTGATAGAGACAACCTCATGCTTGAGCAGGTCAACGACACACTCAGAGGAACATTCGGTGCGCCCACCATCCCAAATAGACACATATCGCGCAGCCACAAAATTGTCGTTGGTTGCTGCGAACCGGTCCATATTGCTATCAATGAACTTCTGGACGAAAAATGCAAGGCACGCGGCGTACTGTGCGGCCTTCATGCATCCGCTCATGCTGTCATCCATCGTTCTGACGGAGTAGATTTCCATACGCTCCCGCGTACCGGCCTTCTGAGACGGCATCCATCGCCCATCCAAAACGATGTCAGCGTAGTACCCTTCATTACTGCCATGAACGCAGTCAACATGGATGTCGAAGTTGGAATAGACCAACTCTTCATCCGCTGCAGTGGTACGGATGCTGGAAGCATTCCGCTCAAACTGATTCAGCAGATTGAGAACCTCATCATCAGCTCGCGCAACGCTCTTCATCATCTCCTTAGCACCGAAGACGATTTCCTTGACGGTCAGGGGCTTGTGTTCGTTCTTTTTTCTCATGTTTTTCTCCTTTCTTGGTAAACAGGGCAGGGGAGAGGGCTGGAAACCAGCCCTCAACTCCATATCATATCGCACTTGTTGTCGGCACAATCCTGCAGGATGGCTTTGAAATCTCGGAACTTGGCGCAATCCGGACGGCCAATGTAGCCGTACAGAACGTTGTCGTCGTAATCACCGATGATTTTCAGCAGCTCCTTGCAGGCACCATAACGGATAAGGCCCTCACAGTCCGGCTGAAGCAGGAAGTCTACGACCTTGAAGCTGACTTTTTTCTCGGCAAGGAGCCGTTCGGTCTCAGCATCAAAGGCATTGTAGGCCTGCCTGCGTTCCTCATCGCTCATGGAAAAAGCCTTCCGGAAGATGTCCTCCAGCTTGCGGTAGTGGGACGCCCAAGGGTCGCCAACGAGGTCTGAGACCTTGTTGCGGAGATTGAAAAAACCTCCGCCGCCAAGGTCGATAGACCGACCGGTCTTTCGGCAGCTTATCGTGACACCCATAGCTCAGTCCTCCTTCTCAGGCGCCGTCTCCAGCGCCAGCTTCGAGGGGCGCTTCTCCCAGTAGGCGGAACGCTCCGCAACAGCCATGTCGATGAGCCAGAACTCGTTCGGCTTCTCGAAATGCTCCGTAGAAAATCCCTCATTCAACATAATGTCGATAGACCACGGGCCGCTGAGACCCTGCACATTCTTCATATGCTCGGCCACCAGTGCTTCCACCTCGCCGCGATACTTCTCGAACTTCTCCTGCATCTCATCCCTCATCGCATCGAACACAATTCGGTCGGTGCGGTCATAAAGGTGGGGATAGAGGTAGTCGTAGTCCCAGTAGTTCGCAGTGAAAATGACCTCGCGGGTGTCGAAGTCGTAGAACACGCGGAACTCAGTGCGGAAGGGAAGTCCGCCGTAGATACACGGAACCATTTTGCTCATATGTAGAATCCTGTCGCGGAACACGAACTCCGTGTCGCCGTAGGGACCCCACATCTTATTCGCATACTCACTGTACTGAATGCCGATGATGGCATCGGTCAGTGCATTGGGAGTAGGAGCCGGCATACAGGTACGCGCATCGAACTTGTTGGAGTACAGGCTGTTCTTTACGAACAGCAGATGTCCCTTCAGCGGAGAGGCGTTGAGAGTGGGGATGACAACATCATCGACCCACTTCTTGATGGCGGGATAGTCTTCCGGACGCTCCATATAGAAGTGTCTGTAGAAAGTCTTCTGACCTTCCTCATCCAGTTCTTTCGGCACCTTGATGATAACAGTCTCCGGCACGCGAATGCCACAGTCTTTTACCAGCGGCCACCAGAAGGAGAAGGCGTCCTGCTCCTCACGTTGGCTAAAAGCGCAGCTCTCGTAGCCGTTTTTGGCGTACTTATCGAGCCTTTTTGTGTCGAACAGTTTTTCTGCCATATTCGTTTTCTCCTTTCTGCATTTTACGCCACGTAAGCACTCACATCAACGCCGATGAGCCGACCAACTGCCAGAGCTGCGTCTTTGAAAGTTTGGTACTCTTCCGATGTGTCATACTCCGTGGCGGAAGTTACAAAAACCACTTCGGCTAAACTCGCATTGAAATCGGGGCTGTTGATGACCTCCACGTCCCAGTCGTACAACTCGCACAGCAAGTCGCGCTCGCGCCCGTCCACGTCGTTGTCAAGATAGACGAAACCGTGGGCGACGCGGAACAGGCCGGCGCCGTATTGGTTTACCTGTGCCAGCTCAAAGACGTTGTGGCCGTGTTCCGGCGCCTCGCGGCGGAACTGGACGCAATCGGGGTCCGTACAGACCCAGTTCTTCTTACCAGCCACCATTACTCGTCACCGCCCTTTTCGACGCTGCGAACGTGATAGTCCCGCATGACCTTCACCAGTTCTTGCAGCTTCGTCTTGACGGCTTCGCGGGCCTCGTCGGGCATACCACGATAATTCTCGGTCTCCTTAACATCGCTCAGGAGAGCGTCCACGCGATTCCCGAAGGTCTCGATGGGGTTGTAGGGAATCAACAGGATGCCCTCAGCGATGGGGATGATTTCGAAGGGGGAGCCCTCCTCACACCCCATGAGCTTGCGAATCTCGCGGGGGACGACGATGCGGCCAAGGTCATCGAAGCGCCGGACGGAACCGGTGCGGGTGGCCTTCTGTGCCTGAATTTTGATGCGATTTTCTTTCATATGAATTCTCCTTTCTTTTCAGGGGTATTTCAGATTTGATGTGTTTTCCCACAAAACTTCGTTTTCAGGTGGGGATGAACACCATGCCTGCGTTCTGTGAGAGAAGCACACATCTCTTCGGCGTAGCTTTGTGTCCTTTCGTGGATTTGTAGAACTGACCGACAATCGAACTCTGCATAACACCCACAATTCCATCGAAATCCATCACCGCACCCGGCATGATACGAGACATATCCTTGTACTGGGGCGGGTGCGGCTTCACGGTGAGCTGTGATACCGCAACATCGCTATATGCCTCACGGAACTCCTGCAGGCTGTCGGACTTTTGCTCGAAAGCCTTGTGCCGGTTTGCTGCAACGACCTTGCCGTGCAGAAGGTACTTCCGGTCAACCATTTGACGAATACAGGCCTGCCGGTCGTGCCGACGGAACTGCTTCAGTTCAAAGGGTTCGACAGGTGCGGATACTTTATTATCGGTGTCCAAGATGGAACAAGCGATACAATAGGCATCCGTGTAATGCTCCTTCGGCACGTTCTTGGCGATGCGGAACCCCTTGATGGAACGTCCATCTATTGCATAGACATCGTAGAGCGTCTCGCTTCCGAGGTACTCCATGAGGAACGGGATAATCTGGTTGAGGACACTCAAGGCATGGTACTTTTTATTCATACCTTCCTTACGAGTGACCAGTTTATCCGCCCACGCCTTGTCCTTGTGGACAAGGTCGTGATGCTTCGCACAAAGCCCACACCGGTTTGCCAACGTCTCGCTCCCACCTTTATGGCGGGGGATGACATGGTGGTAATGGTCGATAGGCTTCTTGCAGAACAGGCAATGCCCATCCTGCTGTGCGTACACCGCATCCTCCACGGAACCCAGCCCGTACAGCGGACCCTGCTGGTATTCCCACCTATGGATATTGGGATTATCCATTGCCATAAATGCGAAGCGGTTCAGTTCCACCACCACTTTTGTAATAGGCAAAAACTTTGCTACTTTCGCAATCAGGTTGATGTGGGTCTGCAGCAGATGGTTTGCTGTGGGTGTCAACCATCCCGCAGGGCGGCTGCGGTTATTGAACCGCGCCGCCTTGTTGCGGATGTAGTGACACACGACAGGCTTCTCATAACCGGGGAGCAATCTCTCAACGGAGCCATCGGCGATGGTAGTTCCGGCAGCCCTCGCACGACGCTGGCGCTTGCGGCGCCGGTCCAACGTGCGATGCTGCCTACGGAAACCGGCACGCTTCTTCATCAAAAGAGGAATGTCCTTGTTGCGCGTCTCCAGATGTGCGGAGAACACGCACTGGCCGTCCTCCTTGACGACAGCAACGCCGATGTTCGTCCTGCCGGGGTCGATGCCAAGAATCAGGTCTTGGGTAATATCAGGGGTATCATAGTTCAACTGGATGGTAAACGGGGTAGTGCAAACAACTCGTGCTTTCTTTTCCTTCAGGAGAAGGCGCACATAACAATAGCGAGTTGTCGGCATCAAAGGTTTACCGTCTTTGTTTTGCACATAGACCATCGCCATGTGCGCTCATCTCCTTTCAGTAGTGTCTCACCTCCGGAGGAGGCGGTAGTGTCTCCCTTGCCTCGGCGTATGCTTGGCAGTGCTGCGAGCTGGGAAAACCCGCAGGTGCATCCACTCCCTCTACCTGAGGTGCTTACATACGTCGTTTTGGCTGTGGCTATTAGACTTTTTGGTGGTTTCCCACATCAAATCTTAAATAGCCCTCCAACTGCCATCAGGCTTTTTGACAAAGGCCTATTACCGTTCGGTTCCCACTCATTTCATGTTCTCCTTTCACTTTTCGACAAAATTTGCCTTGAGCCAGTCCAGCATACAGGAGATGTCACAGCAGGCATCCAACACATCACTGTCATCACAGACAAACGAATCGAGAGACTTACCGGACGGGTCTTTCACGAAGACCTCAATCCAGTTGTTATTCCCAAATTCGATGTCACCGTCTTCTACAGCCTGATAAAGTTCTTTATCGCTCTCAAAGGCGGTTCGCAGTGATGCATCAGAGTTGTGGCTCATAGCACCGTCATTGTTCTTATCGACGTAATCCACCTCAACTCCCTTGTACTCGCCGCTGACACGGACATCGCCCATTGCAGCAACAGAGACAACATAGCCCTTGTATCTCAGGCCGCCAATATAGCCTCCGTACCACGTGCAATCGAGGTGGTCATCATCAATGAAAGCCTCAGGTTTGGTCAGTAGCGTAACGCCGAGGCGTTTTGCTTCAGCTTCCATCTTCTTGAACTTTTGCTCAATGACAGTCCTTTTTGCGCTCATTGATTCTTCTCCTTTCACTTTTCAGCTTCTGCGTCGTCCTCGGACTCGTGGTAACGCTCCACGACATACTCCTTGGTGTAGTCTTCGTTCTCCGCCTCAGTCCACACACGCACGGTCATGGAGTCCTTAGCGACAAAATCAGCATCGCTGCTCTTATCCTCGTTACGCTCGTAGGTCTGACCGATATAGGCCAAATCCTGTGTGTTGGACCCATCCTTATCCTGCACGCTTACAAACACCTCCGTGTGGAGTCCCTTTTCGCAGGGGTCAATCGCTTCCACAGAGATAGTCCCGTTGCCGACATCGGCAATAAGGCTTACCGCAGTGCGATGGTTGGATTCCACGCGGATAGGGTCGTAGATGGCAGTGCCATCTGCGATAGCCTGCTCAATCATCTGGATACCAGCCACCCAACTCAGGTAGCGGCAGCCAAACGTCTTACCGGCATCCATGATATCCGCGATGACTTCGGAATCGCTGAACATCCCCTCCACCATGTCGTAGTTGGAGATGATGTAGTTGCGCCACTCATCGCAGAAACGATAGTTTTCCGTCTCTTTCAGCAGGTCCTTGAAGTCGTCCTTATAGTCCTTAGACACGTACTCGCGGTAGTGCTTGATTTCTTCCTTGGCTTCCACCGAGGAGAACTCATACACATCGTTTTCCCTGAATGCGCCCAGCTTCTCCTCAAGATACTCAAGGGAGATGGGCTTGAACTTATTGGGCCGGCCACATCCCACAGGTGCGTTCTTGTAGGGCTTCTCAGTGGTCCACGTCTGCCACGTGCAGTTGAAGATGGCATCGCCGAGGTCGCCGGTGATGAAGACGTGGTTCTTGTAGAACGTATACTGGACAGCATAGGCGTTTGTGTTATCTCGCTTCCAGTCCACAACGACGATGTCTCCACGGTTGTGAATGTGGGCGCGGTGCTTGGCGAACTGCGTGTCCTTGATGCGTTGCATCCGTTCCTGAACTTTCTGATAATCCATTTGTTTCTCCTTTCTCCCAGCCTGTGATAAGGGCTTACGGGAACAAAAATGTAGTAAATATATAAAAAGACAGCCGTTCCCAAACGAGAACAACTGCCTTGAATATTTGATGTGACTTTGAATCGGAGATAAATCTCCTTATAAAAATATCTTCGTAATTATACTACTATACTACCACATTCAAATATTTTGTCAATCGTTTCCTTCAAGCTGTTGTGCATTCATCTCGACTTTGAAAAGCCAATTATCATCGCGCTATTTTCAAAAAAAGAAAAGCCCCCGAAGGAGCTTTTCTTAGTGTGAAAATCAGTGTTTTTCCGAGAGAAAAATCTCAGGGGAGTTGCTCGTCCGCGAAATTGGCAAACGCGCCCGCAGCCTCTTTCGGAGCAACGCCATTCACGTCGATGGAAACACCGGTTCCGGAGTGACGCGCAATAGCATGGATACGCAGGTCCTCAATGAGATTGGTCAGCGCCAAATTCAGGAGCACGTTCCAGTAGCCGTTCATGCTCATGGAAGAAAACCGGCTGAAGTCTCTGTCATGGATGATTTCAGGGATGGCTTCGACGAGGCAGTGCAGGTTCCCCAGCCGCGAAGAGACGCGGTTGAAATCCGCAACGTCCATGGCGAACAGGTCGCCCTTGTAACCGAGTGCCTTCGCCAGACCGTCAGAGACCTCGTAGTGCTTCTCCACGTGGATGAGGTTGTCCTCGTCGTCATCCTCACCGGCACTGTCCTCCATGCCTAAATCGGTGAAGAAAGCAACGATTCCCTCAGGAGTCCACGAGTGTGTCGCATCCGCCCGCAGCGCGTTGAATACCCGAACAGCCAGATTGTTGTTGCCTTCACACACGGCGAGAATTTCGTTCCATGTGTACGAGGCAAACGGCGCCACGCGGCAATCCTTGCCGGTGATGTAGCAAACCAAATCAGGGAAGGTCGCAGCATTGTAGACATTGATGTAGCCATTCAGCCACTTTCCGTCCTTGCCAAACGGCTTGCCGTCCTTTATGCTGCAGATGCCCATGACCAGCAGGAGGTGAAGCTCAAGCATAGACAAAGGAATGAGCTTTTCCTTGGTCTGATGCAGCCGTTCACGGATATAGAGCTCCGCCAGTTCCGTGGCAGTCACATTCACAACAGAGCCTTTCTCGGCCTCGGCAAAGAAAACGTCGCTCGCCTCGGAAATAGGCAGCACGTAGCAGCGTTCCTTTACATAGGTCCGAAAAACGTTATCGTATATTCTGATGCCCCTCTTATTTTTTACATCGCCCTCCGGGACGAATCGGCATGATATATGCCTGAAAACATCACTCTGCATAATGTCTTCGTATGCCTTTGCAGAGTCGATGAGGTCGCCATCAACTACGATACGGTGGTTGTTTTCCATCTTTTCCAGCTCCTTCTCAGAAAACCCGAATAAAGAGTTGTAGCAAAAATGATTCATTCTTTTTCTCCTTTCATCAGAAAATTGGCTGTGGATACCCGTGTCTTTAGTCACGGGAGGAAACAGCCGTCTTCCTTTCAATTAAGTAACTTGTAGCTGTCTCAACTACGGAAAGAACCTTGTAAGAGGCACTTGCATGGATTTTTTTGCCATCGAAATCCTTTAATGCGAAATATCCGCTTGCTCTACGCCCTGTGATAAAGCACTCTTGTCCGTTGAACAGAACTTTATCCCAAAGATGGAAACCAAATACCTCGTAAGGTGCTTGATTCCGTTTGCGGATACCTCCCTTAATGGGATTGGTCTTATGCAACTGCCTGTTATGATGCCGGACGGCTCGGATACGGTAGAGCGTATCGCTGGGCTTTGCATCCGGCACACGGGCGATGCATCGAGCGTCGTTCACATGGGATTTTTGGATGGAATGTGTCTCTCGCAACAGCTTGGTGATATAGCCGTAAGTCTCCTTCGCAGGAACACTGAGCTCACTGCGAAGCCTCTGTATCAGAGTCTTACGCATGATGCCCATGAATGCCGCATCTCGGAAGCTCTTGCCCCGTTTCCTCTTATCCTCATCCAGAGTAATAACTCCGGCGTGTAAGAGCCTATGGCACTTCTCACAGAGGGTAATAAGGTTATTGGGGGCATTGCCTCCGACATGGCGGCTTTCCTTGTGGTGGACTGCAAACTTCACTGGAGCCTTATCTGTGGACTGGATTCCGCAGCACTGGCAGGTGTAGTTATCCCTCTTGAGGACATACTGACGAACGTTATATTCGTCGTACATCTCACCGAGTTGATAATCCGTACCGACCGGCAGGGGCTTACCCTCCAGCATAGCCTTGAGCCTCTGTGTGTCAAACTCCGCTGTTTCCACGATAACCATGGAGATAGGGAGGATGGCACACGTTCTCTTGATGGCTGTGATATGCTCTTGGATTTTTACCTCTACCGAAGGTGCCAGCCAACCCTTATGCTTACTGTGGACACGGTTGTCAAACCGTGCGACACGGTAGCGGGTTTTGCGATTTCTCCGACTGCGGCGCAGTTCCCGCCTCGTAGAGAGCAGGTCAACTACATCGTTGCGAGGCTTTACCTCGGCGGCGAAAAGCTCCTTGCTCTCGGTACAAGCGGACAATCCGATGAACTTACTCCCGGCATCCACGCCCAGCGTGATGCGTTGCGTATAGCCGCTGCACCCATGCAACAGGCGAATGGTAAACGGGGTACGCCGGACTACTGTTGCCTTGTGGTCTCTTAACATAGTGCGAGCCTTCCGTGGGGAGCACGGCATCAAAGGCTCGCCGTGTTGGCTGAGTACATACACATACATTGATGTCGTCTCCTTTCTTGTCGTTGTGACAGTTAAACTTAGGCAAAACTGTCCTCTCCGTAGAGAGTAAGAATCCTTCCCCAAAGTTATTCCGAGGTTTCCATGTATGCAGCACTGTTCCTTACCCTCAGAACTGTTTAACCACATACCGCAGAGCGTAGGATTAGGATTTACGTCCCACGGTGCCTATACATTCTCGGATAACGTAGTGCCCGAAACACTTAGGGTAGTCAATCAGGGCTTGCAGTTATTCACCACAAGCCCGTGGTTTTAACCACGGGTTATTGACTTTCAGCGGAACACGCCGACCTTCAGAGCTTCAATGGGCAGAGAAAACTCAGGCCCAGTCTCACCATTGGAATCTGTGGCATACAGCCACGCCACCGCAACGCCGTTTTCATCGACGCCGGTGCGTACCACAGTGACGACCTCGCCATCACAGCAGCAAAGCATACCTTCGCTGTTGAATAGCTCATAGTAAGTCGGTTCGCTGCCGTCAGGGAAGGTCTCAACTTCCAGCTTATTGGGCGCTACGCTCATATTGCAGTCATTGATGACCTTCAACGAGATACCGATGCGCTCGCCGGCTTCGAGGTTGAACTCTCCGCAGGAAGTGGATTCATCGGAAAAGGAAAACAGCTTTGTTTTCCCGTTCGTCCGGAAGCTCTTCTCGGCTTCATCCACCTTCTTGCGAATGGCGTTGAACATGGCGTTGACCTGTTCCTCAGTGTAGTACCCGCTATAACGGGTAGACAGACACTCCAGCATATCCAGACCGTCCAGAATACGTCCGACACGCTTTTCAGCGGTTCTGATGAACATATCCCGTTTTGCCTTGGCGATTTCTTCGGCGGAACGAGTTGCTTTACGTCCCATATCTTTCTCCTTTCACCAGTTGTCGCCCGTGCGTTCCCGCAGGATGACAAGTTTTGTGTCCACGATTTTGCAATCACAATACACCTTCAGCCTTTCCCCAAGCAGGCCATTTAGCTCCGGTGTTGCCTGAAGAAGTGTCGGCTGGATGCAGCCGCACTCGCTCATTGCCAGAAACGGAGCATCGGGAGGGAAGATTGGCCGCTGGATTTTGACTTTGTATACGCGGTCATCAGCCTTCTTACTCATGGACGACCTCCACTTCCGGCGCATCGAAACGACTGTCTTTATACAGTGTGATGTCGTTTTTGACCAGCCGAATCGACGTGACCAGTGAGGTGAGCTCGTGCGCCCCTGCCCACTTCTTCTCGAAATCCATCAGCGTATAATCGCCATTTACATTCGAGAAGGGAATGGACAGAATTTCACTTCCCGCATCGTAAGAAACGGCGGGTACGGTGGCAGCCAGAGCGTCCCAATCCTCACGCAGCATACGCTGGACGTTCTCGCAGACGGAATTGAAGAAGTTTGTACCGCAAGAGCCACGGGTTGTGAAATCGAAATACAGATAGCTTACAAAGCCATCCATCGTATTCAGCCGCACTTCTGTCGTGAATCGCTGCTCGGCATTGCCGGCCCCGATGACAGGAGTCTCACAGCGAGGCAGCCAGCATCGTGCCTCAGGGTTTTTGTAGATGATATAGAAGCACTCAATATCACCATACGACCCGTCAGGCAGGGAAGACACGCAGTTCTTCGTCGCCAGATATTTCACACACGGGGCAAGCAGCAACGCATGGAAAATCTGTTTTTCCTCAGAAACACCCTTGTCGCACTGCAGCGCTGAAACCAGCTCGCCGGCCTCGACGATGCGGTAGCCCGCCATGAGTCCCGTAGTGGGCAGGCAGTCCATCACATACTCGCGGTCGTCGATGCGAAAACTATGCAGTGCAAGCGACGGAGTTCCCGGCGCAGCCTCATGGATGCGAGGGTCGAGGAACTCCGCGATTTCACGATGCAAAATAGGCATCTCGATTGTCCTTATCATAGATTTGCTCCTTTCAACCCTGCGTCCCCTCAAAAAGAGAGGACGCAGGGGCTTGTGTGTTATTCGTAAAATTCTGCCTCCCGCACGGGCGGCCACACATAGTTAGAGGGATACATCCCGTGGTACTTGTGTGAAAACGCCCGCTTTGCGGCATCCGCACTCTTGTACCCGTATCCCTGTGCATCATCGTAGATGACGCCGATATTCTCGGCATCCACTACGATATAGCGGAACAATGCCGCCCCATCGTAACGATGCGGGTAAAGTCTCGCAGAGACGACACAGGGTTTCGGGCCTACCACCGCGATGGGCAGCAACGTGACAGTGCCATAAATGGCGTTCTTGAGATACCGCTTTTCAGGGAATCTCAGAAGACTCATGCTTCATCACCGCCACTGACCGCCTCGTAGCAGAGACGCGCCTGCAGGATGTTCAGCACTTCCTCAACGGCGTTCTGCCAAGTGGAGTTCACGTCATTGTTGCAGTCGGCATCGTGCTCAAACTGAGCAACGATATCGTTCAGCACATAGTTCGGAGACTCCTCATCGACCAGAGATATCGGCTCAGTGTCACCGAACTTTTCCTTGAAGCTCTCCAGCTTCTCGGCGTCGTCCTCATTATCAGGGTCGAAGTCGCTGACGTCGAAGCCCAGATACGTGCAGAGCTGGCCTTCCGCATCCATCAGCCGGTAGTATCGCTCCTGTTCACGATATGCGGTCTCCAGCTCGCTGCAGGACAACTCGATTTCGACGGTGATGGTGTTTTTGGTGTCGGGAATCTGAATGTTACGGGTAATAGTCATTTTTTTCTCCTTTCTTTTTTCAAAGCTGCCGGTTACACCAGCAGCGACAAACCAATGCGAACGGTCTTCAGTGGAAACTGCTCCGTGTCGAGACGGAAGGAGGTTCCACAATCGAAGCAACACACCTCCGGACCGTACACATTGTCGTGTTTCGGACCGAACTTCACGCTCCCGCAAATGGGACAGGCCGCGCAGAGAAGTGTAGGGCTCTTCACCTGCACGTCCATCTTGCTCGCGCCTGATGTGGCATCCGTCCACCCCGCTAAATAAGCGGGGGAGACGCCCAGAACGGCAGCAAAACGCTCCAGAGTGTTGAGAGGGATATTTTCCACTCTGCCCGCCTCGTACTTGTAGACGGTTTGAGAGGTGACATCGCAGCTCTTAGCCAGCTCTACCTGCGAAATACCAAGTGCTTTGCGAGCGTTTCGGATTCTGTTGCTCACAACGTTGCCCATCATGCTGAAACACCTCCGTCCAACGGTTGCCAGCAGACGGCCATTTTGAATAAGGAAATGAACGGTTCTTTCAGTCCACTTGCTTCAGCAAAAGACCTTGCTTTCTCCTCACTCTTGAACGCAATGAAATCCTGAAAACCTCCATTGAAGCGGATACAGCAGCTCCCGATAGGGGGAGAGGCAAAAAGGTCAATGCCGAGCGTCTCATCCTGCTGATAAAGCAAGGAAACATAGGTCTCAAACACACCTTTTACCGGCCTCAAGGCATCGAGGTCATCCATATTGGAGCCATTGGCTTCAATGAGTTCAGTAATCTTCGCAATATCTGTTTTCTTGAATACCTCGCGAATACGAGGGTCAAGGCAAAAATAAGTAACACGAAGAATTTCGCTCTCCAGATTCTGAATCAGTTCTTCAAGCGGGGTAGACTGATTGCGAGCGAGGAAAGCCTCTCTTTCCGCGTGCTCCATCCATACACCAATACCCTCAATATTCGCCTCCGCAGCGGAAGCGAGTTTTTTGAAAGGTATTTTGACAGTCTTGTTTGCAACAAGAAAGCAAAAGGCAAGATAGTATCCGACCTCACTCAGCGTTTCGATGACCGCCTTAAAGTTTTTTGTCATGTCTTTCCTCCTTTCTGAGAAAGAATGTGGAGGCTCAGACGCGGTCGTGTACGCAATCGCCATTCCCATCCATCACTGCTTCGTGCTGGAGGAAGGTGTCGTGGTACAGAGCCTTGCCGAACGCCTTGCAGACGGGGCATTCCCAGCTCACCTCCGTACCATCGTTGTAGTCGATGTCACGGTCGCCCTGATATTCGACCTCAGCGCCGCATACAGGGCAAACATCCTCCTCATCGCCGTTAGGGTGAAGGAACGGGATGCGCCGACCCATCGGGTCCTCGAACGGCTTTACGATGCGCTGAACAAAGGCGAGCAGCACGTCAATATCAGCCTTTGCCATCAGGAGCATGACCTCTGCGGCGGATTCTTTCACATCCGGTGGGAATACCCCCGTAATGGTCTCCACCAGTGCAGCAGGATGCTCCATGGCGCGAGTCAACTTACGACCCGTCGTGAGAAGCTGGTACAGAGCCAAGACGCACACCGTGTGTCCATACTCGCTGTATGCCTTGTCCAGAACCTCATATGGCGTGGACTCAGCAACACTGTGATGAGCAAACAAATGCGTGAGTTCTGCATCGTACTTTTTGTTTTCCATGATTTCTCCTTTCTCCCAGCCTGTGATAAGGACTTACGGGAACAAAAATGTAGTAAATATATAAAAAGACAGTTGTTCTCAAAAGAGAGCAACTGTCTTGAATATGATGATGTGACTGAAAGCGGAGATAAATCTCCTTATAAAAATATCTTCGTAATTATACTACTATACTACCACGTTTCAGTATTTTGTCAATAATTCTGTGAGTAAAAAGAGAGGGCTACCATAAAGGTAGCCCTCAGACGTTGTAAAAATCTCCTTTCAGGGGCAAATTGCATCAACGCAGCCACTTGCCTCCTTGCTTAAAGTAGACAGCGTTTCGTTACAAGCCGTGTCTGCACCCTCTAAAATCAATCGCAAGAACTCGCTGAGTTCTTCTGATTGGTGTTTAATAGATTGGTACAATACTGTTTTTTTCGCACCTTCCCCTGTCACTTTGCACTTTGCTTGCACTTTCACCAAAGCGATAACTCGCTCAAACACCTCATCAAGATTCTCTCTCGTAAGTGCTTTATAGATGTTATCCTTTTGGGAATCTTCAAGCGGTTCCACAGCATTTCGACAGGACTCATATATGACTTTTGCCAGTTTTCTGGGGCTTGCACCAGACAGCTCATCAGCCCGCGCAAGAGCATCATTACTGAGCCCAAGCAAATAATCTGAAGAAATACAGTAGATTTCCGAGATTCGCTTGAGATATTCCCCGCTGGGAACGACTTTCCCTTGACGCCACTTCGCAATTATCGCCGCCGAAACATTGAGCTTTGTGGTTGCCGTTGCTGATGTATCACCGTTGGCAGCCATCAACGCACGGAAACGTTTACCGAAAACCTTAGCCGTCTCTTTTTCAAAGTTTTCCATCTGCACCTCCATCAAAACGGCAAATCGACAGCCTCTGTCAGAGATACAGATACGGACTCAGTAGCGGGCTTCTGCTGCATCGCCTTCAGAATAGCGTTCTGTTGCTGCAACAACGCATTCTGTTGGGAAATGAGAGAATTCTGTTTTGCCATAAGCTGTAGCGCTGAGTTGTAGAAGGCTCGTGCGGGAACAGCCGGATATGCCGCCTCATCGGGGATGTCTTTTATCTGCTGGGTCTCAGATTGACCCAGCAGATAATCAACAGAGACATTGTAAACATCCGCAATTTTAGCGAAGTAATCAATGCTCGGCACGATACGCCCACGCAGCCACGTTGAGACAGCTTCCGGAGCGACACCGATAATCCTTGCAGCTTCCGTCACGGAGTCGCCGTTGTCTTCCATCAAAGACGTAAAACGTTCGACAAAAGACTTTTTGAGCTTTTCCAAAAAGGCATCCATTGTGGGCACCTCCCTTACAGGCAGACAGTTTCCGCTGAGACCCGAATGGTACGCAGGGTACAAAGGTCCATGTCGGGATAGATGTTCAGCACCGTTTTCCGCAGCTCATCGAGTGTCTTGAAATCTCTGTCAACGAGCAGAACAGGACCGCTGGTATCGTACCAGTTATCCTCGTTTTCCTCGGAATAGATATCTTCGTCGATGGTGCCGCAGTAAATCTGAGCGTCTCTGACGTAGGGACTGTCCGTGAAGACCATATACCGTCCAGCCTCAGAAGTCTTGTCCGCGACGCTGGCCGTGCAGCCCGCATCGCACTTGCTGCAGAAATCGTCGCAGCCATCCTCGTGGATACGCGGCGCGGCGCCGGTAATGAACGGAGCACGGCAAATACCGGAAGCATCCGCAAAGGCGCACAACTCAGAGTCGCACTCGCAGCACAGCTCGTTCCGATAAGTCAGAGTAGCGATGGTAGCTGTGTTGTCCTCGCCACGACCGTAAAGCAGCGCAGCGATGCCCTTGGAATAGCGTTCGTCGAACCAGTGCCAGATGTCTTCACGAGGAGTGCCGGCGGGGAAGTGGAGGAACGCATCCTCCATCTTCTCGGTGTCCGGATTCATCGGGACATCCGTGAACTCATCCCACAGTTTTTCCAGCTCGGCGTCTCGCTGCTTCAGCGGCATGAACTTCACCGTCTCAACCTGTCCCTCCAGCGAAGCGACACGCTTGTTCAGCTTATCGTACTTCACGGCATGGGCGCAGTTGGCATCAGGAACATCCCTATTGTAGCAGACATCGGAGCAAAAACCGGATGCGGGGCAAGCCCTACAACGAGTCTTGTTTGTCTTTTTCTTGGAATCCATGATTATTTTCTCCTTTCTTTTTTTCAGAGCATTTACGCAAGGTCAGAGTAGTCGTCCGCACTCTTCACCACACGAACCGACTGCACCGTGTTCGTGGGGAAATTGTTTTCAGCACAGAAATCGTTGAAAAGCTGCGCCAGCTCTTCAAGACCGGCGGAAGTGTCCACGCGGTATACGTCGAATTCCGTCTCATCGTCTTTTCCATCGGCGTCGATGAAGCCAATGGTAACAGACTGCCACTGTCTCATCTTGCTAACGCATCTCTCTTTACCGTTTTTTTCAACAAACTCCTTCAGGGTCATTTCTGTTTCTCCTTTCTTTCAACGGTCAACGAATCATCTCAAACATCTCATCGGGAGAGATATCAAGAAGCTCGGCGCCGACGGACAAAAGCAAATTTCTGACATCCTCACCTTCGGTTTGGAGGTAAGCCGACTGTACCGCGTTGGCGACGTCCTCAGGAAAAATCACTGTGTTCACTGAAGACACCTCCTTACGCCTGCCGGCTTACGATGCTCCGCTCTTTCTCAGTAAGCAGCGCATCATCATCGCTCTCACAATGGCCGGCGTTCCAGCTCACGCTGGTAGCCTTGGTATGCAGGACATTCTCGATGAGGGTGACTGCTTTGTCAGCGAAGTTCTCCAAATCTGCATTGGAGAACGCGAACGGCACCAGCTTCTCAATGATGACATCGAAGGAACCATCATCATAGGTGTGCGTGCCGGCGCCGCTGCCGAAGTTCGCTTTCAGCGCCGTGCGTACCTCAATCATATCGGCGGGACGGGGGAAAGCAGCTCTCAGCCAAAAACGCATCTTGTTCTGGCCGGAAGCCTTGTCGTAGTAGACATAGCACTGGCACTTATCGCCGCAGATATCCCGCACGCGGATGTCGGCATTTTCGTCAGAGGACGTGTTTTTGGAGGTGGAATCGGTGCTTTTCAGCTCCACGAATGTGGCATCACTCTCCATGTGCTCACTCAGCCACTCGTCGATGTTATCGACCTCGCCGGAGGGAACCTCGACGATATAGGCAGGACCCACATTGGGGTAGACCTTGAAGCGAATGGCATCCACGTTGCGCCCACCAACGTTGCTGATGTATTGGAACTGATAGCCGATTTCGGGTGAGGGGGAAGCCTCAGGTGCGGAGTTGGAATCCTTCTGTTCAACACAGGTCCAGTTCTCCAGATGCTCTCTCGCCCACTTGTCGATACTGCCAATTTCATCAGAAGGGACCTCAACGATATAGGCCGGTCCGACATCGGGATAGACCTTAATGCGGACAACTGCCACATTGCGCCCACCAACAGGGGCTTTCTTGGACTTCGGTTTGCCGTCGGGCGTGCCGAACTGTTCCTCGAACATGGAAATATAGTTGCTGATATGTTGGAACTGATAGCCGATTTCGGGGGTGTAGTTTGCGGTGAAGCAGTAGAGCGCGTGACCGATACCCTCGCGGGAAATCCACCACGAAATCTTCTTGTTTGCCCCGTTACGCACCGGCGTGAAGTTGTAGAGCCCATACACAAAGGGGATACCGACACGAACGGCACCACTCTGCACCTGCCTGTTGGACGAAAGTTCATCCCACGCACCGCTTGCGTTTACGAAGCGCCCCACAAGGACGTCCGCACTGCACACGGCATCAGAATCAGCTTCGCAGGGCTCAACACCAACCAGCTTCGCATAGTTTACCTTGCGAAGCCCTACAGCAGCCGGCACAAATACACCGTCGCGGTTGGTGGCTGCCATCATAACAGCAAAACCACAATCGGTAATTTCACCGGTGACGGCAACCTTATCGTGGACAGTCTCCATGTTCTCGCCAGCGTACTCGAAAACAACATTAGTTTTCATGTTTTCTCCTTTCTCCCCGCCTGTGATAAGGACTTATGGGAACAAAAATGTAGTAAATATATAAAAAGACAGTCGTTCCCAAGCGAGAACAACTGTCTTGAATATTTGATGTGACTTTGAATCGGAGATAAATCTCCTTATAAAAAAATCTTCGTAATTATACTACTATACTACCACGTTTCGGCATTTTGTCAATAATTTTGAACAAAAAGAAAAAGCTCCCCGAAGGGAGCTTTCTCACACATCTGTTAAAAGATTGCAGCGACCAAATCACGAGCAGAAGCTAAAATATCTTCCGGAACATGGTCAACAACTTTGTGCGGCCTTGCGTCGATGAAGTTGAGCAAAATAATGTTGCCTTGTCTTACCAGACTTCTCGCCCCTGTGGGGAGCCCCAGTCGATTTCGGTCGGCTTATAGCCTCCATCATACCCTTCAAAGAACTCATCAATCGTTTTAAGTTTATTTGCCTTTTTGATAATGAGCTTATCACCATCGGCTAAAACTTCAAGGGCTTCGTCTTCACTCCATCCCATTGTTTCCAAAACGTATTTTGGAAGCCTTATACATTGGCTATTGCCCCACTTTTTTAGGGTAGTTTTCATGCGGCTCGAAAACCTCCTCATCATGGATATACCAAGTATATCCATGATAGAAGAGGTTGTCAAGGCGTCCTGAGTGATGGGTGCGATTCTCTTTTCTTCCCGCACCTTCCCATCAACAAGCTGTTCCGCGCAGCTCCTTCACGGTTTCCTTAATGGATTCCTGTGCCAGCACGTCGGTGCGAGCGATGGCGTTGATATAGTCGATGACCACGTCGCCCTTCTTGGTGAGAAAGACGCGGGCAATGACCTCGCCCTCGGCATCGTCGTCGGACGTACGCCAAGCATCGACAGACACGGCAGCAACCACATCACCGCAACCAACTGGAGAGTCTTCACGGAAATCGTGACGGATTTCCGTCCAATAACTCTCCTTTTCGGTGCTGTTCGCTGTCTCTTCCGTCACTTCGACCTCGTAAGTGCCGTTACCGTAATTGAACTTTCTGACGCACAACAGCAGCCTGTCCTCATCCATGCTCCACACCATGGTTTCGTCTGCGTCGTACAGGGAGAGATTGGAAACAACCTCAACCTCTCTGTGGATAATCCGCAGGACGGCGGTGAATCCGTTTTCGAACTTGCTGGCATACTCAGCAATAACGGTGTTCGGCGCGTTGAGACTACCGTCGGGAAAGTCCTCGCCCTTCATATAAGTGAGATACTTTCTCGCGTCCGCAGCGGGAATTCTGATAGTGGTCTCGTGGAATGCCGGTTCGGACAAGTCCTTGACGACCTCCATGACGTACACAACACCACCGTCATCAAAGGTGTAGACGCCCTCCAACTTGCTTTCAGCATCCAGACACATGACTTCAGACATCTTCTCGTTGTAGAGGACGGGATTAACAAAGAAGCCCTTGTCGTCGGAGCATACGTTGATGTTCACAGAATAGCCGTTCGGGAATGTCAGGCCGAAGCTGCGAACATCGGCATACTTACCGATGCCAGTATACTCAACGGGATTGTGTCTCTCGTCACAGGGCATATCCAGAAGTTCCTGACAAAAATCTGCGTCCCTTGCAGGAATAAGAAGGATGCCTTCGTATCTTGCGGACTTTGCATTCTTTTTCATAGTTTTTCTCCTTTCATTTTTTTGAATATTTCTTACTCGCGGATGTCATCAATATGCAGCACAACACCAACGCTGGCCACATAGCCCTCATCGTCGAGAATGTCGAACTTGCGATGGGGAAGGTTGCAGATAACAGACCACGGGCAGACAGAGTCCGCAGAGGAATCATCGCACCATCGAAACTCGATGTCTGGCTCGCCTGCGGTTGTCTCATAGAAGCCCTGAGCCTTACTCACAGTCAACTTGACACCATCGTAAGCGCCGATTTCCTGCGTCATGGAGCCCTCAACTTCCACGAGGTCGTCCGATGCGGCATAGACAACGACGAGACCCTTAACGGCTTTCAGGGCTGCCGGAAAAACACTCCGCTCGCTCCGGTTGTTCAGCTCGACTGCCCAGCGCTCCAGAAACTCGCTGTGGTCTCTTTTGGGTACGTTCACCTGCTTCTCCTGAGACGCCGCCTTTTCATCCATCAGCTCCTTCAGCTTCGGGCAATGGGCAGCAGGAACAGCGGTACAGAACCCACCTACGGCTGTGCAGTTGAAGTTATCCCTGTGGATATGCTCACAATCGACGCAGTTCGGGCGATAAGTGGACTTGAGAACATCCAACTCGTGCCGAAGCGCGTAGATGGTTTCGCCTGTCTCTCGCATCTTATCGCTGAGAGCTCCGACCAGTTCAGGTACAGAGGCGTCTGGGGAGGGTCCGAACCTCTCGCCCAGAATGCGGCGGAGGGTCTCGTTCTCCTGCCTGAGCGTCAGCAGCTCTTCAGGGTCAAGGAAAGTGTCCTCGAAAGCCGCCAGCCGGTCTTTCAGCCGGTTACGGCAATAGAGGGTAGAGCACATCTCCTTTGCCTCGCTGGATTCGCTCGTGCGCTCAGATTTGCACCGATTGCAGTCTACGCAAGCCTGCCCATCAGGAAGGCGGATGGTGAGTCGCTCCATAATCAAGCTCCTTTCTCGCCATTATCATTGTCCACGATAAACGCCGTCATAAACTCGATATTGAGGTCTGTGAACGGCGGCATCTTATTGAGCGTTTCGGACATTGCACGCTCACCGCGCAGCATCTCCAGAAACTCCTTTGCAGGAATGACCTCCGTATGGCGTTCCCTTTTGGGATACACGACAGGGGTGGACACGGCCACAACGCCCTCACTGCGGCAGTAGGACACATAGCAGCGGCGGTCGAAGTCTTCAAATTCCTGCGCCAGCATGACGCGGAACGCGACAGGATTGCCGTCCTCGGTCAGTCGAGTCCTATCAGAGAATATACGCTGATAGGCTTCCAGCCGCGTGTCGAACTTCTCAGGGCGATATGTGCAGCCACGCATGGACTCCATGCGCTCGACAAACTGGTCGTGATGATACGGCCAAGAACCTTCGCCCTTCGCAGCCAGCTTAAAGTGCGTTTGGTCGATGAACCGGCAGGTGTAGACCTTGGGTTCAGCACGGTGTCCATCGGAAATCAAAAGTTTTCCGCCGTTGGGAAGTGTGAATACAGGATTAGAGTGCCGGTCTCGGAAAACAATAGTCTTATCGTAGCCCACGACCAGACTGTTTGGCACAATGTAGTACCTCCCAACAGGTCTGTCAGCTTTGAACGTCATAGTGTTTTACTCCTTTCTTCTTTTTGGAGGGGGCAGGAAGCCCTGCCCCCCTCAGTTTCTCAGCAGCAGATGTACTCGTTCATCACGTCTGCCACGGTCTTGATGTCCTCAAAGGTGACGTTCTCCGTCACGGGGATGGCGACGTACAGCTCCCACTGGCAGAACGGGGTATCCGTGTCCTTGGGGAACAGTACGTCTGCGTGCAGTTTCTTCAGATTCTCGTCCGCATTCAGCTTCTCAGCCAGCTTGCGGCCAGAGTCCATCAGCGCCACGCGGACACCGACATCGCGCTTTCCTTTTTTGCTGGACATCTCCTCGCCGGCCTCTGCGATGACCAACAAACAAGGCTGACCGTTCACAGTGGCGATGTAGGTGGGGAAGTTCAGGCTGTCGGTCCAGCAGGTGAAATAGGCCCAGCGCAGCAGGGGAGGCACCTTCGTGTACCAGTCCATGTCTTCCACAGGAGGCTGATACTCTCCCTTCAGGAATGCTTCGTACTTTTCCTTATCGTACTCGGCGAGCTTGGTATCAAAGCCGGAGGGGTACAGTCCGGACGCTCCGCGATAGTCGGGAACGTTGATGCTGCACAGGGAAGCGGTGTCATACCGCCCATCCCAGTCCTTGGGGGGCTTCTTGTCGGGGGTGTTGAACTCCCATACGAATACCTCCCCGCAGCCGTTGCAGAAAAACTGAGTTTCGTTGATGCTGATGATTTTGAACATTGTTTTTTTCTCCTTTCAATTTTTTGACTTACAAATCCATGAACGGGCCTTCGACCCGACATTGGTCCCATCTGCGATTGCGCGGCTCGTTGTGCCGCATAGCGTCGAGATAGCTCTGCGCCTGAGCCCTATCGCCGAAGACGATGGGCTGCACGCCATCATGGTCGATTTTCGACCAGTAATAGGCGTAGCCGGATGCTCTGGGGTCAGCACAAAGCGTATAACCATCGCTATCGCGGATAACAAACTTCCATGTGAGAACTCGTCCAATACCCATAGCAGCCTCTCAATCCGCCGCAGACTCGCGGTAGACCAACACGTCGTGGCCGGCGTAAATAGCCTGCAGCTCGTCCTTGGTGATGCTCAGGCTGCTGAACAGCCAATCGTCGGCATCCTTCCAGTCGGAGAACTTGGGGCCGATTTCCTTCCGGAACAGCTCCAGCGTCTCAAACAGGAGGTCCTTGGCACGGGGGGAGAGGTCTTCCTCAGGGTCAGGTGTGGGCATCTTTATGTCGTTCACATCATTGAGTTCAACGTCTTCCAAGGAAGTCTCGTAGTCCTTCCAGAGATGGGCATTGTCCTCGAACCGCTTGACGATTTCGGCGATGGTGATGTCGGTCGTCGGCTTATCCGTGGTTTCCTCGAAGTAGCAGAACTCAAAGAAGGGATGGTCGGCTTCCGTTTCGCTGCCGAAGCGCTCGTCGTTCAGACCGAGAGGGCCGGGGATGAAGTATTCGCCGTCATCGAGACTGGCGATAATACGCATCTTTTCTTCCTCCGACATCTGGCCGGCGAAAACGACCTCATGCCGGACCTTGTAGTTGTCCGCGTCACGATAGAGATAGGCGAGTCGGGTGTTGATGACACTCATTGTTTTTCTCCTTTCTCCCTGCCTGTAATAAGGACTTACGGGAACAAAAAATGTAGTAAATATATAAAAAGACAGTCGCTCCCAAAGGGAAGCAACTGTCTTGAATATGATGTTGTGACTGAAAACGGAGATAAATCTCCTTATAAAAATATCTTCGTAATTATACTTATATACTACCATGTTTCGGTATTTTGTCAACGGCTTTCCCGCTCCATGCGGGTATTTGCAAAAGAAAAAGCTCCCACAAGGGAGCTTTTTCGTGGTTAATTATTTAGAGGTTCTCGTCCAGCACACCGTCGTATCTCAAATGATAGGAAATATCGCGGGTGATATGGTTGAGTTCCTCATTCAGTAGGCGCCATATCCGGTGTTTGAAGCCACGGGCAGCAGCCCAGCTCAAAAGTCCTGCTACAGAGAACAGGAGGCACCGAACCACAAGGCTGCCGCCGGACATGGAATTGTCCATGCTCGCAGCACCGATGGTGCCAAAAATTGCGATGATGCACACAATCAGCAAAGAGATGCTGATAACGTACAAGGTCTTAAACTTCTTGTTTTCAGTAATTCTGCGATTCATTTTAATTCTTCTCCTTTCAAGCGTTTCGGGTATGTTCTCATTTGCGGTTGAGTTTGATAGCTTCAATGACAGCGTTGTAAGAAAGCCTACATCTCTTGCCGGCATATTCACCGGTTTCATCAATGCACTCGGCGAGGAACGGATACTTACGCGCTTTTTTGATGACGCCTACAAGTTGGAACTCGTGGGGTTGTGTTTTAATTCGAATTGAAAACACTTCACGGTAGACAACATCTATTCCGCTGGCTACGAGCTTCTGCTGGATAAAGCACTTGTTCCGATAGAACTCGGATTCCTCCGCATGGCTCTTTTCAATGGCCAACTCGGATTTGTCCTCGTACTCCATCTCATAGAGCGCTCGTTCCAGCTCCTGTCGCTTAATTCGTCCGCTGAATTTCAGAGCGCGATAGCCGCTTGTTCGCAGGACGTCGATGTAATTCTCTCCGTCCGTAGCATTCTGGCTTACAGAGGGGCCGAGAATTTTGTAGGTGTATTTCCCATACGGGAATTCCTTACCCCAATCGTCGGGCCGCAGCTCGCGCTTCTCAGGCTTCTTGGACGACCTTGCTCTGGCTCGACAGAAGGCGTCCCACATGATTTTCTCGGTGGGCTCCGGCGAATTGTAGTAGGGCGTCTTGAAAAAGCAAACCTCAAACGGGAAGACAGGAATGGAGCAGACTTGGTTTGCGTTGGTCGTTGCGTGCAACACCCTGTCCACGGTGGACCATGAAGTGTTGCAGGCAACGAAGGAACGGGACTCGTACCGCTTGGCAACATCCTCCGCAATACGCTCCAAATCCGCCTTTGCCTCATTGCGTTCGATTTCTGTACGGTATATTGAGTCGCGGTTTGCGACGATGCGAACCGACACGCAGGTAATGGTCTCCGTCTGCCTTACGTAGCCAAGAGAACTTCTGGAGATGTCATGCCGCTTCAAACCGAGAGGGTCTTCCTGGCAGTAGGTATGCAACCCTTCTTCCAGAACGTTCTGAATTTCATCCAACAGGTCTGTCAGCAGATGTTCCTTGTTTGTCGGAGATGCATTTGCGGATGTATCGTAAGAGCAAGAGGCAGCCATTTCAGGACACCTCCGCAAGAGCAACCATTTCGTCGAAGAAGTCGTCCATGTGGTAAACGTCGCCGATAATGTGCTGGCTTTGGTGTGCGTAGGAGCAGTCACAGGTATTCAGAAGGTTGCCATCCACCGTAAGGCAGATGTTGCCTTCGTTTACCATCACACTGCCATCCGGCCACTTCTCGACCGCAATACGCTCATTGCCCAGCTCACGCTTCG
>OLOV01000520.1_pt1 | contig 33940 bp, 32 predicted proteins | sample 1672931 | NCBI WGS metagenome assembly OLOV01 (sample SAMEA3136738, study PRJEB25190) | human gut metagenome | biome: human gut; feature: human-associated habitat; material: faeces | place: Austria | collected 2013 | reverse complement strand
AGCAAGGGGTTTTAAGACGCATTGGATAAGCAAATTTTCCACTCATCGAGTGGAAATTTTACAATACCTAAACTACTTCTTGAATTTATATTTTCCTTTTCCGTGATGCTGTTGAAGGAGAAAAAACGAGTTTACGATCAGCCCTTATCTGCGCCGGCGGTAATGCCCTCGACATAGAATTTCTGCATGATAATAAACAAAATCGAGATGGGGACGGAGACCAGCACACCGCCTGCACAGAACAGCGCAAAGTAGTTGTTGATGAGCGTTCTCTGCAGCATATTGAACAGGCCGATGGCGACCGTCCAGTCGGTGGAGACGCCGGAGTTCAGAATCATCTTCGCCATGACGAAGTCCGTCCAAGGTATCATAAAGGAGCTGATGATGGTGTACACCAAAATCGGCTTGGACATCGGCAGCACGACCTGAAAGAATATCCGCGCATCGGAGGCACCGTCCAGCTTGGCGGCCTCACGCAGGGAAAGAGGCGTGGTATCAAAAAAGCCCTTACAGATCAGGTAGCCAAGTCCAGACGAACCGGCATAGACCATGATAAGACCGGCGTAGGAGTTGGTCAGGTTGAGGTACTTCAAGACGAAGTAAACTGCAATCATCGCCAGAACACCGGGGAACAGGTTGACAATGACCGACAGATTCTGGAGCAGCCTGCGTCCCTTAAAGCGGCAGCAGCTCAATGCATAGGCAACCATCAGCACAAAGCAGGTGGAGATAACGCAGGTAAAGCACGCAACCACAAAGGTGTTTACAAACCAGCGCGGGAACTGCGCAACGGAATCGGGGTGGAACATGATGTTGGCGTAGTTGTCCAGTGTATAACCAGCGGGGAAAAACCGCCGCACATTGATGCCGCGGTCGGTGGAGAAGGAGGTTGCCACCAGCCAGACAATGGGCACCAGCCAGATACCTGCCAGCAGGGCAAGAACCAGATGGCGAATGACGCTGCGCACACCGCGGGCGATGCGCCCCTGACGCAGCTGCGCCTGCGAACTACTGGGCAGCGAAACTGTTTGCTGTGTCAAGAGAACGTCGCCTCCTTTTTATTGATGAAGCGGAAGCAAACCAGTGTGAAAATGGCACAGATGATAAATACCATAATGCCGATGACCGCCGCCATCTTATAGTTATACTGCTCCTGCGTCAGACGGAACAGCCATGTGACCAGCAGGTCCACTTCCTTGGCGCTGGACGCTGCCATGGCCTGATCCTTAGTTTTGTAGACATCCTGCGTCAGCAGGTAGATGACATTGAAGTTGTTGACATTCTTGACGAAATCCGTCACCAGCGCGGGCCCCTGCACACTGAGCAGGTAGGGCAGCTTGATATGAATAAAGCACTGCAGCGGGCTGGCGCCATCGATGGTAGAGGCTTCCAGAATATCGCTGGGGATGTTCATCAGCACACCGGTGGCAATCAGCATCTGGTACGGAACGCCGACCCAGATATTGATCATAATGATCATGAACTTGGCCCAATGCTGATCCGTCAGAAACGGGATATGGTCCATGCTCTGCCCCAAAAGCCCAATGGTTTTGAGTAAATCCGTGACGCCCGCATTATTCATCATGGTATTGAAGATACCGGCATCCGAGAAGAAATTGCGCACCAGCAGCAGCGTGACGAACTGCGGCACGGCGATGGTAATCATAAACAGGGTGCGCCAGAGCCGGGGGCACTTCGTGTTTTTGTTGTTGATGAACATTGCCAGAAACACGCCGCCGAAGAAGTTCGTGAAGGTCGCAAAGAACGCCCAGACCAGTGTCCAGCTCAGCACCTTGCCGAATGCATAGCTGAAGGTCATCGACAGCGACTGGCCGCCAAACAGCGAAGCAAAGTTTGCCAGCCCTACCCATGTAAACAGTGCGGCAGGCGGCATGTGCTGCTGGTCGTAGTTCGTAAAGGCAACGGCGATCAAAATGAAAAGCGGTACAATGGTAAACACCACCACGCCCAGCACCGGCAGTGTCAGCAGCGTGACATAGAATTTCTCATTAAGGTAGCAGTTGATGTCCTGACGGAAGCTGTTGGGCTTTTTACCGGCAGCCTTTTGCTGCTGCAGCAGGTAATTCGACTGCACGACCATCATGGTCGCCAAGACCAGCGAGACAATGATCACCAGCGCAATGACGCTGAGCAGCAAAATAGCAAACGAGTTATCGTAATTGTTGACCTCGTTTTTAAGAGTCACCGGGTTAAACTGCATCTCCATCTGGACCGTGCCGAGCGTGCCAAACTTTTTTAAAGCCGGAATGCCGGAGGTACCCAGAAAATACAGCCCCAACCCCTGCACCAGCGTTACCAGCAGTGCCTTGATGAGCTGCCCATGCCCGATGTAGCCCAGACCCCAGACAAGCAGAGACAGCTTGGTGAAGGCATCGCCGCGGACAAACGCGCGACTGAACTTCTGAATGAAATTTTCTTCTTTTCCGTCGCCACGCGATGGTGCAAGAACCATTTCTGCCACAGAAGTCATCTCCTTTCTTCTTATGCGCGGGATTTAAAAAAAGCGGGCACGCTGCATAGCCGCTGCGTGCCCGCTGGATTATTTTTTACTGGGTTACGGGTGCGGTGATACCGGCTACAGCATCGTCCACCAGCTGCTGGGTGGTCTTGCCCTGCGTGTCGCCGGAAGCCAGGATCTCGCCCAAGCTCTCGGCGGAGCTCCAGTAGTTGGCACCTACGCGCTGCAGGGTGGCGTAGTCGCTCTGCTCAGCCAGTGCGGCGATGGCAGGTGCGCTTTGCACGGCCTCAGACTCGTTCGCAGCAATGTTGGAGGGTCCGAGCTGACGGTCATTGAAGCGCTTGGCCTGATTGTCCTCGTTGGTGATGTAGTCAGCCAGCATCATGGCAACACCGACATTGGCGCTGTGGGGGTTGACACCGACCAGCTTGTAACCGGAGAAGGAAGCCATCTGCACCTGCTCACCATTCAGGGTGTAGGTAGGCAGCTTGGTGGCGGCGTAGTTGTCGCCCCAAGTATCCTGCGCAGTATTGGCGTTCCATGTGCCGGAGATGGCGGCGCAGCAGCTGCCGTCCTTGATGCCGGAAACGATGTCTGCATCCGCGCCGGACTTGAAGGCGGGCTGGGCGCTCATATCCAGAATTGCCTGCGTGACATCGGCACCGGGGGCCTCGTTCCAGTTGCAGACAGTGTTGACGCCGTCATCGGCGAGGGTAGCCTTCAGGCCGGCACCGGCGTAGAAGCTGTAAACGTACCATGCATCGTTCAGGCTCATCATGAACTTTTTGCCGGAGGCATCAGCCTTGGCCAGCAGGGTGTCCATGCTCTTGACATCGTCCTCGCTCAGAACGCTCTTGTCATAGTAGAGGAAGTAGCCGTTGTCAGCGGTCATGGGGTAGGCGTAGAGCTTGCCGTTCATGGTCGCGGCCTCAACGGAACCAGTCAGGTTGCGGCTCTTGACATCCTCGGGGTTCAGCAGGATTTCCTGCAGGGCACCGGCTGCCACCAGCTCATTAAGCTGGTCATCCGCAAAGGCGAAAACATCGGCAGCTGCCTCGGGGTCAGCCAGAACGGTATCCTTGGCACTGGACTCGGACTGGACACCGATCTCGATCGTAATGTTGCCCTTGTCGGCATTCTCCGCGATGAAAGCATCGGCCATCTCACGCAGCATGGTCTGGTCTTCCTCAGCACCCCACATGGTCAGCTTAACATCGCCCCAGCTTTCTGCGGCGGAAGAAGCCTCACCGGAGGACGCAGCGGAATCGGCCTGAGATGCGGCAGAGGACGCAGCAGAGGAGGATGCAGCACCACCACAGGCGGTCAGCATAGCGGCCGCAGTCACGGTGCTCACCGCAGCGAGAGCGTTATGACGGGAATTCCATTTTTTCATGATCGAGTTCTCCTTCATTTCCGATTTTGGAACCTATATGTCGCCAAATGTTGCGCACTTATGTTGCGCACATTTGAACAACTTGTTCCTTACAAGCATAAGAATACACTCTTTTTCAGCCTGCGTCAATGGGTGATATTCACGGTATTGCGTCCCGAAAACTGGAAATTCTGACGGAAAAACCTGGGGCAACGCCCACTTTGCGCGCAACTTTTGCGCAACAAGCATACATTTGCCCAAAAAAGCCCCCGGTTTTGGCGTAAAACCGGGGGCTGGGTGCGCTATAGATCAAGGGCAATACCGCATAATTCTAAGTGCCGATACAGCGAGCGAGGTGCGGCAGCTGCTAAGCCAAAAGCGCAGATAATACTGGATGTCTTATCGAGCATTTTGGCAACGCAGATGCCGTACCGCAGCCGCCGGAGCGGTGCTTAAGCCGTCAGGCGGGAATTGTGCGGTGTTGCCCAAGTTATATTTTCAGGAAGCTTGCAGGGCAGCATACCTCCCCTGCTGCACAATCTGTGGGTATGCCATAGAGGGGCGCAGGCTATCGTCCATCGTGGGTACGGCTATTCCATTTGGTGGACTCACGCAAAATAACCTGATACCCCTCAATTTGGCGCTGCACAATTTCCTTGCCAAGCAGGCGGTCAAGCAGCATACGGCAGGCCGTGCGCCCCAGCTGCTCGGCATCGTACTGCACTGCGGACACCGAGGGCGTGATACTGGCCAGCATCGAGCTGTCGTACAGGCTGGCAACGCGCAGATCGTGCGGCACCAGAATATGCCGGTTGCGCAACTCTCGCATGACCTCATAGGCGATCTCATCGTCCCCGCAGAGCAGGCAGTCTGCCTTTTGTTCAAGCGCCGCCTCCAGCGCATCAATGGTCTGCCCTGCTGATTCAATGCCGGAATGAACAAGGCGCTGATCCACCGGCACGCAGGATTCCGCAAAGCCGCGCAGGTACCCGCGCGTGCGGTCGGTGTTGACGGCGTAGATCGTGCTGCCGACCAGCAGTGCGATCCGCTTGGCGCCCATCTGCAGCAGGATGCGGGTCATCTCGCAGGCGGCGGTAACCTGATCATTGTCCGCCTGCGGTATTGTCTTGTCCTCGCTGCGGCCAATCAGCACAAACGGCACATCATACTGCCGCAGCAGGTCAACGCAGGGATCATCTGCCATGGCGTAGGTCAGAATAACCCCGTCCACCTTATGGCTTGCCAGCTGACGCTGCAGCTGGGTATACTCTGTGCTGGAGGCGTAGCACAGCAGCATGTCATAGCCGCGCTGATCAGCCATGGTACAGATGCCGCCCATACATTTGCGCAAAAACGGCAGATCCAGTGTAATAAAACGCTGCGGCACAATCATAGCGATGTTGTTGGTGCGCACCTTTGGGTCTTTTTGCGCAGGCGCAGGCTCTGTGTGGGCATGCCCCATATAGGCGAACACCTTGGCGCGGGTTTTCTCGCTGATGCGCCCTTTCCCGGAAAGTGCGCGGGACACCGTTGTTTTGGAAACACCCAGTGCCTCCGCCACCTGCTCGATAGTCATTTTTTCGTTTTCTTTTGCAGCCATTGGGGAAATCTTCTCCTTTGCAATGCATTGCGCAACAAATCTCATATCAGCATAACGGGATATTCTTTCGTTGTCAATGTCCGAAAGCAACAAAAAAGCGTTCTGCTTTTTAGCAGAACGCTAAAACAGGCCGATTTTGTCAAAAAATACGATCCTTGCCCTTCCAAACTGCAGTCCGGTAGCGGTCAAGCACAGTGTTTCCCACCGTGACAGGCTGTTCCGTGCAGTTCTGTACAAACACAAAGCTGCCGCGCCGCACCGCCAAGATTCCTTCCGGCAGCGCCTCCGGCCAAGCCGGGCTCAAGCCAATTTCCATTGCAGCATCGTGATAAAGCGCCCGATAAAAAGCCTCATCAAAGCGGCTGGCCAGATAGTAAGCACGGCCCTTACCGTATCGGTGGACCGCCACAGCCGGGTGCCCGGCAAAATAGTCCTCGTCATACAGGCTGAGCGGCTCTGCCGGATTTTCCTCATCAAGGGCTGCCACCTCACACAGGGTGGATGCCTGTGCCGCAGGCAGTGTGCAGCCAGCTGCCGGCATGCAGCGGCGGGTTTCCTCGTCATACATGCCGTCAATCTCGGTGCGGCGCAGCCCCAGCAGTTCAGTCAGACCGTAGGGCGTGTCCCTCAGGCGGCAGAGATCACTTTCATCGACCACGCCCGACCAGTAGGTGACGATGACTGTGCCGCCGTTTTGCGCAAATGCGCAAAGTTTTTTCGCAAAAGCATCGGTCAGCAGGTAGAGCATCGGCACCACGACCAAACCATAACCTGTCAGGTCGGCGTTCTGGTCAACAAACTCCACAGCAATGCCCTCCCGTGCAAGGGCATTATAGTGCCGCTTCAGCTCATCCCAATAGCCCATACCGGCATTGCGCGGGCCGCAGGAGCCTTCCAGCGCCCACTTATTCTGCCAATCATGGACTATGGCAGCCTGCTTTTCGCGTTTTACCGCTGTAATTTCGGCCAAAGCCTCCAGCCTTAACCCAACCTGCACAGTCTCCGTAAAAGAACGGGCATCCTCCCGCCCATCGTGGCCGATGACTGCGCCATGGAACTTTTCCTCCGCGCCTCGGCTGGCGCGCCACTGGAAATATAGTACACTGTCTGCGCCGTGCGCCACCGTCTGCAGCGCGGCAAGCTCTGCAATGCCGGGCTTTTTCTGCTTGGAAACGGGCTGCCAGTTGGTAAAGCTGGGGCTGGACTCCATCAGCAGGAAAGGCTTGTCCTTCATTGAATAGAAAAGATCGTGCATCATGGCAGTGTCCAGCGCCGTTTCCTCTACCGTCTCACTGGGCTTATGCCAGGTCGGGTAGTTGTCCCAGCTGGCGACATCGATTTCTTTTGCCATTTTAAAATAGTCGATGCCATCAAACCGATACATCATATTGGCGGTAAATTTGGCATTGGGGGCAATTTCTTTGACGGTATCCCGCTCAAATTTCAAAAAATCGATATGTCGGTCACTGACAAAGCGCTTCCAGTCGAGCGCAAGCGCCTGCACGGCGTTTTCGCCCTGTGGGGCAGGGCTTTCGATTTGTTCCCAATCGGTGTAGTCATGGCTCCAGAAGCGGGCGTTCCATGCCTTGTTCAGTGCCTCCAGCGTCCCGTACCGTGCCTGCAGCCAGCGGCGGAACTCCGCCTGACACAATGCGCAGTGGCAGTCCCCACCCATCTCGTTGGAGATGTGCCAAAGGATGACCGCCGGATCATCCCCAAATCGCTGCGCCAGCTTTTGGTCGATGGCGCGCACCTTCTCACGATAAATCGACGATGTATAGCAGTAATTCTGACGCCGGTTGTACAGCTCCCGCACGCGGTCAGCCCGCACACGGCGCACCTCCGGGTACTTGTGTGCCAGCCATGCGGGGCGTGCAGCACTGGGGGTCGCCAAAATCGTGCGGATCCCATTGGCGTAAAGGTTATGGATGATGTCCGCCAGCCAGTCCAGATTGAACACGCCCTCCTCAGGCTCCAGCACCGACCATGAAAACACTCCCAGCGTCACGGTATTGACGCGGGCTTTTTTCATCAATTCAATATCCTGCGCCAGAATGTCCGGCCTGTCGAGCCACTGCTCCGGGTTATAGTCCCCACCGTGAAGTAATTTGTGCCCCTGCATGGCAGATCCTCCTTCGGTTGCGCAACCTGCGCAACTTGCTTGCAAGTAATTGTTGCGTTTAATACTGAGTATAGCAAGAACCCCCGTAAGATGCAAGACGCTTTTATGGAGTATCGTACCATTCAGCTGGATATTTCATGTATCCAGCCTTTCTCGTCCGTGTCTCTATCGGGAGGTTTCACAACTTTGCAGCGGTTCATTTAGGCATAGTGCCAAATGCCCGAATTTCCCACTGTATGTAGTATTTCTCCGCCGCTCGCTTTCCTCCGTGATGAACAAGCCTCTGCATACAAACAGGCACCAACCCGAAGCGTTCTTGCCTCGGCCTGGTGCCTGTTATTTATGTAAAGCCTATTACTGATTGGAAAATTGCTTTCTGTCTGCCTTTTTTAATGTGTCACCGGCACTGTTTCGGCTGTGCTGTACATGCCGTCATCCGCTGTCAAGGTCAGGCTGTTCCCCTCCCCTGCACGCACGATGGCCAGCGCCTCGCCGTAGTAGGTGTCGGCCACACAGTCCAGATAGCTGCGCTCATGATACGGGCAGGCGTTGCCAAGCCCGACCAGTGTACCGCCATCTACCTCCACCTTGATATTGCCGCGTGCCAGCGGCTTCGTGATACCCGTTTCATCGGTGTAGCGCAGCCGGATATAGCAAAGATGCCCGGCCTGCACAGTGCTTTGTTCCGGTTCCGCAGTGATCTGGGTTTTCTGCCCTGCCGTCGTCAGGGTGCAGCGGCCGAGCTCACAGCCCTGCGCGTCATAGCTGACGGCCTCCAGCCTGCCCGGTTCATAGGGGACGGAAAACTTCGCAAGGCAGTCGTTTTTCAATGCTTTTCTGCCGACGATACGGCCATTCAGCCACAGCTCCACCCGCGCCGCGCGGGCGTACACCTCGATGCTGGCCTTTTTGCCCTCGCAGCCTGTCCAGCTCCAGCTTGGCATGGCGTTGGTCATCTTCCATGCACTGGGGCTGTGTCGGTCACCCGTATGGTTGACCGGACAGACGGCAATGTACGGTCCGTTGTCCTTTTCGAGCGCCACGCGGGTATATAAGGCTTCGCCCAGCGGCTTACCGGTCAGATCAATGCGGCCCGATCCTGCCGAAACCCAGCCAAGGCCGCCGTCAAAGTTCTTGGCATAGTCCTCATACTCCCACGAGCCGACCATGACCTCGCCCAGATAATCCATGCCCGCCCAGACAAAATCACCGACCAGACGCGGCTCAGCCTTCGCCAGCTCGCGGAACCTATAGGCATCATTGCAGAAGGTCTCGCTGCCCAAAATCAGCCGCTGCGGGTACTTTTTCAGGTCGTGCTTGTAGCGATAAATGCCGTAGTTATAGCCCGCAATATCCATATTCGCAAAGGCATCGCGGGTTTTGACATCACAGCCATGCAGCGTCGCGCCGCGCTTCATGAATTCATCACCCAAAAGCCCCGCCAGATCGTTGAAGAACTTGCTGCCCACCGACTTTTTCTTGACGGCTTTCCCCTTAGCCTTGGCTTTTTCTGCCTTTTCGGCCTCCTTTTTGGCCTTTTCATCGCTGTACACGCCGAAGCCGATGGAGCTCAAAAAGTTGAAGAAGATATTCACACCGCAGGTCACCGGGCGGGAATCGTCCAGTCCGTGCAGGAAGTCGGTCATCTCCTTCGTCAGGGCGATGCCGCGCTTTTGGGCAGTCTCGCTGACCTCGTTGCCTGTGGAGTAGAGAACCACACAAGGGTGGTTGTAGTCCTTCTCGACCATATCGGTCAGGTCCTGCCGCCACCAATCCATAAAATACGGTACATAGTCGTATTCGGTCTTGTGGATGTACCAGTGGTCGATGTATTCATCCATGACGAGCATGCCCTGGCGGTCACACTCTGCCAGCAAAGCCTTGGAGCAGGGATTATGCGCCGAGCGGATGGCGTTGTAGCCCGTTTTTTTCAGCAGGCGCACCTTGCGGGCCACGGCATCGGGGTCGCAGACAGCGCCCAGCAAGCCGTTATCGTGGTGGATGCAGGCCCCCTGAATGATGACCCGTTCGCCGTTTAAAGTGAAGCCGTTTTTGCCCCAGCCCACCGTGCGCACGCCGAAGGTATCGACCGCCTCATCATCTTCAAATTGTACGCGGCAGCGGTATAAATTCGGCGTTTCCGGTGTCCAAAGACGGGCATTGTCGATGGTCAGCGTAAAGACCGTTTCCCCATCAGATTCCTGCCGAACAGAGGGAAGTCCCTCAACCATCAGCCGAACCGTGCCGGGCGCACTGGTCCTGACACGGATTTCCACCACAGCCGGCTCCAGCGACACTGTACGGATGCGCACACCGTTGAGCAAAATGTGTTTCTCCCCTGCCGTCCACAGCTGAACGGGACGGTACAGTCCCGCGCCGGAATACCACCGGCTGTTGGGCTGATCGGCGTTGCGGGCAATCACCCGCAGTTCGTTATCCCCTGCGTGCAAAAACGGCGCACAGTCCACATAAAAATTAGTATAGCCATAGGGGCGGGACGCCGCCTTTTGGCCGTTCAGCCAGACCTCAGCGTTGTGATAAACACCCTCAAATTCCAGAATGTGGGTGTCCGACAGCTCGTTTTCGGGCACCGTCAGGGTTCGCTGATACTCATAGTCATAACCCTCATACCAGCCGGTGTTGACGCCGCCCGCGCTCAGGGCAGTGCGCGGCTCCGCCAGCATAGCATCATGGGGCAGGGTCACGGGCCGGCCGGGTGCGGTATCGCCCAAGTGACGGCAGGTCCAGCCGGTGAGAAGGGGTGTTGCTTTCATAGATCAGTACTCACTTTCCGCTGCTTTGTATAGAAATCTGAAATGCAGGCTTTTGCAAAAGCACCGCATTTTCGTTCTTCTGCCTGTACTATACCACATCCGAAACAAAATTGGTGTTCCTTTTCACAAACCGTTTAAATTCACGCACAAACCGCTTTACCCGTTGACACAATGCACAACTTTACTGTCTTATTCTGCGCAAATCCACCAAATTCCATAACAGTAGCTTTCAGGCCTGTAATCATTCAGCACACTGCTATTAGAAATCTCGCACAAAAATCGGATTCGATTTTTGTTATAGGCTATGCGTTTAACCCTTGAGAAAGTTTCCTCTATGTTGTACCATGGAATAAGATGAATAAAAAAGAAGGTATTGCATGGAACAGAACCGGGTTCGGATCGCAGACATTGCAGAGGCTTTGGGTATTAGCACGGCAACGGTCTCCAATGTGATCCACGGAAAAACCGCTAAAATTTCCGATGCAACGGTAAAACGGGTCGAGCAGGAGTTGGAAAAAACCGGCTACATCCCCAATATGGCCGGTATCCTGTTGGCGCGGAATAACTCCCGCATTATAGGCGTAGTCATGAACGACCATGTCAAGTACGAGGGAAGGGTCTTGGAGGACGGCTTCGTGATGTCGTCCCTGAATGCACTCTCGCGCGAGGCCAACGAAAAGGGCTATTTTTTGATGATAAAAACCACCGCTGACATCCGCGAGATCCCGGTTTTTGCCTCGATGTGGAATATGGACGGGCTGATTCTGATGGGCTTTTGCGAGGCCGATTATGAAGCACTGCGCAGCCAAACGAGAATTTCCTTCGTAGTGTATGACGGCTATTTTGCGGCCTGCAGCAAGGTCGTGAACCTCACCATCGGCCATTATGACGGCGGCTATCAGGCGGGGCAGTATGCAAGGGAACTGGGACACACAAAGGCGCTGTGCCTTGCCGACAACGACCTTTGCATGGACAAAGAGCGCATGGATGGCTTTCGCGCTGCCTTTGCGCCGGGCAAAGCCCTGTTTTGGCAGATCCCTGCGCTGCAAAAAGAACGCAGTGCTTATTATGCGGAGCATTTTCGCCGTTTCTTAAATCTGCACAGCACCGTTGTTTTTGCGGCATCTGATTTCTATGCATTGGATTTTATGCGTTTTTTGCAAACCAAGGGCGTCCGCATTCCCGATGATATACAAATCATCGGCTTTGATGACACCGCCGCCAGTCGGGAGAGCGTTCCCACCCTGACCACCGTGCATCAGGACGCCGCGCAGCGCGCCAAAACTGCGCTGGCCTGTCTTGAGGCGATGCGCAGCGGCAAAGAGTGCGAGGCGCAAATCGTTCTGCCGGTCACACTGATACCCAGAGAAAGCACGAGGAAGATGCCATGTCGGACTTTATGAAATCGCTGAGCAAAATTGCCATTCCTGTTACCCTGCAAAGTATGCTGCAGGCATCCTTTTCCATAATAGACCAGATTATGATCGGGCAGTTGGGCGAGGTCAATATTGCGGCTGTGGGATTGTATGGCAATTTTTCGTTGATTTTTTCCGTGGTGATCGGCTCGGTCGGTACCGTTGCCGGGATCCTGATTGCCCAGTTCACAGGCGCAGACAACGAGCGGGAGGCATGGTGCAGCCTGAATGTCAGCCTGCTTTGCGGGGCTTTGCTGTCGGTGCTGTTTTTGCTGGCCGCCGGGGGCTTTCCGGCACAGATTTTGCAGCTTTACACCGCCGATGGGCGTATTCAGCAAGCCGGTGCCGTGTATTTTAAAACGGTAGCATTCGCTTATCTGCCGATGGCGCTCAGCACAATCTTGTCCGCGTGGCTGCGCTGCAAGGAACACGCTGCCGTTCCCTTTTGGGCCAGCCTTGGCGCGGTGGCTGCCAACACCGGGCTGAACTACCTGCTGATATTCGGCAAGCTCGGGTTTGCCCCCATGGGGGTACAGGGTGCTGCGATTGCCACGCTTGTTTCGCAGCTGCTGAATTCCTTGCTGATTTTGCTGGGCTTTGCGGTCTGCCTCAGACGAGATGGCAGTCACCCCCAGTGGGCGCTGCATTTTGAAAGAATCACCCTGTGGGCATACGGCGGCATGATCCTGGCGATTTTGCTCAGTGAGTTTTTGTGGAGCTTGGGGCAAAATGTCGAGTCTGCGGTGTATGGGCATCTCGGCACAGCCAACCTTGCCGCTTATACCCTCACCTGCCCGATTCAGTCGCTGATTGTAGGCGCGTTGAGCGGGTTATCGGCGGCAGCCGGTGTGATGGTTGGCAAGCAGCTGGGAAAGAAGGCCTTCGATGATGCCTATAGGGATGCCAGACGCATCATGCTGACCGGGTTGGTCGGTGCCATAGGCGTAGCCTCGCTGCTGATACTGTTTGCGGGCGCATACACCGGCTTGTACCGTGTGGACGCTGATGTACAGGCGCTGGGCAAAGTATTGCTGGTCGTGTTTGCCCTGTATGCACCCGTCAAGGTGGAAAACATGATTTTAAGCGGCGGCATCCTGAGGAGTGGCGGCAATACCAGAGTAATCATGATCATTGACACCATCGGCACATGGGGCATCGGCATCCCACTTTGCCTGCTGGCCGCCTATGGTTTGCACTGGGGCATTGTCGGCGTGTATGCCCTGCTTACAACGGAGGAGATTTTCCGCCTGGCCGTCTCGCTTGTCATCTTCAAAAGACGCAGCTGGATGATCAGCCTGTGACCGGTAATTTCAGCGTACATCCGTTCGTAAAGCAGGATCCTCACGCCAGACAGTTAAAACTACCGCTCAGGTTGTTTGGGGCCGCTCCACCACAAAGCGGGGGCCTTCCTCCCCTGTTTTTCCGGTTGGCACAAAGCCGCATTTTTCCAATATGTGCTGGGATGCGCGGTTGTCCGGGTCGATTTCCGCTTCCACAAAATCCACATCTTGCTGCGCAAATGCCCACCGGATCATGCCTTGAACCGCCTCGGTCATATAGCCGTTTCCTTCGTAGGAAGGCAAAATGCCGTAGCCTATCTCAACAGCGCGGTTTTTAGCAGGCCCCTTAAAGCCCACATCCCCCATATATTCCCTACTATTTTTGAGCGTCATTTTCCACGGTGCATACCAGATCCGGTTTTCAGGCTCGCGGCGGCAGCCCGCAAGCATCTCTCCGTAAGCGGCGCGCAGATCATCAGAATGCATCTCTGCCATCATTTCCTCGATTTCACTGTCCGACATAGGCTGCAGCAGCATTCGTTTTGTCTCCACCTTCAATTTGTCCATACCTCCGCTTCTTTGCTGGGACTCGTAATTTAGAGGTCACCGGCGGCACCTTCTGGAAAGCCTACACCCCCGCCCAGATTGCCGGTGAGGAAGAATTCGTGTTGAAAAAAGGCCCTGCCGGTCTGATGCTGGACAAAAATGCCCTGATGCAATACTATGACCCCATCGACCTGCTCGATAAAAAACTGCGTAAACTGGCCAAGGAGATCGGCCCTGCATGGGTGCGGGCTTGCTGACGCAAACCCTTTCCATCATTCTATCTTTACAGAATATACTCCATCTGCCGTTCCTTTGTTTTCATACCCATCTTCTCATAGAAGCTTTCAGCCGATGTGTTACCCGCCCAGACATTCAAGGTCACCTCATAGCAGCCAAGCTTTTTTGCCTGCTGCTTCACATATTCAAACAGGCTTTCCCCGATATGCTGTCCGCGTGCCTGCTTGTCAACGCACAGATCATCAATAAACAGTGCCTTAAACGGAACCATATTGGTAGAAAACGGTTGCTCCTTCAACTGGCAGAAAGCATAGCCCATGCACACATCATCCTCACCAGCTGCAACATAGATGGGCTTATCTTCCTGCTCCAGCAGTTCTTTCAGTTCACTGTCAGTATATTTTGTGGTGCCGGGGATAAACACATCCGGGCGTATTTCTGCATGGATCTGCAGCACCTGACCCAGCAGCTCCATAATTCTTGGGATGTCTTTTTCTTCTGCCTTACGAATTTTCATCACAACACAACTCCATTTCACCGTTTGTCTGCGGGGTACGCTATGCCAACCTGCCTGCCGGCTCACCTCTTATCTTCCGCATCACATATTTTCTTTATAGTATCACAAACTCACGCCAAGTAAATCTGTTGTTGCGAAATTTCACGAAATATTTACGGTTCGTGCGGTCTGCAGATTCCGCCGCTTCTCTGTCAGGTATGGCTTTCCTCCAAGCCGCGATAGGTCTTGACAATCAGATAAGCCGCAATCAGGAAGGTCAGAATATCCGACAGCGGCATCGAGTACAAAACGCCATCCAGCCCAAAGAAATGCGGCAGCAGCAGCGCAAACCCAACGCCAAACACCACCTCGCGCACCATCGAAAGGGCTGTAGATTCCCCCGCTTTGCCCATTGCCTGCAGGAAGATGAAGCATGCCTTATTTACACAGGCCAGAATGATCATGCAGAGGTAAATACGGAACGAGCGCACCGCGAAGTCGGTATAATACACGCTCTCATTGGCAGCACCGAACAGGGCAATAAGCTGACGCGGGAAAATCTCCACCAGCACCAATGCCACAGTACCAACACCGGCCTCGGCAGCCAGCAGCCTCGTGAACAGCTCTTTTACGCGGGCAGACTTCCTTGCGCCCATGTTGAAGCCAACAATGGGAATGCAGCCCGCCGCCATGCCGACCACGATGGAGATGACGATCTGGAAGAATTTCATCACAATACCCACTACGGCCATAGGGATCTGCGCATACTGCTCCTGCCCGAACACTGCGTCCAGTGCACCGTATTTACGAATCATATTGTTGATGGCCGCCATGGCCGCTACCAGGCTGATCTGCGAGAGAAAGCTTGTGATGCCCAATGTCAGCATCCGGCTGCAGACCTTTCCGCGCAATGCAAAGTCCCCCGCTGCCGGCTTAATGATCTTCATGTGCAGCAAGTACCACACAGCGAGAATTGCCGTGACCACCTGACCAGTGACAGTGGCAACGGCTGCTCCCATCATGCCCCACCGAAACCCAAAAATAAAGACCGGATCCAAAATGACATTGAGCACTGCCCCGGCAAGGGTGGAGATCATGGCAAACCGGGGGCTGCCATCCGCACGGATGATGGGGTTCATGGCCTGACCGAACATATAAAACGGCACGCCCAATGTGATGTAAAAGAAGTATTCCTGTGAGTGACGATAGGTTTCGGCATTGACTGTACCGCCGAACATAGCGAGGATGATGTCTGCAAAGATCAAATAGATCGCAGTCAGCACAATGCTGCTGACCAGACACACCACAACAGCGTTGCCAACGCTCTGCTTTGCCTTGCGGACCTCATCCTGCCCAAGGCTGATGCTGACAAAGGCACAGCAGCCATCACCGATCATAACTGCGATGGCCAGTGCAACCACCGTCAGCGGAAAAACAACCGTGTTGGCGGCATTGCCGTAGGAGCCAAGATAGGACGCATTTGCAATAAAAATCTGATCCACGATATTATACAATGCGCCGACCAAGAGTGAAATAATGCACGGGATCGCATATTTTTGCATCAGCTTTCCGATGCGCTCCGTGCCGAGAAATTGATTAGAGCCTTCCATGAGATTCACCTTATCTTTCAATTTTAGGACAAATAAAACAACGAGCAGCCCCCATGCAACCGGTTTTACGCATGAGTGCTACTCGTTGTACCAGACTATTATAGCAGTACGCCAGGAAATTTTCAAAGGCAGTTTTGCATAAGAATTATGCAGCATTATACAGGGCATGCTGCGCAGTTTGTACATGTGCCGCCTTGCGCAGAATATTTTTTGTGCTTGCAGCAATATCCACTGTCATCACACTTTGTAACGCAGTTTTTCAACGCTCTATTGACATTACGAGCTGTTTGGCATATAGTAATTCGTATAAACACTATTTCACCAGACGCTCAAGACGCAGTGTGACCCGCAGGCTGGGCCATGCTGCGCCTTTTCTGTAAGGAGGCCACCTGTGGACTACATCCAAATCACCAAAGAGAACATCGACAAGGAGCATATCTGCTGCGCGATGTCCGGCAAGCAGAGCCTTGCAAAAAAAGAATGGCTCAAGCAACGCTTTGCTGAGGGACTTGTTTTCTACCGCAGTGTTGAGCGCGGCAAGTGCTTTATCGAGTACATCCCGGCAGAAAACGCATGGGTGCCCATTACAGCGGACGGCTGGCTGTACATCAACTGCCTGTGGGTCTCCGGTGCCATGAAAGGGCACGGCTGCTCGAATGACCTGCTGGAAAAATGCCTCAGCGATGCAAGAGCGCAGGGCAAAAAAGGCATCTGCATTTTGTGCGCCGAGGGACGCAAGCGGGAATTTCTCGCCGACCCCAAGTTTTTGTCCCACAAGGGATTTGAAGTCGCAGATGTCTCGGACTGTGGAATCACCCTCATGTGTCTCCCGCTCAATGCCGATACAGCACTGCCGAAATTCAAGGACTGCGCCAGGCACCCCAAAGCCGAGGGAGAAGGCTTCGTCCTCTACTACACCGATCAGTGTCCCTTTACCTACTATTGGGTGCCAAGGGTACAGCAGGCCGCGCAGGAGCATAGCATCCCGTTCCGGGCCATCCACATCACCGACAAAGAAGCCGCACAGAATGTACCCGCACCCGTCACGACCTACGCATTGTTCCGGGACGGCATATTTCTGACACAGGGTATCCAGTCCGACAAAAAGTTTCTGGCACTGGCGGGTGTACAGATATGAAAGAACGAATCGTTGATGAGCAAATCAGACCGGTTCCCTACTATCGAAATGATGCCGTATCGCTTCGCTGGTATCAGGACGCAAATGTACGCAAGCAGGTCGATAACAGGGACACGCCCTATGCTTTAGCGCTTCTGCACCGCATGTATCATTTGTTCATGCTGCAGCCCTAATTTTTATAGCCATAGCGGCGGGGTTAGAACTACTTTCATGGCACCGAATATTTTTCTCTTGCTTCGTTTCTCCTTTATACTATCGTTTTATATCTCTTTGTGACTCAACCACTATTTTGTCACATTCGACGATTGTTCCCGCAGCCCGGACACTTAATACGGCAAGTGCAAATATTTCCGCTTGACAAATGTGAAAAAATCTGTAAAATAATAGATTGTTAGCCTTTTCTAACCCCGTTTTGATTTCATTGCGCATCAAAGTGGCTGCAATAATCGCATTCTTGTCAGCTTGCAAAATCATTTCATTCTTATGTATGTGATGAACGCCGCGCGCTGCGCGTGCTTGCAGGCTGATAATTTTTACAATCAGGTTAGATAACGCTAATCCGTAAATCTGCGCTCTTGCTGCGGCGCAAACAAGCTATAAGGGAGTATCGCATGATAGACAAGGATCTTCTCCGCCTGCTCGGCGGCAACAAAAAGTATATCGCCTTCTGTGTAGGCTTGATGGTGCTGGGGCTGTTTGCGAATGTCGGCATCACTGCATCCCTGTGCTGGGCCATTGCTCTTGCTGTCCAGTACAACGGCGGCGCGGGTGTTTTTCTGGCACCGGCGGTCTGTGCTTGTATCGGATTGGCGGTTCGCTATGCCACCACTCGCCTTGTCGGGGATTTGAAGGATACGCTGGGGCGCAGCGTCAAGAAGGATCTGCGCGAACGCGTCTACAACAAAATCGTTCGGCTTGGCGTGCGTTCTACCGATGATATGAGCATGGCGGGTCTGACCCAGATCGCTCTGGAGGGTGTGGAGCAGTTAGATCTGTACTATTCCAGCTATCTGCCGCAGTTCTTTTACGCCATGCTTGCACCGCTTTTGTTGTTTGCCATTACCGTGGGTATTTCGTGGCGCGTGGCATTGGTGCTTTTGTGCTGTGTGCCGCTGATTCCCTTATCCATTATTGCAGTTTCCAAATGGGCGAAAAAGATTTTTGCCAAGTATTGGGGCAAATACACCTCAATGGGCGACTCCTTTTTGGACAGCGTGCAGGGCTTGAAGGAGCTGAAAATTTTCGGTGCCGATGCCGCACAGCACCGCAAGATGAACGAAACAAGCGAGGAATTCCGCAAAATCACAATGAAGGTCCTTGTGATGCAGCTTGCCAGCACGACCATTATGGATCTGGTTGCCTACGGCGGTGCAGGGCTTGGCATCGCAATGGCACTGCTCTCCGTGACAAGGTGGGGGCTTTCCCCCATTGCGGCACTGTTTTTGATTCTGGTTGCCGTGGACTTTTTCCTGCCGCTGCGCGCGTTCGGTTCAGCGTTCCATATTGCCATGAACGGTGTTTCTGCGGGGCAGAAAATCCTCTCCCTTCTCGGGCAGGACGACCCTGTCTGGGGGCAGGAGGCTGTGACGGATACCGAGCTGAAGCTTGAGGGTGTCACCTTCTCCTACGATGGCAAGCGGGATGTCCTTGAAAATGTGACGATGACCTTCCCCCGCCACGGCATGACCGCTCTGGTGGGCGAGTCCGGCTGCGGCAAATCCACCGTTGTTAACCTTTTGTTCGGCGCGTTCCGCCCGAATGCCGGTATTGTCACAGTCGGCGGGAAAAAATTGGAGAGCCTTTCCCGTGCATCTTACTATTCGCACCTCGCCGTTGTCAGCTACAACACCTATATCTTCAACGAAACGGTGCGGGCAAACTTCCGGCTTGCCAAGCCGCAGGTCACCGATGAGGAAATCTGTGCCGCGCTTGAAAAGGTCAACCTGCTCACCTTCCTGCAGGAGAACGGCGGGCTTGACAAAATTATTACCGAGGATGCGGCCAACATCTCTGGCGGGCAGAAGCAGCGTCTGGCGCTGGCCGTGAGCCTTGCTGCCGACAAGGACATTTATATTTTTGACGAGGCAACGAGCAGCATTGATATTGAGAGCGAAGCCGTCATTATGGAGAATATCCGCGAGCTGTCCAAGACCAAAAGCGTCATCGTGATCTCCCACCGGCTGGCCAATGTGGTCCCGGCAGATCTTATTTATTATATGGAGGCGGGCCGCCTAATCGAAAGCGGCACGCACGCCGCGCTTATGGCGCAAAGCGGCGGATATGCCCGACTCTACGCCACACAGAAAAATCTTGAGGAAGGCTATGCGGAGGTGCTGAAATGAAACAGGATTCCAAGCTTCGCAGAAGCGGCGCCGTAATTATGGCGAACCTTATTTTGCTTTTGGGCAGCCTTGCCTACATTATGCTTTTGGCAGTCATAAACGGCTCCGTTGGCTTTCTCTGCGCCATGGGCGTAACGCTGTGCGGTGCGGTCGGCGTTGCCAAAGCCTTGGGTGAGAGCATCGCCCTGTCCTATGGCACAATCATTGCCCTTGCCATCGGTTGCGGCGTTTTGCGCGGTATTCTGCGTTTTTTTGAGCAGTACAGCAACCACTACATTGCATTCCGGCTGCTGGCGGTGCTGCGCGATAAAATCTTCGGCGCACTGCGCGCGCTCTGCCCCGCAAAGCTGGAGAGCAAGCAAAAGGGTGCGATCATCGCCATGATTACCTCCGACATTGAAACGCTGGAGGTATTCTACGCCCACACCATCTCCCCTGTCTGCATTGCCGTCCTCGTGTCCGCCTGTGTTTTCTGCTTTGTGGGCGCGGTCTGCTCGTGGGCGATCGCTCTGGTCGCAATGCTGGGCTACCTTACCATCGGTATCATTGTCCCTGTCATCGCATCGGGCCGCTTAAAAGCCTCCGGCGTGCGGTACCGTGCGGAATTTGCAAGCTTCAACGCCTTTTTTCTGGACAGCATTAAAGGCATCAGGGACATCGTGCTCAATAACGCCGGTCAGCAGCGGGAAACGGAGGTCAACGCGCGCTCTGAGGCACTTCTTACCGAGACCAAAAAGATGAAGCACGACATCACAAAAACTACCGCCGCGACTGAGCTGTGCGTGTCTGTTTTTATTCTGGCAACGCTTGCAGCCGGCATCTTTCTTGTAGCAAACGGTCGTCTTTCGGCCGGGCGCATGATCATTGGCGTTGTCGGCGTGTTTGGCTCATTCGGTCCGGTCATTGCGATCTCTGCGCTGCCCGGCAACCTGACCCAGACCTTTGCCTCGGGTGACCGTGTGCTGAACCTTTTGGCGGAAAAGCCCGCGGTAACACCCGTAACCAACGGCAGGCGGACCGATTTTGAAAGCCTTGCCGTAAACAACCTTTCCTTCTCCTACAATGAAAACGCCGAGGTTTTGCAGGATATTACGATGCACGCCGAGAAGGGCGAGATCATCGGCATTGTCGGTGAATCCGGCTGCGGAAAATCGACCTTCCTCAAATTGCTGCTTCGTTTCTGGCAAAAAGACAACGGTGAAATCAAATTTGGCGGCGTTGATGTTGACAGCATCAACACCGACGAGCTTTTGAAAAATGTAACGATGGTCAGCCAGACAACCTACCTGTTTGACGAAACCATTGAGGACAATCTGCGCATCGCCAAGCCTGACGCCACGCAGGAGGAAATCGAGGCGGCCTGCCGGATGGCCTCGGTGCATGAGTTCATACTCTCTCTGCCCGATGGCTACAAGACGCGGGTCGGGGCGCTGGGCGATAATCTGTCTGCCGGCGAAAAGCAGCGCATCGGCTTGGCGAGAGCCTTCCTGCGGGGAAGTGAATGGATCCTGCTCGATGAGCCGACCAGCAATGTGGACAGCATCAACGAGGGTATCATTCTGAAGGCCCTGCAAGAGCAGAAGCGCAAAAAGAGCATTTTGCTTGTCTCACACCGCGAATCCACCATGGCTATTGCCGACCGCATTTACCGCGTAAAGGACGGCAGAATGGCCGAAATTTGATGAGGAAGCTATGAATCAAAATAACATCGCCGCCAAGCGCGAGCAGGAAAAACGCATCGTTTCACTGATGATACGCACCTACTGCAGGGGGCACCACGGCACAAGGCAGAGGCTTTGTCCGGAATGTCAGGCCCTGCAGGAGTATGCGCTGCTGCGCGCCGACCGCTGCCCGTTTATCGAAACAAAGACCTTTTGCTCCAACTGCCGGGTGCATTGCTATAAGCCCGCCATGCGGGAAAAAATCCGTGCTGTTATGCGGTATTCCGGACCGCGTATGCTGTTCAGCCACCCGGTACTGGTCGTTCGGCACGGTATAGAAAGTATTCGTGAAAAGAAACGCTTGGAGAAAGAAAATCATGAAGATTAAAAAGATCGTATGGCTGCTGCTCGGTTTGGTCGGGCTGGGGCTTGGCGCACTGGGTGCAGTGCTGCCTCTTCTGCCGTCTGTGCCGTTTTTGATGCTGGCGCTGTTCAGCTTTGGTAAAAGCTCCGAAAAACTGCACAGCTGGTTTACCGGCACAAAGCTTTACCGGGATAATTTGGAATCCTTTGTACAAGGGCAGGGCATGACGCGGCGTGCAAAGCTGAAAATCATGGGCACGGTCACGCTTTTGATGGCGTTCGGCTTTTGTATGATGCTGCGCGCAGGGCTCGTTCTCCCCTGCTGCATTCTGGCCGGAATCTGGCTGGCGCATATTTTGTATTTTGTGTTCGGCGTGAAAAAATATGACCCTGATCAAGAATCCTGACAAAAAACTGCCTTGCCGCATCTGACGGCAAGGTAATTTTTTTACATAATTTCGAGCATCGCCTGCACAAACGCAGGGTCAAACCGTGTGCCGCTCTGGTCACTCAGCTGGCGGCGAATCTTTTCCTCGCTCTCACCACGCCTGCGGTGGCGGTCTACATAGTCAGCCACAGCCACAATACATCTATCAGGCTGCCAAGAACTCTTGTAGGGGCGAGCATTGCTCGCCCGTTCCCTTTTCTCTGTGAAAATGCTTTCCTGAAAAACGCGTTGCTGCACCAGGTTAGCGGGCGACCAATGGTCGCCCCTAACACATTCAATAGGACAAAAATGTAATTTTTTGACATGCGATCTATCTATTATAATTTTATAGGAAAACTGCGGAGAATCAAGCCCGACAGCGCATTAATTTTTATAGCAAAAATTATAGGTAAATTATTTTAGCTAATTCTATTGACATGTCAACAATCTGTGGTATAATGACCTCGTTGCAAATTTGCATCAATAAATTTAGGTAAATATATAGGAGGTACATACCATGTGCTTTGAGGAACTGAAGGAAGTATTTGTTGACACTCTGAGCTGCGATGCCGATAAGGTCACCCCGGAGGCCAGCCTGACGGAGGATCTGCAGGCGGACAGTCTGGACGCTGTTGAGCTGAATATGGCATTTGAGGATAGATTCGGTGTTTCGATTGCCGATGAGGATCTTGTGAATCTCAAAACCGTGGGCGACATCTTTGACTATCTGGCCGCCCGCGCCGCCTGAGGGAGCCGAAAGTCATGAGCACCATTGAAAAGCTGTTCCCGGTCACACCGCAGGAGCGCAGCTTTCAGCTGAAGGCCCGCCGCGATGCCGGTACAGCAGCCCCCAACTGGACACCGCCCCAGTTTGTGGACTGTGAAAAGTGCGGACGCCGCGCCACACGGCAGGTCTGGGCCAAAAGCCTGTATGTCTGCCCCAACTGCGGCGTGCATCTGCCCATCGGTGCCTATTACCGGTTAAGCCTTGTGCTGGACCACGGCACCTTCAAGGAGCTGAACGCCGATCTGACCCCGCAGGATGTGCTGCATTTTCCGCAATACCCGGACAAACTGACGGCAGCCGCCGCCAAGACCGGGCTGAAGGAGGCGGCGGTCACGGCCACAGGCAAAATCGGCGGTGTGCAGGCGGTGGTTGCCGTGCTGGACAGCCGGTTTTTCATGGGCAGCATGAGCACCGCCGTGGGCGAGAAGATCACCCGCGCCGTTGAATATGCGGCGGACAAGCATCTGCCGCTCGTCATCTTTTCCGCCAGCGGCGGCGCGCGCATGCAGGAGGGCATCTTCAGCCTGATGCAGATGGCCAAAACCAGCGCCGCGCTGGAGCGGTTCAGCCGCCGCGGCGGGCTGTATATCAGCGTACTGACCCACCCCACCACCGGCGGTGTGACCGCCAGCTTTGCCAGTCTGGGTGACATCATGCTTGCAGAGCCGGGGGCGCTCATCGGCTTTGCCGGGCCGCGCGTCATCGAGCAGACCATCGGCGAAAAGCTGCCCCACGGCTTTCAGCGCAGTGAGTTTCAGCTGGAGCATGGCTTTCTCGATCAGGTCGTTCCGCGCGCTGCGATGAAGGAAACGCTGGAGCGTATTCTGCGCCTGCACACCCAAAGGAGGAAGTACAGTTGATCAAAGAGGTTTTGCAGCAGCTTGAACCGCTGGACGCACAGATCGACGCACTAAGCGGTGCAGATGACGGCGAGATGCTTGATTTGACTGCCCACGCAGCCGAGCTGGCAGAGCTTGCCGCGCAGGAGGACGCTCTTCTGCAGCGCTGCACGGCATTGACGCCGGAGGATCGTGTGTTTCTGGCCCGCCGACCTGACCGGCCGCACATTGATGAGATCATCGACAACCTGTTCACCGACTTTTTTGAGCAATGCGGCGACCGGCAATGCAAGGAGGATGCCGCCATTCTCTGCGGCATTGCCCGGTTCCACGGGATGCCGGTCACAGTGCTGGGGCACCGCAAGGGTGGCTCACTGGAGGAAAACCTGCGCTGTAACTTCGGTATGCCGGGGCCGGAGGGCTACCGCAAGGCCCTGCGCGTCATGAAGCAGGCGGAAAAGTTCAACCGCCCGATCATCACCTTTATTGATACGCCCGGTGCCTACCCCGGCAAGGACGCCGAGGAGCGCGGTCAGGGCGAGGCGATTGCCCGCTGCCTGATGGAGATGAGCGGCCTGAGTGTGCCTGTGCTGGCAGTCGTTACCGGCGAAGGCTCAAGCGGCGGCGCACTGGGCCTTGGCGTTGCCAACCATATTTTGATGCTGGAAAATGCCGTCTATTCGGTACTCAGCCCCGAGGGCTTTGCCAGCATCCTCTGGAAGGATGCCGCCCGCAGCGGCGAGGCCTGCACCATGATGCGGCTGACTGCGCAGGATCTGTACGATGACGGCATCGTGGAGGAGATCATTCCCGAGCCGCTGGGCGGCGCACAGCGCGGGCGGCAGGCATTGTTTGCCCGGATGGATACCGCCATTCAGGCACATCTGGCAAAGCTCTGCCGCATGAGCGGTAAGGCATTGGCCGATCAGCGGTACAAAAAATATCGCCGGATCGGAGAAATGAGGGGCGCATGAGAGGTCTGCAGCTGATTGCGACCGGCGGGGCCAAGCCCGGCCGCGTTGTGACAAATGAGGAACTGAGCCATCAGGTGGACACCAGCGATGCATGGATCACCACCCGCACAGGCATCCGGCAGCGCCGCTACTGCACGGACGAGGAGGACGCGGCCACACTGGCCATCGCCGCAGCCCGTCAGGCGCTTGCGCGCAGCGGCCTTGCCCCGGAGGATATTGCCTGCTGCGTTGCTGCCACCCTCTCCTCCCCCACTGCCGCGCCGAGCGTGGCATGCCGTGTACAGGCGGCGCTGCACCTGCCGGAAAACCGTCCGGCCTTTGATGTGAACGCGGCCTGCACCGGTTTTCTGTACGCTGCTGCGGCAGCCCATGGGCTGCTGGCTACACTGGGCGGGCGGTACGCGCTTGTCATCGGCTGCGAGGCACTCTCCCGGCTGACAGACCCTGCCGACCGCTCCACCTGCGTGCTGTTTGGTGACGGTGCCGGTGCCGCTATTCTGGAGCTGATTGATACCGCACCGTTTGCCGTTATGCTGGGCGCGCGCGGCAGTGACGCGATCCGCGTCGGCGGTGTGTCCGCACGCGATACCGCGCCCATCACGATGGACGGCCGCGCCGTCTTTCGCTTTGCGGTGGAGGCCCTGCCGCACTGCCTGCACACGGTGCTTGACCAGACAAACCAGACGCTTGATGATTTGGACTGGGTGGTCTGCCATCAGGCCAACAGCCGCATCCTTGATCACTGCATAAAGCAGCTGAACGCCGACCCCGCCAAGTTTTACAAAAACATCGACCGCTACGGCAACACAAGCGCCGCCAGCATCCCGCTGGCCCTGCATGAGATGAGCGAGAGCTGTCTGCTGCAGCCCGGCCAGCAGCTGGCCTGCATCGGCTTTGGCGGCGGGCTTACATGGGGCGGCATGCTGCTTACTTATAAAGGTAGAGAAAATGAAACTGCTGAATGAAATTCTGGGCACAAAATATCCGATCATACAAGGCGGCATGGCCAACATTGCCACCGGTGAGTTTGCAGCGGCCTGCTCCAACGCCGGTGCGCTGGGCTTGATCGGTGCAGGCGGCATGAACCCCGAAACGCTGCGGGAGAACATCCGCCAATGCCGCCGCCTGACCGATAAGCCGTTTGGCGTCAACATTATGCTGATGCACCCGCAGGCGGACGAATTTGCCCAAATCGTCATCGACGAGGGTGTCAAAATCGTGACCACGGGGGCCGGCAATCCCGGCAAGTACATGGCCGCATGGAAAGCGGCGGGCATCACTGTAATTCCGGTCGTGGCAGCCGCCGTGCTGGCCAGACATCTTGCGCCCCTCGGCATTGACGCCGTCATCGCCGAGGGCACTGAAAGCGGTGGCCATGTGGGCGAGATGACTACGATGGCCTTGGTACCGCAGGTCGTGGATGCCGTGGATCTGCCGGTCATTGCAGCAGGCGGCATCGCAGACGGACGCGGCCTTGCGGCGGCGCTGGCGCTGGGTGCCTGCGGCGTTCAGGTCGGCACCTGTCTGCTGACCAGCACCGAATGCCCTATCCACGAAAATTATAAGGATGCGCTCCTCAAGGCGCGTGACAGCGATACCATCGTGACAGGCCGCCTTGGCGGCACACCTGTCCGTGTGCTGAAAAACCGCATGAGCCGCGAATATGTCCGGCAGGAAAAGGCCGGTGCTGACAAGGCAGCGCTGGAGCAGTTCACGCTCGGCAGCCTGCGAAAGGCAGTTTTTGACGGTGATACGGTCAACGGAAGCCTGATGGCCGGGCAGGCGGCGGGTCTTTTGCATGAGGTCCGCCCCGTTGCACAGATTCTGGACGAAATGGTGTCCGGTGCGCGTCAGTGCATTGCAGCCCTGACGCTCTAAGGAGGTTTTTGCATGAAGCTTGCTTTTTTATATGCAGGTCAGGGCAGCCAGCACCCCGGCATGGGTGCGGATCTCTACGATGCCTGTCCCGAGTTCCGCGCAGCCTTTGATGAGGCGGCTGCAGCTGTTGATTTTGACTTACAAGAGGTCTGCTTTACCGATGCAGCGGGTGTGCTGAACGAAACCCAGTACACCCAGCCCTGCATGACCGCCTTTGCAGGCGGCGTCACCGCTGTGCTGCGCGCTGCCGGCATCACACCCGACTACGCTGCCGGGCTTTCGCTCGGCGAATACTCAGCGCTGGCCTGCGCGGGTGTATTTGATGCCCGTACTGCCGTTGCACTGACGGCCTTCCGCGGGAAAGCCATGGCTGCAGCCGCAGCCGGGCGCAGCTGCGGCATGACCGCTGTGCTGGGCCTGGACTGCGATGCCCTGCAGCGCTGCTGCGACGCCGCTGCCGATGCGGGCGTTGTACAGATCTGCAACTACAACTGCCCCGGCCAGCTGGTCATCGGCGGCGACCAGGCCGCTGTCGACCAGGCCGCCGCACTGGCTGCGCAGGCCGGTGCAAAACGCTGCCTGCCGCTGAAGGTGAGTGGGCCCTTCCACACCGCCCTGATGCAGCCGGCCGGGGATGCCCTGCGGGAAAAATTCAAGACGGTGTCCTTTGCACCGATGCAGTGTCCGGTGCTTTTCAACTGTCTGGGCCGCGAAAAGGATGCTGCTGACACGATCCCTTCCCTGCTGGAAAGGCAGGTACATTCCGCCGTCCGCTGGGAGGATACCGTCCGCCGTCTGGCTGATCTGGGCGTAGATACGGCCATCGAGATCGGTCCCGGCAAAGCACTGACCGGCTTTGTGAAAAAGACAGTCGGCAGCGCGATTGCCTGCTATCCCGTGGAGACCGCCGCCCAGCTGCAGCAGCTTATCCGCACATTACAAGGAGCGTGAGCCTATGATGCAAAGTGAAACACCGCGCCGTGCCGCACTGGTGACCGGCGGGGCGCGCGGTATTGGCCGCGCCACCTGTCTGGCACTGGCTGCCGAGGGCATGGATATTGCCGTCAACTATGCCGGCAGCGCCGCAGCAGCCGAACAGACCGCCGCTGACTGCCGCGCACTCGGCGTACAGGCAGTGGCCCTGCAGGCAGATGTGCGCCGCCCAGAGGCCTGCAAGCAGCTCGTTGAGGATGCAGCCGCCGCCTTCGGGCGGCTGGATGTGCTGGTCAACAATGCGGGCGTCACCGCTGACAAACTGCTGCTGCAGATGACAGAGGCCGATTTTGATGCTGTCATCGAGACCAATTTAAAGGGCGCCTTCTTCTGCACAAAGGCCGCCGCCCGCCTGATGGTGCGCCAGCGGTACGGCCGCATTATCAGCGTCAGCAGCGTAGTGGGCCTGCACGGCAACGCGGGTCAGGCAAACTACGCCGCCAGCAAGGCAGGGCTGATCGGCCTGATGAAGAGCGTTGCGAAGGAATACGCCTCCCGCGGCGTGACGGCCAACACCGTTGCGCCGGGCTTTATCACGACCGATATGACTGCGGCCATGCCGGAGGCTGCCCGCGCCGCCGCAAACGCCGCCATCCCGATGGGCAAGCCCGGCCGCCCCGAGGATGTCGCTGCCGCCATTGCCTTTCTGGCAGGAGAACGCGCCGGGTACATCACCGGACAGCTGCTCTGCATAGACGGCGGCATGGGAATGTGAGGTTAGCTATGAACAGCAATAACAAACGCAGAGTCGTCATAACCGGTCTTGGCACAGTCAACCCGACCGGCAGCACTGTGGCGGAAAGCTGGGCCGCCGTCAAGGCTGGCCGCTGTGCCGTGGGGCCGATCACGGCCTTTGATACGGCAGATTTCAAGGTCAAGCTGGCTGCTGAGGTCAAGGACTTTGATCCGAACACTCGTCTTGACCGCCGCGAAGCCCGCAAGATGGCCCGCTTTACCCAGTTTGCCGTGGCCGCCGCCATCGAAGCGATTCAGGACAGCGGCCTTGTCTTGGAAAACATCGACCGCACACGGTTCGGCGTGATCCTCTCCAGCGGCATCGGCGGCTTGCCCACCATCGAGGCCGAGCATACCCGCGGCCTGCAAAAGGGCTTTGAGCGTGTCAGCCCCTATTTTGTGCCGATGTCCATCGGCAATATGGCCGCCGGGCAGACAGCCATCCTGTTCGGTTTGCAGGGCATCTGCAGCTGCCCCACGACCGCCTGTGCCGGCGGTACAAACGCCATCGGCGATGCCTTCCACCGTATCCGGGACGGCTATGAGGACCGTATGCTCTGTGGCGGCACAGAAAGCTGCATCAGCCCGCTGGGTGTCGGCGGCTTTGCCAGCATGAAGGCCCTCAGCACTGCAGAGGATCCAGCTCGCGCCTCGATCCCGTTCGACGCAGAGCGCAGCGGCTTTGTGATGGGCGAGGGCAGCGGTGTGCTGCTGCTTGAGGAGCTGGAGACTGCCCGGGCGCGCGGTGCCAAAATCTACGCCGAGATCGTAGGCTACGGCACCAACTGCGATGCCTACCACTTCACGGCACCCGCGCCGGACGGTGTCGGCGGTGCCGCCTGCATGCGGCTGGCATTGGCGGACGGCGGTGTGGCCCCCGAGCAGATCGGGTATATCAACGCTCACGGCACCTCCACCCACCTGAATGACAGCTGCGAGACCGCTGCCATCAAGTCGGTGTTCGGTGACCATGCCTACAAGCTGGCCATATCCTCCACCAAATCCATGACCGGGCATCTGCTGGGCGGTGCCGGCGGTGTGGAGGGTGTTTTCACCGCGTTAGCCCTGTACGATGGCTTTTTGCCGGCCACTGTAAACCTGCAGACGCCCGACCCTGCGCTGGATCTTGATTATATCCCCAACACGGGCCGAAATGTGCAGGTGGACTACGCCATCAGTGACAGCCTTGGCTTTGGCGGGCATAACGCCTGCATCGTCTTAAAACGCTGGGAGGATAACCATGAAGATCACCCCCAATGACCCGCCGCGCACGCTGACGGCAGCGGAAATCGAGGCGATTCTGCCGCATCGCTCCCCTTTTGCACTGGTGGATAAGATCACCGATTACACCCCCGGCCAGTGGGCGCGCGGCATTAAATGCGTGACGCGCACCGAGCCGTTCTTTCAGGGGCATTTCCCCGGTCGGCCGATCATGCCCGGCGTGCTGATCCTTGAGGCTTTAGCCCAGACCGGTGCCGTAGCAGCGCTGAGCCTGCCCGAAAATCAGGGCAAGCTCGCTTTGTTCGGCGGTGTTAAAAACGCCCGGTTCCGCCGTCAGGTCGTGCCCGGCGATGTGCTGACACTGGAATGTGAGCTGGTGGAGCAGCATGGGCCGATCGGCATAGGCAAGGCCACCGCATGGGTAGGCAATGAGCGTGCCGCGAATGCAGAGCTGACTTTTGTGATTGCAGATGCCTGAGGACTGGTTTTGCGCGACGCATTGTGGTATAATAAAGCCATTAACCAACAGGAGGATACGCGCCATGCTGGATCAGGCTTTCGGTCAGGTGTACACAAAATTCAAGCTGCATTTTTATAAGCAGATCTTCAGCCGGTTTGAGGACCGCGAGGCCACACTTACGACCGTGGAGTCCTTTTGCATGGAGGTCATTACGGCTTTGGGGGAACCGACCATCGCCCAGTTCAGCCACATGATGAATCTGTCCACCCCCAACGCCGCCTATAAAATCAATTCCCTTGTCAAAAAGGGCTATGTGGAGCGTATCCGCTCCACCGCCGACAAGCGGGAATATCACCTGCGGCCAACCCAGAAATATCTGGATTACTACAACATCAGCTATTCCTACCTGCATCTCGTCATGGCACGCGCCAACAAGCGCTTTGCACCCGAGGATCTTGCCCGGCTGGAGGATATGCTGCGCATCGTTTCTGATGAGCTGATGCCGGAGATCCCGCTGCCCGAGCTCAAGACCTGAGGCATCGCGGGCCGTTTATTACCGCGGCTTGACAGACATGTTATAATTAAAAAAGAGCTTTTTCCGTTTCTTTATCAAACGGAAAAGGCTCATTTTTTGTTTAGGAGGTTCTTATGAAGAAGAAATTCAGCACCGAGCTTGCCTATGTTCTGGGCATTGTGTTGGTAGCGTGGGGCGTCGTTTTGATGGAGAAGGCTGATTTCGGTGTCTCTATGGTAGTTGCACCCGCCTACCTGCTGTACCGCTGGCTGTCGCCAGCATGGCACTTTTTCACCTTTGGCATGGCAGAATACTACCTGCAAGCCGTGCTACTGCTCGCCATGAGTCTATTGCTGCGGCGTTTTCGCATATCATATCTGTTTTCTTTTGTTACTGCGGTCGTTTACGGCGTTGTGCTGGACGCGCTTATGTTTCTTGGGGCGATGCTCCCATCCGGCGGCATTGCACTGCGGGGTATCTACTATGCGGCGGGGATGCTTTTCTGCGCCGCAGGTGTTTCTGCAATGTTCCACACCTATATATCGCCGGAGGTCTATGAGCTGTTCGTGAAGGAGGTATCTGCCCATTTTGGTGTTGATATTAACCGTTTTAAAACCGGGTACGACTGTGTAAGCTGCCTTCTCGGCGTTGCGATGAGCTTTCTTGCCTTCGGTCCTTGGCATTTTGTGGGCGTAAAATGGGGCACGATCCTCTGCGCACTCCTCAACGGCTGGATCATCGGCCAATTCTCCGCGTTTTATGAAAAGCACTGGACCTTCTACGACCGCTTTCCCCTGCGGAAATATTTTGCGCCGGATGCAGCGCAGCCTTCTGCACAGTGTTAATCGGCTTTCCCTCTTACTGAACTTATACGGCATAGCCGATGTGTTATTTACATTTCAGCCTTTGTGTTTATGGATTGAAATAGCAGCGTAAAATCGTAAGTTTTGCAAGCGGCAGGTTGAGCACCTGTGTCACCAAATAAAATCATTGCACAAAGGAATACCTCTGCAATGAAACCAACTCCATACGTTATGTAAAAAACATTTTTCGCCGATGTCCATACGCACAGATATAGTTTGCCGTGGCTTCTTTCCCGGAAAAGGCGGCGGACATTCCCGTTTCCTCTCCGTAGTCATAGTAGCCGAACGCATGGCCGATTTCGTAAATCTCTTTCTCTGTCATAGACTTGACAAGCATTGCGCGCTCCCCCTATTTATTCTTCTTTTTGTACCCGCAGTCGCAGTAGGGTCTGCCGGAAGCAAGGGTGTACTGCCGCACAAAATTTGTCACACCGCCCGCTTCGCTCATGGTGTAATCCAGATGGCACAAAGCAGGGGTCAGGTCGTACAGCCCCAGTTCCTTCATCAGCACACAGATGCCACATTTGGTAAAGCGTCCTTCGTAGCCGCTGCCATCCGGGTATTCGTAAAACTCCATGTTCCACGAATAGGGGTTGCGGTCGGCGGCTTTCAGGGCGGCAGTGGCTTTCATGGCGGCAATGTCCTTTGCGGTAAACTTGCTTTTTCCGCTCTTACGGCAGAACCACTGCATGGGGTTTGTCATCATGGCTTTTGCATAGTAATCCGTCAGCCTGTCCACCTCCGGACGTTGCGGCATGGAGAGGATGAACGCGCCGAGCATTGCGCAGTTGACCAGATTCATTTTGAAACGGTCGCCCTTTTCAAACTCCGGCAGCCTGCGGATGATCTGCCGGTATTGCGGCTTTGCCTTTTTCGTGATAGCTCTTGCGGCGGCTGCATCATAGCCCAGCACAGCGGTCAGCTGCTTTTGAAAGGAGCCAGCAAACAGCACCCACATTCCAAAGGGCATTCCAGCGTATTTCATTGCAGATACCTCCAGGCTTCCGCTTCCAGTGCCTGCCACACCGGGTAGGCTGCGCCGTTCGCATCGAAAAATTTCTTGAGATCCCGGTTCAGCGCACTCATTTCATCGATGGCGTTCATGGCGTGGTCGGAGGCGCAGAGCTTGCCAAGCGAGGTGGCACACATCAGCTTGAAAAAGCGCAGGCAGGTCTTGCGGTATTTCTCCCCTTCAAAGTCTGCATCCTCCTTGGGCAGAATGGTGTGCCCGGCATCTCGGATGGCGCGGTATCCTTCGATGTTGGCATCCAGCACACGGTTCAGGTACGCGGTATCTCCCCTGAGCTTTTTCAGGTCGCCGTCTGTCTTATAGCAGGCGAAGGCCGCAGGCATCACAAACGCGGCATGGCAGAGCAGATAGTCCTCCATGTTCGGCTCGTAAACAACCTTATATTTTGTGCCGTGGAAGATGCGCCCGATCAGCTGTTTATTGGAGATTGCACCCGGCAGCTGTCCGATGGTGATCTTTTTCAGGTCGATGGAGACCACCCGGTCAGCCTCCCGATGCCCCGCAGAAAGCGCAAAGGCAAACAGGACGTTCTTCCCTGGCAGCGCCGCCGCCAGCGCCCTCGCCTGCACGTTGTTGCCCACAAAAACGATGTTCTTCGTCCGGTTCGCCCGCAGCGTGTCCAGAACGGAATCCAGCTGTGTATAGCGCAGGACCACAAAGATCACATCGTACATTGCATCCGGTGCAAGTTCAGTCACCACCGGAATGCGGCTGACCGAGGTGCGGAGCGAAAATTTGTCCTTGATCCGCAGGCCGTTCTGCTTGATCTCCGCAGCCCAGTTTCCCCGCGCAAGCAGAGTGACATCCTTTCCGGCGCGCAGCAGATTTCTTGCCAGATTGCACCCCAGAACGCCTGCACCATATACCAGAATTTTCATAGCTTGCCTCCAAGCCCAATCTTTACGATCTGCATTTTCATCCCGTTGTCTCCAACCTTTGCGAGGAATCGGAAAAAGCCGCTGACGGAAGGGTCTTTCAAATCGTTGTACCCCAGCATATAGCCCTTGCTGGATACTTGCAAACGGCTGTCCCATGGAGAAAGCTCGCTTTTCGCATCCGAAACCGCGAAATACGCCCCCACATCCTTGATTTTCGCCGTTCTGAGCCACGTTTTGGCAATCATCTTCACCGCCGTGCGGTTGGCAGCATCAAATACCAGCACGCCGCCGGGGAAAGCATCCGCCATTTTTTGCACCAATCCCTTGACTTGCTCGGTCAAAAAGTAATAGAACACCCCCGAGGCAAAGAACACCGCCCCGCCGGTGGCATCGATTCTGTCAAACCATGCCGCATCGTTCAGATTGCAGGGGATATTTTCCTCCCGCTCCCCGGCGGGCAACAGTTCATTCCGCACGGCAATAACATTGGGAAAGTCTAGGTTATAAATTTTGCAGCTGCCGTTGTCGCAAGCTCTGCCGGTGTTGTCCAGCCCGCAGCCCAGATTGACCACCGCCGCGCAGGGGTGCGTTTTCAGATACTCCCGCACCTCCCAAGCAAGGTCGCACTGCCGCATGGCGACCTCCAGCGCACCGAAACGCTGCATCAGGCTGCGGGCGTTTTTCTCTGCCTCTGAAAAGTCGTAGTCGATCTGGTCGATCAGATGCACCGCCGTTTCGTCCCGGTAAAGGTTCGGGTACAGTTCCGAACACAGCTTTCGGGAATACAGCGGGAGAACCAGCGTTTCCTGCACGGTGTTTTTCTCAATTTTGTATTTCATGGGTTCCTCCCTAGTGAATAAAAACCATCATAATTGCGGCCAGCACCGCCGCTATGACCGCCATGCC
>OLOV01000518.1_pt1 | contig 33953 bp, 22 predicted proteins | sample 1672931 | NCBI WGS metagenome assembly OLOV01 (sample SAMEA3136738, study PRJEB25190) | human gut metagenome | biome: human gut; feature: human-associated habitat; material: faeces | place: Austria | collected 2013 | reverse complement strand
CGCCCGATTCTCCCCTCGCTGCATCGCTCACTGGGCGCGCTCGGCTCGAATCCCCCGCCAGCGGGGACAGCTTTTTGCTTCTTCCTATTCCCCACTATACGCAAAAGAGACTGCCGAAGCAGTCTCTCGTGTGTTTATGCTCAGCTGAGCTAAATGAGCCTTTTGTGAAAAGAGGGGGCATTATGTGTCTATCTGTTTAATATACAAATTCTTATCATCGAACAAATATGCAGTGGGCCTATTGTATAGAAGGTTTACTGCATGTATGCTCTCAGCAAATGGTGTGGTGATGTACTTGCTATCGCTTGCAAACTCGTTCATTGCACATACTGTGTGCTGCTGATTCCATTTATCCACATCATTGCCCTTTTTAATCAAAGTTTCGTCAAGCTGACCCCTGCTTAGGACTGGAACCTTGGAAATTTTATCGCCTGTGAATTTCAGTGCGGATGAAGCTACCGATGTAACCCACCTTTGGATGGATGAATTAGAATATGTTTCCATCAGATTATAGCATTCAGTATAAAGTTCGCGGTATTGTAGTGTATACTCCGAAATGCGTTTTTCGGTGTCATTAAGATATTCCTCGGCAAAGTTACCAAGCAACATTGTTTCCAAAAAGGCAGAGTACGAATACAAATACAGCGCAAGCTGGTAATCACGAAAATGTTTGCTTATGGTTAACAGCAGATTCTTTACGTCCTGATTACTATGAATAGAAGAACGCTTACTGATACTTCCGGCAATTTGAGCCCTATAAAAAATAATGTTTTCTTCTGATTCTTTTTTTATTTGCTGGACAAGAATGTGCTTGTTTGTTTTGTATGTTGTATTATCCCAATTGTACTTAAGATTACTGATAACATCACTGAGTACGTTTATATTACCCTGCATAGAAGCGCGCTCTTTTTCTTCTAGGAAGCTGAGTATATCATTCTGCGTTTCCATTATTTTATCTAATTTTTTCTCAATATTCATCAAAGCTGCGGCCATAAACAGCATCGTCGGGTCGCATGGCAATTGTGTCATTCTTGCCTGCCCGCCACCTACGCATCCGGCAGCGTCTTTTAAGCTGCCGATAAACCCTTCACTTGTGGAAAACATATGCAAGCCCTTAGTGTTTACATAATAGATTCCGGAAGTGCCGGCAGAACTGGCAATATTCTGTATTGCACATATAAGCGGGTTAAATCCGACACCAAGGGCTGAAAGATCCGATAGTGATATTTTGGTTTGAAAAGCGGACAAGTCAAGCTCTGGTACAGCGGGTAAGATCTCAGCGTCTATCATAGCATGTAATGCAGCATCCTTAGCTGTTTCAATTTTGTCACTCATAATAAAACTCCTCTGTGTTTTTACTTCATATATGCTTTGTAGTTCCCGCGTTTTCGAGCCTTAGGCTTGTGATAGATTTCACGCTGCCGAATCAGTTGCGCAACTGGTTTTTATTAGTATACCTCGCTTCGTAAACGTTATCAACGTAAATCGGAAAATACTACGCAAAAGAGACTGCCGAAGCAGTCTCTTTTAGCATCACAATAAGTGAATAACTTATTTGACTTCGATGGTGGCGCCGACTTCCTTGAACATGGCGACGATCTTCTCGCACTCTTCCTTGGGCAGGCCTTCCTTGATGGGCTTGGGAGCGTTGTCTACCAGGTCCTTGGCTTCCTTCAGGCCCAGACCGGTCAGTTCGCGGACGGTCTTGATGACCTTGATCTTCTCGGAACCGACGTCCTTCAGTATGCAGTCGAACTCGGTCTTTTCTTCAACTTCGGCGGCGGGACCGGCGGCGGGGCCGGCAACGGCGACGGCGGCGGTGGCGGATACGCCAAATTCCTCTTCAAGAGCCTTTACCAGGTCGGCCAGCTCAAGAACGGTCATAGCTTTGATATCAGCGATAAGCTGCTCTTTATTCATTATCTTGTTCCTCCTGTGTTATTCTTTGTTCTAACTTGGGATAAATTATTCCGCTGCTTCAGCGGGTGCTGCATCGGAGCCGCCCTTCTGCTCCTGAATCTGGCCAAGAACGATAGCCAGCTTGGAAATGGGGCTCATCATGCTGCCAAGCAGCCTTGCGATAAGCTGCTCTCTGCTGGGCAGATCTGCCAGGGTGTTCATGCCGGCTGCGTCGGTGACTACGCCGTTTATGATACCGCCCTTTATCTCGCACTTCTTCAGCTTCTTGACGGTGTCCTTCAGTATACGCGCGGGCGCTACTGCATCGTCATAACCGAACGCGAAAGCAGAGGGTCCCTTCAGATAGTTGTGGAAGCTTTCGTCCACTCCGTTTGCCTGGGCTGCGCGGTTGACGATGTGGTTCTTCAGAACGACATATTCAACGCCGGCCTTGCGCATTTCGCTGCGCAGGTTGGTTACCTCCTCAACGGTCAGTCCGCGATAGTCGAACACTACAACAGACTGCGCCTTTTCGAGCTTTTCGCGGATCTCTTCGACCTGTTTCGCTTTTACCTCGATATTTGCGGGGTTTGCCATTGGTTTCACCTCCTTACAAAATGAAAATCCTTTGCCTAAGACAAAGGATGAGAGCTTGCTTAATAAGCTTGCATTCACCTCGGCAGGAAATTAAGTCCGCATGGGACGCCTGCTGTCTTCGGCCTGTATTTTGATTTCCACGGGGCAGTATACTATACCGCCCCGCGGTTGTCAACGGATTTTTTGAGATTTCTTCTATATTTTTATAGAAGGCTTCATTCCGGCTCAGGCGATTCATTCGCCTGAACGGATGAGTTCCGTTAGGAACTCTTACTTATCAGTCTTCCCGCCCGGGAGCGCCAATGGCGCGAGAGGGAAGACTGTTTCTCGCAGCGAGTGCGAGCAGCACTCACTGCGAAATGCGTAAGCATTTTTAGAACTTCATGCTGTTGAACTTGACGCCGGGGCCCATGGTGGTGGAAAGCACCAGGCTCTTGATGTAGGTGCCCTTAGCGGCGGCCGGCTTGGCCTTGATAACGGCATCCATCAGGGTGTTCAGGTTCTCCTGCAGCTTGTCTACGCCGAAGGAAACCTTGCCCACGGGAACGTGAACGATGGAGGTCTTGTCTACGCGATATTCAACCTTACCGGCTTTGATATCGTTGATGGCCTTGGTCACGTCCATGGTAACGGTGCCGCTCTTGGGGTTAGGCATCAAGCCCTTGGGTCCCAGTATACGAGCTATACGGCCGATGGTGCCCATCATGTCCGGAGTAGCTACGCAAACATCGAATCCAAACCAGTTCTCGGTCTGGATCTTCTTTACCAGATCATCGTCGCCCACGAAATCGGCGCCGGCGGCCTCGGCTTCCTTAGCCTTGTCGCCCTTGGCGAAAACCAACACGCGGACGGTCTTGCCGGTACCGTGAGGCAGAACCACGGCGCCGCGGACCTGCTGGTCGGCGTGGCGGGGATCTACGCCCAGACGGATAGAGGCTTCGATGGTCTCGTCAAACTTGGCCTTGGCGGTGGAGAGCACCGTCTCAATGCCTTCGCGGGGATCGTAAAGCTTCTGCTTTTCGATCAGCTTTATGCTGTCTTGATACTTCTTGCCATGCTTCATATTCTATATTCCTTCCTGTGGTAATAACGGCTTATGCCTCCCACATCTCCTTTAGGCTTGTTCAGTCCTCAACCGTGATACCCATGCTGCGGGCGGTGCCGGCTACCATGCTCATGGCGGCTTCCACGCTGGCGGCGTTAAGGTCGGGCATCTTGATGGTGGCGATCTCCCTTACCTGGTCCTTGGTCAGCTTGGCAACCTTCTGGGTGTTGGGGCGGCCGGAAGCGGACTGCAGGCCGCAAGCCTTCTTGATAAGAACGGCCGCGGGGGGAGTCTTGGTCACAAAGGTGTAGGAACGATCCTGGTACACCGTGATGACGACAGGGATAATCATGCCGGCGTCCTTGGCGGTGCGCTCGTTGAACTCCTTACAGAAGCCCATTATGTTCAGCTGATGCTGACCGAGGGCGGGGCCTACGGGCGGTGCGGGCGTTGCTTTGCCGGCGGGGATCTGAAGCTTCACAAAGCCTGTGATCTTCTTTGCCATTTGAATTTCCTCCTAAAAATAATGTGGTGCGAGCGGCCTCTCCCGCTTTTTCGGGCGGCCTCCCACTTTATGACAGCCTCCCCTTATAAGAAGGCGCATAAATCATGCCTTAGGCGCAGAGTTGCCCCTGCGCTTTTATTTTGCCCTTTATCAGAGCTTCTGCACCTGGATATAATCCAGTTCCACCGGTGTGTCGCGGTTGAATATGGATACGGTCAGCTTTACCTTCTGCCGTTCCGGATCCAGCGCTTCCACCGTACCTATGAAGTTTTCCAGCGGACCGCTTACCACGCGCACGCTCTCGCCAACGGAAAGATCCAGCTCGATGGGGATATACTCCACGCCAAGCTTTGTAACTTCTTCATCGGTAAGGGGCACGGGCTTTGATCCCGGGCCTACGAAGCCCGTAACGCCGCGGGTGTTGCGCACAATGTACCAGGTTTTGTCGTTCATGATCATCTTGATCATAACGTAGCCGGGCAGCATCTTGCGGGTTACCACCTTGCGCTTGCCGTCCTTCATTTCAACTACCTCTTCGGTGGGGTAGCTTATCTCTAAAATCATGTCCTGAAGGCCGCGGTTTTCAACCGTTTTCTCCAGGTCCTCCTTGACCTTGTTCTCGTAGCCCGAATAGGTATGGGCAACGTACCACTTGGCTTCTTCGGCCATGATACTTGCTCCCTAAATTACATCAGGCCCAGCAGCGCGTCCGCAAGGGCGGAAGCATCGCTGCTTTTGCCTGCCAGGCTACCAAGAAGCGTGAAGCCCTGACCGAACAGAAAATCAAGCACGCCTATAACAACGGCGAAAAGCACTATGAACGCAAGCACGGTTGCGGTGTACTTGGCAAGGTCTTTGCCGGTAGGCCACGTAAGCTTTTTCAGTTCGCCCACAACGTCCTTAAAATAACGGCCGATACGCGCGAACAGGTTGGGCTTCTTCTCCTTTTTGGCGGTTTTTACATCGTTTGCCATTTTTATGTTCCTGTCCTTTCGGGCTTACTTAGCTTCCCTGTGAATGGTGTGCTTGCGGCAGAAACGGCAGTACTTGGAGAACTCGATCCTGTCGGGGTCGTTCTTCTTGTTCTTAAAAGTGTTGTAGTTACGCTGCTTGCATTCGGTGCAGGCCAAGGTGACTTTTACGCGCATAGTGGTTATTAGCTCCTCTCAATTTATGCCCTGTCCCAACGCGGGATAAGGCCAATAAAATCCGTTTGTTCGGCCGATACCGAACCTAAATAAACCCCCCAGTCGGGGGTTGCTTAGTTAATGTACCACACCTTTAGGCGCTTGTCAACTCAAAAAACGCTTTTAATGCGCAATTTATTCAGATATTCTCGGCTCTTGCGCCCATGCCGCGCCCCGCGGCACAATATGTTGTGCAGGGAAAGTCGGCACCGTCAGGCGTGAAGGTGCTGCTTACTGCACGGCGAAAATTCAATACAGCTTATCGCCTATGTTTTCTATATTATCGGGATACGATATCACCGCGCCCGTGTCCGCGCTCCAGCCCTTGCGCCCGTCCCCCATGTCCTCGAACAGGCAGATTATTACTTCATCAGCGGTTTTGCTCATGCGCATGTAGCCCACGAACTCAAGGCTTTCGCCGCTCCTGTACGTCAGCGCGCCGTAGCCCTTATCCTCCGCGCTGAAAACAACGTTCAGCAGCTCCCCCGCCGTTACCGGCAGGCAGTCTATTTCAACCTTCCCCGCGAACGAATCCCCGCCGAAAATGCTGCTTTTATATGTGCCGCTTATGGTGAGCGCGGTCTGCCTGCGTTCGGCAGGGCTGCCGTTTTGCACAAGCGTTGCGTCAACGCGGCGCTCTATGCTGCGCTCCTTCGGCACGGCAAGGTACACAAACGCCAAAATCAGCGCCACGGCCAATATGATGAATAGTGCTTTGAGATTTGTTCTTTTGCGTTCGTTCATATCTTTCTCCCCATACCCACCCTTTCCGCCGCGCGGTCGGCGGATGCTATTCTTTATCTTGCTGTCTGTGCTGCTTTGTATACAAGCAAACGCAGCGGATGCCGCCGGCAAAACTTAGCAGCCCGGAAAGATAGAGAATAGGAGCTTGGTTTACAGCGCCTGAAATGAAAGCGAGCATGGCGGTTGCAAAAGACAACATTGCCGGAACCAACCAAGAAATACGGTTACGTTTTTTCACGGCATATGCCTCCTTTCTGTTTCTTCGTATTTAATGTTTCCGCTTCAATGCAGCCGCGCCGGGCATTGCGCCCATGCCGCGCCCAGCGGCACAATATGTTGAGCGATGCGCATTTGCACCGCAGGAAGGAGGGAAATGGCAGCGTGTCGGGGGCGCGGCGCGAGGGAGTCTTTCGTATTTAACGTTTCCGCTTCAATGCAGCCGCGCCGAGCATTGCGCCGCATATGAGCAATGCCGCCGCAAGCGGAATTATTTCGCCGCCTCCGTCCTGCGGCATGGCAGCGGGCGATTCGCCGCCCAATTGGGATAGCCTTTCGGCAGCCGTAACGCACAGGGGAAGCCCGCTGAGCGCGGCGTCGGCTTGAACAAAGGCTGCGGCGGCTGCATGGTCGGCGGGGATTATGCCTACATCCACGGCATTATTCATCTCGTTTATTCCAACGTAGGAAAGCCCGTAGCCCTTCTCCTTCAGCAGTGCGGACGCGGTATCGTGCGCCGCAAGCAGCTCATTATAGGAATACTTCGCCGTTTTGAATTTTACGCCGTCGCGGTAGGCCGCGCTTATGTGCGCAAGCATTTTGTCCCGAGCCGCGCCAAGCTTTGCGGCGGTGTCCGCATGGCGCTCCGTAAGCAGTACGCACAGCTTATCGCCATCCGAGGTATCAACGTATGCGCCCGCGTATTCGTCGGGATATTTGCCGTTGAACCCCGCAAGCAGTTCGTTATATGCGGCGTTGGCGTCGCGCACGCCTTCCGCAAGGGCGGGTACGGCAAGGGTTATGCACAGCGCAAGCATCAGCGCCGCAATTACAAATTTTTTCATATTTAGTCCTCCTGTTCCTTTATTCCGTCCTTTAACTCATCTCCCGTCCTCATTCTATGATTATTTTAGCATGAAAAGGCGGGGCTTTCAATAGAAAAGTCCCGCCTTTAAGCCATTTCTCCCCATACCCACCCTTTCCGCCGCGCGGTCGGCGCCCGGTGATGCCGGGTGCATTTGTGCGGGGTATATTGTGCGCTGTTACGGGCGTTTGTGTAAAGGGTAAGCGTTGCGCCCCGACCCGCTATGTATCAGCGCCGGCTCATTCTCAGCCGGCAGAGATAGCGCCCGCCCCGCGCGGCGGAAAAACCGATTATTGTAAATTATTTGCGCCTATATAAGCATTGTGTTCCAGTTCAGCTTCTGTATCGCCGCGTCAAGCTGCCTAAGCTCTTTCGACTTCGCATCCACCGTTTTCTGCATCGCCGTAACGTCCACGGTGGGAAGAATCTTTATCTCCGTTTTGGAGTAGCGGTCTATGCGCTGGCTGGCCTGCTGCAAAAAGTCCCGCATTATGCTCAGCTCAAGCGAAAGCGTGTCCCGCCGGGCAAGCAGCGCCGTAAGCGTCTGCCCGTCAAACACGGTTGCCGCGTTGGTCAGGTTTATGCGGCGGATAAGCTCCTCATACGCGCTGCATTCGGCATTGAGCAGCTCGATAAGCCTGAGCGGATCCTCCGCGGGCGTTTCACCCTCCTGCACCTTTGCATTGTCGTTCAGGCGGGAACGGAGCTGCGCTATCTGCGTTTTTATATCCGCGCGAAGCTGCAGCGCCTCCGCCAGCGACATTCCTTCGTTTACGGTATTTATATCCATATAGCTCCCCCATATAAGTTGATATTTGTATTATATCACATAAATTAGGCTTTTGCCGCAACTTTATGGGGCTTGACAGAAATGTGCGCTGATGCTATCATATCCGCAACAAAGGAATATATGCCTTATCAAGAGTGGTTGAGGGACGGGCCCTATGAAACCCGGCAACCTGCGTGCGCGCAAGGTGCCAATTCCCGCGGCATTAGCCGAAAGATGAGCGATGGAATCTTCGTCTCGTTTTTCGCGGGGCGTTTTGTTTTGCCATGAAAAGCAAAACGGGCGCATCCTGCGAACAGCCATGCTTGATGGTGAATATGAAACGGAGGTTCATTTTTTATGAAAAAGCTTTTTACGTCTGAATCGGTGACCGAGGGACATCCCGATAAGGTTTGCGATATTCTAAGCGACAGCGTGCTGGATGCGCACCTTGCCGTTGACCCGTATTCCCGCGTGGCGTGCGAATGCGCGGCGACAACCGGCCTTGTGCTGGTGATGGGCGAAATAACGTCCAAGGCGCAGGTGGACATAGCGTCCCTTGTGCGCGCCACGGTGAACGAAATAGGCTATACGGATAATTCCACCGGCTTTTCGGGCGACAGCTGCGCGGTGCTGGTATCGCTGGATAAGCAGTCGGGCGATATTGCCATGGGCGTGGATAAATCGCTTGAGGCGAAGGAAGGTACGGAGGCGGACATGACCACCGGCGCGGGGGATCAGGGCATGATGTTCGGCTATGCCACCGATGAAACGGAAGAATATATGCCCCTGCCAATATATCTGGCCCATGCGCTTACCCGCAGGCTGGCGGCGTACCGCAAGGGCGGCGCGGACTTCATAAAGCCGGACGGCAAGGCGCAGGTGAGCGTTGTTTACGAAAACGGCACGCCCGTGAGCGTGGACACCGTGCTCGTTTCCACGCAGCACAGCGCGGATGCAACGCAGGCCATGCTGAAGGACGCCATTTATAGCGAGGTTATAAAACCCGTTATCCCCAAGGCTCTGCTTGCGAGCGACGCGCGCATTCTGGTCAACCCCACCGGACGCTTCGTAATAGGCGGCCCGCACGGGGACAGCGGCCTGACCGGACGCAAGATAATAGTTGATACCTACGGCGGCTTTGCGCGCCACGGCGGCGGAGCCTTCAGCGGCAAGGACCCCACAAAGGTTGACCGCAGCGCAGCCTATGCCGCGCGCTACATTGCAAAGAACATAGTTGCCGCGGGCCTTGCCAAGCGCTGCGAATTGCAGCTGGCTTACGCGATAGGCGTGGCGGAGCCCGTATCCGTATTTATAGACACGTTCGGCACCGGTACGGTGGACGAGGATAAGCTGCTTGCCGCCGTGCGCCGCAGCTTTGACCTTAGGCCGGAGGCCATAATACGCGCGCTTGACCTTCGCCGGCCCATATACCGCCGCACCGCGTCCTACGGCCACTTTGGCGATCCTGCTATGCCGTGGGAGCAGCTTGACCTTGCCGAAAAGCTGAAAGCCGCGCTTTAAGCCGCCCATTGCCGGACATACATGAATATTTTTGCACGTTCGGCAAAAAAACTGTTGACACAAATATGCACCATTGTGTATAATAACCCTTGCCGTGAGATTTATGTGCTCGGTTCGTCTAGTGGCCTAGGACACCGCCCTCTCACGGCGGGAACAGGGGTTCGACTCCCCTACCGGGTACCATAAAAGCTCCCAATTCGGGAGCTTTTTTCTTATGCTGTTAATAGTGGGGACGGAAGGTGCGATTGGAAGGAAGACTGCCTTCTTTATAGCGAATACACAAAAAGATACAGCCCGGTTTCGGCTGCATCTTTTTGTGTAAACGTTTTAGTCTTGCCCTATCACCACGTCTGCGCCCATTTTTTCGAGCAGGGTAAGGTTCTGTTGAGATGTTCCTTTGTAATCCTCTATGCCGAAGGCTTCGGCGTAGGTGGCGCGGTTTTTAAGCGAGGGATCGATGCCATGCATCACGCAGGCATCAACTATTGAATCCCCGCTGTATCCCGCAAGCAGTGTGGTCAAATCATCCTTCGCGGGGTCCGGCGTTTGCAGGTTTTCAAGATAGGCTGCCGCCATTTCCTCTTCACCGGCTTCGTCGGTCGCCTGCGTTGAATAGAATTCAAGCGTAACGTCCTTGGGCAGTATGCCGCCCTCGGTTTTGGTAATCATCTCCAGCCGCTGCAGCGCGTTGTCGCCTTCTTCCGCAATAAGCTGCCATGTGAGCTCAAGCACCGTGTTGCCGCTGCCGTCGGTTATATGCACGCCGTCCGCATCGGCCGTGAACGTGCCGCTGAGCGTCTGCTTTTCTGTGCTGCCGTCCTGCTTTGCGTAGGCGGTTATGGTAAGGCCGCAGCCGTCTATGCGCAGGCTGTACAGCTCGCTTTCGGCGCATGCCATCCAAACATGACCGTTTTGCAGTTCGCTCACAAACGCGCCTATATCCTCAACAGTAACAACCTGCTTGGCGGTTTCGGCAGGCTGGTTCTCGTCTTGCGTACCCACGGTTACTTTAACGCTGCATCCTGTCAGCAGCAGCGCCGCCAGCAGGGCGGCAATGATCTTAACGGTTTTCATTGGTTTGCATTCTCCTGTTCATAATAAAATTTGCTTATTGAGCCGACATACCTTGCGACGTAAACGCAGTACAGCGCGTTGTCGGATTTGCTGAAAAGTAAGCTTATTTGGCGTTCATCGCCGTATGGCACAACGGTAATAGTGTTATCGTCCTCGGTATACTCAAGCTCCGCGGCATTCAGCGCAGTTATAACATCCGAATATGATTCGTCCATCTGCGCCAAAGCATTGCCGTTATAAAGCAGCTTCAGCCCGTCCGCACGGATACTGCCGGACATACCGGTGTTGTTGAACGATGCGCGAACTATGCCATACTGCGGCAGTAATGCGTTGCGGGTGTAATTCACCGCTTCAACGACAGCCGTTGTGCGCACGTCAAGGCGAAGATATATTTCGGCATATGAATTGGCGGGGATATAGTCCGGCCGGCGCTCTATCGTCCACCCGGCGTCAACCATATCCTGTACGGTCATTGAAAGCTTTGCCGAAAGAACGGTCGATTCCACGGCAAAGTCCGGCAGGGTATATGCGTTGATGAACTCCGCGTCGTCATATTCGGCGGGGACGGCGGAGGACACATTAGAAGTATCGTCCCAGCAGTCCTTTGTCATGTCCAGCCATATATATATTCCGGAAACGGGGTTATTATCATAATTATAGAACCTGATGTCCGCATACGGCGTTTCAAGCTTCAGGTAGCCGCCGTCCTTTTTGGCGGAGGGGTAAGCTGTTTTGACGTCCGCTGCGGAGGATGCGCCAAGGGTTATGCCATTTGCCGTTTTGAATTCGTTGCCGTTTGCGCCAAGATAGTTGTCGTTGAGTATATGCTCAACGGCGGAAACCGCCGTTATGGTGCAGGCGGAAGCGGGCTGCTCGTTAAGCGTGGTGTTGGAAAGCCTCAGCTCTATCTTGCCGTATTCGTTCATGAGCATAACGCTTGATTTGCTGCCGCCGGCTTCTATTGTGGCTGTATCATACTGAGCATCCTCAAACACCCAGCCTTTGTCAAGCAGCGCTTGCACGGGCGCGGGCAGCTCCAGCGTTGTGCCGTTGAGCGTGAACGTGCGCAGGGAGGCGGTTTCCTCCAAGCTTGCGGACATCATACCGGTGGACACATTTGTGTTCGCATTGCCAAACGCCGCTATTGCCACGGCGGCTATTATTACTGCCGCCGCAACGGCTGCAATTATTATAATGCCCTTTTTGTTGGCAGGCTTCTTTGAAACGGGTTTGCCTTCGGGCTTCTTTTTAGCCGCGGGCTTTTCCGCGCTTTCGGCGGGTTCGGGCTTGGCGGTTTTCAGCTTTGTTTTTGCGGCGGGCGCGCTCGGCTGCGCCGCGGGCTTGGGCGCTTTATGCTCCTTTGCGGCGTTGGGCGTATATATGGTGGTGGTGTCCGCAAGCACGGTTTGATCGTCCGCAATTACGCCGCGTTCCTGCGCGGGTGCGATCTCGCGCGTGTCCGGCGCAAGTTCGGCATTGTTGGGATCGTCCATTGCCGTTTTCAGATCGGCAAGGAATGATGCCACGTCCTGATAGCGGTCCGCCTGCCGCACGGCAAGGCCCTTTATTATAACGTTGCTTATGGCTATGGGGCAGACCGCATCGGCAGCGGCGGGGGAAGGCAGCCTGTCGCGATACATGCGCTCCATGGCGTCGTCCGGTGTTGCGCCAACTATGCACTTATAAAGCGTTGCCGCAAGCGCGTATACGTCCGTCCACGGGCCCTGGCGGCCCTTGCTGCGGTATTGCTCCTCCGGCGCATAGCCCGGCTTTAATATTACGGAAAGGCTCTTTATGTCCGTTTGCGAAATTTCCCTTGCCGCGCCGAAGTCCAGCAGCTTTGTGCTGCCGTCCTCCATTACCATTATGTTGTCTGGGCTTATGTCGCGGTGTATTATCCCCTCCGCATGAACGTGCTGCAAGGACGTCATAACGGGCATAAGCAGCTTAACGGCCTCCTCCGGTGCAAGGCGGCCCTTTTGCTCAAGATAGGTTTTCAGGTCAACGCCGTTCAGAAAGTCCATTATTATATATGCCGTGCCGTTTTCTTCGCAGAAATCGCGCACGCCCACTATGCCGGCTTCCCCGTAAAACTGCGCCAGTACGCGGGCTTCGTTCAAAAACTTTTCCCTGTTCTTTTCAAATGTGTCCCTGTGGGTGCCAAGCGTTGCAAATACGTTGGGCGATGCGTCGTGGTTGCGATTGACGTAGCCGGACATATAGAATTCCTTTATGGCTACCTTCAAATTCAGCACCGTGTCTATGCCTATATAGGTTATGCCGAAGCCGCCTTCGCCAAGCACGCGGCCTATTTTGTAGCGCTGCTTCACAAGCGTGCCCGGCACAAGATGGTGCGGCATTACGGTATAGCCGTTCATGTCAAAGCCGCACTTTGCGCATACGCCGTTTTCAAATTCCGTATTCCGCAAACAGCCCGGGCAGAATTGTACATTATGCATAAGTTATATCTCCCTGTAAGTTATTGCTGCTATCGTTTATCCCTGTCCACAAATTCCAATGCCGCAACGGCTATTATGGCATATACCGCCGTATGCAGCGCCAGCATGCCCCAGTTGCGCCAAAGCTTGCCGGAATCGTGCACATAGTCCTCCACAATGCCTGTGGAATAGTTTTCGTCCACCATCGTGTCCACCTGCTCATCCGTAATGGGCAGGGACTTTTGCTTAACAATGCCCTTGAGCGTGTAGCTCAGCTGAATTTTCTGAGTATTTTCAAGGTTGTTGTAATCCGCGGAAATGGCCGTTGCGTTAAGTCCCCATTTGCTTATTGTAAGGTTGCCGAAAAAGCTCATAGGCCCGCGCAGGGGGAACAGCATGCCGGAAAGTATCATCTGAATTATAAGTATAAAGGGCATAACGGTCATCGCCGTTGTGGGCGATTTTACTATCGCCGATATTGCAAGGCCCAATACGTCCGCCGCATAGATGCAGAGGAAATACGTTATGAAGTATTCAAGCCATACACCGCCGAAAAGCGGAGCGCAACTGGGATAAGTCAAAAATGCGCTGCTGATGCCGAGCAATATAGCCGCCTGCAGCAGGCATATGCCGGCCTGAAATATAAGGTGGGAGGCGATATAGCTTGATATATGCAGCCCGGCGCGGTGTTCGCGCTTTATTATGGCGCGCTCCTTGCATATGTTCTGTATCGAATTGAATATGCCCACCCAAATGCAGGCCGATATCAGCGCAAACCCGCCGGAAAACGTATCCATCGTGTATACGAACATGCCGCTGCCAAGCACTATTGATACAAGTGCGGAAATGACCGCGCCGAATATAAGCACCTTCCAGCCGCGCTCGTTTATGAACAAGCGCCAATGCTTGCCAAGATATATGCCTATCTGCGTTATGCGGGACACCTGAGTATTGCTCATATGGACTCTCCTATATACTTTTCATATTTTTCAATATAGAAATCGGATAATCCGTCCCCGTTTTCATCGGGGCGGTTTATGCGCTTAACAATGCCTTCCAGCGAATCGGCATCGAAGAACTCCTTCGCCGCGTCAATGGAGCCGTAGAAAGCCAGATGTCCGCTGTTTGTCTTTGTGCTTTTGGCAAGCACTATCACCTTATCGAACAGATGGGCAACGCGGTCCGGCGCATGGGTTATGACCATTACTATTTTGCCTTCGTCCGCTATAACGCGCAGGTTTTCCATAAGTCCCGCCGCCATTATGCCGTCAAGGCCTGAATCGGGCTCGTCCAGGAAGAAAAGGCTTGGGTCCGCAATGAACTCCACCGCTATGTTAAGCCGCTTTTTCTGCCCACCGCTCAGCTTTTTAACGAGCGAATCGCGCTCCCGCTGAAGGCCCAGCATTTCAAGCACCTGATCTATGCGCGCCTGACGGGCGTCGTTTGCGGTATCGGCGGGCATTTTCATCTGCGCTGCGTTGTCAAGGGTATGATACACGGTGTCATCATCGCGCAGAAGATCCTGCTGCGGCACGAAGCCTATTTCATACTTCATCTGCGCGTATTCCTTATATATATCGCGCCCGTCATGAACTATTTTGCCGCGGGCCTTTTCGTAGCCCATCACGGCGTTGAAGAAGGTCGTTTTGCCAGCGCCCGAGCCGCCAAGCACAAGCACCATGTCCCCGGGGTCAATGCTGAGATCTATATTTTCAAGCAGTATGCGTTTTTTGAAAAGGTTGCGCACGCTGCGCTCCTCAATATGTATGGCAAGTTGGTTTTTCTGCACGGCGGGTGCGTTATAAAGCAGCCTGTCGCCAAAGAATATGAACAGCGTGTTGACTATGCGCACAACATCCATTGCATGAAGCGGTCGCGGCTGGGCGATGCGTTCGCCGTTGACGAACACGCCGTTTGTGCTGCCGTGGTCAACTATTGACCATCCGCGCACGCCGTGAATGAACGTTGCATGCTTTTTTGATACCGCAGGATCGGCTATCTTTATGCCCTCCTGGGCAACGGTGGTGCGGCCTATGTTTATGTTGCCGGTATCCTCGCGCAGCTCGACCGATTGCCACTCGGCATCCTGCCAGGATGTTGAAAATATCATTACGACGGCCTCGTGATGCGGGCGGTCCAAATTTTTGCGGTCTATGCGCAGTATGTCCCCGTCGTTGAGTATACAGCTGCTGTTTTCGCCGTCTTTTCCGTAGAGAATTCCGTTTATATGCGTGCCGTTCAGGCTGTCCGTATCGCTGTAGCAATAGCCCGTGTCAAGCTTAGTTATCCTTCCGTGGCGCTTTGATACTATGCCGCTGTTCAGCGGCAGGTCTACGTCTATGCCCGTGCCCGCGCGGCCGAGCGTGATGCCCTGACCTATATCCACCGTGCGCATCGTGCGCCCGGCATCGCATACAAACAGGCGCGCCGGTTTGGCTTCACCGGCGGTGTAAAGCATGGTTGCGCTCATTGCGTTATATCCCCTTCCCCATCGTCTATCCATATTGTTATTGCCGTGCGGTTGTCGCGCTCGCTATGCTGATCGTTACGGCTTATAAGTTCCAGCATGTTCTCCATCCATATTTGGGCATTGTCGGATTCTTCAAGGCAAATCTGTATCTGCTCTTCCGTAATGTATTCCCAAAAACCATCGGTACAGAGCAATATCTGCATGTTCCCGCGCAGCGCCACGGGCTGCTCAATTTCCGCCTGCGGCTTTTCCCACGGCGTGCCCAGCACGCGCAGCAGTCTGCTGCGGTCCTCGTGAAAACGAATGTCCCGCTCCTCCACCTGCCCTATGGCGGAAAGCATCTGGGTAACGCTGTGGTCAAGCGTGCGCCGCTTTAATACACCGTTTTCGGCGTAATATGTACGCGAATCCCCAACGTGCCCCCAATACATGCTTTGCTTATCCAGCATAACAACGTTCAGCGTGGTTTTCATCTGCGTTTCGTTATGCTCTGCCTTTTGCCGCGCCAATACCGCCTGCTGCGCCCTAAGGAAGGCCTGCTCCACGGCGGCGTTGGAAAAAACGGCCTGCGCCTGGGCATATTCTGCCACGGCGTTGCAGGCAAGCTCCGCCGCGACTTCGCCGCGGTCAAGCCCGCCAAGCCCATCCGCCAGCGCGAAGCAAAGCCCCGCCGGGCATTTGCTCACGGCATAGCGGTCCTCGTTGCAGGGCCGGTCGCCTATTTCCGTATGCACAAAGTAGTTTATTTTCACAAAGGAATCTTCCTTATAATATAATTGAAAAATATTCATTGACCGAATCACATATTTACGGCGCGCGCTTCTCCTTAACCAAACGCAGCTTATTCAACAATAATTATAATACGAACAGAGTCGAATTTTGTCAAGGAACAGAAGAGACGGATGCGCTGTTATATAACAAAAACCCTCCGCACCATATCGGTTCGGAGGGTTTGTGGTGGAGCAACTTTTGCTAAATCCGAACCGAATGCCGCTTCTATTTCCGCAAGGGTGATCGGTTCCGTTCCATCCTGAAAGTTATAGGTGAATACAATTTTGTCATCAAACACGTAGATGGAGTTGATGAACGTATCGATGATTTGCTTCTGGTACTGCGGGTCGTCTGCGCTGCCATACTTGAAGCGGCTGATCCAACTGACTACCTGCTCTTTTGTGTAGCGCGGCCTTGCCATCTGCGCCTGCAATATGGACAGCTTCAACTCTTCCCGCTGCATTTCCAGCTTCTCCAGCCGCTCCTTTGTGGAGGCGGTGAGCACGCCCATCTGAATGGCGTTGAGCATATTGTCAATGGCTTTTTCACATTCAGTCAACTGCTGGCGCATGGTGGGGAGCGAGGTATCTTCCTTTTCCTGCAAGGCTACGATTGCTTCCGCAATGCGGCTGATTTCATCGTCCTGCAATACGCGCTGCACCGTTATAAGAACCGCAGCGCGCTCTATCCATTGCTTTCTTATGGCTTTGCGCTTGCAGCCAAGGTGCCTTTTGGCACCGCTGCATTTATAATAATGGTACATGACGCCGGTGCGGCTTTTGCCGCTTTCGCCTACCATAAGCCGCCCGCAGGTCCCGCAGAACAGTTTTGTGGTCAGCAGATATTCTTTAGCCGCCTTTCCCTTGGCAGGAGCTTTTTTGTTAAGCGCCATGCGCTGCTGCACCCGTTCAAACAAATCCTCATCTATGATTGCGGGGATACCTTTAGGGATGATTATGCCGCCATAGCGGTATTCGCTGATGTATTCTCTGTTCTTTAGCATTAGGCTGACTCTGCCGATTTTGAACGCCTTGCCTTTACTCGTTTTTAGGCCGCGTTCGTTCAGCGATGCTGTGATTGAGCTGATGTTCTCGCCTGCATCATAGCGGGTAAATATTTCTTTCACCAGAGGTGCGGTCAATGGGTCAATGGCAAGGACATCATCCGGCTCGACTGCATAGCCAAGCGGGGTGCCACCGCCGTTGTTTTTCCATTTCAGCGCGTTCTCTTTCTGTCCGCGATGGATTTTCTCTGATAGTTCGGCAGAATAGAACTCGGCATAGCCTTCCAGCGTCGATTCAAGTATAATACCCTCCGGACCGTCGGATATATTCTCTTTAACCGACACTACCTTCACGCCGTTCTTTTTCAGAATGTGCTTGTAGTGTGCGCTGTCGTAACGGTCGCGGGAAAAGCGGTCGAGTTTCCATACAAGTACGATCTCAAACAGCTCTTTTGCGCTGTCCTTGATCATGCGCTGGAACTCCGGTCGATCTGCCGTTTTTGCAGATAATGCCCGGTCAATATACGTTCCAACGATGGCCATATTGTTGCGTTCAGCATATTCCCGGCACTCACGGAGCTGACCTTCAATGGCTTCTTTACATCACGGTCAAGTGCTTCCAAATAAAAATTGAGCTGTCCCAGGTGCTCAGGACGGAAAGTATCAATTTTCAATTCGATTGCAACAAGGCAGGACAATGCACGGTTATAGAACAGCAGATCAATGAAGAAATCCGTGTTGCCAACCTGAACGCGGTATTCTTCGCCAACAAAAGTGAAATCATGTCCAAACTCTAAAATGAAATCTTTCAGATGAGAGACAATCTGACGCCGCAAGTCCTTTTCTTTGTACGGTTCCTCAAGTTCGAGAAATTCAAATACATAGGAATCGCGCAAAGCCGCAAGTCCGCCGTTCCCAGCAAGCAAATCCTTGTGCTTTTCGTGAGAGATCATCGTCCGCTCATACAGCATACTGCCGATCTGACGATCCAATTCACGTTTTGTGTAACGATTTGCAATGCACAAGCGAAGGTAAAACTCACGCGCTTCATCGGTTTTACAGCCAGTCATAATCAGCAGATTGCTTGTCCATGGAATTTCTCTCACCAGTGGTGAGAGTTTTTCGTTGTCACAATAAGTCTCATAAAACTGCTTCATACGCCAGATGTTCTGCGCAGAAAATCCCTTTGTTCCCGGATAATGCGCTTGCAGAAATTCGGAAAAATCTGCAACCACGCTTTTTCCCCAGCCGCCATCCTTCACCCTGCCGCTGACACAAGCGCCGATTTCCCAATACATCTGAATAAGCTCTGCATTGACCGCTTTCATGGCGCGGCTGCGGGCATTGTCGATGATATGGATAACCTCGTCAAAATGTTCTAAACTATGCGCTACTTCCCTGCTCACTCTTTAGCCTCCCTCATCATTTGCTTCAACGTTTCCTTCAGCCGTGCGTTTGCTGATGACTTAGGGTCGAAACACATCTCTATGAACTGTTCCAATTCCGGCTCGTCCACGCTTTTGCGAACCGGTGCAGCGCCGTGCGGGTCATCGGTTCGGCCGAATATGTAATCCATGGAGACATCGAAGAAATCCGCGTATTTCAGCAAAACCGCAGCCGAAGGTTCAGTCTCGCCGGTTTCGTAGCGGCAAAGGCTGGACTGGGCAATGCCCAATGCTTTTGAAAGCCGCTGCTGCGAAAAAAAAGCCTGCTCCCGCAATGCGCGGATGCGTGCCGCAATCTGACTCAATATTATATTCCTCCGCTTTTTCTCTTCTTATAGGATAATCCAATATTGATAACATGTCAATGCTATAACTGCATAATAATGCTGAAACAGCAACAAAAAGCTCCGTCGGAGCGCAGCCGGTTTTGCAAAAACCGTTCGGGGTCTCAGGGTTCTCCCTGACAGGCTTTTTCGCAAGTGTATAAACAATTGCATTGCTTGCCAATTGTGTTTTAACAAACTCACCCCCGCTTACCGGGGTTAAAACCTTGGCGGGCGGGGGTGTTATCGGGAGCTTAGATTAGGTTGTGCGACTTACCAGTAGCGGGGGTAATAGCCGCTGTTGCGCTGCTGCTCGGCGTACTTCCACCAGGGCAGCGTCTGGCTGGGATCGGTAAGCTTATCCCACAGTTCATTGGCAGCGCCGGCATTATGCAGCTGCACGGTAACGGTGTACAGCTTCACGGTGCCGTCGGTGAGGGTCACGGTGTATATAACGGGCTTAGTGAAGTCCACAGCCTCGCTTGAGGCAGGGGTCATCTCCGCTATGTTCATGCCCGTTATCACCGGCCTGAGCGCAGTAACGTCGGTCTTGTACGGCATGGTAACGACAATGTTTCCGCTTGCGTCTATCGTGCCGAGGATGCCGTCTATAACAAATCCGGTTATGCCGCCGCCCGTGGGCTGGGACGCAGTGCTCTCCCACTGGCAGGATATCGTTACATCGCAGGCAGGCATGGTGAACTTGCCGTTTTCTATGGTAACGGTCTTGCCATTCTCAATAGCTTCGGTATAGGTCAGCGATCCGACCTTCATCTGCATTCCGTCCGCCGCGCTTATGCTTATGGTTACCTCGTCGCCCTCATTTGCCCTTGTCCTGCTGGGCGTAAGCGTGCCGCCGACGTGTTCGGCTACGCTTATGGTATATTCACCATCGTCCTCGCCGGAGCTGAACGCGGGAATCTCTATCTTCATGGGCTTGCTCGCTACGCCGCTTGCGTTCTTCACAACGATGTAGATATCGCGCGCGCCCTTGGCAAGGTTGGTCAGCATCAGCGTGTTTTCACCTGCGGATATGCTCATGCCTCTGCCTTCGGTATCTATTGCGGGCTCGGCAGCGCCAGACTCAACCACCACATAGTAGCAGCTTCCGCCTTCGCTTGAGGTGAACTTGATATTCGCTTCCTTGTCGCTTATGCGCTCGGCAGAGCCGTTTGAAAGCTCAGGCGCGCCGGGTTCGCTATAAGCAAGCGTAATGGTGTAATTCCTGCTCTGCTCACCGTTATGCGCTATGAATATAACGCCCTGGTTCAGCGGCATGTAGCACGCAATGTCGCCATTCGACCAGTCGCCCGTGAATGCATTGACCTGCTCCACGGTCGTGCCTTCGTTTGCGGTTATGCGCATATACAGTCCGGATGTGCCCTGCGGTATTCCGTCCGCGGTGGCCTTGTCTATAACGCCGCTCAGGTCCACTGTCCATGCGTCGCCCGCAAGCGTACCTGACGCTATCACCGCGCCGCCCTTGCCGGAAAGGATGTCCACGGCCAGCATCTCCGCGCCGCGTACATCGGTCTGTTCAAACTCTGCCGTCACGGTAACGTCCGCAGCGGGCATGGTGAACTTGGCGCTGTTGGCGTCGCTGTCGTCCACGGTAACATCCACGGCATTGTTGTATTCGTCCGTCACTATCCAGCGCTTCAGCCTGTAATTCTCCTCCGGCTTGGCGGTCAATTTTACTACGCTGTCCGCAAGGGGATATACGCTGCTGCACTCTATCGTGCCGCCGGACGCGGGCTGCACAACGTTCAGGTTGTAACGCTGTATGTCGCCGTCGTTCATATCAAAGCCGACATTTATCAGGAATTGATATATCTTCTTCCCTCTGAACTTCCAGCTGGTAACGGTGTATTCGCCCTTATAGTCATAGTAGTTCTTTGCCGTTGTGCCGGACAAATCAAGCCATATCTTTTCAAGGATATACTTGTTCGGATCCTTAAGCTTAACTTCAAAGCTTATGGTGTCCCCCTTAACAACGGTTATCTTGCTGTTCGGGTCCTGAAGCACACCGTTCTTCCATATGCTCATATCGGCCATGTAGGGCGTAATGGCGCTGCTTCCAACATAGGTGTTTTCGCCCTTCTTTATCATGAACCTCCAAGATACATTGACTGACTTCGCATTAAGCACGGCCTTAACAGTCACCGAGCCGTTCGGCATAACGAACGTGAGGGATTCGCTGTAGCTTGCAGCGCTGGTTATAAGCGATTCGCCGCTGCTGTCACGGGTTATTTCCCAATGGTCAAACTCGTAATAATCATCCACATCGCCAAGAGAAACGGTAACGCTTTCACCTTCAAACGCGCCAGTAACTCCCTTTGCGCCGTTCACGAGCACGTTCGCCTTGCCCGCAGGGTCAACCACCAGGTTGATCGCCTGCGCAACGGGGTTGGTGTCCTCTTCAAACACGGCGGTGAGCGCGGCAGAATCGACGCCTACCCTAAGATTAAGGCTGCTGCTCAGTTTCTGTTCTTCGCTGAGATAGCTGCTGCCCTGCGCTTCTTCCCATTTTACGAAGCGGTATCCGCTCTTTGCGGCGGCATTGATGCGCAGGTAAATGCCTTCCCTGTAATATCCGTCCCCGCCGGTGGATTCGGGAGACATGGTCACGGAACCGTAGGCGGTGTTGTTGGGCTGCGCGGTGATCTGGCTGTAGCCTATGCGGCGAACGTTTATAACTATGGTAATGTCGCTTTCGGGCATTACATACGCCGCCCATACGCGGTATTCATCGCTCTTGTCTTCATACGCGCCATACTGCTTATCTATCAGCTCCTTAGTGACGCCTATCTCTTCGGCGGCGGGCTCAACGGTAATGCTGTCATAGACATACTTTATCCTGCCGTTGATAGCCCCGCCGAGCCTGAAGTTTTCATTTAACCAGAATATCACGCCGTCCCCGGGAATAACATAAGAGCGGCTGGCTGCTTTGGCAATTTCGGAGTAATTGTCTATCGCGTCATCTATGGTCGGGTACTTGCTGCGGTTGTAACCATAAAGGCCCTGCAGCGCATAGATATTTGCTGTGCCCGCACTTGCCCAATCATCGCTGCGGGTTATATCCTTGCCGTCGCACATTATGCGATAGTTCACCTGATAGCCCATAGTAACATTTATTTCGAAGTCGCGTTCAAGGAGCTGAACGTCTATCCTCGGCTGTCTGCGGGCTTCCGATTCGTTGTTCATCACATAATCGCTGAAGAACCAGTATACGAAGTGAGCGTTCGCATTGTCCGGCTTCCATTCAAGCGTGGCTATGCCCTTGCCGTTGGGGAAGGTTATCACGTCGCCCTCGCGGTATTCCTTGCCTTCGTAAACCACTGCATAGCCATGGCCCTTAACGGTGCCGTGCACGGGCTGATACTCAAGGAATATGCCCTTAACGGTCATGTCCTGCGTGCTGCTCCTGAGCGGCCTGATAGTCATTGTGTATTCGTCCACTTCAACCATCTCGTAGTCCTTACCGTTATACAGGCGCTTGCCCGTTGCGGTGGAAGTGACTGTCCAGCCCTGGAACTCGTAACCGTCCTTCTTTTCTGCCTTTATGGTCACGGCGGGCAGGTACCAGCGCACGTCGGTCAGGTCGTCCTCGCTGGAAATGGTGCCCTTCTCGCTTTCGCTGTTATCCAGCGTTATGGTCGCGCCCTTAGCGTCCAGTCCGAACAGCGGCGTAAGGCGCAGCGCATATAAGCCGTCTTCAAGCGTGAAGTCCAGCTTGGCTTCCCTTATATCGTTTTCGCTGAGGGAAGTAACCAGTGCGAGGAGTCTTGCCTGTTCCTCTTCGGTGAACTTTTCGCCGACCCATGAATCCTGGTCGATTATAGAATAATTCTTCTCTACCTGCCACCTTACGAACACATAGCCGTCATCCGGTATAGCTTCCACGCTCAGCTTATCCGTGCCGTAAGCAATGCCGTCGGCTTCGCCGCCTTCTACCAATTCGCCGTTCTTCTTAAATTCGGCGCGGCCGTTTTCGGCATCGGTCACCACCACAAGGCGGCCGTCGCCCGCGAACTGCGGCTGTATCACGCAGTATTCCTTGGAAGGTTTGAACTTGAGCGGGTTGGCATAAACCTCGTCCGCGGTAAGCTCCACCGTGTCCATCTTCCAATTCTTGAACACGTATTCTATATTGGCGAATTTCTCCTCCGGCACGGCGGTTATGGTAACGTAGCCTTCCGCATCGGGCTCGAAGGGGATAACGTCGCCGCTGTAATACTTATTGCCGTTATAGAGCACGTATCCGCCGAGTCTGTCGCCTGACGGCTGGCAGAAGCCGACGATGTACACTTCCGCGCGGTAATCAAGGTTCAGCTTTATTGTGCCCTTCTTCACGTTGCCGTTCCTGTCGGTAAACGTGAAGGGTATTCTGGATTCGCGCTGATAGCCGCTAAGGCTGTAATACACCTTACCGCCGTTCTCATGGCGAACGACCTCTTCCTTGCCGTTGCCCGCATCGGTACGCTTCATAACAAGGTCTGTCGGGGCAAGCACATCACTGCTGCCGTTGCTGAGGGTTATCAGCATATCCTGACCAAGTATGTCGCTTGTGCCGAAGCCGGAGAACGTTACGACTATCTCGTTATATGTATTATTGTCCCAATTTTCTATCGCGCCGGTGTACACCGTGCCGTCCTTGCCGGTTATGGTAAACGCGGGCAGGCGCTCGCCGGGCATCACGAACACGCCTTCGGTGGAGTTGGCAAAGTATGCGGTAACGGTAACATCCTTATCAACGCCCTTTGCCAGCAGCAGCTTGTTTTCGCCTTCTTCATACAGGGTATAAAGGCTCTTGTCAAGGTATTCACCGCTTGCGGTATCCGTCACTGTCCAGCCGACCAGCGTGCAGTTGGCGGCGGGGGTGGCGCTCAGCTCTATTATGCTTGTGCCGTTGGGCTTAAAGTTATCCAGCCCGTCGGTCGTTGCGGCGGCGGAACCCTTGGCGGTGTTCTCGCTCTTCACGGTCACCTTTATGCCGGGGGTGGTATCCGCCTCAAACTTCGCCTTTATGGTGAAGAACTTCTCCGGCACGGTGAAGGTGATGGTTTCGCTCTTGGCCTGCTCTTCACTCAGTTCAACGCCTTCTATCTCCCAACCCGCGAAAGCATAGCCTCCGTTGGCGGCGGCGGTGATGGTGGCGGAATCTGTACCAAGGTACACCTTTTCGCCGTTATTATACTTAGTGCCGTCGAACTCTACCGCGCCGTTCTCGGCTTCTATCTTAGCAAGTCCCTTAGCCCTGAACTCAACGGTACCGTTCTTCAGCACGTTGCCGCTTTCGTCAACTATGCTGAAATGATACGTTTTTGTCCTGTCCCAGCCATTGGTAAAATGCAAGTACATCGCGCCGATGGAAGTAACTGGTCCAGCTGTATCCTCCATGTCGGGGAACACATATGACGCGCCCGGTGCAAGTATGTCAGGTGCGTTGTCACGCATCATGCCCATATACTTCTTCAGGACGACCAGAGAGCCGCCGTCATTGAAGCCATTGAGCGTGATGGTTACGGCAAGCGTCTCGTTGGGATTATTGTTCCAACCCGTCACTTCCGTAACGCCTACCTTCACATCCTGATGCCCAAGGTAGGTTATTATCAGCCTCTGCCCATGCTTTACGGGCATAATGGCATACTTCCTGCCGCTGGTCTGCAAGCCTACGACTTTGCCGCGGAATACAGCCATTACGGATATGTCCTTCGTGCCGAGCACGGTCAGCGTGGCCTTGCCGGGTACTTCGGGATCGTTATCTATTGTATAGTCTGTGCCTTCCTTGCCGCTTATGTGCCAAAGCAGGAAGTCCTCGTAGCCATTGGGGTTGCGCGCGGCGACCAGCTCCACCTTATCGCCCTTCTTCAGGCCGGTAAGGTTGCTTTCGCTCGTCAGCGTGCCGTATGTTGCCTCGTTTACGCTCAGCGTTACGTTGACCTTGTTTTCCACCTCAAACTTCGCCTTTATGGTGAAAAACTTTTCAGGCACGTTGAAGGTGATGGTTTCGCTCTTGGCCTGCTCTTCACTCAGTTCAACGCCTTCTATCTCCCAACCCGCGAAAGCATAGCCTTCGTTGGCGGCGGCGGTGATGGTGGCTTCGCCCGCAGGGAAGTCTATTATGCTGCCCGCGGCGTAGGTCGCGTCGTTATAGGACACGGCGCCGTTTTCAGCCTCTATCAGCGCGCGGCGCGCGGGGGTGAAGCGTATAACGCCCTTCTTCACGTTGCCGTTAGCATCGGTCGCGGTAAACGGCAATTCATACAGAGTAGCGGCTTCTTCTGCAGTGATATTATAAACGTAGTATTTTGTGGTATCTCTTGAAGCATCGTGTTCAGTGCCTTCACCCAAATTAAACGTTACGCCCGCAGCGGTAAGGTCGGTAGACTTATACCGATAGAACAATCTCAAACCGCTTTTGCTTTGCATTGCGGGAGCATCAAATATTATCACTATAGGTTCGGATACATCGTTTGACCAGCCGGTGTAGCTTGAGGGCAGGGTCATGTTGGGGGCAAACACCGTAACTCTGGGAGCCTGCATTGAGCCCCTATCGGATTTATGACTATTGTACCTTACAAAGTTAGGCTCGCCCTTCTTAACAAAGTGCGCCGTCAGCTTCAGATCCTTCTCGCAGGAGAATATGGTGAGCTGATTATTGTCGCCAGTAGCGTCATTATCGGTGCTGTTCGTATTAAAGCTGAACAGGTTGTCCTTTTCTTTTTCAGGTATCTCGGTACCGTCGGCATAGGTTATTTCCCAACCCATGAACAGGCAGTCCTCAGCGGGCTTCGCGCCGAAATCAAGTTTCCCGCCGACGCTCGAAACAATATTCTCGCCTTCGGGCGTTACGGTACCATATTCGCTGTTGTCGCTTGCTACGGTGACCTTCATCTCTTTGCCGAATACCGGCACTAACTTCAGATTAACGTGGAAGTTTGCACTGCTGTGCTTCGAGAAACCTATGCGCAGCGGGTTGCTTGCCTCGCTTTCGCCATCTTCAAGGAAGTAGTTCCCATACTGACCACCCATCAGACCGACAGCTTTCTTACCAGTGTCTGCATTCAATATAGTCCATCCACCAAAGGCATAGCCCTCTTCCGGCGTGGCCTTAACGGTTGCAACTATGTTGCCGGTGCTGTCGTCCGGCCCATACACGCGGTTGTTCGCGTCCGGCGTTACGCCCACGAACTCCGCCGTGCCGTGCTCGCCCTGCGCAAGCTCCACGTAGAGCTGCTTGGTAAACTTGGCCGTGAAGCGGAGGCTGTGATCCAGCACGGCCGCGGTGATCTCCGCCGTGTCTGCGCTGCCTATTATAGCTCTATAATGTGTGCCTGCCACAGCGGGCGCGTAGATGCCGTCCTCCTGCTTGTATTCTATCGTCCAGCCGCCAAAGTTGTATCCGTCAGCGGCGGCCGCCTTCAGCTTGGCGTATTGGTTTTTATAAAAGTAGCCGTCAGTATCGCCGGTCACTTCCGCCGTGCCGCCTGCGGCAGGGTCTGCCACAGCTTCAACGGTAAGTCCCTTGGAGAACTGCGGAGTTATGCGCAGGTCATATTCCGTCACCTTTACGGACATTGATGGCCTCATGCGGCCGTCGCCGTTTACGGGAGTCCAGTAACGGTATATCGCAGTTGAGCCACCTCCGGTCGGGTCGGCTACCCACTCATTTTTGGCAGTGTCAAAGTATTCTATGCCCCATTTAACGAACCTGTAGCCGGTTTCGACCTCGCGTTCCCACGTTACAGCGGCGGAATCCTTGGTAAGACCGGATACGGCATCCTTGCCTATGGCGCTTACGGGTTCGGCAAAGCTTGCCTTGCCGCCTTCCGCCTGCTGCAGGGTTATGCTGTAAGTCCGCTCAAATTCGGGATATACCTTAATGTTATATTCCTTGGCAACAATGGTGATGGTGCCGTCGGTATAACTTGCGCCCTCGCCAAGGGTATAATGGCGGCCTTCTTCGGCGGGCATGAACTTGCCTTCCGCCTTTTCGTAATCAACATGCCACCTGACGAACTTGCTCTTTTCGCCGGGCACGTTGGTTATGCTTACGCTTTCGCCCGCGGCAACGGTTTTGCTTTCAGCGGTTTCGTCGTCCGCAAACCTGGCCGCACCTTCGGAAACTATGCCTTCGCCCGTGCTTACGGTAACAAGCTTGGCGAACTTGGCCTTGATAATGAAGAACTTGCCGTCCGCTTCAATGGTCAGTGGGTTATTGGAATATTCCTTGCCGCCTATTTCCCAGCCCGCGAAAGCATAGCCTTCGTCCGCCTTGGCCTGAAGGGTTATTTCGCCCGCGGCAACGTCTATGGTTTGGCCGTTGGTATATTCGGTATCGTTATATATAACGCTGCCGTGTTCGGCTTCTATGCCGGCCTTGCCGTCGCGCTCGAAGCGTATCACGCCGCGCTTTACAAAGCCGTTCTTATCGGTAATGGTAAAGGGTATTTCATAATCGTCCGCATTAAGCTGGGTATAGTAATACCTGCTCCAGCTGAGCCATGAGCCTTTCTCTCCGGTCTCCCTGCCGCCGAAGGAAAGCGATGTTCCGTCAGGCGCATAGGAATCTTTGTTCAGCCTATAATACGCGGCAACGTACTGGGGCAGCGTGCCTACGTTATTGAACGTTACGACCACCTGCTCGTCCGTATCGTTAGACCAGCCGGTCACGGTGCCTTCCGTCGCCAGAGTGACAAACGGGGTGAGCTCAAGCAGGTTATCCCTTATGTCAAAGCGGGGAGTTTTGCCAGCGACCACAAATTCGGGCGCGGCAAACACGGCCTGAATATCAAACGTGCTTTCCGGCACGGCAAAAGTTATGTCGTTGCCGTTGGCGGGATATTCGGTGCCGTTTATTATCCATTTGAGCAGCTTGTAGCCTTCTTCCGGCACGGCGGTCATGGTGGCATCGCCGTCGCCATCGGGAACGAAGTCTATTACGCTGCCGTTTTCATACTGCTTGCCAAGGTACTGCACAGCGCCGTGTTCGGCAGTGAGCTTGCCCCTGTTTTTAAAGTTCAGCCTTATAACGCCGGGCTTGGTATTGCCGTTGTTATCAAGCACGTTGAAATGTATTTCGTATACATCGGCAAAGTTTCCCACATGATATGTATCCGGAGACAAACCTTGAATATCACCAACACCATAGGTATAGCCGGGTTTTTCATCGGTGAATTCCACCGTAAGCCCGGACGCTGTTCTTATCGTACCGCCATCCATGCCGATAGGCATACTAATAAAATATGTATTTGCGTCCTTCAATTCGGCTGCGGTAACGGCGCCGTTAAATTCCGCAACTACTTCGTTGGTGGTATTGTCCCATCCCGTCACGTTAGCAGAATATATGGACTGATTGCCGTTCTGCGGACGTACAGTCATGCCGATTTTCCAGTTGTCATCGGCCAGCGTATAGTTAGGCGAAGTTTTGTCGTTAAACACGGCGGTTATGGTGATGTCGTGCTTTATGCCCTTCCTATTGTAACTAATAAGGTCGCGCACAGTGTTTCCGACAACGGTATCGTCCTTGCTCCAAGGATTCTGATCATATGGCCATGTCGTCGTGGGACGCATGCTAAGATCCATATAATGATAGGCATCCAGATCTTCGGTTATGCCGCTTTCGCCGTTGGTATAGCGTATTGTCCAGCCCACGAACTGGTACTTTTCGCTGTCCTTCAGCCTGTAGCCTATTTCCACGTTGCCCGCGTTATAGCTGCCAACGTAGCCCTTTTCGGTTTTTTCGGTGAGCTGCTTGCCCGTGTTCGGCCCCAGCACAACCTCGCCCATTTCAGGGTCGCTCGATTCAACGGCCAGCTTGAGAGGTATGCCGAAGTTAGGCGTTAGCTGAAGGAACTTGGCCATTGGGCCGTTTGCTATTTCAATAGGGTTGGAAGCAAACGTCTGCCCGCTTTTAAGCACATAACCAGAGTTAGGCTTGGCGGTACTCAGCCACTTTTTGCCGTTCGTGGATATTTTGACTGTCCAGTTAAGGAATTCGTAGCCTTCCTTAGGCGTGGCCTTAACCGTTACGAACGACGTTTTCGCCGTAAGGCCGGTGACCATATTGCCGTCCTGCGTAGCGCCGTCCGGTATGGATACTATCTCCACGGTGCCATTCTCTATGCCCTCTGTATTTATCATAAGGGTCATATTTCCCGCCGCCAGTACCTGCGCAGGCACAAGGCCTGCGCACATTATAAGTGCCAGCAGAAGGGACAACAGTTTTTTAGCTTTCATATGTTTTCCTCCGTGTATTTCAACTCTTCCGCATTGAATACATTATCATTCAAGTACATCGGTCCATTCGGCGCGGGAGCTGTTCCATGCCCTGCCCGTGCCGGAGTTGTTCCAGCCTGTGCCGGTGCTGCCCCAGCCCGTGCCGGTGCTGCCCCAGCCCGTGCCAAGATTGCCCCAACCGGAACTGCCGCCCCGCTGGTTATATCCCTTAGAGGAATCCCAATATGAACCGTATCCGCCCGGCAGGCCGTGCGGGTCGTGGCTCACCTGGTGATCCTTAACGGAGTTGTTGCCTTCTTCAGCCATCTTGTCCCAAAGCTGATCCGCAACGCTGCGCTGATATACAACGCTTACCGTGTATTGCTTGGTCGTTTTACCGTTCACCACCGTGTATACAACTGGAACGGACAGGTTCACCATCTGGTAAGAGCCGGGCGTTACGCTCGCCCCAGCGCTGACGGTGACTATAGGCGCGACTGCCGTAACGTTTGTGCCGTAAGGCAGGGTTATGACGATTGTGCCCGCGCCGTGGTTTATAACGCCTTCCGTGCCCAGCGCGTTGAAGCCGGTTATCATGGCATCCGAACTTGCGGGCGTGCTGCCGCCGGCGGTTATCAGGCTGCCGTTTTTATTGAGCACCTTCACCTTATATGTGCGGCCTGCAAGCGCGTCTGTACCGGTGAGGGTATATTCAACAACGTTGGAGAAGTCCACCGCCGCGCCGGACGAGGGGGAGCATTTGCTGCCCGCCGTGAACGTGGCTTCCGCAGTAAGCAGGGTGGTAGTGAGCGCGCTGTCGTCCACGCCGGAAACGGTTATGGTGTTGTTGTCGTTATCTATAACGCCGCTGTACCATGTTCCGTCCGCCTGTACGCGGAACGTAAGCATTTCCGCCTGCGCGGCTATCATTACCTTTATGCGCACCTTATTGGTGGTCTTTTTGTCGCCGGACACAACGGTAAACTCCGCAAAATCTGAAAGATCCATTGTCTTTTTGCCGTCCAGCACCGGTGTTACCTTCGCGCCGTAGGACGCTTCGCCCTTTATGCGCAGCTTGGTCAGATCCACCGTGTTGTTTATTATCAGCACTATATCCGTGCCGTCCGCGGTGTTCGTTACTTTTCGTTCAACAATGTTGAGAGCGCGCCTGTTCGCGTCCTCAAGCGTTATGCCGTCCGCAGGTATATCCGCGCCCGTGGCGTCCACGTTGCCGTAGGTAACGGTGACATAATATGTCTTGGTGGTCTTTCCGTTGGATGCTTGCACCACAAACGGCTGCTCAGTACCCGCCACCAGCTTTACCGGCAGTTCGGGAACGATGAGCTTTGCACCTGCGGACAAAACCATTTCGGGCGTGATGCTGTCAAGCGGCATGCCATCCGGCACGGTAACGGCGATCGTGCTGCGCTCGCCTTCAGTTATTTCGCCATTCTGCCCATCTATTGCAAAGGAGAGTATGTTTGCCTCGGCAGAGAGGGTCTTTGCGAAGTTATAACGGTTGTAATACATATGGTATGCCTTGCCCGCACCGCCGCGTTCAAGGAACCCGAGATACCATTCGAGCGCGTAGCAACCCTGTTCGGTAGCCATACTGTTGGGCTGCGTTTCGGATACAACGTGTTTGAAGCCGCCGGCCCAGGCGAATTTATCCACCCATTGGGTAACTATGTTGGTCTTTCCGTCGCCAAAGCGCGGGTCGGTATACGGGTCAACGCCGCATGCGCACAGCGCGCATATTACCTGGGACGTGGATTCGCTGTTGGCATAGCCGCTGTATGTGAATGTAAAGTCAGGATTCATGGCCTTGGCAATGCTCTCTATGCCATCCTGTATAAGACTCTTTACCTTATCGCCATACACGGGGTCGTCGGCATAAGGCGCTATTGCATACATGTTCATTGCGCCCATGTCCACCTCTGTACCGGTTATAAGCTTGCCGCTGCCTGTTATCCTGCTGAGTATACTGTTCCTTGAATACCTTGAACCTTCAGGCACGGTGTAATTGCCCATGTCCAGCGCTATAAGCGCAAACGCATCGCCCATCATGCCGTATGTCTGCACGCGTTCAAGGTCGTCAAACAGGTTGTCTATCTGTTCTCCACTGCTGTTCACAAACGGTTCGCCGTTATTGTACTTAGCCAGATTAGAGCAATCGTAGCCGTTCGCGGTCAGGGCGATTATGTTGCGCTCGACTACCGTATTCATGGTGGAAGCGGTCACTTTCCAGTTCTTCGCCCATTCCGCCAGGTCTATATACTGCGTGGTGCTGCCCTGCTCGGGGTTGGCATAAATGCCAAGATCCATCTGCTCCCAGCTGCCAAGGCTCGCCTTGGATTTATAGGAGGATATTATGCCGTTGAGCAGGTTCTGGAGCTTTTCCCTGTCCGGATTATCCTGCGGGGCGGAAACGGTAACGGTAACGCTGTATTTCTTTTCCGTGCCATCCTGCGCCTTTACGGTGTATGTAACGGGGCGGGAGAAATCCTGCGCCGCGCCTATTTCGGGCGTTATGGCCGCAAATTCGGATATTGTAATGCTCGGGGCGAACGTTGTGTTCGAGCCCGCGGGCAGGGTCATAGTTACGGTGCCTTTGTCGTGATCTATCCTGCCGGCAACCGCGCCGTACTTAAAGGATACCAGCTTACATTCGCCGGAAGCCTTCTCCTTTTTGACCACAACGCTGTAATCTTTATATGTTTTGCCATCCTGCGCCGTTACGCGGTAAACTATGGGCTTCGCTTCGGAATTCTCGAAATCTTCCCCTGCGGTCGCCTTTATGGTCGCGTCGTAGGATACGGTATATTCGGCCTTCAGCGTGCTCCAATCCGTGTCAAACGGTATTGTTACGGTCACGTTTGTGCCGCTTATTTCAACCTTTTCGTTTTCTATGCCTACGGAATAGGCTTTAAGCTCGCATTCCGCGGAATTGCCGCGGGTTATGTTGAGCGCGTAATCCTTCGTGTATTCGCCGCCGGCTATGTCCAGCTCGATGCGCAGCGTCTTTACCGCGCTAAGGTCTGTTTTGCCGTCCGCATCCGCCGCCACAACGGCGCCGTTTTCATCAAGGAACTCATAGCCGCTGCCGGAGCATTCCACAACGGGCGTCTGCTTCCAATCCCACGCCGTATCAAGGTTGAGCGATATAGTGCCCGCCGCTTCGTCTATAGTGGCGACCCTGTCGTTTACGGCAAAGTACCTGACGCTTATCGTGGGTTCGCCCGTGGTCAGCTTCAGGCGGTACATATTCTTTATGCTGCCGAATTCAACGCCCGTGGCCTGATCCCACGCGGTGCATTCAATGAACAGCGTTTGACCGTTGGCCCATTTGCCGTCCACTATTGCTTTCGCTCTGCCTATGAACTCTATTTCCAGCGTACTTTCTGCGCTGCTGAAGTCCGTCCCCGCAGGCAGGCTCAGCGTAAATTCGTTAGTGCCGGTCTTTACGGCTTCCGCGCCAAGCACGCGCAGCGATGCTATTTCGGGCTGCTTAATACGTTCACTGCAATAGTCCAGCCATTCTTGGGCCATGGTGGTAAGGACGTATTTGCACTGCTCGGGGCTAAGATCGGTATGCCTGTTCTTGACCTCAAACATTTCTTCCATTTTTGTTTTGAAGTCAATTCCTCCGGCAACTCGCCAGTACATATACAGGCTTGAAGTACCCAAGCGGTTGTTCATGCTGTAGATAGCTTCCTGCATATCAGGATAGTATCCGCCTACTTCCGCCTTGTTGGTGCTCTTCAGCTCGCTCAGGAGGGCCTGTGTGCGCACGTCCAGCTCAAGCATAAGGTCTATTACTTCGGAGTAATCGTACTTTTCATCCTTATAGCTGTGCTGTTCGGGAATTGCGACTATGTATACGGGGCATTCCCTGCCGTTTTGCGCACGCAGCATCACGCGCTGCGGGTAATAATAATTCGCGCGCGGCAGCTTTATCGTTTCATACACGTTCTCCGCCGTGCCTGCCTCTTTGCGATCAGCAACAAGATGCGTCACGCTAAGCGTAAGGTTATATTTTTCTATCGGTGCGCTTGGGTCAAGCCCTGGTATCTGCACCTTTTTTATAGGGCTGATGTCATCACTGCCGGTGTTTTTCAGCATCATGTTGCCGACGCCGGGATATTCATCGCTGGTTATTGAACTGGTTTGAATATAGCTGCTCGTCGTCGGCCAGCCGCTTTCGCCCACGAGCGCGGGCCATCTGCTGATGTTTTCCGCCGCGCTCGCCATATGCGCGGGCAGCAGCTCAAACGCAAACACCAGCGCCAATATAAGCGCCAACAGCTTTGCATTAGTTCTTGTGCGTTTCATTTTCTCCTCCTGTTATTGTGATAAAAACGTATACCTCAACGTTGATCTACTTTTTTTCGTCAGTCGGACGCACGGTGAAGTTCTCCTCTTCACTGTCATGCACCACACTGAACGTCAGCTCTTTGCCGCCATCAATGTTAAGCATAAGCTGCACGGGCGACTCCATTGCTATCGCCTCGCTCTCCACCTTAAGCATATTGCCGTTGAACGTTATCGTTACCGGCACGGCGGATGGCTCCGCATCCTGCGGAAGCATGCTTTCGATTTCGTATCGGTATTCTTTCACTTCGCCGTTTTGGTCGGCCGTTTCCACGCGCCATGTGCGCCAGTATCCTTCGCTGCACATTATGGCCATGGTGCCCGGCTGTGAAATATCTCCGGTCATCTCTATACGGCGCTCGATAAGCTGTTCCTCGGGCTGCGCAGCACTTTGCAGGGTTTGTTCGTCCTCCAGTATCTGCACAATGCCTTCTTCTCCCATCCCGCATCCGGTAAGCATAAGCATGAATGCCAATATAATAGGTAAAA
>OLOV01000511.1_pt1 | contig 34239 bp, 35 predicted proteins | sample 1672931 | NCBI WGS metagenome assembly OLOV01 (sample SAMEA3136738, study PRJEB25190) | human gut metagenome | biome: human gut; feature: human-associated habitat; material: faeces | place: Austria | collected 2013 | reverse complement strand
TCCGGCGTGACAGGCCGGCGTTCTAACCGACTGAACCACTCGGCCACGGCTCAGTTAATATAACAGATTTTTTTTTGCTTGTCAATAACTTTCGCAAAAATTATCTTCTCTTTTTATTTTTTCTCGGACTTTTCTTCTTGTTCTGCTTTCTTTTTGCGGCGGCTGCGGCTTCTTTCTTTTCCTTTATGCCACGCTTTGTCCTCACATCGATGACGACCATGATGCAGATGACCACCACAACGCCGACGACTACCCACCAATACCATTCAAGACCCATGACTTATCCTCCGTAAACTTTTTCTAATATCATACCGTATGCGAATACCCCTGTCAAATAAAAATATATGGACAATCTCCCTTGAAAGGGGATATAATAACCAATATTACTTCTAACAGAGGCTTGATATGAAAAAGAACTTCAGATTTTATATAGCGCTATGGATCAGCAAGGCGGCGATGCTGCTGCAAAGGATGCTCGGCATGAATGCAAGCTATTTCCCCGGCAAGATCGCCATCAAGCTGTGCCCGGACTTTCTCGGCCGCATCGATAAGCCCAAGACTATCATCACCGTCACCGGCACAAACGGCAAGACCACCTGCTGCAACATGATACTCGACGTGCTGACGAAAAACGGCTACGATGTGCTCAATAACAAGGCAGGCTCGAACATCGATGCCGGTATCGCAAGCTCTCTGCTGGGGGATGCAAACCTTTTGGGTCATGTCAAAAAGCAGCTCGCCGTGTTCGAGGTCGACGAGCGCAGCTCGCTGAAGATATACGCCTATATCCATCCCGATTACGCCGTTTGCACGAACCTGTTCCGTGACTCGATAGGCCGCAACGCCCACGCCGAGTTTATAAGCTCCATCATCGAGCGTGCGCTGCCGGACGACACGCATATGATACTCAATGCCGACGACCCGATCAGCAGCCAACTTAAGCCTAACAACAAGCGCACCTATTTCTCCATTGCCCGCCTTGACACCGACAGGACCGAGTGCGTCAACATCATAAACGACATGCGCTCGTGCCCCAAGTGCGGCGGCAAGGTCGAGTACGAGTATGTGCGCTACCATCACATCGGCAAGATGAGATGCACAAGCTGCGGCTTTGCCTCGCCCGAGGCCGATTACACCGCAAGTCCCGATTGGGCGGCGGGTACATTCACCGTTGCGGCTCCCGACGGGAACGAGACCTATCCTCTCATGAGCGACAGCGTTTTCAACACCTACAATCAGGTGACGGTCGTTGCGCTGCTGCGCACCTTCGGCCTTTCCGCCGAGGCGATAGCGGCGAGCTTTAAGCACATGAGTATCGTGGAAAGCCGTTACACCGAGCGTGAGAAAAACGGCGTCGAGGTCGTGACCAACATGACCAAGGGTCAGAATCCCGTGGCTTGCTCGATAGTTTTTGACTACATCCGTTCGGAAAGCGGCCAAAAGGAGGTCATCGTCATGCTCGACGATAAGACCTACAAAAAGACGACCGAGATAGTCACATGGGTGTACGATGCAGACTTTGAATTTCTAAACGACGAGAGCATAAGCCGTGTCGTTGCCTGCGGCGTGAGATTGCATGACTACCACCTGCGTCTGCTGCTGGCAGGCATACCCGAGGAGAAGATACGCTGCGTGGAGAACGAGCTTGACGCACCGTCGCAGCTGCTGCTTGACGGAACCGACAAGGTGTTTATCCTGCACGATCTGACTACACCCGAGACGACAAGGCTCGTGTGCGACGGCGTTCTGGCCGAGATCGACAAGAGGGAGGCGGTAAAATGAAGATAGAAGTCCTTTATCCCGAGGCGGCAAATCTTTTCGGCGACTGCTGGAATCACCGCTATCTTAAGGAGTGCCTGCCCGAGGCGGAATTTGTGTACACATCGCTCGGCGATACGCCGGAGTTCGTAAACGGCGATGTGCAGCTTATATACATGGGCGCAATGACCGAAAGCGCTCAGGAGCGTGCGATAGCGTGGCTCATGCCGTACCGTGAGCGCATTGCGCAGCTTGTTTCCGGCGGCACGGTGTTTCTCATGACCGCAAATGCCGGTGAGGTGTTCTGCGACCACATCGAAAACGAGGACGGCAGCCGTATCGAGGGACTTAAAATTTTTGACCTATATGCCAAGCGTGACATGATGCACCGGCACAATTCCACCGTGCTGTGCGAGTTTGAGAGTATGAAGTTAGTGGGCTTCAAGGCCGAGTTTTCGCAGCTTTATGGCGATAACTCCGCAAACGCTCTTGCCACGGTCAGCTACGGCACCGGCATAAATTCAAAAAGCAAGCTTGAGGGCGTGCGGATAAACAATTTCTTTTCCACGGCGATAGTCGGCCCGTTCCTGCTCATGAACCCGGGCTTCGTCAAGTACCTCATGAAGCTCCTCGGCATCGAGAACCCCGAGCTCAAGTACGAGCCCGTCATCATGGCGGCCTACGCAAGACGCCTTGCGGATATTGAGAGAATGGCTAACAAATGAAAAAAACGGAGTGCATCGCACTCCGTTTTTGCTATTTGTTTGGGGTAATTGCCTTTTTGAAAAACGCTGTTAAATTGTCCGTAACTCCGTTTGCCGCTTGAATGGCTTTGCAGTGGTTGGTGTCAAAGGTGTGGAACAAGGGGTTGAGACTGTACTCCGTAATTTTACTGAAAGTTACGGTAGTCTCTAACTGTTTTAAAGCAGCCTCATTTTTTAGGGTATTATACAGCAGTGTGAGCGATTATTCAAGGAGCTCAAACACAGTCACCGATGGGGCAAGGGGCTTTTCTACTGTCAGGGTGTTTGAGGGCAGGCGGTTTATTTCGGCCTCGTCAAACAGAGATAAAAACTCGTCGACGGGGGCGAGAGATTGTATGCCGACGCTGCCGCAGCGGTAATGCATGGGGATGATGACTGTGGGCTTTATCTGCTCGCAGACCCGCTTTGCAGCCTTGGCATCGAGCGTATACACGCCGCCGACGGGTATCAGCAGTATGTCGATCTTGCCGAGACTGCGCAGAGTTTCGGCGTTCAGCTCGTGACCGAGATCGCCGCAGTGGGCTACGGTGAGATCTTCGGCAGTGACGACGGTCATGAGATTATTCCCTCGCTTTGCGCCTATGGACTCGTCATGGAAGGTGTAGATGCTGCGCATCGCAAAGCCGGGCTTTAAGCCCGTGAGCGTGACTGCCTCGGGGCAATAGTGGTCGGAATGGCGGTGGCTGCAAACAACGGCGTCTGCCGTGATTTCGGGCAGCTTCAGCCCCTTTACGGAACCCGGGGCATAGGGGTCGAACGCCACGCTCCCGCAGTCGGCCTCAAGCTTAAAGCAGGCGTGACCGTACCAGGTTAGTTTCATTGCAAATACTCCTTTATGAATCGGTCGAGCTTCCGTGCATACGCCTCGGGTGCGATGTGCATCGTCTCGATATGCTTTGCGCCCTCGGTGAACAGAAAGTCCTTGTCGTTCGGGCAAAGCTCGAATATCCTCGGCGCCATGGAAAACGGCACCGTTTTATCGTCCTTGCCGTGCACGATGAGAAACGGCAGGGACGAATTTTTAATGTTTTCCCGCACATCCGTCTCGGCAAGGTCGTAGCCTGCGACAATGCGGTTCAGCCCCGACATCAGCCCGTAGAGCGGGCCGAGCTGCGAGCGCAGTATCTCCCGGGCGTCGATAAAGCCGCTGTCGGAGACGATAAACTTCACGCAGTCCGGGCAGCGGTCGCTCATCTTGAGAACCGTTGCGCCGCCGAGGGAAAAGCCGTGCAGCACGACTTTAATATCCTCGCCGAACTGAGAGCGCAGAAAGTTGAGCCATTTAAGGCAGTCGGCGCTTTCAAACACATTGTAGCCGAAGAGCTTGCCGCCGCTTTCGCCGGAGGCGGTGTTGTCGCAGGTGAAGATATCAAAGCCCCGGCTGTGGTACAGGTCATAGAACATACCTGCGGTCTCGGCGTGCTCGGAGTGGTAGCCGTGTACGATAAACACTAACTTTTTGCCCGGCTTTTTGCCGGCGGGATAGTAAAAGCCCTGAAGCGTTTCGCCGCGGTCGGAGCTTATGGTGTAGCGTACATGCATTTTCTCCCGCAGTCTGTCGGCAGCGCTGTCACGCCGCACATAGTAGTCCTCGGCGTGACCCTTTTTGTCCAGAAGCAGGGTGCTGAGCCTTGAGCGGCTGCGCCAGAACACGAAGCGGTAGATATCCAAAACGGCGTAGACCGGCATGGCGGCCGCCGCAATGATGAGCGCTTTGTTCATATCAGGTCACCGGCAGCAGCGCACCCACGCTCGACAGCAGCGTGAACACGACGATGAATATCTGGAACGGCAGCGAGCCGAATTTGCCGCAGATGGGCGAAGCGCCCGTGCGGTGGCGTGAGCGGTTGTAGGCAACGATGATGCCGATACCGGTCACTACCTGGATGATGCTTGCAAAGCGGGTGAAGCCGACAAAGCTCGACAGCCCGAACAGCGCAAGGATAAGGCAGGGAGCGGAGGCAACGAGCCAGCTTATGTTCTTGCTCCAGCCGGTCTGCTCGCCGACGATATCACGCAGGTTGAGCGTATTCGCCCAAAAGCTTGTGGCGAGCGCCAGCAGCGTGAAGATGTAGCCGATGATGCTGACCCAGCCGCCGAGGTGGCGGGACAGATCGACAAGTGCGCCGTCCTCGGTGATATCCTTGCCTGCACCGAGCAGGGTCATCGTGGTGATGAGCAGGATAAGGCAGGCGTTAATGCCGAGCCCCGCTGCGATAGCGCCGCGGATGCGCTTGACATTGCCGTTTAAGCCCTTGACCACCTGCGGAGTGCTCATGACCGCCGAAAGTGAGAAGCTTATCATGCCGAACAGCGCCAAGGCGTTATTAAGTCCGTGCCAGCCGGTGGGGAAGGCGCTTGTTTTGTTAAGCAGCGTTGCAACGAACAGTATGCCCACAACGCCGACCATCGAGCCGACGGCGATTTTTTCGCATATGCCGACGAGCTTCATGCCGACGAATACAACGCCTGCGCCGATGACATAGAAGATGAGCATACCGACGATATCCGGCAGCCCGAACCACGAGCGGAACACCGCAGCGGCACCTGTCAGAAATGCGCTGACATTGACGATGACGGACAGACCCAGCAGCAGGAACGCCGCCCAGGTGAAAATTTTCTTGATAACGCCGGAGAACAGCTCTGCATCGAAGCAGGAGATAAACTGCGCACCGTTGTTGTTGTACGAAAGCTCGGCGATGACGAAATGGAGGACAAGTGCGACTATGTAGCCGAAAAGCAGTATCCATATCATCTCACGGAAGCTGTTGTGCGCCGCAAGATACGGCACGGACAAAATACCTGCGCCGACACCGTGACCGACTATAATGCTCGCTGCCTCAAAAAAAGTAAGTTCGGATTCTCCCTTTATGTTTGGCATGATGTTATCCTTTCTGTTTTTGAGCCATTTTATCATGATATGGCTGATTTTTCAATGAAAAAGCGCTGATGTATGTTACATCAGCGCTTTTTTCAGCTTTCCATCTGCTTGCCGAGAAAACTGGCGACCGTCTGCGCAAGCGTGAATTCTATGTCCGAGCACGCCCCGCCGCCGTTCTGGCAGATAAACAGCACACAGCCCATCACATCGCCCTCGGATACGACCGGTGCGGCGACGGACACGCAGAATTTCTCCTCGCCGTCGGAAACCGGGATACAGCTTCCGCCGTTGAAGCGATAGGAGCTGCGCCCCTCTATGATGTGCTCAAGTCCTGCGGAGATGCGCTTATCCATAAGCTCACGCTTAGCCCCGCCGGAAATTGCGATCACCGTGTCCCGGTCGCAGACTGCGGCGATAGCGTCGGTGGATTTGTGCAGGCTGTCGCATATCTGCGCTGCAAAGTCGGACAGCTCGCCTATGGGGGAGTATTTTTTGAAAATGACCTCGCCGTCCTTGTCGGTGTAGATCTCCAACGGGTCGCCCTCGCGGATGCGCATTGTGCGGCGGATCTCCTTAGGAATGACGACCCTGCCAAGATCGTCTATCCTTCTGACTATTCCGGTTGCTTTCATATATTTATTTCTCCTTTACCTGAATACTTCTTCCGTGCTATTGTTTGCAGCTTTGGGAAGAATATGCGGCGCACCGCCGAAAAAACAAAAATGTAAAGATATGTGTCAATACAATTCCCGAGTGGGTAACCGCTGACCAGCTCAACAAACTTAACGATTTCCAGATCAATGTAGTTGCAGAAGCAATTCAGGCTGACGGCTTTGCTACCGCCGATGCAGCTTGGGCAGCATTTAACGCATAATTAAAGTTAATTACGAAACCGGTTCGCAATTATAAAACAAGACAATTCTATAAGGAGAAAAGTATGAAGAAGAAAATTGTATCCATAGCACTCGTAGTTGCAATGGTAGCCGTTATAGCCGTCGGCTCTCTCGCATACTTCACCGACAAGGACAGTGCAGAAAACGTATTCACCGTAGGTAACGTAAAGATTGCACTCCGCGAAGAGTTTGACCCCAACAACGCAGTTCTCATTCCGGGCAAGGACATTAACAAGGATGTCTTTGTTAAGAACACTGGCGCTCAGGATGCCTATGTCCGTGTACATATTGCAATTCCCGCTGCGCTGGATGATGGCGATCCCGCTTTCAATGCTTCCAGAAACTTCCTACACTTCAATTTCACGAATGCTTCCGTTGCTGACGGCCAGTGGAGCTGGATTCCCAAAATGACCACTGGTGAAGGCTATCTCGGCAATGGTGCTGGCAACTGGAACTTCTACAAGCAGGATATCAATGGCACCGCTTACAATGTCTATGTTGTGACCTATCGCTCTGTGCTGGCAACTGGTGCGGAAACCGCTACTCAGGCTCTGGATAAGGTTTATCTTGATAGGTCTGTAGATGCTACCCAGAATGAAAATGGCTCTTTCACCTACAAAGACAATAAGGGCAACGAGATTACTCTTGGCGAAAATGATAACGTTAAGATTCTGGTCATTGCAGAAGGCACTCAGGCAGAGGGCTTCAACGATGCTTACACCGCTCTAAACACCGCTTTCGGCGCACCTGGCACATACGACGCATTCAAGAAGTAAGATTCCACAATCCTTGGGGCACTGAGGCTACCAACTGGCAGTAATCCCCGATTAGTCAAGGTGGCGTAAATGCCCAAATAATACTAAAACCCCAAAACCCTGCGGTCAATTTTGACCGCAGGGTGTCGGTGGATATAAACGGCGGCGCAGCCGCCGTGATCCGCCGAGGAAGCATTTACCCGTAATACGCAGGACTATCTGCGCATTTGGAGGTTATCCATGAAAAATAAAAGAAAAGTGCTGGTCATAAGCCTGATAGCTGCTCTTTTGGCGATTTGCGCACTGGGCACATCGGCGTATTTTACCGACCGAGGCACAGCAAAAAACATAATAACAACAGGCGGTGTTAAGATCGACCTTATAGAGACGGCCGCAATCGACGGCGAGAATGTCCCGTTTGAGGATGTTGTCGGCGTCATGCCCGGCAGTGAAGTCTCCAAGATAGTCGAGGTCAAGAACATCGGCGAGAGCGACGCATACATTCGGGTAAGCGTCGAAAAGGCGCTCGCATTGGCGGAAGGTCGTGAGGGTGAAGTTGACCTTTCTCTTGTCACGCTTGATTTTAACACCGAAGCATGGACTGAGGCGGACGGTTACTATTACTATAACTCGCCGCTCAAGCCCAACGAGACTACCGCACCGCTGTTCACCGCCGTCAGCTTTTCCGCTGACATGGGCAACCTTTATCAGAACAGCAGCCTGACCGTTAATGTGACTGCCGAGGCGACGCAGGTCGCCAACAACGGCGCAAGCGCACTGACCGCCAACGGCTGGCCACAGGCATAAAAAGGGGGCAGAACGATGAAGAAAAAGCTTTTGTCCCTCGTCCTCGCCGTCATGATGACGATCGGCTGCTTCGCCGGTCTCGGCGCAGCGGTCGGGCAGGACGCTGATTTTGCCGCACTGAGTGTGGAGGATCAGTATGCCGCCATTATGGCAGCGGGCAGCGAAGCTGATGCACAGGCGTTGTTTGACACACTCGATGCCGAGCAGCAGGCTGCTCTTTCGGCATATGCCGAAGCTCAGGCCGAAGCTTCTGAGCCCGAGACCTATGCAGTACCTGCCGTTAATTACACCAATGTTGCACCCTTCGTGCAGCAGGCATCCCCTGCAAGGGCGCGTATGCTCGCAAAGGCAGCAAGCACATCAAATGTCAAAACTGCCGACGGTCTTATCCTGAATAAGACCGCCACCCCGGTTGAAGGCAGCGCCGATGATTATAAAATCACGCTCGAAGCCTACACCACCGGCACGGTCTCCACTTCCGAGACCACCAAACCCACCGACATCGTCCTCGTCCTCGACCAGTCCGGCTCGATGGCATGGAATATGACAAGCAGCACTTATACCGAAAAGTATCCCGGCAATGATCACAATGGAACATATTATGTGAAAAATGGTAGCCTTTATGTTGCGGTTACATGGTGCTCACACTGTGGAGCATGGACTGACGGCTGCACAGACTATTGGATTTTTGGACATGATAAAGGAAAAAGCTATACGCCGAAATCCAGTTCTTCGGATTCCACGGCGAATGCTGTTCAGTTTTATGAGAGAACTGGGTCTAAGCAAGTAATTAGACTTGACGCTCTTAAGGACGCTGTTACCGCATTTGCAAATTCGGTAAAGGACAAATCTGCCGGACCCGATAATGTTTTGGGAACCAATGATGATGTTGACCATAGAATTGCGGTTGTTGGCTTCAGTTCAGATAACTATAATAATACCGAACTTTTGACTGGCGTCACGATTAAACAGGGTGACTCACACCGTAAGCTTAATCAGACTACAAACGGAACTCCTTTTTACTACCCAACTGGCTATGAACAGAATGGTGTCCAATACGGCAGCATCACAACTACTCAGTACAGGAATGCATTACAGAGCATGAGCAAAACTGATGGTCAAACAAGTGTGAGTAATGCGATTAATGCTTTGACTGCTCATGGTGGCACTTATACGTTCGACGGACTTGACATGGCGGCGCAAATTCTGAAAAATAGCGACGGTACCGACAGAAATCGTGTTGTTGTGCTGTTTACAGACGGTGATACAGACAGTACCCGCAGCAGTGTTGTAAATAAAGCATATGAATTAAAAAATACTTATAATGCTACTGTATATACAGTTGGTATATTTGATGGTGCAAATGGACAGCCGCCTATTGATACGAACGACGCGCCAAATGCACTTATGCACCGTATATCCTCAAACTATCCCGACGCACAATATGTAGGCGGAAGGTATAGTGGCAATTATGTGGACGGTAACCTTAACACCAATCTCAGGAGCGGTGAAAGCTACTACCTGTCCGCATCCGATGCTGATACGCTGAGTACCATCTTCCAGAAGATCAGCAATCAGATAAGCGAAAGCAAGATTGACCTCGGCAGCGATACTCAAATCAAGGATGTTGTTTCCAAGTACTTTGATATGCCGAAGAACACCTCTGCCGTTTCCGTCAAGAGCTACGATTGTACCGGCTTTAGCGACGGCAAGCCTACATGGAGCGAGACCGGCACGGTTCTTAACAATGCCGTTACTCTCGACACTGAAAATAACACCGTCAATGTCACCGGCTTTGACTTTAACGCAAACTATGTGACCGTGAACGGTCGCAGTGAGACAGATCCCAAGCAGCCCGGTAATTTCCACGGCAGAAAGCTCGTTATCGAGTTTACCGTCTCCGTTAAGGACGGCTTTGTCGGCGGCAACAATGTGCCCACTAATGGCACCGACTCCGGTGTTTACGACAAGGACGGCAAGCTCGTTGCAAACTTCGTCGTTCCTGAAGTCAATGTTTCCATTACAAGCTCCGTTGGCACAAACGATAAGGTCATTTATGAAGGCAACTCCGTTAATGTGAAAGACCTTTACGATGAGGTCGATACATCCGGCGCTGACTCGTGGAAATATGATTTTGTCAAAATCTCCTACGCTGTCAAGCAGGGTGATGCAGCAGTCGGCAACACCGTAGCTCCTGCCGACTGCACCGATTACACCGTAACTGCAACCTTTGCCCCGATAAGCGACGGCGAGGGTGCGCAGGGCGTAGCGAACGATATGGCTGGCAAATCGGTTGATGGCACGGCAAAGGTTCATGTCCTCAAGCCCACCCTTACCGCCAAAGCCGAGGATGTGACCAAGTACTACGGCGAGAGCTATACACCCGATGGTTCTAATGTTAATGCATCTGTTTCTTGGACTGACGCAAAGCACAGCAATATAACCGCAGCTGATGCCACCGGCGATGCACCGTATACAACAAAAGATATTCAGATTGGATACGATTGGGTAGGTAAAATCGGCACTGACATTGTTCCAAATCATGACACCGATGTCAATCTGACCTATAAAGTTAATGGCAACGACATTACCGATAAGGTGAACGGCGATAAGAGCTACAAGGTCATTGCAAAGACCTGCACTCTGACAGTCAACAAGTCCGTTGCAAAAACTTACAGCAATAACGACAGCTTCATCTTCAATGTTGTCGGCAAGGGCAATGTCCCCTACAATGCTCAGGTCGTTATCACCGGCAACGGCAGCGCAACTCTCACTGGCCTTCCCGTCGGAGATTACACCGTCACCGAGGACACCGCATGGTCGTGGAGATACAAGAGTGATAACAGCAAAGCCACAACAACTCTGAGCTCTGCTAAGGATAATGACAGCGTGACCATCACAAACAAATTGGATGATAACCGCTGGCTGGGTGACGAGACATTCGTTATCAACAAATGCGGGAAGTCCAAGATTACAAAAATCTATGAAAGCGTTATGAGCTTTTTTGGTATAGTGTGAGAAAGGAGCTGTTAAAATGAAACTATTTTCTTCACGCAGCTCCCACGCTGCAAATAACGCGCGCTCCGCAAGGAAAGCAACAGCACTCGTCATTGCCATTGCACTCATAGTCGTTATGGTTGTCGGCGGCAGCGTTGCATGGATTGTTGACCAGACAAAGCCTGTTATCAACAAGTTTACACCGGCATCCTCCGGCATAACCATTGTAGAAGAGGTTGAGAATAATTATAAGACCAAAATCGCGGTCAATAACACCGGCGACATCGATGTATATGTCCGCGTGTCCCTCGTTGCAAACATCGTTGACGAAAACGGTAACATAACCTCAGGCGCTGATGTTCCCGCTTTCGCTCTTAACGAAACAAACTGGTTCAAGGGTACAGACGGCTACTATTATTACAAAACACCGCTTCCTGCAGGTAAAGTAACCGAGAGCCTATTGGCAAATGGCAGCAAGATGGAGCTTTCGGAGAACATGCAGGTAACAGTTCTCGCACAGAGTATGCAGACGACTCCCACGAACGCTGTCACAGATGCATGGAGCGTTGTTGTCGGCAATGACGGCACGCTGTCGTCAAAGTAAGGAGGCTTGAATGATGAAGAAAAGATTTTTAGCTATCCTTATGGTTCTGGCTCTGTGCCTGTGTATCGCTCCTGCGGCGTTTGCCGATTCGTCCGTCAGCTACAAGGGCAGTGCGGATAAGTTCGTGTTTGCCCCCGGCAGCGAGTATTCGCCCACCGATCTGTTTGTCAACTTCAAGGGCGTCATGCCCGGAGATCAGCTCAGTCAGCAGATCGAGGTAAGAAACGACGCGGCAAACAAGGTGAAGATCAAGCTGTACATGCGTTCGCTCGGTGCGAACGAGGGCTCGGAGCAGCTTCTTAGTCAGATGACGCTTAACGTCAAAGCTGCCGACGGCAGCGAGCTGTTCGCAGCTCCCGCCGATGAGACCGCCCAGCTCACCGATTGGGTGTGCCTCGGCACTTTCTACTCCGGCGCAAAGACTACACTCGATGTGGGACTGAATGTTCCTGCCGAGATGGGCAATGATTACGCCGAGAAGATCGGAAGCCTTGACTGGGAATTCGCAGTCGAGGAGCTTCCCGTTGAGCCTACCGACCCCGTCGGCCCCAAGACCGGCGATGATACACCTGTTGCACTGTACGCAGGCATATGCGCAGTTTGCGTCGGTGCGGTCGTGTTCCTGATCGCAACAAGGAAAAAGAAAGAGCAATAATCCAATATAGCAAAAACCCGTTGCAATGCAGCGGGTTTTTGTATTATACTGAGTGCATCAAGTTTCAGAGGGCGAAGAACAATGCGGAAGGTTATCAGAACGATCGTGCTCGTTGTGTGCATTGCGGCGTTTTGCTTTGCAGCATACAAACTGTATGACTACTATTCGGAAATGAAAAAGGGCGAGGACACGGTCGATAAGCTCAAGGATATAGGTGTGACCGAGGTCGAGCAGGGCGAAAAAACGCCGATTAGCGTCGATTTTGCGGCGCTGCAGGCGGAAAATCCCGACATCATTGCATGGCTGTACAGCGAGGGTACGCCGATAAACTACCCCGTCGTGCAGTCAGACGACAACCAGTACTACCTGCGCAGACTCACCGACGGCAGCTACAACACTAACGGTACACTGTTCATGGACTTCCGTGATGCCGCCGATTTCAGCGGCTTCAACACCGTCATTTACGGCCACCGCATGAAGTCAAAGGCCATGTTCGGCACGCTGCCGGGCTACCTTGAGCAGGACTACTACAACGAGCATCCGGTGATGTACCTGCTCACACCGGAGAAAAGCTACAGGCTCGATATCATGTCGAGCTTCCTGCTGCGCTCCGACTCGGATATCTATGCTCCGATAGAGACTATTGATGCCAAAAAAGCATTTTTGGACAAGATAACGACGCAATCGGCATTCAAAACGAATGTTGAGTTCGGAACCGACGACCGCTTTGTGCTGCTGTCGACCTGCTCGTATGATTTTGAAAATGCCCGCCAGTTGGTCATTGCAAAGCTCACCGAGCTATGAAAAAACCCCGATTTATTAAATCGGGGCTTTTTTGCACTTATTTATAGTCCGTATTCTTCGGCCAGTGCCTTGAATGCGGGGAGCGAGCGCTTGATGCGGTCAAACGGCACGCAGTAGGCAAGGCGGACATAGCCGGGACAGCCGAATGCGTCGCCCGGAACAACGAGAATGTCCTTTTCCATTGCCTTACGGCAGAACGCCTGCGAGTCGCCGCCCGGAGCCTTGATGAACAGGTAAAATGCGCCGTCGGGCTTGACGCAGGTAAAGCCCATGTCGCTGAGCGCCGAGAAGGCAAGCTGGCGGTTATCGTCATACTTCGAGATGTCAGCCGTCACGCCGAGGCACTCGGCCGCTGCCTGCTGGAACATCGTCGAAACGCAGACATAGCCCAGCGCCCTGCCGGCTCCGCACACCGCCGCCCAAGCGTCGTCGTGCTCTGCCATCTTCGGCGAGAGGGCAAGGAAACCTATGCGCTCGCCCGGGAGCGAGAGCGACTTACTGAACGAGTAGCAATAAACGGTGTTGTCGTAGTACGCCGGAATGAACGGCACCTCGATATCGCCGTAGACCAACTCACGGTACGGCTCGTCGGCGACAATGTAGATGGGGTGACCGTACTCGGCGGCCTTCTTGTTAAGCAGCTCGGCTATAGCCTTCACGCTGTCGGGCGAGAGCACGGCACCGGAGGGGTTGTTCGGCGAATTTATGATGATTACGCTCGTTTTCGGGGTGAGATTTGCCTCCAATGCGGCAAGATCGACCTGAAAATCCTCGTCGCAGGGCACTTCGATAAGCGTGCCGCCGGCCTGCTCGACATAGATCTTGTACTCGGGAAAATACGGTGCGAGCACGAGTGCTTCCTCACCCTCGGACATGAGAGCGGCGAGGATGATAGCCAGCGCCGATGATGCGCCGTGGGTCATGTAAATGTCGTTGGGGGAATACTCAACGCCGAAGCTCTCGGTCAGATACTTTGCGACCGCCGCTCTTACGCTCTCGAGCCCAGCCGCCGGAGCGTAGGTGTGAAGCTCAATGGGGGAGACAGTCTTCATGAGTCTTTCGACTGCATCCAAAAACTCTTTGGGCGGCTCGATACTCGGGCTGCCGATGGTAAAATCATAGACATTTTCGGGGCCGACGACCTTTGCACGCTCTGCGCCGTAGGCGGCAAGCTCACGGATGACAGCGCCGGAGCTGCCCCAAGTTATATACTTTTTCGGTATCATGCTTTTTCCTCCAAATAGTTTTTTAGATAATTTATCGCCTGCCTGTAGCCCTCAAAGCCGAGCCCCATGTAGGTTTTGATGCAGGCCATGCCCGCATACGAAACCTGCCGGAACGCCTCACGCTGGCTGACATCGGACAGATGCACCTCAACGGCGGGTATCGCCACCGCCTTGAGCGCATCCAAAATGGCAACGCTCGTGTGGGTGTAGGCTGCGGGGTTAATGACTATGCCGTCGATATTGCCGAAGGCTTGCTGAATGCGGTCGACTATGCTGCCCTCGTGGTTTGACTGGAAAATTTCACACTCAACTCCGGCATCACGGCATGCGTCCGAAACGAACTTCTCAAGATCCGAGTAGGTCTGCCTGCCGTAGATATCCGGCTCCCTTATGCCGAGCATGTTGAGGTTCGGGCCGTTGATAATTAAAAACTTCATTTTATCATCTCCATGATAGCGTTAACCGTGTCGTTGATATCACCGTTGTTGTCGGCTTTTATATCCGCAAAGCGCTCGTAGAGCGGAAGTCTTGCGGCGTAAAGCTCGTTTAGGTCGGAGCTGAGTGAAATGGGTCTGCCGTCACGGGCAAGCTTATTTGTGTCACGCTCTATCCACACGATGACGCCGTTTTGGTGCAGAAGCTCGTAATTATCCGCAACCGTGACAACGCCGCCGCCGGTCGAGATGATGTTGCCGCTGAGCTTGCCGACCTCGGCGGTGACCTCGGTCTCAAGCTTGCGGAAGCCGGCTTCGCCTTGGGCGGCGAAAATCTCGGGAATGGTCATGCCCGCCTTTTCGGAAACTATCGTGTCCGTGTCAAATATCTTCCTGCCGAGCCTTTCGGCGAGCATGGTCGAGACGGCGGTCTTGCCGCTGCCGGGCATGCCGATGATGATGATGTTCTGCATTTGGTGCGACAGAACACGCTCAATGCGGTCTATCTCACTGTCGGGGATGCTCTTTCCCGTGAACAGCTCGCAGCTGCGCTTTGCCTGCGAAACGAGCATATACAGGCCGCCTGCGCAGGGGATGCAGAGCTTTTGCGCCTGCAAAAGCAGGGCTGTCCGTGCAGGATTATATACAACATCGAGTACGCCGCTGAGCTTTGGAAACTGCGCAAGATCAACGGCGGCTTTGCCGTTGTTGGGGTACATGCCCACGGGCGTGGTGTTTGCGATTATTTCGGCATCGGCGTGCTTTGCAATGTTCTCGTAGTTGTCCTCGCCCCTTCGGGAGATGACAACGACCTCGCTTGCACCGAGATTCTTAAGCACCGCCTGCGCCGTGACGGAAGCACCGCCCGTTCCGAGAACGAGCGCCTTTTTGCCCTTTACCTCAATGCCGTTGTGCACAATGAGGTTTTCAAAGCCGAAAGCGTCGGTGTTATCGCCGTAGAGACTTCCGTCGGAGCGGCGGACTATCGTGTTCACGCTGCCTATCTGCGCTGCCGTCGGCGACAGCTCCGCACAGTAGGGCATGACAGATTTTTTGTATGGTATCGTGACATTCAGCCCGTCAAATTCGCCGCTTTTGAGGAAATCTTCAAGCTCCTCGGGCGATTTTTCAAACAGCTTGTATTCGTAATCGGCCAGCATGGAATGTATCTGCGGCGAATAGCTGTGGCCGAGCTTTTCGCCTAATAGTCCGCACTTTAGCATCAAATCACCTCACTGTAGCTGCCCAGATACTCGAACTGCTCGCAAATGTCCTGAATTTCGCCCATGAGCTGAACGAAGTTGGGCGAATAGACGGGGACATCGAGGTCAAAGTAGAACATGAACTCGAAGTCACGGTCGGGCAGGGGACGGCTTTCAAGCTTGTTGAGATTGATTCCGAGAGCGTAAAATCTCGACAGCGCCTTGTACAGTGAGCCGGGGGTGTGCGGCAGCACCATCATGAGGCTGGTGCGGTTTGCGCCCGGGTAAATTTCAAGGTTCTTGGAGATGCAGATGAAGCGGGTGTAGTTGTTGCCCTTGTCCTGAATGGACGAGGCAAGGCACTCAAGACCGTAGAGCTTAACACAGGAGAAGCTGGAGATGGCGGCGATATCGTGCCTGCCGGACTCGGCGACCATTTTTGCTGCCTCAGCGGTGTTCTCGCAGGCGATGACCTTAACGCCGGTAAGCGACTGGAGATATGCGCTGCACTGGCTTATGGCCTGCTCGTGGGAGTAAATTTCCTTAATGTCGGAAAGCTTCGTGTCTGGGAGGGCGAGCAGGTTGTGGTCTATCTTGATGCGCACACTCTTTATGATGCTGAAGCGGTGCTTCATCATGAGGTCGTACACCTTGTTGACAGAGCCTGCGGTGCTGTTTTCGAGGGGGATTACGCCGTAGCGGCACAGACCCTTTTCAATTGCGGTGAATACGGCCTCAAAGTTCTTGAAATAGAAGATGTTCGGATTGGTGAATACCTTGTCGCAGGCAAGCTGCGAGTATGCGCCCTCAACGCCCTGGCAGGCGACCAGGGGTGCGTTCGGCAAAAGCTGAGGAGTGTTCTTGATGGCACTTTCTATCTCATCGCAGATAGCCGAATGTGTGCCGAGAAGTCTGTTCTGTCTGCTGCGGCTGAGCTCGAAAATGAGCGAATACAGCGAAAAACCGTACTCCTTGAGGTCGTCGGGGAGCTTTGCGGAAATGTCGGCAAGCTTTTTGCGCTCTCTTGCAGGGTCGTAAACGTTCATTGCGTTTTCTCTTTTATACTCTGCGACCTCGGCGGCAAGCTCCATGCGCTTGGCAAAAAGCTTGGTCAGCTCGTCGTCAACTGCGTCTATCTCGGTTCTTATCTCGTCAAGATTCATTTTGTATCCTTTCTTTTTTCAAGCAATGCGTCGTAAACTGCGATGGCGGCTGCTGCCTCAACGCACGGCACTGCTCTCGGCACGATGCAGGGATCATGCCTGCCGTGCACGGTGAGCTTCGTGTTCTCCATCGTGCGCAGGTCAACGGTGTCCTGCTCGAGGGCAATGGACGGCGTGGGCTTCACGGCCACTCTGAACACGATGGGCATGCCCGTCGTTATGCCGCCGAGGATGCCGCCGCAGTTGTTGGTTTTTGTGATGATACTGCCGTTTTCCACGGCGAAGGGGTCGTTATTTTCACTGCCGAGCATTTTTGCTGCGCCGAAGCCTGCGCCAAACTCAATGCCCTTAATTGCCGGTATGCCGAATACCAGCGAGGAAATGCGGTTTTCCATGCCGCCGAACATCGGGTCGCCGATACCGGCGGGGCAGCCTGATACCGCACATTCGATAACGCCGCCGACGGAGTCGCCTTTTTCTTTGGCACTCAGAATTGCGGCCTTCATTTTTTCGCCGCACTCGTCGTTGACAACGGGGAAGGGCTTGTCGGCAGTGGCGCAAATTTCGCCCTTATCGGCAATGCCGCCGAGCTCGGCAATACGGGTCACAACGCTGATGCCCTCGGCACGGAGCAATTGCAGGCACAGGCCGCCGACTATGCAAAGCGGAGCGGTGAGGCGACCGGAAAAATGTCCGCCGCCGGTGTAGTCCTGCGAGTTGTTGTATCTTTCGCCGGCAGTGAAGTCGGCGTGCCCCGGGCGGGGCTTATATTTAAGCTCGGAGTAGTCGCCCGAGCGGGTGTTCGTGTTTTTGATCATCGCCGTGAGCGGAGTTCCGCAGAGTCTGCCGTCAAACAGACCCGAGATAAACTCGGGAGCATCGGCCTCGCTTCTCGGGGTCGAAAATTCGCTGCGGCCGGGGGCTCTGCGCTGCATAAATCGTGCAAGCTCGCTCATGTCCGGCTCAAAACCGGCGGGCAGTCCCTCAACCGTCACGCCGATGGCGGGGGAGTGCGACTGACCGAAGATGGTGAATCTGATATTTCCGTTAAAGCTGCTGCTCATTGTCCGCACTCCAATCCGCTGAAATTTTCCCAAAACCGTGGGAACGATTTGTTCACGCACTCGCAGCCCGTGACCGTGACGGGTTCGGTGCAAATGCATGCCGCCACCGCCGCCGACATGGCGATGCGGTGATCGTTAAAGCTGTCGATCGTGCCGCCGTGCAGCGGCCTTCCGCCGTGAATGATCAGCCCGTCGGGAAGTTCCTCAACGGAAGCGCCCAAGCTGCAAAGCAGGGTCGCCGTGGTCATTAGCCTGTCGGACTCCTTGAGCCTGACTCTGGCGGCGTTTATAATATGCGTGTCGCCCTCGGCGGCCGCCGCCACAACGGACACGACCGGCACGAGGTCGGGTATCTCGGAAGCGTCAACCGTGCAGGCGGTGAGCCTGCCCTTTTTGACAGCGACGCTGTCGCCGTTGACCGCAACATCCGCACCAAAGCTGCGCAGAATGTCGATAATTTTCTTGTCGCCCTGACTTGTGTGCTCAGGGATGTTTTTCACCGTCACGCCTTTGTCGGACAAAGCGCCCATGCACAGGAAAAACGCCGCATTCGACAGGTCGCCCTCGACCGTGCAAGCCTCATTCAGGCGGTAGCGCTGATTGCCGGGTATGGCATATACATTATCATTTTTCGCAAACTCGATGCCCGACTGGCGCAGGGCATTTTCCGTCATGGCAATGTATGCGCTTGATTCAAGCTTGCCCGTGACGGTGAGTGTGCTGTCGGTGTCTAAAAGCGGAAGCGCAAACAGAAGCCCCGAGATAAACTGCGAGGACACATTGCCCGCTATCTCAAATTCACCACCTGTTAGCTTGCCGGAGCAGTGAAGCTCCGTGCCGATGCGCTCAAGCGTCATGCCGTGTTCGGTCAGCACCTCGTCAAGCGGGCTAAGGGGACGCTCTGAGAGTCTGCCCTCCATTTTGAACACAACGCTTTCGCCCAATGCGCCGCACACGGGGATGAGAAAACGCAGGGTCGAGCCGCTTTCACCGCAGTGCAGGACCTTGACCCCTTTGCTCGGCTTTGCGCACGGCTCAACACGCAAAACACCCTCGTGAAGCTCCGTTACATCGGCACACAGCGTTTGCACGCAGCTTGCCGCAGCGGCAATGTCCTTGGATATATCGCCGCAGTCGAGCGTAACGCCGCTTGCACCCAGTCCGGCGCAAATAAGAAGTCTTTGTGCGTGCGATTTTGAGCTTGGGGCGGAAGTCATGCCGCAGCGCTGTCCGTTTTTGAGGGTGATGTTCATACTAACTCCTTAAAGCCAGTCCCGCAGAGCGTCAATGTCGATGCTCTTGATGCGGCACGAGCCTATCTTCTCCGGCACGATCAGATGCATTTTTCCGCCGGAAATTTTCTTGTCCGCCTTCGAGGCTTCAAACAGCTCATCGGCCGTGAAGCTCGTCTCGGTCGGCAGGTCGTATTTTTTAAGTGTTTCTATAATTATATCACGGCAACTTTCGCTGCAAAAGCCCTTGTCGGCTGCCGCTCGGGCTATCATAGCCATGCCGATGGCAACTGCGTCGCCGTGGTGCACGGCGTAGCCGCTGCATTTTTCAACGGCGTGACCGATGCTGTGTCCGAGATTCAGAAGCATCCTCATGCCACGGTCAAACTCATCCTCGTTGACAATGCGGCTTTTTATTCTCACGCAGCTTGCTATGACCGCTTCCTCATTGGCCTTGATGCCGCCGGAGGACACCGTGTCAAACAGCTCGCCGCCGGCCAAAACGCCGTACTTCACTATCTCTGCACAGCCGCAGCGGTAGTCGGCATCGGGCAGGGTCTTGAGCGTGTCAGGGTCGCAGAAAACGGCAATGGGCTGATAAAAGCAGCCCGCCTGATTTTTGCCGGAGTTTAGGTTTATTGCAGTCTTGCCGCCAACGGAGGAGTCGACCGCCGCAAGCAGCGTTGTGGGTATCTGCACAAAGCTTATGCCCCGAAGATATGTTGCAGCGGCAAAGCCCGCAAGGTCGCCCGTTACGCCGCCGCCGAGGGCAACGAGTATATCAGAGCGGCTGACATGACTGTCGCACAGGAAGTTAAGAAGCTTACCGTATGTCTCAAGGCTCTTTGCCGGCTCGCCGCCTTGGTGGATAAAGTGCAGCACCTCAAAGCCTGCACCCTCAAGCGATGCCGTGACGGTCTCACCGTAGAGCGGGTAGGTGTTCGGACCGCTGACGATGACGGCCCTTGCGGGCTTGGTGAGCTTTGCCGTTTCTTCGCCGACACGAGCGATAAGCCCACGCTCGATGAGTACATTATAATCAGTTGAAGCGGAAACGGGGATGGATATCATCTGCCGTCGACCTCCTCCTTGCGCCGCCTGCCGTCGTCAAGAAGCTTTTCCAGCGTCTCAGAGTCATCGTTTTTGACGGCGTCACGGTACTGCTCGAGCGCTGCAATGAACCAGTCGAGTTCGTTTAATATGCAGTCACGGTTTTCCAAAAACAGCTCCGCCCAAAGCTTGGGGTTGAGCCATGCGACTCTCGTCAGATCCTTGTAGCTGCCTGCGGAAAAGCCCTTGTGAGCTGCCGCCGTGGGGCTTTTGATGTAGGCGTTTGAGATGATGTGCGGCATCTGCGAGGTGAAGGCGATAAGCTCGTCGTGCTTTTCGGCGGTGGTCACGGAGATGCTGCCGAAGCCCACCGGCGCAAGCAGAGTTTTGACCCGGTCTAATAGCTCAATATCGTCAAAAGACGGCGGTACGATGACCATGGGCGCATTGTGGAAAAGGTTTGCCCTTGCGTATTTGAAGCCCGATTTGTGCGTGCCCGCCATTGGGTGGCCGCCGAGGTAGGTGAAGCCGTATTCCTCGGCGATGGGGAAGCACATGGAGCAGATCTTGCGCTTTGTACCGCATGCGTCGATGACGACGGGCTTTTTGCCGATATGCGGAGCCATGCGTCTTAAAAATGCTTCGGCAGCCTCGGGGAACACGGCGATGATGACAAGATCGCAGCTTCCGATATTCTCCTCGGTGAGCTCGCCGTCGACTGCGCCGCTGAGCATTGCGAATCTGAGCGTGTCTTCAGTTCTGTTGCAGGCGAGGACTGTTTCGCCCGCTTCGTGGTAGGCTTTCGCAAACGAGCCGCCTATAAGTCCCAGTCCAACTATTCCGACCGTCATTCCGTCACGACCTCACGAATAGCGTTTACCGCCTTGGCAAGACTGTCGTACTCCTCGGGACGCAGCGACTGCGCACCGTCGCACAGTGCGTGCATGGGGTCGTTGTGGACTTCAATGATAAGACCGTCGCAGCCGGCTGCAACGCCCGCCAGCGCCATGGGCCGTACAAGTCTTGCAACGCCCGTTGCGTGGCTCGGATCAACGATGACCGGCAGGTGCGTAAGCTCATGCAGCATGGGGACGACCGCAAGGTCGAGGGTGTTTCTCGTGTAGTCGTCGAAGGTGCGGATGCCGCGCTCGCAGAGGATAATCTGCTCGTTGCCGCCTGCCATGATGTACTCGGCACTCATGAGGAACTCCTTGATGGTGCTTGCAAGACCACGCTTGAGCAAAATGGGCTTGCGCAGCTTGCCGACCTCACGCAGAAGGTCGAAGTTCTGCATGTTTCTTGCGCCGATCTGGATGACATCGACATCCTCAAACAGGGGCAGGTCATTAACGCCCATGACCTCGGTCACAATGGGAAGACCCGTTTCCTGCTTTGCTATCTTCAGAAGCTCAAGGCCGGTTGCCTTAAGACCCTGGAAGTCGTAGGGGGAAGTCCTGGGCTTGAAAGCACCGCCGCGGAGCATATTTGCGCCGCTTGCCTTGACGGCCTTTGCAATGCCGACTATCTGTTCCTCGTTCTCGACCGAGCAGGGGCCTGCTATCATGACGAAGTTGCCGCCGCCGACCTTGACATCACCGACGGTGACGATGGTATCATCGGGGTGGAACTTTCTGTTGCAGCACTTGAACGGATCGGTCACCGTCTTGACGGAGTCTACGATATCGAGACTTGCAACGAGGTCCTTATCCACCTGCGAAGTGTCACCCACGAGACCGAGAACGGTCTGATAGCTGCCTACGGAGATGTGGACATCAACGCCCTGACTTTTCAGCCAAGCGATAAGCTGCTGCTTTTTTTCTTCCTTAGTTCCGTGCTTCAAAATTACTATCATTTTCTTTATCCTCCATAAGCAAAATAAAAAATGCGGCACAGACTATTCTGTGCCGCACGGAAATTCAAAAATGAACCCACTTGCTTTTGCGCATCACAAAACAGCCCTACTATTGTGGTAAGTAAAGCGGTAATAGTATGCGTAAAAGAAGAAGTTTTTCATGTTCAAATACCTCTTAAAAAGTCAATGCTTTTTACATCATGAAGTATAACAGCGTCTAAAAGCCGTGTCAACCAGTAAAAATCCACAATTCCGACTGAATTTGCGGAAAGCTAACTTGGCAATTTGCGCAATTACTTGCCCTGCTGGCGGCACCAGACCTTCATAACGAGCCAGTTCGGCAGCAGCTTCACGCCCAAGACCTGAAGCCTTACGGGGAAGCCGAGGATTGACACCTTCTTGTTGCGCTTAAGATCCTTCATGGCCTTTGTGACGACCTGCTCGGCGGTGTAGTAGCGGTCATAATACTTAATTGTATTATCGTGCACTGCATGGTCGAAAAACTCGGTCTTTATCCAGCCCGGGGCGACCGCCATGACATGGATGCCGAGAGACTTAAGCTCAACGCCGAGGGCACGGGAGAAGTTGAGAACATATGCCTTCGACGCACCGTACACATTTATATACGGCACCGGCTGCCACGAGGAGTTCGACGCCATGTTTATAATGTGGCTGCCCTTGGACATATAGGGAATGGCCATGTAGGTCACGGCGGTGAGCGCACGGTCGTTGAGCTCGATTATATCAAGCTGCTTATCCATGTCCATGTCCTTGAATACGCCGAAAAGACCGAAGCCTGCGGCGTTCACGAGCACACGGATATCCGGCGTCTCGGCCTCAAACATTTCCTTCAAAACGGCGAAATTTTCACGCTTGCCGAGGTCAAGGGCGATAGGGCGTATCTTAGCCCTGCATTTTCCGACAAGCTCTTCGAGCCGCTCCTTGCGGCGGGCAACGACCCATATCTCGTCAAGCTCAAAATCACGGTCTATCGCATAAACAAATTCTCTTCCCATGCCGGAGGATGCGCCGGTGATAAGTGCAATTTTCATAATAATGAGTCCTTTCAATTTTTCCTTTTGTGTATGCTCAGTCGTCCTCGCCGCCGCCGATAAATTCTCTTATCAGCGCATCGGGGGCAACCAAGCTTTCGTCTATCTCGCCGAAAAGCTGGATCGCAGGGAGAACGCTGCGAAGCTCGTCGTAGCGCTCGATGCCCTCGGGGATGGAGGAGAAAAGCTTCGTTGCCGTGCGGTTCATGACCGCAAGCTCGTAAGGGAACGACGAGTCGAACTGGTAGTTTGCCTTGTTCTTGAACGGGGAGATATACGCCTTTTCGCCATGACGCACATTTGCCCACATACTCATCGTTGCGGCGGGGTCTGCGCCACGGAAGTTGTAGTCACGCACCGTGCGCCGCACAAGTCTGAACCATGTGCCCTTAAACACGACCGAGCCGTTGAATTCAACATTGCTGCGAGCCGAGATATAGAGCTTGAAAGCCTCGGGGTGGCGCTCGGTTATCATGTCGTTGAGTGCATGGATTCCCTCGAACACAACGATCTCGTCCTTCTTGAGCTTGATGGACTTGGACGGTTCGAACATACGCATCTGGCGGGAAAACTCGTATTTGGGCACATAAATGCGCTTGCCCTGAGCGAGCAGGTCAAAGTGCTCGTTCAAAAGCTCCATATCGAGACACAGGGGCGACTCAAGGTCGATCTCACCCTCGGCAGTGCGGGGGGCGGTGGCAGGGTCTACCGTCATAAAATAATCGTCCATGCCGACATAGTGGGCGTGCACGCCCTTGCGCTCCAGCTCCTCGCTTATCTTGCGAGCCGTGGTCGTCTTACCCGAGCCCGAGGGACCGGACAGAAGAACGATGGGACTGTTTTTCCTGTTCGCAATTATTTTATCTGCGGCGGTCTCGACACGCCGGCGGTAAACCTCGTCGCATTCCTCGATAAAGCCCTTGGGGTCGGCGACGGTCTTGAAGTTGATATCACTGAGCTGATATGCCATGTTCACTTCACCTTTCTGTAAAAATCTATGATGCCCTGCTTATCCGAGCAGGTCTTTTCTATACCGGATATGTATTCCGTGGGGTACTTCGGGGCAAAGAGCCGGATGTTCCTGCCCGAGCCGGCCGAGACGAGCTTTGTCGAGCCGCCGCCGCCGACGGCGATTATCGAGCACAGCTCCTCCATGATGCAGACATTGTAGAGGTTTATATACCCATCCTTCGTCCAGCCGACATTCTCAAAGCCGCCGGACATGAATTTCTGGCGGTAGAGGTAATAGGGGGAGTACCCGCTTTCCCGCAGTGCAGCGCCGGCTATGTCGAGCATACGCCCGACCTCCGCCGCCGTGGGGAGCACACTTCCCTCAAGCGTTATGCGAGAGCCTTTCTTGAGCGAGAGCGTGTGCACCGTGATATTCTCCGGCGCAAGTGCGATGACTTTGCGAAGCGTTTCCTCAAAGCCTGCGACCGTGTCGGAGGTGAGCCCGGCTATAAGATCCATGTTCACCGCCATGCCGCCGACAGAGCGAACCTTCTCCAGTGCGTCGATTATATCCTGCGCCGTGTGCTTGCGGCCTATGGCGTCGAGCACGGAGTCGACCATCGTCTGCGGGTTTACGCTGACCCTGTCAACACCGTGGGACCTCAAAACACGCAGCTTCTCGGTCGTTATCGTGTCGGGGCGGCCTGCTTCGACGGTGTATTCACGCAGGTGCGTAAGGTCAAAGCTGTCGGATATCTTTGAGCAAAGCCTGTCGAGCTGCTCGGCCGAGAGCGTCGTGGGCGTGCCTCCGCCCATGTATATTGATATGATATGCAGCCCAAGCTCGTTTACTGCCTTTGCCGCAGCGTCTATCTCGAGCATCAGCGCATCGAGAAACGGCGGGATAAGCTTCATGCTCTTTTGAACCGACTGGCTCACAAAGCTGCAATATGAGCAGCGTGTCGGGCAAAACGGGATGCCGACATACAGGCAGATGTCCTTATCGCCCAGGCTTCCTGCGACCGAGCGGGTCACGAGCGAGGTGTCACGGCATAGCTTCGCTCTCTCGGGGCTGACATCGTATTCTGTTATAAAGCGCCGTGTCGCCGTGTCGGGGTCACCCGTCTCATCAAGCATTGCGCAAAACAGCTTGCCCGGCCTCACACCGGTGAGCGAACCCCAGGCCGGACGGCTGTGTCCGGAGCGCAGGGCGGCACGGTAGAAGGCATTTTTAATTATGCGGCTGCAAAGCCTGTCACGGCTGAGGTCATCTGCGGCAAGCTCGGCATTAAATGCCGACCGTCCGACAAACATTTTGTCGTCCTTGGCAATGCGGCATACGCAGGTTATAAACTTCTTTCCCTTGCGCAGACTCAGCTCGACCCTGTCACCCTCCGGCTTTCCCTCGGGGTACTCGGGGCGTTCGGTGGGGTAGAGCGAGAGCATCATCTGCTCGGCTGCGTATTTATAATCATGTCCGATGAGATACAGCTTCACGGCAAAGCTCCTTTTGCAAAAACTTTTGCCATTATAACACACGGCGGCAAAATAATAAAGTGTGATACTCAAACGGATTTATCTGTACTACAAAATATAACCCCGTGCGAAAAATTGTAAGGGCAAACACAGCAAAATGCAAAAAACAAAGCAAAATTTTTGTGGAATTGTACCGATTTGACCGATAGCGTGTTTACAAAAAAACAAAATTGTGCTTAAATGTACCTGTATATCGTGAACCAGATCATCTGATATGGTTCAAAAACAGGAGGAAATGTTTTTATGGTTAGATTCTCAAGCAGAATGGACCTTCTCAAGGGTTCCGCAATTCGTGAGCTGCTGGCACTGGCCAACAAGCCCGAAATTCTTTCTTTCGCAGGCGGCATGCCCGCACCCGAGCTGTTCCCTGTCGACAAGATCAAGGCAGCTACCGATGCAGTGCTGAATGAGGCCGGTCAGGTCGCTCTCCAGTACTCCAGCACCAACGGCTTTGAGCACTTCCGTCAGCAGATCGCTGATCGCATGGAAGCAAAGCTCAACATCAAGACCAGCGCAGACAACATCCTCGTGACCTCCGGCTCACAGCAGGGTCTTGACTACTCCGCACGTGTTTTCGTCAACCCCGGCGACACCGTCATCATCGAGAGCCCGTCCTACCTCGGCGCACTTAACGCATTCAAGGCCTGCGAGCCCAACTTCGTTGCTATCCCCACCGACGGCGACGGCATGATCATGGAAGAGCTCGAAAAGGTTCTCGCAACCGATAAGACCGTCAAGATGATCTATGTCATCCCCGACTTCCAGAATCCCTCCGGCCGTACATGGCCCATGGAGCGTCGTGAGAAGTTCATGGAGATCATCAACAAGTACGAGATCCCCGTCATCGAGGATAACCCCTACGGCGAGCTGCGCTTTGAGGGCGAGTACCTGCCCGCACTCAAGAGCATGGACACCAAGGGCCTCGTAGTCTTCCTCGGCACCTTCTCCAAGATCCTCGCTCCCGGCTACCGCCTCGGCTGGGTCTGCGCAGACGGCGAGATCCTTGCTAAGTACAACTTCCTTGCTCAGGCAGCTTCCCTTCAGGCTTCCACAGAGGCACAGCTGGTCGTCTCCAAGTTCATCGATATGTACGACCTTGACGAGCATGTTGCAGCGATCAAGGATTGCTACCGCAAGCGCCGTGATGTCATGATGGCTACCATGGAGCGTGAGTTCCCCGAAGAGGCAAAGTTCACTCACCCCAACGGCGGTCTGTTCACTTGGGTCGAGCTTCCCGAGTACATCAACACCAATGAGATGGCTAAGGAGTGCCTCAAGCGCAATGTCGCATATGTTCCCGGCGACGGCTTCTTCCCCGATGCAGGCCACAACAACTGCATCCGCCTGAACTATTCCTGCATGCCCGAAGACAAGATCGAGAAGGGCATGACCATTCTCGGCCAGGTCATCAAAGAGCACATCAAGAAGTAATTTCTTAAATATTTCAAACAGGTCAGACTCTCGTCTGACCTGTTTTTCCTTTAGCTGCCGGAAGCTGACCCCTCCAATCGTCTGTCGGTGTGCCCTTTCGGTGCATTTTGCCTTAACGGGCTATACTTGATTTTGAAAAAGTTTAGACACTTTGAAGAAAAGTGTTGCAAAATGCGGGGCAATGATATATTATTAACACAGTCAACAAGACTGCGCCCCCCGCAGTCGGCTCCCGAGGTCTTACGGTCTCGGGAGTTTCCTTTTTCCTTGTAAAAGAGAATGCGTTGTGCTAAAATATGCACATCTTTTAGAATGAAAAGGAGCAATACCATGGAAATAGGAATCAAAGGCAGAGCAGAGACTGTCGTTAATCACGAGAATACCGCAAAGTTCGTCGGCTCCGGCGAGCTTGAGGTTTTTGCAACCCCGCAGATGATCGCTCTCATGGAGCAGGCGGCAGCTTCCTCCGTTGCAGGCGAGCTTGAGGAGGGCCAGGGCACTGTCGGCACGCTCTTGAATGTCAGCCACGACGCTGCTACCCCGCTCGGCATGAAGGTTTGGGCGGAGACCGAGCTTGTCGAAGTTGACCGCCGCAGGCTCGTTTTCAATGTCAGGGCCTACGACGAATGCGGCCTCATCGGCCAGGGCAAGCACGAGCGCTTCATCATCCAGAACGACAAGTTCCTTGCCAAGGTCAACGCAAAGGGTGTGAAGTAAATGAAGAAGTTTATAGTTCTCATCGGCAACTACGGCTCGGGCAAGACCGAGATCGCCATAAACCTTGCCGTGAACTCAGCCGCAAAGGGGCTCAACACGCTGGTCGTCGACCTTGACAAGGTCAATGACTATTTCCGAATGTCCGACCGTGTCGAGCTTTTGAAGGAAAACCATGTTAACCTCGTTTCCCCGACCTTCGCCGGTCAGGGGGTGACACCCAGCAATATGTCCGCCGCCGTTGCCTCGGCCTTTGCCGGCGACTGGGATCTATGCATCTTCGATGTCGGCGGCGACGCAGCGGGCGCAATGTCGCTCGGCCGCTATCATCCCGATTTTGCGGCGCTTGAGCCGGGACAGCTTGAGGTGTACGACATTGTCAATGTGTTCCGCCCCATGTCCGAGAGCCCCGAGAAGATCATAAAGCTCAAGGAGGAGATGGAGGGCTTTGCCCGCCTTCAGGTCACCGGCTTTGTCAACAACTCCAATCTTCTCAACTACGCCAGCGCCGACGATATCCGTACCGGCTACGATGTGCTCAAGATAACCAGCGAGATGACGGGCATCCCGGTTGCACACACCACCGGCAGGAAGAAATTCATCGAGGAGTTTCTTGCCGACGGCAGGGACGAAAAGTATATCGGCGAGCCAATCGGGCTTGAGACCTATATGCACAGGTCTTGGGAAGCGTTTACGAACCTCGGCTTATAAGAAAAAACCGTAATGTCAGCAGACATTACGGCTTTTTCAGCCCTCCATGATGTGGAGCGAACGAATCTCCCGGTTTTCGATGTGGCTTTGCACATCGAATGCGTGCGGCTCAAGGTAATCCCAGCTTCCGCAGGTGAGCTTCTGCGTACGCAGCTCGGCAACGACTTCGGCGCATATGTCCTCAATGACCTCGGCCTTGAGCTTTGCACCGTCGTCGGTGTTTTCGGCGGTGAGCAGAAATTCAAGCGCATCGGCAAGACTGCCGAGCCTCGGCAGCTCACGCATCGCTCTGAGCAGCCATTTGTAGTATGGCGCATGACGGCGGTTTAGCAAAAACACGCACTCGGCGGCACTTTTCACAAATTCGCTCAACGCAAGCATCGCAGCGCCCGGCTCTTTGTGCCCAAGGCAGCGGGAGTAGTTGTACTGCCCCGACTGCGCCATGAAAATGAGCCGTGCGGCAAGCTTTTTGCGCCGCACATCCTCGGGCATGCCGTTTGCAATCTCGTTTCGTATGCGGCTGAACCGGCCCAAATCGTCACGGAACACCTCGCCGTTTACCGCCTCGGCAAACGCAGTCGACGGTGTGTACAGCCAGTCCTGCCAAGCACGCGGTGCATCGGCCGAACCGATGGTCTGGCGGTAAAAATCGCTTATGCGCATGACGCCCGTGCCCGGCGAGCCGAGTGCGGAGTGCTCCGTTTCATCGGCGCCGACAAGCTCACGGTAGGCACGGCTGAGCGCCACGCCGATCTTTGCATCGTCCTCGTCGGTCAAAAAAAGGCAAAAGCCCTTGGCAAAATCGTGGTCGCGTGAGATAATGTCGTCATAGCCGAAGCACTGCGAGCCACGCCCCACGAGCCCGACGGCAATGCGTTCCTCGTATTCGGGGAAACGCTCGTGTATGAGCCGTGCGCCACGCTCGGTGTATATTTTTTTAGCTTCCGTCAGTCCGTTCATAGCTTGTACCCAAAATGCTCAAAGGTCGGCAGACACTTCGAGACGGTGAAATCGTAGTAGCCGTCATGCGGCAGGGTGGGGGAGTGCAGGTTGTCTTGCGCCAGCTTGAGCGCCTTTGCGATATCCGCCTCACGCCCCATGCGCTCGTAAAGCTCAGCAAGGTTGCAGTAGGTGACGGCGAGCTCGTTTTCCGGCGTGTCGCAGTGGGCGATAACGCCCAGCGCCTTCTTGTAGTAGCCCTCGGCGGTGTCATACTCGCCGATGTCGGCGTACGACAGCGCCATGTTGTTGTACAGCCCGCCGAAGCGGTAGTCCAGCGGGTCGAGCGTCTGCGAATACACCCGACAGGTCTGCACGAACATGGGTATCGACTGCTCGGCCATGCCGTAGGCCTTGAGCGTGGTGGCGGCATTCAGAATTATCGTTGCGCCCGAGACGGTCGAACCCAAGCGGTGCTCACGAATGAGCTCCAGCCCACGCTCCACCGCAGCCATTGCGGCGGCTTTATCGCTCGTGCGGCGGTGAAAGCCCATGAGCTCACTTTGCAGCGTAAGCTCCGTTCGCCAGTCGCCGGCCTCCTGCGCCTTTTGACACCAACGGTCGAGATATTCGCCGGCAGCGGCGTCGTCGCCGGAGAACAGGAGCTTATCCAGCCCCGCTATGATGCCCTTAGTGTCAAGACTTTGCGCACATGGCGCCGCATCCGGCACGCCCGTGTACATGGAAGCGTCAAAGCAGCAGGCAGCTTCGTTAAACGACATAAAAATCAACCTCATTTCGCTATAATCTTATCATTAAACACGATTCAAGACAGTAGCAAATTCTACACCTACTGCCGATAAGGAGTTCATCTTGAAAAAACAGCTTTCCGTTGTGACCTCAATTGCGGTCGCCCTTGCGCTGCTCACAGGCTCTGTCGCAGTGCCGACACTTTTCAGACCTCTGTACTATGCCCACATAGCACCCCTGCATCTGCCGGAAAAAAGCGGCATGACCGAGGCGGAGATCATCGACGCCTACGACGAGGTGCTTGACTACTGCACCGGCGTTACCGACGAATTTTCTGCCGGCATACTGCCGTTTTCCGAAGAGGGAGCAGCCCATTTTGCCGATTGCAGGGAACTGTTTTTACTCGACTATTGGCTGCTTGCCGCGTCGGCTGTAATTCTTGCCGCCGTACTGGTGTACGCAAGAAAGCACAGGCTGCACAGGTTTTTAAACCGCAGTCCGGCGTTTTGGGGAGCAGGCGGCTTGACGGCGGCGCTGCTCGTAGTCGGAACCCTTGCCGCGACAAATTTTGACCGCGCCTTCACGCTTTTCCACACACTGTTTTTCCCCAGTAAGGATAATTGGGTGCTGTATGCGAATGTCGACCCGATCATCCGAATCATGCCCGTGGAGTTTTTTCGCGACTGCGCGTTGACCATTTTGGGACTGATATTGGCGGTCACGGTCGTAATTACGGTGCTGGATGCGAAAAATAGTGCTTGACTTTGTGTAAAAACTGAATTATAATATGCAAGCTGATTAGTCGGCATAATTGCATATTATTTTACTCGGAGAAGTCGCGTAGTCCGGCCGAGCGCGCACGATTGGAAATCGTGTATACCCCATAAGGGTATCGAGGGTTCGAATCCCTCCTTCTCCGCCAAAACAAAGAAAACTCCGGAAGCATTGAGCTTCCGGAGTTTTCTTTGTTTATCAACGGTTTTCCTCATTTTTCCTATACGTTCACACACGGTCTGCCGTGGTGTTAATAGGTATGGAAAACGTGTCAAAAATCGTGTCAAAAGTGGGGTATGCAGGGGGTATTTTCTATCCCCTCATTTTCTATCACCCAGTTGTCAGTTTAGTGGAAGAATCCGTACTATAAGACTCTTCGGACGTATCCACGGATCCCGCAGTTTCTTCTTTATAATATGCGTCATTCATTTTCTTGACCGCAGCTTCTTCTTTATATGCGTCGTTCATTTTCTTGACCGCAGCTTCAATCAGCACTTTCAGTTCTTCGTCCGTGGTTTTGATGCCCTTCTGTGACAGGATCGACGCTGCAACCGCAAGCGCACGCACCAGCTTTTCGTCACCATGGAGATCCTTGTACACCTGCTCGATGTACGCGACCGTGGTCGCTGCGACCTTGCGTTTGGTTTCCGTGTTGATGTACTTCGCCTGCAACTTCGCCGCAGACACGCCGATGATGGTGAAGATCATCAGAGCAATAACTTTGATAATCTCCATAGCGTAGGTTGCCAGAATTTCGTTCATAAGTTTGTCCTCCTCAAATTAAATATTGATCCCGATCTGCGCCATCGCCAACGCGATAACCGCGCCGACGACAAGCCAGATCAGCTTTTCTACAACGTTCTCCCAGCGTTTACCGGGCTTGTCCTTCAGAGACTTTACGTCGGTCTTGATCTCCGATACGTCCTGCTTGATATGCTTCTGCTCGGTATCGAACACCGTCATGGCTGTTGCCAGCTTATCCAGATTGTCCTGTCGCTTCTCAAGAGCACTGATACGCCGGGTATTATCATGCACGGTCTGCCCGAGCTCGGCGATTTTTACTGCTTCGTCCATGTCAGCTTCCTTCTAAAATCCGCTTTACCTCGCTCTGCACCTGTTCATAGAACCACGTACCGAGCTTCTGTTTTCTCTCTTCGCCGTTGCCCCATTGGGCGTCGATGACCTCCCGCGCCATCGCCGTGACGTTCACCGTCCTGTCCTCCGGTGCGGGCGATTCCGGCAGCGGCTCGCCGTCGAAGTAGGAGAGCGGCACATACATCACGTCGAGATCGAGCGGAGCGCCCCGGTACTGGTGCATAATGCACCGGTCGCGGAGATCGGGATAATTTGTCCCGTCGTTCGCGCCCCACGCCGCGATCCACTTATCGAACCCCGTCTCGCCGATGTGGCTTTCAAACCAGCTCAGGCTGGCGTATACGCCCGTGCGGACGCCCGCGTTCTGCATCTCGCCGCAGAACGCTCTGCACATCGCCGTGATCGTCGCATCCGTCGGAAAGCCGTTCTTCTGCTTATACCCGTCCGCGTCCTCCATGTCGAACCAGACGCCGAGCCGGGGCTTTCTGCCGTTCAGGAACTTGAGACACGCCGCCGCTTCCTCCCGCGCCTGCTCCTCGTTGAGAGCGTAGGAATACCAGTACAGCCCCCACGGGATGGAGAGTGCGTCGCACTTGGCGATATTCCGCTCCGCCCACGGGTCCACGCTCGTCCAGAACCCGCCGCGAACGATGACAAAGCCGTTCTGATACGGCGCAAGGTTGATGTCGCCCTGCCATTGGGAAATGTCGATGCCGTTCATTTATCCTGCCTCCCTGTTTCCGAGATACCATTCTTGAGCAATTATCTTTCGCCCGGTGTAGTTGCCGTTAAATACTGCGAGCATCGGTTTGCGATTGGCGGCGTATGTGTACGTCAGGCTGGTCGTGTCGTTCGCTTTCAACCTCGCCGAAGTCCCACCTGTATTATTCTTGTAGCTTGCGTATAGGAGATCGCTATACGTTGTGCTCTCAACCGTGGTGCAGCGAACAGATAGTTTTGTGTCCTGCGAGCAGTCAACGTCACTCTGACAAGCGCACCACTCGTTCTCGCCGGACGCCTGAAAGGTGAACGTATTTGCCCCAAACGTCAGCGCCCCATAGCTATCGTACTTATTGATTACGCCGTTTATAGCGCCGTACCAGTAAATATAGTGGTCGGGGCGCAGACGGACTACCGTTCCGTTCTCGCAAGCCTTAGAGATCGAAAGACCGGAGAGACCGGCAGTGAAAGTGTACACGCCCTTTTTCAGCTCGACCGTTCCCGCTCCGGCGCTGTCGAGAGTGAACGTTCCCGATGCCTTGCCGGAATAGGTTATGACTTCGTTTGCGCCGCCATAGATGGTCACGCCGACGGTTCCGCCGCCTCCGGCGCCGCAGTTTGTTCTTCCGATCATGCTCTCACCTCCAAAGAAGAATCGTCGGGATCGTCACGGCGGCGGACGGAAGCTCGGCGGCGTAGATATACACGCCCCCGGCATAGCTCTCCGCCACGGGGGCAAATGTCCCGCTCATGGCGTCCGTCACGCCGAACACGACCTCCGGCGTCATCGCTTCCGCCGCGCCCGTAAGAGGCACGGCGGCGCGGTACGGAAAGTCACCGTAGGTCTCGTCCGCGGCGAACGACGCCGCTTCCACGGTCGTATTCGTGAACGTCAGCTTCACCGCGTCGGCGGCGAGCTTCTGCGCCGTGACCGCACCCGGGGAAATATGCGTCGAAAGCACAGCGAGCGCCGCGAGCTTTTCCGCCGTAACCGCCGCCGCGGCGAGCTTTTCCGTTGCAACGCTGCCCGCGCCGAGCTTATCCGCGCCCAGCACCGGAACGTGCGCCGCATCCAGCACGGGGAGACGCGAAAGCTCCAGCGTGCCGGATACCACGTCCGCGGCGGCGTGCGTATGCTCTGCCGCCGCGCCGCCGAGAGCGAGCGCTGTGACCTCCGCGGCGAGCTTGGCAAGCGTGATGCTCCCGTCCGATACGCTGCCCTGCGTCACGTCCTGCATCGCCTGTGCAAGCTGCTCGAGCGCCGTTTGGATGTCGGACGCCGAAAAGCCGGGGATCGTCGTGATGCCAAGCTGCGCCGCGGCAGTCGTGCCGGTCAGCTCGTCAAGCAGGGCGTTGAAGCGCTCTTTCACCACCGCCGTCACCAGCGCGTCGAAAACCTTCTTGTTCTGCGCCGCCGTGCCGGTC
>OLOV01000510.1_pt1 | contig 34251 bp, 29 predicted proteins | sample 1672931 | NCBI WGS metagenome assembly OLOV01 (sample SAMEA3136738, study PRJEB25190) | human gut metagenome | biome: human gut; feature: human-associated habitat; material: faeces | place: Austria | collected 2013 | reverse complement strand
GTATGCCTGTAGACAAGCACCCTAAGCTGGGTATACCTGCAGTTGAGGTAATACACACGGTACTTCACGCCGGCGGTAAATTCGGCGGAGGAGGATACAAGGTTTCCGGAGGACTTCACGGTGTAGGAGCATCAGTTGTTAATGCCCTTTCCACCCGCATGGAGGTCGAAGTCAAAAGAGACGGCAAAATATACAGACAGGCCTATGAACAGGGCAAGACTGTAAGTAAGCTTGAGGTTGTGGGCGATACTAAAAAAACAGGATCAAAGACCACCTTCTGGCCTGACGCCGAGATTTTTTCGGAAACAACTGAATACGATTATGACACTCTGCAGCACAGACTGAGAGAAACAGCTTTTTTAAACAAGGGCATCAAAATAACTCTTGAGGACAAAAGAGAAAGCAATAAGAAAAAAGAAGTATTTCATTATGAAGGCGGTATCAAAGAGTTCGTAAAGCATATGAACCAGAACAAAGAAGCGCTTCATAAGGATATAATATATTTTGAGGTAAAAAAGGCAGATGTGTGCGAAGCAGAAGTTGCAATGCAGTACACTGACAGATACAACGAGATGATTTTATCCTATGCCAACAACATCAACACTGTTGAGGGCGGTACTCATCTGGTTGGCTTCAAGTCAGCGCTCACAAGAGTATTCAATGACTACGCAAGAAAAAACAAATTCTTAAAGGACAGCGATCAGGCTCTGTCGGGCGAGGACGTAAGAGAGGGCCTTACAGCTATCGTTTCGGTAAAGCTTGCCGAACCTGAATTTGAGGGTCAGACAAAGGCAAAGCTTGGAAACACAGAGATGAGAGGTTTTGTTGAAACCTCAACAAACGAGAACCTTATGGCTTTCCTTGAAGAAAATCCTGCGCAGGCAAAGATCATAATGGAAAAATGTCTGAGAGCAGCAAGAGCAAGAGAGGCAGCCAGAAAAGCCAGAGAGCTTACAAGACGTAAATCAGTCCTCGATTCCAACTCGCTTCCGGGCAAGCTGGCAGACTGCTCCTCCAAGGACCCTGCTGTTTCAGAGATATTTCTTGTCGAGGGAGACTCTGCGGGAGGCAGCGCTATTGACGGAAGAGACAGAACACGTCAGGCAATACTGCCGCTTCGAGGCAAGATTTTAAATGTAGAAAAAGCAAGACTTGACAAGATTTTAAATTCAGATGAAATCAAGAATATGATTACGGCTTTCGGCTGCAATATAGGCAATGACTTTGATATCGAAAAGCTCAGATATCACAAAATCATAATAATGACCGATGCCGACGTAGACGGAGCGCATATCAGAACTCTGCTTCTGACCTTCTTCTACAGATATATGCCTGAGCTTATCAGACAGGGCTATGTCTATGCGGCTCAGCCGCCGCTGTTTCAGGTTAAGCAGGGCAAGGATATTTATTATACCTACTCTGACAGAGAACAGGATGCGCTGCTGGCAAAGCTTAACGGCAAGGGCAAGATCAATATTCAGAGATACAAGGGTCTTGGTGAAATGGACGCCGAGCAGCTTTATGACACTACAATGTCATTTGAGCACCGTACATTAATTCAGATTACAATAGATGATGCGACCAGAGCCGATGAGATTTTCTCAACTCTTATGGGCGACAAGGTTGCACCGAGAAAAAAATTCATCGAAGAAAACGCTAAATACGTTAAGAACATAGACATTTAGGAAAGGAGGAGCAGATGACAACTTTATTGGAAGACCAGAAAATGCTGCAGCATGAGATATATGATGAAATGAAAAATTCATATATTGATTATGCCATGAGTGTAATTGTCGGAAGAGCTCTTCCCGATGTAAGGGACGGACTCAAGCCTGTTCACAGAAGAATACTCTTTGGTATGGACGAGCTTGGGGTAACTCCGGACAAGCCTCACAAGAAATCAGCCCGTATAGTCGGCGAAGTAATGGGTAAATATCACCCTCACGGCGACAGTTCAATATATGATGCAATGGTAAGACTTGCTCAGCCGTTTAACATACGCTACAGACTGGTAGACGGTCACGGTAACTTCGGTTCCGTTGACGGATATCAGGCGGCGGCAATGCGTTATACGGAAGCAAGAATGACGCCGTTTGCACTGGAAATGCTTAGAGAAATCGACAAGGATACAGTTGACTTTATTCCTAACTTTGACGGTGAGGAAAAAGAGCCGACAGTTCTTCCATGCAGATTTCCAAACCTGCTGGTAAACGGCTCAAATGGTATAGCCGTAGGTATGGCCACATCAATTCCGCCTCACAATCTGGGAGAGGTTATCGATGCTGCTGTCAAGATGATTGAGGATAAGGAATGTACCAACGAGGACCTTATCAAAATCGTAAAGGGACCGGATTTTCCTACCGGCGGCATTATCATGGGCAAGAACAATGCCAAGCAGGCCTACAGAACAGGTCAGGGCAAGGTTATAATCAGGTCCAAGGCCGAGATTGAAGAGTCCAACAGAGGCAAGCACCAGATTATAGTTACTGAAATTCCTTATCAGGTAAACAAGGCGAGAATGATTGAAAAAATCGCAGACCTTGTCAAAGAGAAAAAGCTGGAGGGTATTTCAGATATCAGCGACCAGTCAAACAGAGAGGGTATACGCATAGTAATCGAGCTTAAACGAGATGTAAATCCTCAGATTATGCTCAATAAGCTTTACAAGCACACACAGCTTCAGGAAAGCTTCAGTATGATAATGCTTGCCATAGTCAATGGAGAGCCTAAGCTTCTCACGCTCTATCAGATGCTTGACGAATATCTGAAGCATCAGAAAGACGTGGTTACAAGAAGAACTCAGTTTGATTTAAACAAGGCTGAGGCGAGAGCTCACATACTCGAAGGTCTGCGCATTGCGCTTGACAATATTGATGAGATAATAGCTACAATACGTTCAAGCTACAATGACGCCAAAGAAAAGTTAATGGAAAAATTCGCTCTTACGGACATACAGGCTCAGGCTATTCTCGATATGAGACTGGCAAGGCTGCAGGGTTTGGAAAGAGAGAAGATAGAAGCTGAATATGCAGAGCTGATGAAAAAAATAGCATACTACAAGCAGCTGCTTTCAGATGAGGATATGCTTATGGGAGTAATCAGAGACGAGCTTCTTGAAATCAAAGAAAAATACAACGACAAGAGAAGAACTAAAATCGTTGCCGATGCAGCTGAAATGGACGAGGAGGATCTTATTGAAGAAGAACAGGTTGCAGTAACTCTTACTCACCTTGGATATATCAAGAGAATTCCTGCCGACACATACAAGACTCAAAAGCGCGGAGGCAAGGGCATCACAGGACTTACTACAAGAGAAAACGACTTTGTAAAAGACCTGATTATGACCTCAACTCTTGATTATCTGATGTTCTTTACCAACACAGGTAAGGCGCACAAGATTAAGGCATACGAAATTCCGGAGGCAACAAGAACTGCCAAGGGAACTCCTGCGGTAAACTTCCTCAATCTGATGCAGAGAGAGAGAATAACTGCTGTAATTCCTATTCAGGAGTTTGCTGAGGACAAGTATCTCATAGCCGTAACCAAGCACGGTACAATCAAAAAGACCGCTTTATCAAACTTTGATACCAACAGAAAAACAGGTCTTATCGCAATGAACTTAAAGGACGGCGATGAGCTTATCGGTATCAAGGAAACCACAGGCACAAACAATGTAATTATTGTTACCAAGATGGGTAAGTGCATCTGCTTCTCAGAGGAAGATGTAAGACCTATGGGCAGAATTGCAGGCGGTGTCAGAGCCATCAAGCTTGAGGGCGATGACGAGGTTGTTGCTATGGAGCTTGTTGAAAAGGATCAGGAAGTGCTTGTTGTTACAGAAAACGGATACGGCAAGAGAACAAAGGCCAAGGATTACAAGATACAGGTAAGAGGCGGCAAGGGTCTTCTGACTTACGACAAGGGCAAGTTCAAAAAGACAGGTCCGCTTATCGGAGCTATGGTTGTAGATGAGGATGACGAGGTTCTCCTTATCAATTCCGACGGAATAATCATAAGAGTTAAAGCCTGCGATATTTCAATGCTGGGCAGAGCAACTCAGGGTGTTAAGATTATGAAAGTTGAAGAAAACACCAAGCTTATAACTATGGCTAAAGTAATCAGAGAAGATGAAGAAGAAAAGCCTGATACCAAAAAAGAAGCAGGCAAAAATGAAGAACAGCTTACGTTAGTTTAAAAGAAAGGCAATAGAAATGAAAAGAGTATTTTCAGGCGTACAGCCTACAGGAAACATTCATCTCGGAAATTATCTCGGAGCTTTGAAGCAGTTTGTGGATCTCCAGGAGGATCATGAATGTATTTACTGTATCGTTGATGAACATGCGATTACAGTACCTCAAAATCCAAAAGAGCTTAAAGAACACATACTTGATGTGGCGGCGCTTTATCTTGCAATAGGTGTTGATCCCAAAAAATCAATAGTATTTGTTCAGTCAGATGTATCGGGTCACGCTGAGCTTGGCTGGGTTTTAAACTGCTGTGCAAACACAGGCGAGCTTTTCAGAATGACTCAGTTCAAGGCAAAGAGCAACGGTAAGGAGTCGGTTGGCGCAGGGCTTCTGACATACCCAGTTTTAATGGCTGCTGATATTCTGCTTTATGATACAGATGTGGTTCCTGTGGGTCAGGACCAGAAGCAGCACATAGAGCTTACAAGAGATCTGGCTATAAGGGTTAATCATCATTACGGCAAGACATTTGTTGTTCCTGACGGAAGATTTATGAAAGCAGGTGCAAGAGTAATGGCGCTTGATGACCCTACATCAAAGATGAGCAAGAGCGCAGAAAACATACACAGCAGAATTTCACTGCTTGATAATGATGCAAAGATTAAGAAATCAATAATGAAAGCAACTACAGACTCTGACGGTGTTATTAAATATGATATCGAAAACAAGCCGGGAGTAAGCAATCTTCTGAGCATCTACAGCGCGCTTACAGGAACTCCTGTTCCTGAACTTGAGGCAAAATATGAGGGCAAGGGGTACGGCGATTTCAAAAAGGATTTGGTGCAGGTTACAATAGATGCGCTTAAGCCTATCAAGGAAAGATACGAAGAAATAAGGCATTCGGATTATCTGATAGAAGTTCTGAAAGACGGAGCAGAAAGAGCCAATGCTATTGCAAAGAAAACAATGGCGAGAGTTAAAGAAAACTTCGGACTGGGACTGTAAATTAAAGAGTGATATTATAGAGGTTTGTTAAGGCAGACCTCTATTTATTTTTCAAAAAAAGAACATTAACACAAGAACATATGTTTTATAAAATGTATGTATAGCAGGAATAATTCTTGTGGGAATAGGAGTAACCTTTGAGGTTAAGGCTGATATAATTGTGCTTGCAGGCGAAGGCCTTATACTTGCCATATGCTTTACGTTTCCGATTAAGTTCGGAACAATGAAAATAATATTTGATGTGTCTCTGGTAGCAGCGGCGTGCATTACATCACTTATATTTGTAGGCGGCATTACAGGAGTCAGAGAGGGTATGGCAGCAGCGGCGCTGCTTGTCGGCTGCGTTGTAAAAATCACGAACAAGGTTATAGAGAAGATAAAAACAGAGGCTTCAGGCAGGATGCACTCAGCAGGAAGTATAGAAAAGCCGGGGAATTATTCCCCGGTATTTTTAAGAGCAGCATCAATTCCTTTCGAAATAAAAGTCAAGACACCAGTTAGGCTTTATTTTATTGAAGGCAGATGATATAATCAATAATAAAATTAAGTGATTAAGGAAGAGATTTGGTCGTGACGCATCTTTATATTTTTATATATATAATTTCATTCTTTACAGGAGTAGCCTGTTTGAGCATACTTATGCTGTACAAAAATGATTTTCCGAAAATGTTTGGTCTTGATTTTAATTTGATGAGAAAATTTTTGGTTGCATTTTTTTCTTTCTTTGCCGTTAATTTTCTTATTTTCTACAATGAATACTTTATTCGGGAAGCAATTATGAAATCTGTTCTGCTTGTTATATTTGATATTTTGCTTATACTTTCTGTTTATTATGTAATAAAGCTTAACTGTATCGGAAATGAAGGTCTCGTTGAAAAGATTTTTCTGATTACAGGTATAATATATATGGTTATGTGGACGCCTGTATACTTTTTTGAATTCAGCTGGTTTCCACCATTGAAACCTATAACTGAATTTATTGCAGATGCAATACTGTCATCGGTTACATCAGCCATTCTTATAATTTATTCTTTGTATCAGCATAAAAGAAACTGTGACCTTTGGGAGAAAAAATATCTGATAACGCTTAATGTTATTATCAGTGTTTATACCTGTATGCTTTATTGTGCGGATTTATTTACAGAACTGTCGCGTGCATATGTTTCATTGGAGGCAGAATATCCTTATCTGTATGATCCGATATTTATAATCTTCATTATAGTGAATGTCTATACTGCGGCATACCTTATTATCAGTGTAAAGCAGGTCAGAAGCACCGGATTTACAGAAATATTTGAAGTTCAGGAGACAGAAGAAAAAGCAGATATATTAGAAAAGGTATCTGCAAGAGAGAAAGAAGTAATAGAACTTATTATTAAAGGTATGAACAATACTGAAATAGCAGAGGAGCTTTGCATTTCAGTCTATACAGTCAAAAGGCATGTTAATAATATTTTTAAAAAGCTTGAGGTAAAAAGCCGGTTTGAGCTTTTATGTCGCATACAGGAATTGAAATAGCAGTGAATTATACTGCATAGCACCCAGGTACCAAAACCTGATTTGGAGCCTGAGTGCTATTTTTATATTTTTCAGAATATTATATAATCGACATCGATGAATATAATCACAACTAAAAGAAAGAAAGGAAAATTAAAATGAAAAAGAAAACAGGCAAGATTTTAGTGCTGCTATTTTCATTGACATTAATCCTTGGAATGATGTCCGGCTGCGGCAGCAATGACAGCGCGGCAGATCAGATTTTTAAAAACGGTAAAATCTATACCGAGGATGCTGACAATAATATTGTAAGTGCAGTAGCAGTAAAAGATGGCAAATTTGTATTTGTCGGTGATGAAAACAGTGAAGGACTTAAGAACCTTGAAGGAAAGAATACAGAAGTTATAGACCTTGAGGGTGCTATGGTTATTCCGGGAATGATAGATGCTCACTCACATCCTGAATCGGTTGCGCTGGACTCGTGGAGTATAACAATGCCGTGGACTTATGATGTAGAAGAAATGCTTAAATTTGTGAAAGAGTATTGCGAAGAACATCCAGTAGAAGAAGTTCCGTTCTTTGTAGGTAAGTACTATCCATCAGACTTATTCGGAGCGGAAGGACCTAAAGCCTCAATGATAGATGAGTATGTATCCGACAGACCTGTAAAGCTGGTTGACTTTTCGGATCACTGCTGCTGGTTCAATTCAAAAGCAATGGAACTTATGGGGATAGATAAAAACACACCGGATCCAGAAGGAACTGCTGAAATTGTGAGAGATAAAGACGGAAATCCTACAGGTTGGTTTAAAGAAGGCGACTCATACAGCCCTTATCTTGAAAATATGTATAAGGCGATAGACTGGTATCCGCCTGAAACTGTTGATGATGAAATGTGGAAAACGGTTATTGACTATTATCATTCACAGGGAGTTATCGGTATGGGTGATGCGATAATACAAGATGAAAGCAATCTGAAAGCTATATATGATATGGATAAGGCCGGAGAATTAAATATGTATTACAGTGCAATGGTACTGTTAAACGGCTACAAGGATATTGACAATGCTATTAAAACAGTAAAAGATTATCAGGAAAAATACACTACAGAAAATATAACTATAGATACTATTAAGTATTTCGTTGACGGAACTAATGAAATAGGAACCAGCTATGTTGTGGAACCGTTCAGCAATGATCCGGAGGGCAAAAATCACGGCAGCATGGATATGACGGAGGATCAGCTTAAAGATATAATAGTTAAGCTCAATGGAGAAGGTATTGACCTGCAGATGCACGTTGTAGGCGACGGCGGATTTAGAACCATATGCAATGCAACAGAGGCTGCACAGAAAGAATGCGGAGATGACTGGAAAATTCAGATTGAAATGGTTCACTGTGAGCTTATTAATGATGAGGATAAGTTAAGACCTGCCGAGCTGGGCATCATAGTTAACTGGACTCCTCACTGGACCGGCGGATATTTCGGAGATGCTGCTATTGAATGGCTTGGAGAAGAAAGATTTGACTCTATGTACAATCTTCAGCCTATGATTGAAGCAGGCGGTATTGTAAATATGGGAAGTGACGTTGTTTCGCAGTATGAATTCCACAGAGCAAGTCCTTTCTTCGGAATGCAGACTGCTATAAGCAGAGTGGATCCTGAATTCCCTATGGATGAAGAAAAATATCCGGGAAGCGTAAGACCTGAAAAGGGCGCATGCTATACTATGGATCAGATGCTTAAAGGATATACCATAAATTCAGCGATACAGTTTAGAATTGACGATGTTGCGGGATCCATTGAAGAAGGAAAATTTGCAGACTTATGTGTAATAAAAGAAAATCTGTATGATGTAGATGTCAACAAACTGTCAGAAGTGGAGCCTACTGCTGTAATGTTTAAAGGAAAGATCGTATCAGGAGAATTTTAAACACTTAATCATACATATAAAAAAGCCGGGGAATTATTCCCCGGTATTTTTAAGAGCATCATCAATTCCTATATCAGCGACAATTATTTCTCCCAGATAATCCTTGGCATTACGGCAGAAATGTATAGGCTTTTTTCTGTGAAAAGCTATGGTATAGTCGGCGCTGACAGGTATGTTTTCAATCTTTTCGCCTGTTACGGTATCGCCGTTTAAGCCCGATGGAATATCCACCGAAAATACCTTTGCGGATTTTCTCATACTGTTCATAAGATAAACCGCAACCAGTCCCTCATCGTTTAACTTGCCGTGAAAGCCTGTGCCGTATACGGCGTCAACGATAATATCTGCTGATGGATTGCTCATTGACTCAACATTATGTATATCCATTATTTTTATAGGGTGCTCGCTGAGCAGCCTGTAATTGGTAATCGCATCAGGAGTAACGGGCTCTCCGTCTGTGAGGATAACAGTAACAAACATATTCATATCTGAAAGAAGTCTTGCGATTACAAAACCGTCACCGCCATTGTTGCCTTTGCCGCAGAAAACCGCAGCTTTTTTGCCTGTTGTAATTCCAGACTTATCTATGATAACATCAGCCACAGCTTTGCCGGCGTTTTCCATCATAGTATAATACGAAAGCCCGGCGGCATCTGCTTTTTCTTCAAGCTGTTTCATTTGTTTACAAGTAACATATTCGTTCATAATCAACCTCTTTATATCGTAAGATATTCATATTTATTTAAAAATCCGGTTACCCTTGATATGATTTCATCTGCTCCGCCCTGCCTGTCAGACTCCACGTTAAAAGGCATAAGCGGGTCGTGCAGGGATTTTCGAAGCAGGCACCAGCCGCCGTCAAAGGCTATTCTGACACCTTCAAAATTAGGCTTTACAACCTGCATATCCTGCTGCTCTTCGGCCCATTCCTCAAGCTCACCCAGTATATTGTCCGCATATGAGGCAAAATCCTCACAGGTTATAGGGAGTCTTAATTCTTTGGCTTCCAGCGGTGTTTTGAGTGTGTCGATAACAGCGTCAAGGGTTTTGCCCTCTGCGGCCAGCTTTGCCGCTTTAATTACTATCTTAGTTGCAAGATATGCGCCGTCATCGAGGAAGTAGTTCTCTTTGAGCGCGGCGTGGCCTGAGGTTTCTATTGCAAGCCAGCATTCCTGCCCTGCGGCGTTGAGCTCTATGCCTTTGTTAATGACATTTTTATAGCCTCTCTTAAATCTGAGATGCTTCATACCCAGCTTGCCCTCAATAAAATCAGTAAGGTGTGTGCTGGTGATACTGTCGGTAACCACTGTGGTTGCAGGATGCTCCTCGGCAACCAGTGCAGCAGCCATTGCTACAATTCCGTTTCGTGCAATCTCTCTGCCTCTGCCGTCTACTGCGGCGGACCTGTCCACATCTGTGTCAAAGATAAGACCGAAATCCGCGCCGGTGGATATTACCTGTAGGGATATTGAAGCAAGCGCCTCTTTGTCCTCCGGATTAGGCGCATGGTTTGGGAAAGTTCCGTCAGCTTCAAGATACTGGCTTGAAGAAATATCAGCGCCTAGAGGTGCCAGCACATCTCTGGCATAAAACCCGCCGCTGCCGTTTCCGGCATCTACAGTTATTTTAAGTCCTGCAAGAGGTCTTTCCCTTTTGCCTACTCCGTCTATGATAAGCTGCCTGAGATGACTGCAGTAAAGCTCCATAAGATTGCATTTTTCGGATGCATATGTTTTTTTGCCCATAACGGTTATGGTATTATCCGCATATTCAGCTTCGCCAAGACCTGCGCCGTCTGCTTCGGCAAACTCTATTATCTGAGAAATATCGCTTTTGTCAAGACCGCCGTCTGCGGTGAAATATTTAAACCCGTTGCGTTCATAAGGCAGATGTGATGCGGTTATCATAATTGCTCCGTCTGCTTTGATTTCATCAAACACTGTAGACATAAACATTGCAGGGGTCGAAGCCAGTCCGCAGTCAAGAACCTTAACTCCATATGGAGCAAGTCCGTTGATTATGCCATATAGCAGCATCTGTCCTGACATACGGGGATCTCGGCCTACCGCAACAGTAAGCTCATCGGTGCGCTTTCCTGTTTTATTACAAAGCCATAAGAGAAAACCCTTTGAAAGCAGGCAGGCTTCGGCATCCCTCAGATTTGGAACACCGCTTCCGCCGACACCTGTAAGGGAAATTCCTCTTATGTCGCTTCCGTTCTGTAGTTTTTTTAAATTGTATTCATTCATTAGTTCGCTCTCCTGAGATTTCTGTATATATATATTATACTTGCAACGGGCAATAAAAGCAATAATATGGAAACCACATAATAAATTATTATTTATTAATTTTTTACAAAAATCGACTGAAAAAATTATAAAAGAAACAGTTGAAAAATGTCGAAAAACCGTATATACTATAGAAGTATTGTATATATTTAATTAAAGTACCCTCTTTGATTATATAAACTCAATATGTATACAACATATAATGGAGAGGAGTTTGCTATCACTCCTTTCCATTATCCCCCCCTAACATTTACAGGCTGCCTTACGGGCGCCTTTTTTATTTCAAAAAACAAATTCGGGCCGGTTATTATTCCGACCCGATTATTATATTCTCCTATTTCCAGAAATCAGTGTCCTCTTTAAGACCTATATCAGCAGCCTTGAAATGAGGATTCTTGCCCTCTTTTCTCTGCTTGCAGTAGTCGCTCAGACATCTCATTGCCGGCTTTATAAGTATCAGTATTACAGGAATATTGATTACAACCATAAAGCCCTGAAGCATATCAGCTGTATCCCATACAAGACCTGCTGTTGCAACAGCACCTAAGAATACTAATATAGTAGCAATAATTCTGAATACGATAAGTCCCGTCTTGCTTACTTCTCTGTTCAGTATGAATTTCAGACAGCCCTCACAGTATGAGTAGTTTCCGATAAGTGTTGTGAACGCAAACAGTGTCATTGAAGCAGCTATGAAAACTGGTCCGAAGCTTCCTACTGAAGTGCTCAGAGCTTCCTGAACGTAAGCTGCGCCTGCTATATCCTCTGTAGGAACAACGCCTGTGCTCAGGCACATAAATGCAGTAGCTGTACATATAAGTAGTGTGTCGATGAATACTGAAAGCATCTGTACAAGGCCCTGCTTTACAGGGTGGGAAACATCAGCTGTAGCTGCAGCATTAGGTGCGGAACCCATACCTGCTTCGTTTGAGTACAGACCTCTTTTAATTCCGTACATTATACATGAGCCTGCAAAGCCGCCGAATATTGCGTGGAAATCAAAAGCGTTGCTGAATATTGAACCGAACATTGAAGGTACGTTTGTAACATTAATTCCTAAGATAACAAAGGACATCAGCACATAGATGATACCCATAATAGGAACCAGAAATCCTGTAACCTTTGTAAGTCTTTTTGCTCCGCCTATAACGATAATTCCAAACAGCACTGCAAGGATAATACCTATTAAAGCAGGAGTCTTAGGACCGTAGAAATCAAACACTTCAAATGTTGACTGCAGATTGTATGATGCAAGCATATTGTAGCCTACAGCATATGTAAGAATTATGATTACTGAGAAGATAACGCCGAGCCATCTCTGCTTGAGAGCGTCCTGCATATAGAAAGCAGGTCCGCCGTAGCTGGAACCATCAGGATTTTTCTTCTTGTAAACCTGTGCGAGAGTTGATTCGACAAAAGCCGAAGCTCCGCCAAAGAATGCTGTAATCCACATCCAGAAAATAGCGCCGGGACCTCCGCAGCAGATAGCTGTTGAAACACCTATGATGTTTCCTGTGCCGACTCTTGATGCGGTTGAAACCATTAATGCGCCAAAAGATGAAATACCATTTTCATTCTTTGGTTTTTCTTTGATAACTTTGATTGCTTCCGGGAACAGACGAACCTGTACAAATTTTGTTGCGAAAGTAAAAATAAGACCTCCGACAATAAGGAATACAGGTAAAAACCACGGCCGATATAAGACATCGCTTATATGAAGAATAACGCCGTCAATCTGTTTTACTAGCGTAGGGTTGTTCATAAATAAGTCACTCCTTTTATATAAAATAGAACAAAAAAATCTGTGGGGGAATGCCCACAGACTCTAATATTACTACAATTATAAGATTTTGTCAAAGTTTACTTGACCTGCCCCTGTCCGTCAAACAGCGGAAGCTCTCCTAAGAATATGATATCATCTCTGTTTTTGGCGTCACCCTCGGCTAAAACTGTCATTTTGCCCACTGTGATACCGCCGGCTTCTTTAACCAGCTCCTCCATAGCCGCAAGGGACTCGCCTGTGCTGATAACATCATCTATAATAAGGACTTTTTTGCCCTTGATTTTCGAAACTTCATTATCTCCCAGATACAGATGCTGAATATGATCTGTAGTTATTGACTTAACCTCTACGGAAAGCACGTTTTCCATATATACCTTGACGCCCTTGCGCGCCACGATATAGTCATTCATACCGGCCTGTCTTGCCATTTCATAAATCAGAGGTATGCTCTTAGCCTCTGCTGTAAGCATAATATCAAAATCAGGAGCCTTTTCAAGAAGCTTTGCGGCAGCGTGCTGCGTGATTTCAACATCGCCAAAAAGTATAAATGCGGCAATATCCGTATTTTCACCTACCTCATAAAGTTGAAGATTTCTTTTTTTGCCTGCAATGTCTATTTCATAATACATAAAAATTTCTCCTTTGTAACTGATGCTGCAAAAACCAACAAATAGATTTTAGCACAATAACAGAAAAAAAACAACACTGCAGTCAGGCAGACCGCAGCGTGTCAAACTATGCAATTATTATGTTATAAAAGGAAATGCTTCTATATTATAAAGGAATTACCTCTGTTTCTGATGTAATGTCAAGCGCTGCCGCATAAGCAAGATACTTGTCACATTCTTCATATGTAAGCATATCTGATGAAATCAGACCTGTCTGAGTGTAGTCGTCATTTACAAACATCTTTGTAAACAGTGAACCGCACTGACCTGTCATATACTGCTCGCCTGTAATGCCTGCTCTTTCAAAGCTTTCTACGCAGCCCGGAGCATATACATATGTTTCAACCAGAACTTTCTTGCCGTCTTTTGTACCTATAGCTTCGGATACAAATGCGCCCTCGTCCTTAACCAGACCTTCATCAAGGATTTCCTTGATTTCATCGTGGTATTTAGGTGCAGGCGGAATGTGAGATAAAATCACATCAAACGGTACAAATGTATGTCCCTTGTAGGTTTCTTCTTCTCTGCTCAGAAGTCCTGCTCTGTAAAGAGGAGTTGAGAAGTCAATGCCTACACCGCCGTATTTAAAGTTTATATTCTTGGCTCCCTTGAAATGAGTATCCTTGTTTATTCCCATGTATACTGTTTCATCGTGCGCGTGTTCTACTAATGTAACTTCCTTCTGACAGCCCTTGAAGTGTCTTGTTACAGGAAGTGAATGAGGTTCTGTTTCAACCATAACACCGTCCCTGAGTGCGAATGTAGGGTCTGTCATATCGGATAATGCTGTAAACGGTGACCACCAGAAAGGCAGAAATCTCTTAGCTTCAACACCTTCGTATACCATCATAAGAATGTCATCGCAGGTATCAAGAAGCTGCATGTTCTTCTTGGTTACAACGCACATTAATCCCGGTGCCGAGCCTGTGCCCATTATTGCCATTTTGCCGATTTCAGCGAATTTTTTGCCGTAGTCTGTATAAAGCTGCTGTACACAGTCAGGCCACCATTCGTACCACTGCCCGTTGAGTACGTCTGTTGCTGCAAAGTCCTGATAATTTGCTTTAACTTTAAGAGCCGCCTCTAAAACATTCTGTCCAAACTGAATAGGAAGAGCGTTTACGATAAGGTCAACGCCTTCACCTGCCTTGGCGATACTGTCAATATCGTTAGCATCAATATAAGTACCTTCAGCTTTTTTAAGAATTTTAACTAATTCATCTACAGCCTTATGGTCTGCATCCGCACATATGATTTTTTCAACGTTCGGTTCTTCGTCCATTCTCTGTGCAACTGTTGAGCCCTGTGCTCCAACGCCTACGATTAATATCTTTTTACCCATTTTACTTTACACCTCACTTAATTTTGAAAATGGTTTTCGGAATATTTTTAATTGAGCGCCCTTTGTTAATAATATTATAGCCATATGACGATGAACAAAACCATAGACGTTTTATCGCAGTTTTGATATAATTATATAAAAAAACGACTATAAATGAGGATTTTATGTTAATATCACGAGAAAAAACAGATTTAATCGAGGGAACTCCGATGGGTTTTAAAATCTACGAGGCTGTTCACGAGGCGGCGCATTTTCACAGCGACTGTCTGGAAGTTGTGTTCTGCGTCAGAGGCAATATCAACATCAGAATTGCATACGAGGAGCTGACGGTAAAGGAAGGAGAGATAATCCTTATAGATACGGATGATGTTCACTGTATATTCTCTGATGAGGAGAACCTGCTGATTTCCTTCTATATAGACCAGACCTCGGAGCTGTTTGGAAACAGCGATCTTGTAAATATGTCATTTGTATGCCACAAGGGAGAGATACATCCTTCAATGGAAAAAAAGATAGACTATATGCATAAGCTGCTGCTGACTATGTTTTATACCTACATTTCGCCAAGATACGGCGAGGATGAGAAGAAAAGCATCATCAACAGAACTGCCGTGCAGATTATGAACATAGTGGAGGAGAATTTCTCGGTGTTTTACTGGATGAACGACCCCAATCAGTTTCCCGACGATGCCAAGACCAGATTCGAGCATATATTTGCGTATATCTATAAGAACACCCGAGGACGTATGACTATAGAGGAACTGGGCGCTTTAGAGCATATAAACCCCAATTATCTGTCGCAGTTTCTGAAGAAAACATCGTTTCTGGGACTTCGCGGGCTCAGAACATATATCAGAGTATACAAGGCGGAGCTTTTGCTTCTCACAACGGATATGAGCATTACCGATATATCCTATCAGAGCGGGTTTTCAGATCCCAAATATTTTTATCGTGCATTCAAACAGTGGTACGGACACACTCCGCTTAACCACCGGAAGCTTTACAGAGAATATGCTCTCAGCAATGTTGCCAACAGGGAAATAGATATAGCGGAGATAAGAGATGAGCTTGATGATCTGATTTCATATTATCAGGCGGAGCTTCAGCTTAAATTGTCAGACATCAAATAATGCCCTGTTAAATCTCAAGGATATGTGATATACTTTTTGAAGGAAACTTTTTTCAGGAGAAGTAAATGTTTTTATCGAGTGACTTTTATAATTTCCTTTATATTGCAGTAATAATTCTGAGCGGAATCACATTTTCGCTGACATTAATACTGAGTGCAAGAGAGAAAGACGAAAAACACAAGGCGCTGTATCTGTTTACGGCGGCGGTGTTTGTTTTTATGATAATAGATTTCATAGTATACTATTATCTTGACGGAAGCACCTCCGGCGGAATTGTGTTTGCAATGATTACGGTTTCCGATATTATGTTCTGCGCAGTTGTTACGGCGTGGGTCTATCTGCTTGTGGTGCAGGCGGATATGAGAGAGCAGATATCGATGAAGCTTGTCATAGCGGTTTCTGTAATATATGAGATTTTATCGCAGATACTTTCGCTTATGCTGGGCAGATATGACTCATTTATGCTTCACGTTCAGAGCGGGATTGGCAAAGTGGTGCTTCAGATTTTAAATCTGTCATACAATATAGCTATAATTGCTATAGGCATTATCTGCATGGCTGCTTTTTTTAAAAAATTCCAAAAGAGCATCGGCAGGGCGGTAAACCTTATTCTTTCAGGGATTCTTATAGGTTATATGATATGGATTATTTACTGGGACTACAGTGTATGGTTTGAAACAGAGGAAAATCTTATGTCGATATATGCACTGGATCCGCTTATTCTTATCACTGCGGTGTTCAGCTGTGCGCTCATATATTATTTCTACAAAAAAGATCCGCTCAGGCTCAGAGAAAAAGAGATTGCATCAGTCGATGCAATAGCCGCTATATCTGACAAATATGGACTTTCTCAAAGAGAAAGAGAAGTCATAGAGCTTCTTAATGCAGGACTAAGCAATCCGCAGATTGCAGAGAAACTGTTTATCTCAGAGAATACCGTTAAACGACACATCAACAGTATCTTCAAAAAAACAGGAACGGCAAACAGACATGAGGTTCTGTTCAAGATTGCAAATATAAACAAAGTGAATATATAGTCCAAAGGCTGCCCCCAAAAGGCGGCCTTTAAAATTTTTCACAAAGTATAAAAAGCAGATGAGCCTTGATTTTTTAATGAAAAGCGGTAGGGATTGCTGCTGAAAAAGAGGTGACAAGAGCGAACTGTGCGAAAAAAAAGAATTGACAGAAAACTTGATGAGTGATACTGTTGTTAGAGAAAACAGCTTTGATTTTAACGAGGAGGAATGGAAATGAAAAGAAAAGGATTGGCGTTAATACTGGCGCTGACAGTGACAATTGTGATGTGCTTTACCGGATGCGGCGACAAAGGTGTAAGCATAGACTCGGACCTGTCAATGGCAGCAGATGTTGAGAAGTATGTAAATGCAATAGATATTGAATATGCATACGATCTGACAGAAAAACTTGCATATGATGAGGAATACTGGGACTGCGAACTGGGCTGGAGAACTGCAGGCTCGGATGCAGAACACAGATGTGCAGATTTCCTTGCAGAAGAAATGGAGAAGATCGGACTTACCGATATTGAAAAAATTCCGACAAAAGTTGATAAATTCCAGTTCAATGATTCAAGCCTTACAGTTGACGGAACAGAAATAGATCTGACCCCTGCGGCATATCAGTGCTCAGGTACAGACAAGGACGGAATTACAGCAGAAATCGTTAATGTGGGCACAGGCTTTGAGGCAGACTATGACGGTCTTGATGTCAAGGATAAAATAGTTATCGCACAGGTTGACCAGGCCAATGAGTCATGGATTGACGGCTACATAAGACAGGCTCACGAAAAAGGTGCTGCAGCACTTGTAAGTTATGCAAACAGCGGCTACGGCGAACTTAATGAAGATACTGCAAATGTTCAGGATATATGCTGCGCAGACCTTATCCCTACAGTAGCAATAAGCTATAATCAGGCACAGGACGTTCTTAAAGCCATTGAAGCGGGCAACAACAAGGCGACTCTTATGGTAGATGCCGAGTTTGAACCTGATAAAGGCACTTCCTATAATGTAGTTGGATATATCAAAGGTAAATCCTCAGATCAGCAGATTATGCTGTCAGGTCACTACGATAAATACTGGTACGGCTTCCAGGATGACTGCGCTGCAATCGGTATGGATTTCACTATAGCCAAGGCCATGATAGACTCAGGATATGTTCCTGAAAACGATATCGCAGTTGTTGCGCACGGCGCAGAGGAATGGGGTTCAACAGACGCTCAGTTTGACTGGACAACCGGCGCATGGGGAATGATCCATACAGAAAAACCTGAATGGGCCAAGAAAACAATAGCAATGCTTAACTGCGAGCTTCCTGCTTTTGAGCCACAGGACAAAACTCTTAGAGTTTCATGTGTTCCTGAATTTGCTACAATGAGCAAAATGCTTATAAGCGAGTCCGGACTTGTTGCACAGACAGACATAAAACTGGATGCAGAGTCAGTTGATGCAAGCAATATGGAAGATGGTGTATCCTACAGATGGCACGGCGTGCCGTATATGTTAAACGGCTTCTTAGGCGACAAATTTATGTGCCAGAGATACCATACTATAGATGACGACAAAGACACATGGTCAGAAGAAACAATGCTCGGCAACCTCTACTGGTTCGGAACTTATGCAATCTATATCGACAAGACTCCTGCGCTTGAGCTTGATATGACTCAGACATGCGATCGTCTTGAAAAGAACCTGAATGAGGAGCTTGCAAAGGATGCTGATGTTGATACAGAAGGCTACAAGGCTGCTCTTGCAGACATGAAGGCTGCAGCAGAAGCTTACAACAAGAAGATTGCTGACATTAATGCGGCTTATGAAAAAGCAATGGCAGCAGGAGATGATACTGATGCAATCAGAGCAGAGGGTAAGAAATTAAACAAGCAGACACTCAAGGTATTTGCTGAAATCCAGAAAGCGTTTATGGAAACAAGCCCTGATGATGTTGCATACGGACATCCTACAATCAACACCAACGCGGAAGTCCTGCAGGGAGCAATTGCAGCTCTTGAAAAAGAAGAACTGTACAATGACGACGAAACAGGAGCTCTTGATGTGCTTTACAACCTGAACGGTGTTATTGAATATAACTACTATATATTCGGAGTAAAGCCTGCTACTGATATTATGCAGATGTACGACCAGAAATATATCTCAACAGATAAGACTTATTGGGGAACAGATGCAATGCCGCCGATTGTATATACAGGTGAAACAACTCACAAGCTGGCAAGAGATGCCGAAGCAGAAAATGACATAGACTACAAGGCAGTGACAAATGTATATGAGAGTGCTCTTGCAGACACTATGAAGAACATCAAGCTGTATGCTGACAGAGAAGTCAAGGATATGGCAAAGGTTGCAAAGCTGATGAAATAAGGAAATAACGGCAATATACAGGAAGGCTCTTTCACAGGGCCTTTCTTGAAAAGATAAAAGATATTACCTTGCAGTTGGCGCTTACAGACTTGCGGAAATTATGAATTTTTAGATAATTAACACCCTTGTGCTATTGCAAAACAGGATAAATAGGTGCTATACATAGGTATAAACGTTTTGAGTGCCCTTTCAATTCGTTGGCAGAGCAACATAGAAATGCTCTGCATTGCATTTATCTTATTTTATATTTTTTGGAGGTTAACAAATGAGTCAGCAGACACAAGGTGTTGCAGGACTGAAAAAGCATGACATTAAAGTATCGGGAATAGTGTTTATGCTGTACTGTCTTGTTGGCGCGGGAGCGTTTGGTATTGAGGAAATAATACCTGCATCGGGTCCCGGTATGACATTAATTCTTTTGATGGTATTCCCTATAATATGGGCATATCCTATCAGTAATCTGGTTGCAGAGTGCGGCGCGGTTCTTCCGTCAGAGGGCGGAGTCTATGTATGGGCCAAGGAAGCCTTCGGCGAGTTCTGGGGATTTCAGACCGGCTGGTGGGCTACAGTATCCACATACATATGCAATGGTACATATGTTGCTCTTGTAGCAGGCTATGTGAGCCAGATGATACCTATGAGCGATATTGCCGTTCAGGCAGTTAAAATAGGTATGATCCTTATTTTCACAATCATCAATCTGCTGGGATTAAAAGAGGTTGGACAGGTAAGTACAATTCTTTCAATCCTCATAGTTATGGCATTTGCACTGGTTGCAATAGTAGGCTTTATCAACTGGCAGACAAATCCCATGGAGCCTGTGCTTCCTGAGGACTACAGCATCATTGACGGTGTAGGCGGAGGAATCTGCATATGTGTATGGATGTACTGCGGATATGAGTGCATATCCAATATGGGTGGAGAGGTTAAAAACCCTCAGGTAATCCCTAAGGGACTTATGATAGCAATGCCGCTTGTAGCACTTACATACATACTGCCTACTTTAGGCGGACTTGCAAGTCTTCCTGCAGGAAGCTGGGAATTCTGGTCAACAGACGGCGGCTTCAGCGGCGAGTCAATAGGCTATGCGACAATCCTTACAACACATCTGGGTCAGGCATGGGGCTATGTATTCCTTGTAGTTGCAATCGTATCGCAGTGCGCGATATTCAATACATATCTTGCATCAGGCTCAAGAGGCTTCTTCGTACTGGCAGACGATCACCTTTGCCCTCAGTTCCTGGTAAAGGTTTCAAAGAAAAGAGGCGTACCTTATATAGGAGTTTTATCACTTTCAGTAGTTACACTGATACTGTGCCAGTCAGATTTTACAACACTTGTAAGTATGGAGGTTGTATTTATCCTTGCAATTTATATAATTATTCCTCTTGCAGTGCTTAAATTAAGACGCAAGCTTCCTCTTGAAAAGAGAAAGGAAAGAGGACTGTACTATATCAGAGGCGGCAAGGGCGCAATGGTATTCTATGCGGGATGCCCGATGGTAATAGCGGTAATCGCGCTGCTTATCAACGGTACCGACTATCTGGCTGTCGGCCTGCTTGCCTTGCTCAGCGGTCTTGTGGCATACTTTATCTTTAAGATTGCATTCGGCGGTCTTGCGGTTACAGACCCTGAAAATCACCCTGTAAATCCTAAGACGAAGCTGGCTGCAGGAGATACAGTGAGAGTCGGTGTATTCCTTATATGTTCGGGAGCTCTCTCATTCTTAGGTCAGTTCTGGCTCAAGTGGTATGAGGTTGATTACGGTGAATGGGGTCCTGATGATTACGATATGTTCTCAGACAGTATCCCGCAGGTGCTTGAATATCTGAAATGGCTGGGACTTGCAGCTGTTGTAATAGGCATAGTTCTTGCGATTATCGGCAGGAAGAAGGATGCTCCGATTCCTGAAAAAGAAGCAGATATTGATGCGCTTATGGATAAATACCTGAACGAGGAAAAGCACGATTTATAACAGGCATAAAATACATAATAGATGACAGCAAAACTGCAGCTTTACGGCTGTGGTTTTGTTTTTTGGTTTGTGTGAGCAGCGAGATGAAGTGAAAATTCACTGAATGAAGTGAACAAAATGTAAAAAATTGTTTATACATTCAGGCAGATTTGTATATACAAAAAATACATATGCTGATTGAATGCTATCTGCAAAAATTTTATAATATACTTAGGAGTAATGAAAAATATGAAAGGGGAAAGATAACGGTATGAAAGAAGTAAAATCACCAAAAAAACCATTAATTTATTATTACGGAATAGCGCTGCTGCTTATATTCCTGTTTAATATACTCGTAATGCCTTTGATTGCGCAGGAAAAAGTCAAAGAAGTTGACTATGGTACTTTTATGAGCATGACAGAGCAGAAGAACATAGGCAAGGTAGAGGTGCAGGATTCTCAGATTATATTTACAGATAAAAAAGACAAGGCGGTTTACAAGACAGGTACTATGGATGACCCGACGCTTACCGAAAGGCTTTATGAGTCAGGGGCGAAGTTTACCAAGGATATACAGAAGACAATGTCGCCGCTTCTCAGCGGATTTCTCAGTATTATACTTCCTCTCATCATATTCATAGGACTGGGGCAGTATATAAGCCGGAAGTTTATGGACAAGGCAGGAGGCAGCAATGCTCTGTCCTTTGGACTGGGCAAGAGCAATGCCAAGATTTACGTTCAGTCAACAGAAGGCATCAGCTTTGATGATGTGGCAGGCGAGGATGAAGCGAAGGAAAGCCTTGCAGAGATTGTGGACTATCTGCATAATCCTAAGAAATATACAGAGGTGGGAGCCTCAATGCCAAAGGGCGTGCTGCTTGTAGGGCCTCCGGGAACAGGTAAGACAATGCTGGCAAAGGCTGTGGCAGGCGAGTCAAAGGTACCGTTTTTCTCCATGTCAGGCTCGGAATTTGTGGAAATGTTCGTAGGTATGGGCGCCTCCAAGGTTCGTGACCTGTTCAAGCAGGCCAAAGAAAAAGCGCCTTGTATTGTATTTATAGACGAAATAGATGCGATAGGCAAGAAGCGTGACGGTAATTTCAGCGGCAACGACGAAAGAGAGCAGACCTTAAATCAGCTTCTGACTGAAATGGACGGCTTTGAAGGCAATACCGGAGTAATTATTCTTGCGGCAACCAACAGACCTGAGTCCTTAGACCCCGCTCTGACAAGACCGGGAAGATTTGACCGCCGCGTGCCTGTAGAGCTTCCTGACCTCATAGGCAGAGAGGCTATACTCAAGGTTCACGCAAAGAAGATAAAGACTGCGGATGATGTTGATTTCCATACAATTGCGCGTATGGCGGCAGGCACCTCCGGCGCTGAACTTGCCAACATTATAAATGAGGCGGCGCTTCGCGCGGTAAGAAACGGACGGACTACAGTGCAGCAGGCAGACCTTGAGGAAAGTATAGAAGTTGTTATTGCAGGATACCAGAAGAAGAATGCGATTATGACTGACAGCGAGAAGAAGGTTGTGGCTTATCACGAAATCGGACATGCGCTGGTTGCAGCTATGCAGACAGAGTCTGCTCCTGTTCAGAAGATAACGATTATACCTCGTACATCGGGAGCTCTGGGATATACAATGCAGGTTGAGCAGAACGACAAGGTTCTTATGAGCAAGCAGGAGCTTGAAAACAAAATCGCTACATTTGCAGGCGGCAGAGCAGCCGAGGAGGTTGTTTTCGGCGAAATCACAACGGGGGCAGCCAACGATATTGAACAGGCGACAAAGCTTGCCCGCGCTATGATTACACGCTACGGTATGAGCGATGACTTTGATATGGTGGCAATGGAAACTGTAAACAATAAATATCTGGGCGGAGATACCTCTTTGGAATGTGCGGAAGAAACACAGAGAGAAATTGACGAAAAGGTTGTTGAACTGGTAAAAACCCAGCACGAAAAGGCAAGGCAGATTTTACAGGAAAACCGCAGCAAGCTTGATGAGCTGGCAAAGGTTCTGTACGAAAAAGAAACCATTACAGGCAAAGAATTTATGGAAATTCTTAATAAATAGCATTAAAAAAGGCTGCTTCGGCAGTCTTTTTCTATGGATAAAATATTAGCTGAAACTTGATATTTTTGAGTAAATGGGATAAAATATTAGCTATGATAGTTATTAAAAGAAAAACACCGAGAGAGATGCAGACAGATATTGCGCTGCGTATTAGAGAAATAAGGAAGCGGAGAAAAATTTCACAGCAGAGACTTGCCGAGAAGTCGGGAGTGAGCCTTGGCTCTGTCAAGCGCTTTGAGAGCACAGGTGAAATTTCGCTGAAATCGCTGATTAAAATTGCAATTGCCCTGGAAATAGACGATGAGCTTTCAGAGCTGTTTGCAGAGGTGCCGTTTTTATCTATAGAGGAAATTATCAATGGACAGAAATAGACAGCTAAAAGTTAATTATGACGGAAAAACCGTAGGCACACTGGCACTTTACAAAGAGCATATTGCAGCTTTTCAGTACAGTGAGGAGTGGCTTGCCGAGGGATTTTCAATCAGCCCGTTTTCACTGCCGATGAGCCGTAAACTTTTTGTTCCTAAGGTTTTGCCTTTTGACGGACTGTTCGGAGTCTTTTCAGACAGTCTTCCGGACGGCTGGGGCAGGCTGCTGGTAGACCGCCTGCTTCTCAAAAACCATATTAATCCGGCGGAAGTGGAGAGTCTTGACAGGCTTGCAGTTGTGGGAAGCTCTGGTATGGGAGCTCTTGAGTATGTGCCGGAATATAACCTTAAAGGGAATAAAATGACCGGTAATCTGGACTACATTGCAGGGGAATGCAGCAGGCTTCTTGCAACCGAATATACTGAAAGCCTTGATGAGCTTTTCAGCCTCGGAGCATCTTCCGGCGGAGCAAGGCCTAAAATTCTTACTGAATTTGAGGGAGACCCTTGGATTATAAAGTTCCCTGCGCCTGAGGACAAAAAAGAAATCGGCAGACAGGAATACGACTATGCGGTTTGCGCAGGGCAGTGCGGTATCGAGATGGCAGAAACCAGACTGTTTGCATCAAAAAAATGCGAGGGATATTTTGGTACAAAGCGATTTGATAGGAGAGTTTCAGAAAACGGAACTACAGAGAAAATCCATATGATTTCAGTTTCAGGTCTTTTGGAAACTTCTCATCGCGACCTTGCTCTTGACTATGATATTCTGATGAAGGCAACTTTAGAGCTTACAAAGGACTTTAATGAGGTTGAGAAGCTGTACAGGCTTATGTGCTTTAACGTTTTTGCTCATAATCGTGACGACCATGCCAAAAATTTCAGTTTTCTTTACGACTTTGATGAAAGCAGGTGGAAACTTTCGCCTGCATATGATCTGACGTACAGCAATTCTCTGTGGGGAGAGCATGCAACCAGCATACATGGAAATGGAAAGGACCCGAAAGAGGAGGATTTGCTTGCAGTTGCTGATATGATTTGTATGAGCAGACCGTATGCAGAAAAAATCATAAGGAATGTTAAAAGTTGTGTTATGGAGATGCTGGGGAAATATCTGAGATAACAAATAAGGCAGGCACCAATCAAAGTGTCTGCCTTTGCTGAAATTATCTGCTGCGTATATCCTTTGCCTGCGGCATCATTTGTCTATAGTAGAATTCTGCTGCTGTCGGAGAGTGTGTAGAGTGTGCCGCTGCTGCCGTTGATATCGACTGTTTCTTCCGATCTGATGTTTTCAAAGGAAACCTGACCGCCCTCGCCCGCGGTTTCATAAATGTACCTGAGTTCTGCTCCTTGCGGATTTTCATATACTACAGTCTGCATTCTGTTATCGTATTCTGAAACAAATACCTTTGTATAACCGTCGGGAATGCATTCAGGATAGTAAAATCCAAGCTCCAGCTTTGCATCATCTGTTTTTGCAAAATCAATTTCCGTAGTCTGTCCGTAATCGGTACGCTTCATTTCGATATGAGCATTTATAGCGGCAAATGCGGTTGCGGCAAGCACCGCAACGAGCGCTGCGGCGATAAGGCCTATGCGCATAGTGCGCTTTTTTTTGTATGTCATTATATAATCTCCCTTCTGAGCCTTGCAGGCTTCGTGAAGATTATTGTAAATGGCTTCATCAGCTTCTTTCGAAAGGGTTATGCTGTCCATTTCTTTTGTGTATTTTTCAAAATATTTATCTGACATTTATTCTTCCTCCAGCCTGTTTTTAAGATGTTTTCGGGCTCTCTCAAGCCTTGAGGTTACAGCAGATCGGCTGATTTTTTGTATTTTTGCTATTTCTGCTGTAGAGTAGCCCTCATAATAGTAGAGGTATATGACTGTACGTTCTTTTACAGACAGTGACATTACCGCATCGGTGATTTCAAGTGTGCTGCCGGAAGTATAGGGAATATCTTCGGGAAGCTTTTCGCTTGCGTGGCGTTTTAGAAACCTGAGTCTGTCTTTGCAAAGATTTGCGGTAACGGTCATAAGCCACGCGCGCTCTTTGTCTTTGCAGACGGAAGCTCTGTTCTGGATAAGCCGCATAAATACATCGTGACAGATATCCTCTGCCTCACCTGTGGAATGCATATATGTCAGTGCAAGACGATACACTGAGTTTTTGTGTTCATTGTAAATCTGTGAAATGTTCAATACTATACCTCGCTTTTGAGTACTCGTATATTAAACGAACTGACATATATGTTTATCTCATACAAATTAAAAAAATATATAATAAAAATGCCGGACACGGAATTGCAGCCGCTGTATCCGACAGAAAAGCTATTTATGCGATTTAGGAGCTCGCTTGCGAACAGGCAGCGCCAGATCCTGAAAGGTTCTTCCCAGCTTATCGTCTTTGGCGATCAAAAGCAGGTCGCTGTCCATATTATTTAATGCATGCAGAACAGCTGCATATATACCGATTGCCACTGACGGATCGCCTTTTTCGACTTTCCATAGAGTTGCCCGGCTTATATCTGCTCTCTCTGCAACCAGTGCCGTTGACAGACTCCTGCGAAGTCTTGCAAGCTTTATCTGCTCTCCCATTGTTTCCAGTATCTGCGGTACAGCCGGCCAAACAATAGCCCGAAGATACCGTTTAGCAAAAAGCATCTTGCAAGCAACATAGGTGTAAGCGCTCCAAAAGCAGTAGCCGTTGCAGGCAGATGTCCTGCTGCAAACAGCAGAGCAGAGATGATATTGGCCGATATAAAAATTATATCAGGAAGCTTATTCTTTGGCGTGCTTCTGAAGAAAAGCTTCCATAGAATAAATGCAATAAGGGACATGAGGAACAATTTCATAAGGATTTCTTCGACGATACCGCCGTAAAGAACAGCAGCTCCAAAGCCTGCGGCAGACAGTCACGCTCCTGTTATGGAGCTTTGAATTAAAGGCTCACATGTTCCGAAGGTCCAGTAATCCAGACTGAATACAAGTCCTGCGGAGGTTGCCAGCGCAATGGTTTTAAACAGTTTGTCCCTTTCTATATACAGTGGTATCCAAAGACCTGTTTTGTCTGCAAGAATATATCCGAAAAAACAGCATACTGCAACAAGCAGGCTGCCCTGAACTGCTGAGAGTATAATCAGCGCTGTTTTGCTTCCAAGCTGATTTATGTCACCTGCGATAATATCTGCGGGATAAAGCTGCATCTGATAAAAAGCTGTCAGAACAACCGCAGGAATGATAACCGGAAGCATTGCAGCCGAAAAAAGAAACGGCTTTTTAAATTTTTTCATCTGCCGCCTCTTTTCCATATATCTCAACACAGTAACCCTTGTGGCCACATTCCGGGCATTTCAGTTTTCGGGTCGCAGGTGTGTGAGCTGCAAAAAAAGCCTCCTTAAAGACAGGTCTGAAAATCCTCTGACATTCCGGACAGATATACAGAGTATTTCTGAAATAGTACATTGAAATCCATACTCCTAAGGTAATTATAACAGGCAGTCCGGCTGCAAACGGCCACCATATCCCCTTTGAAATACCAAGAATGAGAGTTCCGATTTCAATTATGTCCATTATTACTCCAAGTACGATCATTACCGCATGCACTTTGCGCAGTTTTTTTCTGTTGTCCACAGTACCGGCTATATCACTTATTGAATCGGCAGAGAAATCGCCTGCAAGCTTTATGCCCTGCCTCAGATCTTCTATAAGGGCAAGTTTTTTTTCATTTGCTTTTATTTCACTGCGGAGAGCTGTCTCCTGCTGCTGCAGGATAAGAGCTATAACCTGCTCCGGATGAGCCTCGTCAAGAATTTCTCTGATAGAGTCTATAGACAGACCAAGGCTTCTCAGGAAACATATGGTTTTCATTTTTCTGAGATCATCCTCTGAGTAGAGCCTCCTGCCGCCCTCTGACAGCCGGCTGGGAAGAAGAATACTGCGGGAGTCGTAATACTGCACAGTTCTGACAGTCACTCCGCAAAGCTTAGCTAATTCTCCTGTTGTATACATTGACATAGCCTTCACCTCCTTTCTGTATGAGGTTATTATAGAGTATTACGCAGCGTAATCAGCAAGTGGTATATACGAAATAATGGTTTGAATCTGTAAAATCACATATATTAGGTAAGAGAATTATATAATATATCATAATTGCAGGGGGAATATTTGTACAGGGAAGAATATATTCTGAAGGCTTGAATTATGATTTCAAAAATGATATAATCGGTATATACCGAAAATAAAGGAGGCTTATTAATGCCAAGACCGCAGAAATGTCGCAGAATCTGTAATGTGCCGCAGACAGACAGCTTTCGCCCTGAGAAACACAGAGGGGAAATCCCCATTATAATGACAGTAGATGAGTATGAGGTTATTCGTCTGGTGGACCTAGAAGAAAAAACTCATGAGCAATGCGCGCTTCAAATGGATATTTCGAGATCAACAGTACAGGAAATTTATGAAAATGCAAGACGTAAGCTTGCAGCCTGTATTGTTTACGGCAGGAAGCTGGTTATTGCAGGCGGTAATTATCGTGTATGCGACGGCAGGGAGAATTGCCGATGCGAACTTAAATGCCGGCAGGCAGATAATAAGAAGAGAACAGAGTCAGAAGACAGAAACAAGGGAGGTTTCATTATGAAAATTGCAGTACCTTATGAAAACGGACAGATTTTTCAGCATTTCGGACATACAGAGAGATTTAAACTCTATGAGACTGACAACGCAGAGATTATTAAGTCTGAAATTATAGAAACTGCGGGCAGCGGACATGGAGCGCTTGCAGGATTTCTGATGAAGCATGGTGCAGATACACTGATATGCGGCGGTATTGGCGGCGGAGCGCAGACCGCTCTGGCTGAAGCCGGCATCAGATTATACGGAGGTGTAAGCGGTGATGCGGATACCGCAGTGACAGAACTTCTGTCAGGAAAGCTTAACTATAATCCGGATGTACAGTGCAGTCACCATGAGCATCACGGTGAAAATAACTCCTGTGGCAGTCACAGCTGTGGGAATAAAGGCTGCCACTGATGACAAATAAACGCATGGAGATAACGAGGAAGTCTTTTGAGCAGATTCCTTTCTGGACAGAATTAACAGAAGAAGAAAAACAGCTTATACAAAGAAATGCTTTTTTGCGCAGATATGAAAAAGGTGCTTTTGTTTACGGAGGCGCTGATGAATGTCTGGGAATGCTTTTGCTGCTTAAGGGCAGGCTCAGAACATCTCTGCTTTCAGATGAGGGCCGGGAGGTTACCCTGTTTAATCTGCATCCGGGAGAAATCTGTGTGCTGTCTGCTTCCTGCATTATAAGTGAGATTACTTTTGATACCGGCATGACTGCCGAGAAGGTCAGCGATATACTTGTTATCCCGTCGGGGACAATTGACTGCCTGCAGAGCAGAAATATCCATGTGAAATGTTTTTTATATGAACTGGCGATTGGGAGATTCTCGGATGTCATGTGGTCCATGCAGCAGATTATGTTTAAAAGGCTCGACCAGCGTCTTGCAGGATTTCTTGTTGAGGAGTATGAAAGAACCGGAGTAAAGAACATATATATTACCCATGATCAGATTGCGGTGCATATCAGCTCTGCGAGAGAAGCTGTGGCCCGAATGCTCAAACGGTTTGCTGAAGCAGGTCTGGTAGAGCTGAAGCGTGGAGAAATAAAGCTTGAAAACATAGACGAAATCAAAAAGCTTCTGTAAATGAGCAGCTTTACTTCGTATATATAAAGAGAAGAAAAAGAGTGATATTAAAATGAGGATGTTGCTCTTTTTATTTTTTGAAATTTTTGATGTAAAGTGTGACCAAGTCACAGTAAACGGATTTCTTATGGGTTAGAATGAATGTAACATAAGGAGGTGCAGCAGATGAAAATTACACTGAACAAAGATAAACAGATAGTTGATGTGATAAAAGAAGGACTTGAGCATACGGGCGGATATTGCCCCTGCCGTACGGAGCGTACGGAGGAAACAAAATGTATGTGCCGGGAATTTAAGGAGCAGATTAAAGATCCTGAATTCGAAGGCTTCTGTCACTGCATGCTCTATTATAAATCAATTAAGGATTAACGGAGGGGTAAATGGCATCAGGAAAAACTGCTGTGGTGAATAAGAAAAGATGTGTGGCATGCGGGGCATGTGAAAACCAATGCCCTAAAGCTGCAATAAAGGTATATTGCGGCTGTTATGCGGCTGTAACAGAAGATAACTGCGTGGGGTGCGGTATGTGTTTAAAAATATGTCCTGCCGGTAGCATAAGCTTAAAAGAGAGGTGAAACTTTGAAGAAAAAACACTGGTATGATTATTTATGGATATGGGCGATCATTTATTTTGCTCTCGGTTTTTTTAATATTTTGTTTGCTTGGTCCCAAAGTTCCTCAGATATAATTGCCGGAATACTTCCATCTTTACATTTATATAATACTTGGTCATCTAAACTATTTTTCTTTCTTCTTTTTGTTCTATAATCAAGTATTTCATAAGTTTTTGCACGATAATATCCTTTGTATTTAGGATTTTCTATCATACGTTTTAAAGAGTCTTTATCATATAGTTTTCCTTTTTTATTTAAATATCCTAACTCTGATAATTTCTTTGATAGTTTTTGGAAACCATATTTTCCACTTGAATATAGTTCAAACAATGTTTTTATAAATTTTGCTTCATTTTCTACTATTACCAATTTACAGTTATCTTTTTTATATCCTGTGATATTTGAACTGCCTAACACATGTCCATTTTCAATCGCTTGTCTATGTCCAAATTTCACTCTTGAAGATAATTTTCTAGATTCATCTTGAGCTAAATTAAACATTATGTTTAAAATAAGTTCAGAATTAGAATCAAATGTATTCAAATTTTGGTTTTCAAAAAATACACCTACTCCAGAATCTTTTAATTCTCTTATATAATGAATGCTATCTTCTAAGTCACGAGCAAATCTTGATACTTCTTTTGTAATTATTAAATCAAATTTGTTGTGTTTGGCATCATGTATCATTTTTTTAAAACTTGGTCTAACGTCAACTCTAACTCCTGTTTTGCCTTCTTCAATATATCCACCAGAAAATATCCATTTTGGTTTTGATTTAATATAGTTTTCATAATATTCTAATTGATTATCTAGTGAATTTAATTGGACATCAGAATCTGTTGAAACTCTACAATAATAGCATACCCGAAGAGGAAGATTATAAATTTTTTCTCCAAGCATTATTGATTTTAATATTTCATCATAATTCATAATACTACTCCTCTCACAATTAATAAGTGTTTTGTAATGATCTGAGATTTTTCAATAATTTATCATTTACTTTTGAAAATGTATTTTCATCTATTATATTTTTTCTATATAAATTAGTGTTAATTATTATTTGTATTTGAAGTTCAAATATTTTATTATTTATCAATTATCATCACCAATAAATAATATTTATAACTTTAAAATAAAATTACTAAAAAGTGGAGTTACGTTCTTAAATGTTGATCCTGGTTCATAAGTCATCCAAATAGGAAGATTTCTGTTTATTTCCTCTATACTGTACTGCTGATAATTATTGGGATCAAAATCTGGTCTGCTACCCATACCTAATATAGCTCCGGAATTTGGATCCATTGCTAAAATAAGAGCGTGTTCGGCATTATATTTGGTAACTATGTTATCTAATTCTCTTTCTATTGATGTTTGAATGTTGTAGTCAATTGTAAGTTCCATATCCATACCATTTTGGGGCTTTACATATACTTCGGATAGGCTTAATCTTTGCCCTTTAGCATCGCTATAGTATTTTATAGCACCACTTTCTCCAGTTAAATATTCATCATAAGTAAGTTCTAAACCTGATAGCCCTTGATTATCTATGCCGACATATCCTAGGCAATGTGATAGAAAATTGGCATACTTATAATATCTTTTTGCTTCTTTTACTAAATAGACTCCATCATAATTTAATGCATTTATTTTATCAGCAATATCGTAATCTAATCTTCTTCCTTCTGGGTGTACTCTTTCTATTGATGTTTTTTTACTTACATGTTTATACATTTCTTCATATGATACATTTAATATTTTGGCTAAATCTGTGGCTACCTTTTCTTTCATATCATCTTTTATTTGATTTGGTATCAGTACTAATGAAGTAGTAGTTAGATTATCTGCAATTACTGTTCCATCGCTAGTTATAATTTTGCCACGTTCTGATTCTATGGGAAGATTTCTACTCCATAAAGCGTTTGCTAATTTGTTTAATTTTTGGTAATCTATTACTTGGATATAGAATACTTTGCAAATTATTAACAAAAAACAAAATAGTATTATTAACAATACTATTTTTATTCTTTTGTGTATCTTTTTAAAAAACATATTATCACCTATTTAATTATATAGGTTGTTAGTAGATTTATGAAAAAACATTTTTAGGTGATTTTTTTCTTAAGTTAGAATTATATTTTATGGTTGGAATAAATTATCTAGGGAGTATGTATATATCAATTTTTATTATTGTTTTAATAAGTTTATTGATATACTTTTTTAATTTTTTTAATAAATTTATTGACACTATAATAACTACTTATGGGTAGCTCAAAATTGTCAATATATTCTTCTACTTGTCCATTAAATCCTTTTTTGATTTCATACACACCATAATCAGGATCATTTTTATCAAAGATAGCTGTTATACAGTAGAAATTATATTTTATTATTTTCACTTATTTTACAGCCAATTATTTGGCCTAGGTGAACTTTTACTTCAATATCTTTTTGGTTTTGTTTAAGGATGTCTTCATTTATCTTTATTTTGTTTTCTTTAAAAAGTAATATTATAGTAGATGCTCCAAAAGAAAAATATCCTTTATGGTCATGCCTTTTAAAATTTTGACAATCATCGTTATTTATTTTTCCAATCATCAATGCCCCTACTTCCATATAGATAACTGAATCAAAATTTTTAGTTTGTAATATACTGTACTGTCTATTATTTTCAGTATATACTTTGTATTTTTCGTGAGCAATTGGCATAACTGTATGAAGTAGTCCATTAATCTTCTTTGTTTTGATTATCTTTCCTTCATCAAAATGATAATAGTGATGGTAGTCATCTTTGGTTAATCTGTATACTAAACATGTACCATTATTAAATTCTTTTGCAAGCATATCATCTTTGAGTAGTTCTTTAATTGTATAGTTACTGTTTTTAATTTTTAAATTTAGGTTTTCATCTATTTTGCTTACAAATAATTTAGCATCACATACGGATATTAAATCATTTTTTTTGTTATTATATATTCGCTTATCTTCTTTGATTTTACGTGAGAAGAAATCGTCAAAAGAATTATATTTTTTATCTTCATACAAAGACATATCGATTTTATTATTTTTTATGAATGAATTTATTTTTATTTTAGAAATTTTACTTTTTATTATGATACTAGTTAATTTGGTGAACCAAGGTCTTGTAAAGATTAATTTCAAAAAAATTCTACCTATAATTGTTCTATAGAAAAAAACTATTATTTTACTTGTTTTTTCATAATAATAGTCATTATTTTTGTAATCGTATATTTTTACTTTCATACTTGGTGCCTAAATTATATATCTAAATTATGGTAAACGTTTTGTACATCTTCTAGTTCTTCTAATGCTTCAATTAGATTTAGGACTTTGGTTGCTTGTTCGTCATCCAAGGTAATATAATTGGTTGGAACAAATGTTACTTCACTCATAATAAATTTATTGTAATTTTTACTTTCTAGGTACTCTTTGGTTTCGATAAGTTTACTTGGTTCTGTATATATAGTGTAACCTTCTTCTTCATTTATGAAGTCTAATATATCACATTCTAGTATATCTTCTAATAATTTATCTTCATTATACTCTTTATCTAAAACTATAATTCCTTTTCTTTCAAATAAATAGCTGACTGAGCCATCAGTTCCTAAATTGCCACCTCTTTTGCTTAGGGTGCTTCTGACAAAAGATGCAGTACGATTTTTATTGTCTGTTAGACAATCTATCATAAGAGCAATTCCAGAAGGAGCATATCCTTCGTATCTGATAGCTTCATAATCTTCTTTACTGTTTTTATTTTTGGCCTTATTAAGAGCACTTTCAATATTTGATTTAGGCATATTTTCAGCTTTGCACTTTTCAATTACTAGTCGTAATGCCGAGTTGTTGTTTGGATCTGTGTCACCATTTTTTGCAGCCATATAAAGTTCTTTAGTTAATTTTTGAAATATAGCTCCTCTTTCTTGATCGGCTGCTCCCTTTTTATGTTTTATTGTTGACCATTTACTATGTCCTGACATATTTTCACCTCTTTAAATTATATTTATATATTATCATATTTTTTTATATGTTTGAATATTAACATGAAAAAATAGTTTTTATTTTAATAATAATTTATGATAATGTTTATCAAAAATATTTAAAAAATTATTTACTTCTTCTTCGGTAGTCAAGTATGATAGACTTATTCTTAAGGTAGTAAAGCTTAAAGTTTCATCTTTAGTCAAAGCGTACACACTCTTAGATATTGTGTTGCTTTTAGAACAAGCACTTTTGGTTGATATATATACTTCGTCACTTTCTAATGCGTG
>OLOV01000508.1_pt1 | contig 34319 bp, 27 predicted proteins | sample 1672931 | NCBI WGS metagenome assembly OLOV01 (sample SAMEA3136738, study PRJEB25190) | human gut metagenome | biome: human gut; feature: human-associated habitat; material: faeces | place: Austria | collected 2013 | reverse complement strand
CGCTTTCTTCCCCACCGTGGTGTTCGATGGCGCGTTGCCGCGCAAAACGTTCTCCATGGGCGAAGCAAACGAAAAGCGTTACTATCTCGAATGCCGTAAAATAAAATAAGCGGCGCGCCCGCTTCCGTTGCAGGGCGCAAAGGTGTTATACTAAAGGGGTGCGGAGCGCCCCTTTTTTGTATGCGCGCCCCTGCCCGGATGGTTATTCCGCACCGGAAGCATCCTGGTTTTTAAATACCGGCGATTCGCCTGCGTGGTAATTTCGGTGATTTCAATGGACCATACCCCTTTAAAAAAGTATAAGCACCCGGACAATGTCAAACCGCAGCCGCCTGTTTTATACGGCCTTGTTGCCCTTCTGCTGCGGCCGTACCTGCGCCTGAGATATGGATTCCGCAGGCCGAAGTCGCTCCCCATACGCGGGGAGCGCGGTCCCGTCACCGTGCTCGGCAACCACGCATCCAACATAGATTTCCTGTTTGCCGTTGCAGCCCTTTACCCCAAGCGGCTCAACTTCCTTGTCTCCGCCTATTTTTTCAACCAAAAGCCGCTGTGTTATCTGCTGCGTTTCATGCATTGTGTGCGCAAGGAGCAGTTCACGGCCGACGTTGCGGCCATCCGCGATATGCGCGCGCTTGTTTCTGCGGGCGGCAGCATCCTACTGTACCCGGAAGGCGAGGTCAACGGCACCGGCCGCACAGGAGCCTTCCCGGAAAGTACGGCGCGCCTTTGCAAGCTGCTGAAAGCGCCTGTTTATGCCGTACGCACCAAGGGCAGCTATCTGACGCGGCCCAAATGGGGGCCAAGTCGCAGGCGCGGGCGTGTGGAAATGGACGTAACGCTCGTCGCCACGGCGGAGGAGCTGCCCACCCTTTCCAACGAAGCGCTTTATGCCCGCATCCAAGCGGGGATATTTCAGGACGAATATGCCTGGCAGGCGCAGGCGCGCGTCCCTTTCCATGCAAAGAACCCGGCGGAAGGGCTGCACCTGATGTTGTATCGCTGTCCCAAATGCGGCCGGGAGTTTGCCATGCGCACGGAGGGGAACGCCATTTTCTGCACGGCTTGCGGCAACCGTGGCCTGATGGATGGGTGCGGCTTCCTTTCTCCGGCCGGGCCGGAGGATGTTATTCCGGCTTCCCCGCTTGCCTGGGTGGATTTTGAACGCGAAGCCCTGCGCGACGAAATGCGCGCTCCCGATTACCGGATGGCCGCCCCCTGCTCGCTGCAATATCACACGGACGCGCACGCGCTTAACCACGTGGATGTGGGAGAGGGCGTTGTCACGCTGGACCGCAGCGGCATTTCCTATGAAGGCACGGCGGAAGGCGCGCCCATTTCTCTGCATTTCCCGCTTGTCGACCTCTACAAGCTTCCGTTCGCAGCAGGCCGCCGCTTCGAACTGCCGCCCGCCGCGCGCGTGACTGCCATCCGCACCCATGAACCCGGAGCCATCTGGAAATTCGTGCTGGCGCTTCCCTTGATGAAAGCCACCGTCCGGGCTGCCGCAGACGGCTGAACGCTGTCTCCAAAGCAGAAAAGGATGCGTGCAAGGGCTGTGACCATAAAACAGCAACAGTAAACGAGGACAACCAAGCGGTTGCCATTGTTTTTCATAAGCTCATACGAAATCTGTTTGATTTGCATCGAAAGTGTATTATAATAACAGAGCGGCAAGCCAGAATTTGCTTAAAGAGGACAAAATGAAGATAGAGATAAGAAAAATGACGCGAGAAGATATAATCCCTGTCTGTAAAGCAGACGATGATATGTCTGATGATTTTGTAGAGTATTTAGAATTCCAGTTGAAAAACCAAGATAAAGGAGAATGCATCGCTTTAATTGCATTATGCGATGGGGAAGTAGCCGGACATGTGTATTTATACTATAATTGCAGATGGGGCGGATGTAAAAACCAGGGATTACCAAGCATAGTGGACCTGAATGTGTTCGATAATTATCGGCGCAATGGAGTTGCTAGCCAATTGTTAGATGCCGCAGAAAGCATAGCTAAAAAATATGCAACAAAAGTCTATTTAGATGTGGGTGTCAACCGCAATTATGGTGCAGCACAAATACTTTATATTAAACGTGGATATATTCCAGATGGAAATGGCGTGTATTTCCAACAAAATATATGTCAAGTAAATGAACCATATATCAATAATGGCGAATTGACTTTGTGCCTCATAAAAGAACTTTGATGGATATAAATCAATATAATCTTGTTTGTCGAGATAACGTTGGATGATAACCTCCCCCCTTGTGTAAAGGGAAGTAGCATGGGCGCACGGTATGGCAGATGGAGTGTTGCCGCGCCGCATGTTGCCTTCAAGCGCGGCGTATATCCCCCTGGCTGACGGCGTCCCTGCGCGTCAGGCAATCAAAAGAGCGAAAGCATTTTTTGCTTTCGCTCTTTTTAGGCTGTCGCTTAACCGGCAGTTCAGGCTGTCGATCAAGTGGCAAATGCCGCTTGATCGAGGATTGCAAATCGCGCTTGCGCCGATGGCGCGGCCAGCGCTCCGTGTATGGAAAGTCAAGGGCCGCGGCCCTTGACAATCCCGGAGATACTTTTTCGACAGGCTAGGCTGTCGCTTAACCGGCAGTTTCCGTTTTTTAAATGCACGTCAGAGCAAGAGCACCAGCTTCTGTCCGTCGGCCAGCATTTCCGAAAGGCCGGGGTTTGTGTCAAGCAGGCGCTTGCGCGGAAGGTTGAAGCGGCGCCCCACATCAAACAGCGTCTCCCCTTCCCCCGCGAAATAAATTACGATGCCGCGCGGGCATGCCTCCTGTGGGCACTCCTCCATTCCCGTTACGGCAGCGGTCTTTACAACCGCATACGGCTGTGCTGAAATCTGAATTGTATAGGAAAACTCAACGCTGCGCCCCGCGCCCGAGGCCGTTGCGGAAACCATGCGCACCTGCGCCCGTGCTTCCGGGAACGCGTCTGCGCCGGAATTTTCAGAGCGGAACGGGATATCCTCCGTAAAGGCATACAGCATGCCGCCTTCCGTTTGATACAACACGCGCGTAAACAGCAAACCCTCTACTGCAAGCCGCCCGTCCTCCACCGAAGCGGAAGTCACGACCGGGCGCGCCGCGCAATATGCCACGCGGTAGCATTCCGGCATGCCATCCGGTATGCTGAGCGTTTCGGATGCGCCGAACCGGAAGCATGCCGTTTCCCCGCGCAGCAGAAGCTGCGCTTCTTCCCGCACGCATGAAAGCGGAAGGGATGGCGCGTATGCATCCTGCGGCAGGGTAATCGTCTCCATCCGCGGCGCTTCCACGCGCACCGCGATGCGCGCTTCCACGCTCATCAGTCCGCTGTTTTCGCCAATCGGTGCAAGCCCAAGCGATTCCACCTCTGCCGTGGCTATGACAGATGCTGTGTTCCTGCCCGCGGCATCGGCCTCCGTTTCAAGCGTTACCGGCACGTGCTGCACAAGCTGCATCAGCTTCCCGTCCGCACCCACGGCGAGCGCGGTAACGGTTAACGTGCCTTCGGAAACAGCCGTGTCCCCGCCCACGCGGATGTCGCGGATCTGGCATGCGCCCGAAGCGCGCAGCACACCCGCAATATTCGGTACGCTCATGTCCTCACGAATGCGCACCGTTTCCTGCCCAAGCACGTCGTAGCGCACGGTTTCATAGCTCCGCTGCTTACACTCAAGATCCTCCGCGCCCTTGATGCCTGCGAGCACGCGCAGCGGCTCCTCCCGCAGCACCAGGCATTCCACATCCAACACCGCCGAAAGCGCGAGCGTCCCCGCCTGCTCCACGGAAAGCGTTTGCAGCGTAGCATACGCCTCCGCCTCCATCCCTTCCTTCGCCCCCGGCGCAGGGAGCGAATGGCGGAACGCCGCGCTGGATGCAAAGGCGAACACCTCATCCCCGTCGCGGCAAATCAGCTCCACGCGCACGCGCCCTTCAACCGTGGCCGCACCCTCGTTCACGGCAGCGCCCGTAATCGTGACGCCGCCATCCGCGCAAAGCACCTCCGCGCTTTGCCGCCCTTCGGGTAAGGGCAGATCCCCTTCCACAAGCGCCTGCGACGTTGCCCGGAGCACGAGGCGCGTGGCGCCCAAGTCGCTAAATTGCAGTTCCATCGTTTTCCCTCCCAATCGTATGGCTGTATCAGTCCATATCTATGAAGGTGCGCTCTGCTTTATGCATGATGCAGGACTTGCAACGCGCTCATGCAATCCGACTGCGGCTTTTGTCATTTCTTTGAAATTAATCAAATATTGACTTGCAACGATGCGCGTTCTGCCCTATTCGCAGGGGAGTTATCCACACTCTCCACAGACTTATCCACAAAACGCCCGTTTTAGGGCACAGGGTATGTGAATAATCTGTGAACCGCTTTTTTGACATGGTATATCATGCTGCATAGGCCGTATAAATGCATTTCCCCTGTAAAATTTTTAACTTTTTATCTTTCCGAGGAAAAACCGTCTCCCTGCGCGGGCATGCGGCACATCCTGCATCGCGCCGCGGCCTGTGGCCGCGGCGCGCAAATTCCTTCTTTTTTTCTTCTGCCGCCTGCATCAGCCGACGTCACGAATCTCCTGCCGCGTGCGCTCCCGCGCATCCTCCATAATGAGTTTATCGGCCACAAGCGCGATAAATTCGCCGTTTGTAGGCTTATCATTCTTGGAATAGATGTTATATCCGAACAGCTGGTTGATGTTTTCAATTTTGCCGCGCGTCCAGGCGACCTCAATCGAATGGCGAATCGCACGTTCCACCTTGGACGCGGAGGTATTAAAGCGCTTTGCGATGCCGGGATACAGTTCTTTTGTGATGCGGTTGATGAGTTCTGGCTCAAAATATACCATGCGGATGGCTTCGCGCAGGTAATGGTATCCCTTGATGTGCGCAGGAATACCGATCACGAGGAACACCGCAGTAATCTTTTCGTCCAGGGTTTTCGGCTGCGCTGCCGCCATGCAGACCTGGGAACGGCCAAGATATGTGTTTTCCAGCATGTCGAGCATCCGTTTTACAAGCGTTTCAGGATCGACCGGCTTCACCATGAAGTATTTTGCACCCATGGCGCATGCCTGACGCACCATATCCTCATGCCGCATGGCGCTTACGACCATCACGGCCGGCGGGTTTTCCACAAGGCCGTTGCCCAGCCGCTCCAGCAATTCAAACCCATCCACGCGTGGCATAATGAGCTCCGTGATGAGCGCGTCATAATGCCCTGCGCGCAGCGCGTCGATGGCCGCCTGCCCATCCGCCACAGCCTCAAACTGCGCCACCTGTTCCTGCGCTGCAAGGCAGTCCCGTACTGCTGTTTGAAACTGAAGATTGCCGTCCGCCATGAGAATTCGATATTTTGTCATTCGTATGCCTCCTTTTTGCAACCGAGATGCAATTTTTGTCTGTGTCCCAATCATAACACCGCGTTTTTCGCGGCGATAGAGCATAAAATTGCCTGGTATTGTCGTGTTTTGCGGCGCTTTCTGCACTTCTTGTCGCGCTGCGTCAATCGTTGATGTTTTTTCATTTGTTTTGTCATTTTTTATCATTAAAAAAACATTTTTGCCGCTGGATGCACACGGCGCAAACTTCGTGTTGACAAATTCCCGACGCGAGCGTAAAATTATTAAGCGATTAACTGTTAGCCGGTTTATATTCCGTTTGAAAGGAGGCAGCCCTATGGCTATACCGGAGCAATACCGCAGGATCATCGGCGCAATGCACAGGCTGGAGCTGCTCAGGCGCATCAGCATCCGGGACAGTGCGCGCGGGATCGAGCTGCACCGCACGCAGATGCCCATGCTGGAATACATCGCCACGCACGACGGCTGCGCGCAGGCTGATGTTTCAAAGCATCTGCATGTTTCGCCCGCCTCCGTTGCCTGCTCGGCCAAGCGCATGGAAAGCGCAGGGTTGATTGCGCGCACGGCGGATGAAACAAACCTGCGCTGCAACAAGCTTTCCGCCACCGAAGAAGGGCATGCGCGCCTTGCGCAGATGCGCGCCGTGTTTGATGCGCTGGATGCGCGCACATTCCGGGGGTTTTCCGATGTGGAGCTGGACGCGCTTTCCCGCATGTTGGATCGGATGATCCTGAACTCGGCCCGCGGGGACGAGGCGCAAAAAACGATGCATGAGCTGATGTATCAGCTTCATGCGATGGGAGGAGAAGATGAATGCTGAAAAAGTTGTTCCCTTTTATTAAGGGATATGGGCTTCGTTCCGTACTTGCTTCGCTTACGGTGATCTGCGAGGTTCTTCTTGAAGTATACATTCCTTATCTGATGGCGGATATCATCAACATCGGCATTGCAAACGGCGATGTTGATTTCATCCTCCGGCGCGGCCTGCTGATGATCGGGATGGCATGCCTTTCCCTTACAATGGGCGCACTCTCTGCACGCTTTGCCGTAACCGCCAGTGCGGGCTTTGCAAAGAACCTGCGCGCCGGCCTGTTCCAAAGGGTGCAGGGGTTCTCATTTGCCAATGTGGATCACTTTTCCACCGCATCCCTTATCACGCGCCTTACCACGGATGTAACGAACGTGCAGCAATCCTTCATGATGATCATCCGCACGCTCGTGCGTTCGCCGCTGATGCTCATCGCAGCAACCATAATGGCCGTGCGCCTGAATGCAGAGCTTGCCGTTGTGTTCGCCTTCGCCATCCCGGTGCTTGCCGCATTTTTAATTTTCATCGGCACGCGGGCGTTTCCACGCTTCAAAGCAATGCTCAAAAAGTACGACGCAATGAATGCACAGGTGCAGGAAGACCTGATCGCCATCCGCGTGGTGAAGGCGTTTGTGCGTGAAAAGCATGAAGATGCGCGGTTTACAGCCTCTGCGGAAGCCGTGCGCGAAGCGCAGATCAAGGCTGAGCGCCTTCTGGTTTGGAACATGCCCATCGCCCAATACGTGCTCTATCTCTGCATGATCGCAGTATGCTATATCGGCGGGCACCTCATTGTGGCAGGCGATATGCTCACTGGCGACCTCATGAGTTTCATCAGCTATATTTCGCAGATTCTCTCCGCGCTGATCATGCTGTCGATGATGTTTGTTATGCTCATCATGACGCGCGCAAGTGCAACGCGCATCGTGGAAGTTCTCACGGAAAAGAACGACATTACCGACAGCGATGCCTCGGCAGCGCTTGCCGTACCGGATGGTTCCATTGAATTCCGGGATGTTTGCTTCAGCTATGCAAAAGACCCCAACAACCTGACGCTTTCCCATATCAACCTCAAAATCAGGCGCGGAGAAACCATCGGCGTCATCGGAGGCACGGGATCTGCCAAGTCCTCGCTCGTGCAGCTTATCCCCCGGCTTTACGATGTGCTCTCCGGTTCCGTGCTCGTGGGTGGGCACGATGTCAGGGAATATAAGATCAAGACCCTGCGTGACAGCGTTTCCATGGTTTTGCAGAAGAACGTGCTGTTTTCCGGCACCATCCGCGAAAACCTCCGCTGGGGCAACGCGGACGCCACGGATGCGCAAATTGAGGAAGCCTGCCGCGCCGCCGCCGCGCATGATTTCATCACCTCCTTCCCAGCCGGGTATGACACCGACCTTGGTCAGGGCGGCGTGAACGTTTCCGGCGGGCAAAAACAGCGCTTGTGCATTGCGCGTGCTTTGCTCAAACGCCCGAAAATCATCATTCTGGATGACAGCACAAGCGCCGTTGATACGGCGACCGATGCCGCAATACGCCGTGCGCTGCGCGAAACGCTCACGGGCACGACAACCATCATCATCGCCCAGCGCATCACCTCCGTAATGGATGCAGACCGCATCGTGGTGATGGACGAAGGCCAAATTTCAGATGTCGGCACACATGATGAGTTGATGGCACGCAGCGAAATCTATCGTGAAGTATACGAATCTCAGCAGAAGGGGGTGGCCTGATATGCCTCCGGTACGTCAAGGGAAAAACGCATTTCGCCGGCCGAAGAACATGAAGCGCACCTTCACACGGACGTTTTCCTATTTCCGTGCTTACCGCTTCCAGCTTGTGCTGGTGTTTATCGGCATTGTGCTGAGCGCAGGTGCAAACGTTGCGGGCACTTACATGCTGAAGCCCATCATCAACGATTATATCGTGCCGTGGATCGGCAGTGCGGAGCCAGACTTTTCCGGGCTCATTGGGCAGCTTGCCATCATGTTCGTGATGTACACGATCGGCATCGGCGGCGCATATCTTTACAACCGCCTGATGATTTCGGTCTCGACCGGCACGCTTCTTCAGCTGCGCCGCGAGCTTTTTACGCACATGCAGAAGCTCCCGATCCGTTATTTTGATACCCGCACGCACGGCGAGATCATGTCCGCCTACACCAACGACATCGACGCCATGCGCGAGATGCTCAGCCAGGGCATTCCACAGTTCATCAGCTCTGTCATCAGCATCGTCGGCACGTTTGTGATGATGGTCTTGCTCAGCCCCATCCTCACGCTCGTTTCCATCGGCATGCTCGTGATTATGCTCTTCATTACAAAGGCCATTGCAAAGCGCAGCGGCCGCTATTTCAAAGCGCGCCAGGATTCGCTTTCCCAGGTGAACGGCTATATTGAGGAGATGATCGAGGGGCAGAAGGTCGTGAAGGTGTTTTGCCATGAGGATGCCGTAAACAGTGCGTTCAACGGTTTGAATGAAGCGCTGACGCAAAACACCGTAACCGCGAACACCTGGGCGAACCTGATGGGCCCCCTCATGAACAACCTCGGCCATGTGACCTATGCGCTCACGGCAGCAGCCGGCGGCCTGCTCGCGGTCGGCGGCCTGATGGATCTTGGCTCCATCGCTTCTTTCCTGCAATACACGCGCAAATTCTCCATGCCCATCGGCCAACTTTCCCAGCAGATGAACAACGTAATGGGCGCGCTTGCGGGCGCGGAACGCATCTTCGACATGATCGACGCGCCTGCGGAAGAAGATGGCGGCGATGTAACCATGGTCAACGCCTGCCGCAATGCGGAAGGCGCGCTGGAAGAATGCACAGGGCGCACGGGCGTCTGGGCCTGGAAAGTACCTTCCGATACCGCGGAAAGCGGCTTTGAGCTCGTGGAGGTGCGCGGCGATGTGCGCTTCCATGATGTAACGTTCAGCTACGACGGTGAAAAGACCGTGCTCCAAAACGTTTCGCTTTACGCACGCCCTGGCCAGAAAATTGCGTTTGTGGGTTCCACGGGTGCGGGTAAAACCACGATCACAAACCTCATCAACCGCTTTTATGATGTGCAGGAAGGTGAAATCACTTATGACGGCATCCCCATCCTGCGCATAAAAAAGGATGCTCTGCGCGGCTCGCTTGCTATGGTGCTGCAGGATACGCACCTATTCACCGGCACCGTGCGTGAAAACATCCGCTACGGCAAGCTGGACGCAACGGATGCGGAGGTCGAGGCGGCGGCAAAACTCGCCAACGCGCATTTCTTCATTTCGCATCTGCCGCAGGGATATGACACCGTGCTCACCGCAGACGGTGCAAACTTGAGCCAGGGCCAGCGGCAGCTCATTGCCATCGCCCGTGCGGCGGTTGCAGACCCGCCGGTGCTGATCCTTGACGAGGCCACAAGCTCCATCGACACACGCACCGAGGCGCACATTGAGCGCGGCATGGATCAATTGATGAAGGGCCGCACGGTGTTCGTCATCGCGCACCGGCTTTCCACCGTGCGCAACTCGAACGCGATTATGGTGCTTGAGCATGGCGAGATCATCGAGCGCGGTGACCACGATGACCTGATTGCCCAGAAGGGCAAATACTATCAGCTCTATATGGGCATGTTTGAGCTGTCCTGATCGATACTGGAGGGATTAAAAATGCCATTCACGTTTGAACCGGCCGGAGAGGCCGAGTTGGATACGGCGCTCGCCATCGCGCGGGCCGCATCGGAAAGCCCGTTTTCCCACTGGGATGCGGAATACCCAAACCGCGAAATTTTGGGGGAGGACATCGCGCACTGCGAGCTGTATTTTCTCCGGGAAGACGGAAGGCCCATCGCCATGATCTCCATCCTTGATGAAGCCGAAGAAGCCATCGAATTCCCCTGGCCGGAGGTGCGGGAGCACACCTGCATGCTCGCCCGCCTCGGGATCCTGCCCGAAGCGCAGGGGCGCGGCCTCGCGGCGGAAACGATGCGCCTTGCGGCGGAAGCCGCCCGCGCCCGCGGCTTCACCACTGCGCGGCTGTTGGCCTCCGAGGACAACCCGCTCACCAACCACATCTACCAAAAGCTCGGATACAAGCAGAAGGGCCGCGCGCGCCTTTGGGACTCCGAGGATTTCGTTGGGTATGAGCTTGCGCTGTAAGCGCAGAACGAAGGGCGGCTTCTTAAGAAGCCGCCCCAAATTTTCGAAAAGCTGGTTTTTTCTTAATATCCCCCTTCTTCCGCGATCCGTTCCCGGTACGGTTCGGAGCAGGGCAGCGCCCGCAGGCGGCCGAACACGGAAAAGTCCTTCCAAAAGTGCATGGGATACGCGCGCGTCGTATCCGTGCGGCGCATAAAATAATCAAAACCCCGGGCAAACGCAGCCTCCTGCCGCGGGTCAAGCACAAGGAAGGCTGCGTCGATCCGCCGCCCGGCAAGGCGGTCAACCTCCGCCCGAAAGCGCGCGGTCATGGCACAGTTTTCTTCCGGGGATTCTTCATTCCATACCCAATCGTTCAGGTCCCCGGCATGGAACAGCGTTTTCCCTTCCGCAGAAACGAGGAACGCCACGCCTTCGTCCGTGGAGTCAAGCGTTTCCACGGCAATTTCCCCCAGCTCCGTTCTTTCGTATGGCCGGAGAAAAACGAGCGCGTCATATGCCTCCTTCGCCACGCCATGACGCGCAAAGCCCGCCGCGTTCCAGCTGCGCCGGATATCCCGCGAAAGGATGTAGGTCACATCCGGATGCGTTTCCCGCAGCCTGAAAATATCGAAGTTGAAATGATCCCGGTGCGCATGGCTGCAAAAAACATACAGCGGCTTTTCCGAAGGGAACACGGGCAGCGTTCCTTCATAATAATCAAACAGCAGCGTGCAATGCGCAAGCTCCGCTGCAAAGCCGCTGTGGCCGATGTAGGTGATTTTCATGGATTGCCTCAGCGCTTCACGGTTTTATATTTTTTTGCTTCCACACGCCCGCGCAAATGTGCGGCAAGCGCCTCCGCAGTCCCCTGCTCAAAGCCCGCTTTGGATACGATGTATGCCTGACGTGCATTCGCGTACAGATAAAAAGCGTCCGGCGTTTCCCAAACATCGAACAGCCGGTTGTAATATCCCCGGTCCTCCTTGCCGTTTACACACACGATAAAGCTGTTCTTTAAAAACGTATACCGCTGCGAAAGGCCCGCAAAGGAGGATTGCTCAAACTTCTTTTCCGGCGCAATGTAGATTGCATAAAACCGCCGTCCAAATACATAAAGTGCGAGCGCAAGCACGGCAAGATACAGCCAGGCATGGCTGCGCACAGCGAAAAATGCGCCTGCGAGCACGGAAAGCATCAGGAACGCAAACAGCGCATGGGTACTCCAGGGGATGCTCTTTACAATGCGCGCATTGAACTGCTGAAAGCGCAGTACAGTATCTTTGTCGTAATCGGTAGTGTTGATTATTTCCATGGCTTGCTCCATTCGGTGAGATTTGTTCCTTACAATGTATCACATTTCACCGAAGGTTACAAGAGCGCCGCGCTCACTGCGCGGCTTTGCACGGCAAACGCTGCGGTGCCCCTGCCGCCTCTGCAAACAGCGCGCCCAGCCGCTGGATACCCGGCTCGATGTTTTCAAACGCCGTCCCGGAAAAATTCAGCCGGAACGTGCCCTCCTGCCCGGCCGGGTCGGCGAAGAAATGAAACCCCGGAATAAACGCCACGCCGCATTCATCGGCCGCACGGCCGACAAGCGTCGCCATATCTCCACCCGGCAGTTCTCCCCATATGAACAAGCCGCCTTCCGGTCGCGTATAGGCGCATGATTCCGGGAAGTAAGCGTCCATTGCCGCAAGCATAGCGTTCATGCGCTTCCCGTACATAGGAAGAATGCGCGCAAGCTGCTGCGGCAAAAGCCCGCGCGATAAAAACTCCGCAACAATGGCCTGCGTCAGGTTGGGGGAGTGCGTATCCGCGCTTTGTTTGGCGATTGCCATTTTCCGGATGACAGGCGCCTCTGCCGTAACGGAACCTACGCGCAGGCCGGGGGCAATAATTTTTGAAAAGCTGTTAAACAGGAGCACCGTTCCGCTCTCGTCAAACGCCTTGATGGGCGGCAGCGGCACACCGCCGTAACGCAGATCACAATACGGATCATCCTCCGCAACCAGCAAATCATACTCCGCCGCAATGCGTGCAATGCGCTTACGCCGCTCGATGCCGATCGTGCGGCCGGAAGGGTTTTGAAACGTGGGGATGCAATAAAACAGCTTGGGCCTGTGCTTGCGCACGAGCGCCTCCAGCGCATCCACACACACGCCTTCTTCATCCGAAGGCACACTCACGAACTTTGCGCCGTAAAGGTTCAGCGTTTGCAGCACGCCAAGGAAAGTTGGCGCCTCCACAAGCACCGTGTCGCCCCGGTTCACAAAAACGCGGCACAGCAAGTCAAATCCCTGCATGGAGCCGGTGAGCGGCAGGATCTGCTCTTCCGCCACATGCACGCATTTGGGCGCAAGAATGTGCTGAGCAATGGCGCGCCGCAGCGGCGCATACCCCTCTGTGGGCCCATATTGCAGCAGGTTTGCCCCATCCCGCGCGAGGAGCGAATCCACAATCGAGCGGATCTCCTCCGTGGGGAACGATTCGGCGGAAGGATTCCCACCGCCAAAGGATATGATATCGCCTTTTGCGAGCAACTTGAACACAGCGCGGATGGCGCTGCCTGTGATCCCCTCCATGCGGGTTGCAAATTCCGGCATTGCGCTTTTCCTCCTTCTGCGGGCCTTAAAAAGCCCCTCTGCTTTGATTGTAAGCACAGGGGGAGCGCAATTCCAATATATAATAACGTTTCACGCCATTATAGATAATATATGAAAATTATAGATGATATACGATATATCTTCTATCCCCTGATGTCCCCCCGCGCGCGAAGGTCTTCAAGGATCTTCCGGTGCAGTTGCGCATCGATCCGATACTTGCTGCGGTAAACGAGATATCCCGCAAGGATGCAGATAAGTGGCAGCACAAGCATGGAAAGCTTCAGGATCAGCAGTCCCTCCGGCGTGACGTCCGCCGCAGACTGCGCCGCGTTGATGCCCGAAATCACGAGCGTAACGGAAACAATGCCGCTTGCGATTGCCCCGCCGATTTTGTTGATGAGCGGTTGGATGGAAAATGTGACGCTTTCGTTTCGTTTGCCGGTTTTCCACTGGCCGTATTCGATGGTATCCGCAAGGAACATGAGCATGAGGAGCTGGATGAACGCCTGGCCCACAAAAATCAGAACGCCGGCCGCACCGATGAAGATCATATTCATCGGCGCGAAAAAGAATATGAGATAGCCCAGCACCACGAGCACCGTTGCCCCGAAATAAAGCTGCTTGCGCGTAAAGCGCGCGCTGAACTTCGGGAATACCGTGAGCGCCGAAAGCTGCGAAACACCGAGCACCGCCGCAAACACGGAATACATCCCTGCATCGCCATATGCATAGATGAAATAATACGTGCCGAAGCTTGTGGTTGTGGAATAACCAATCATGAAAAGCGCCATCGCCACCGTTGTGAACAGAAGCTGATCGTTTTTAAAGATCACGCGGATGGTATCTTTCAGGGTGGTCTTTTCTTCCTGTTTGAACATGCTGCGGTGCTCCTTCACACCAAAGAGCGTAAAACACTGGAAGCCCAGCATCAAGAGCGCCACGCTCACCGCAAAAAAGAACCACGCCTTCGTACCGCTTCCCATCGCTTCCGTCATCGCTCCCGTAACGGGCAGAATGCCCACCACCACCGCGAACATCCCCACGTTCGCGCAGATGCGCGCGAACGCGCCGATGCGCTCGCGTTCCTTTTGGTCAAGAGAAAGCGCGGGCATCATTGACCAGTAGGCAATGTCGTTTGCACCGTAAAACACATCCCAGGCAAGGTAAAACACCGCAAAAAGGATGATGTACCATGTGTCGCTCAGATGCAGGTCTGTAAACAGGAGCACCATGAACACCGCGCCTGTCACCGCGCCGCCAAGGATCAGCGGCTTGAATTTTCCCCAGCGCGTGTTGGTGTTGTCCACAAGCGTGCCCATGATGGGGTCGTTAAGCGCATCGAACACGCGCAGCACCGTCAGCACGAAGCCAATCTTCAGAAGCATCGCATCGCTTACGGTCAGCACCTCGGTGATATAGGTCAGAAGAAACATGCTTACCATGGAATAGAACATATCCCGGCCGATTGTGCCGAGGCCGAAGAAATACTTGTTGCGCCGCGCCGTGCCGTTTGCGCGGGCGGGCATGGTTTCCTGTTTCATGCTGTGCTCCTTTGGGTTGAATGAAGGGTGGATTTTCTTTCATTTTAGCCTGCACGGCCGCGGATTGCAATCGGCAATTGCACATGGCCGTTGAATGCGGTACGATAAAGATATGAAAACCTGTTATGCAAAATTCGATGTGTCCGGCGTATTCCGCTGTCCGCTCTGCATGGCGCCGCTTGCGCTTTCGGGGCAGAGCCTTCTTTGTGCAAACGGCCATTGCTTCGACGTTTCCGCAAAGGGCTATGTAAACCTCGCCGCCGGGCGCGGGCAAAGTGTGAAATATGATAAGGCGTTGTTTGAAAGCCGGGGCGCGCTTTTGCGCGATGGATTTTATGCGCATGTGCTTGACGCCGTGACTGGTGCGCTTGCATTGGACGTCCCTCGACGTGTGCTCGATGCCGGCTGCGGGGAAGGCTATTATGCCCGTGCGCTCACGCAGCGCCTTGGTGCGGAGCTTTATGCGTTCGATCTTTCGCGGGATGCCGTCATGCTTGCTGCGCGCGGCGGAAGCTTGGTGCGCCTGATGGTAGCGGATATGACGAACATTCCTCTGCAAACGGGGACAATGGACGCAGTGCTCGATGCGTTTTCCCCTGCGCATTATGGCGAATACGCACGCGTGCTTAAGCCTGGCGGGCTGCTTGTGAAGGTCATCCCCGCTCCGGAGCACCTTTTTGAGCTGCGCCGCATTGCCAAGGGGCAGCTTTCCCGGGAATCTTATGAAAGCGGCCGAGAGGTGGAGGCATATTTTTCTTCACATTTCCATCTGCTAGAAACGCGGGAGGTTGCGCGCACGCTGCCGCTTGACGCGGTACAGCGCGCGCAACTTGTGCGCATGACACCGCTGCTGTTCGGCGTGGACGCAGCTTCTCTTCCGCTGGAATCGCTCAATGAGATCACGATCGCCGCGCGCCTGCTCATCGGCCGTGTTCAGCCCCGCGCAGCGGACTGAGGATTGCCTTATTCCCGCAAAGGCTGCGGTTGGCGGCAATCCCCCGGTAGGTTTCTGGTAATTGTCCATAGTGCGCAATGGTCGCGCCGCATCGACAATCCCCCGTCAGCACCTTTGGTGCTGTCACCCCCTTTTAGAAAGGGGGCTTTGGGGGAACTGCAATCAAAAAAGCTCCTTTGAAAGGAGCTGTCGCCTCAGGCGACTGAGGGTCGTGCTTTTCCCCGCAAGCGCTGCATCGCTGCATTTCAGTTTCCGGCCGCAACCACATCGAACTCCACGCCCGGAAGCCTGCGCTGCAGACGCAGGTTGATCGGCTCGCGGTTTGCGCCGCCCGCCGCGCCCGCGCCCAGGATGATCAGCTGAATACCATGGTTCTCCGCATAGTTCACAAGCGCATCGTCCACATTGTCCGCGCGCACAAGTGAAAGTTCCGCCCCCGCAAGCTGCGCGGCCGTAAACAGGTATTCAATCGCATCCGCCTCATACGGTGTGTTCATAAAGTTGCGCCCCGTTTCCACGCAGTGTACCACATGCAGAAACGCCGGGGGATCCCCTGCGCCCGCGCGCTCAATGCCGCGTGCGATCAGCTTGTCGCAGGAGCGTTGGGATGTAACGCAAACCATGATGTTAAGTTGACGCTTCTTTGTCATATTTGATCGCATCCTTTATCTTGTTGGGCAGTTCCGGCAGTTCAAATGCCTGCAGCGCGCGCACGGCTTCCTCCGGCGTATCCGCCACGGCAAACAGGCGCAGGCAGGACGCATCCGCAAATTCCTGTTCCACGCATGCGCGAAGCTGGCCGATCAAAGCGTCATAATATCCGTTTTGGTTGAAGATGACAACCGGCGCCGAAAGATAGCCGAGCTGGTTGAGCGTAAGGACCTCCAGCAGCTCCTCCAGCGTGCCGATGCCGCCGGGCAGGGCAATGTATGCGCCGCTCAGGCGCTCCATCGTGGCTTTGCGCGTATGCATGTCTTCTGTAACGATCAGCTCATCGCAATGCTCAAAGGCAATGCCCGGCACATTGAGCTTCTTCGGAATTACGCCCGTGATACAGCCGCCTTTTGCCTGCACACCGCGCGCACACGCGCCCATAAGGCCCGTGCGGCCGCCGCCGAACACCAGGCCGATGCCGTTTTCCGCAAGCGCCGCGCCGAGGGCGAACGCAGCGTCGATATAATGCCGGGCAAGCTTCGGGGAAGAAGCCGCAAAGATACAAACATTCTGCATAAGCAACCACCATCCGGGCCAAGATGCAATCGCATCCCGTTTTTTTCATTATAAACTCCCGCGATGGATTTTTGAATACGCAATTCACAAGAACGCAGAATCTTTTTTATCGCTCCTCTTTATGTTGCTACCCAACGCGCGCCACAAGCACACTCATGTCGTCTGCGCCGCTTTTCTCCCTGCCGGCCGAAAGGAGGGCTTGCGCCGCATCATCCACCGTGTTCGCCCCGCCTACGCGTTCAATCAACGACGCAAACAGTTCTGTACCGAGCGCATCAAACAGCCCGTCCGTCATCAGGATCACGGCATCTCCCCGGCGCAGTGAAAACTCATGGACAGACGGCCGTGCCTCCGGTAAGATTCCGATGGGCAGCGCCTCTGCATACACCGTGTGCACGCGGCCGCCGCGCAGGATGTAAGCCGGCGGTGTACCGTACTTGATAAAACGTGCCCGCCCATCCCTAAGGTCGATCAAAAGCGCGTCCAAAGTAGCATACATTTCCCGCTCGCCCTTGATCATCAAAAGGCGGTTTACACATTCCTGCGCTTCCTCCGGCGCAAACCCCACGGAAAGCAGGTCGCCGAAAATTGCCACGGCAGCGGAGCTTTCCCGGCGCGCGCAGACGCCCGTCCCCATGCCGTCGCTCAACAACAGAAGCAATTCCCCGCCGATGCGCCGAAGGGCCATGGAATCACCGGTTTCCGCATTGCCCGCTTTCGGGCAGCCGGCTACGCCCACGCGCACATCAAAGCGGTTCCGTTTCCCTTCAGGCGCTTCCTCCGCAAGGCGCTCGATTACTCCGCTCACGCCGCGCAGCTGCCTGTGCGTAAAAGCTGCATTTTCATCCTCCCCCGGCGAAAACAGTTCCGATACCTCCCGAATCACATCCGCCGTTCCCCGAAGCTGTGCCCGTGTAAGAGCCAGCATGCGCTCCGCCTCGCTGCGCTCACGCCGCGTAGAATATGCAGCAAGCCTCTGCATATAACGGTTTGGCAATAAGGCAAAGCAAATCGCACCGAACGCGGCTTCCAACAGGGCGGAAGCCGGAAGCGCAAACGCGGCAGCCGCAGCGGCCCATGCGGCGATGAACCCGCCGGCAATCACCCATTTACCCGTGCGCTGCAACGCCGCCGCCAGCAGCACCGCAAGGGACAGCGCCCCCGTGCGCGCAATGTCCATGCCACGCAGCATACAGGCCGCACCCAGCAGCACGGCTGCCGCAACGCCTTCTGCGCCCCGCGCGCGCACGGCGCAAAGGGCTGCAAACGCGGCAAATGCCGCGCCAAAATAAAGGGTTACCTCCGTGCCGAAAGGACCGCCGGAAGGCAGCACAAAGGACAGGCAGGGAAGCGCCGCCGCAAAAAGCGCAGCAAAGAGCAACAGGGCTGCCTGATCCATGCCACGCAGGCGGCGGCCCGCTAAAAAGGCAGCAAGTGCGGCGCCGCCGCGCGCAAAGACGGTTGCCGCAAGGCAGGCAAGGGTAAGCTCCGCCACGCCGATCAGGCAGTCTTGCGCGCTTTCCCCATGGAAGAAGGGCAGCAGCAAAAGATATGCCGCGCCGAGCAACGCAAGCTTTTCCGCCTGGTGCAGCCGCCCGCGCCAAACGGAAAAAAGAAGCCCTCCGCCCACATAAAGCGCCGAAGCGGCAAGCGCGGCGTAGTGCCCTGCGAAAAGCGCGCCCGCTGCCGCACCAAAAAGCGCCGGGAAGGGAGTCGCGCCCATCAGCCATGCACCCGCCACGGCAGCGGGGCCAAGCGGCGCCGCGCCCGCGCTCCCTGCGGCTGCAAACAAAAACGCAAGCGCCGCCTCAAGCGCGCGAGAAGCGCCGAAGGCGCGCAGGCGCGGCAGCACCGCCGCCTGCAGCCGTTGAAGCGTTTCCGTCATGGTTCATCCCTCCCCAATGCGCTGTGTATGAACCATGATATATGCTTGTCCCCGAAAAGTATGCCGAACCAATGCGATAAAAATGCGCGAATCCTGCAATGCTCTGCCGGATATATTCTGAGAAGCAAAGCGTTTGCGGTGCGCCTTTGTTTGTGGTATTCTTTTACCAGAACTGAACAGTCTTATTGTGGGACCCCGGCTCTGAAGCACCCGCTCTGCAGCCGGAAGCCAGAAAGGAAAGCCCATGCCATTCGATTATAAAAAGGAATACAAAGAATTCTACCTGCCGCCCAAAAATCCTACCCTTGTGGAAGTTCCTCCCATGAACTACATCGCAGTGCGTGGCAGCGGCGACCCAAATGCTCAGGACGGCTTATACCGGCATTCCGTCGGCCTGCTTTATGCAACCGCTTTCACGCTGAAAATGAGCGACCGTGGCCCGCACCGGATCGATGGCTATTTTCCTTATGTCGTGCCGCCGCTTGAAGGGTTCTGGTGGCAGGAAGGCATTGCCGGAGTCGACTATGCCCATAAGGAGGCATTTCAGTGGATTTGCGCAATCCGCCTGCCGGACTTTGTGCGGGAAGCCGACGTCAGCTGGGCTGTTGAAGAAGCTGCCCGAAAGAAAAAGCAGGATTTTTCATCCGTGGAATTCTTCCCTTACACGGAAGGTCTCTCTGTCCAGTGCATGCACATCGGCCCTTACGATGATGAGCCTGCAACGATCCGCGCGATGGATGCGTTTGCCCTCGCGCAAGGCTGCGTCCCCGATTTCGGCCACGGCCGTTTTCACCATGAAATTTATCTCAGCGATCCCGGCAAATGCGACCCGGCCCGGCTGAGAACCGTCGTGCGGCATCCCATACGGAGGGAGAAAAACGCAGAATAAGCCGCAAAGCCCGACTCCCCTGCCCGAAAAAACAGATCAGTTCATAAATATTGCTGTCTTGGAGGTGTTTCTTATGCCAAGCGCGCTTCGCGCCATAGGCCTCTCCGCCCCTGTGCGGCTTGCAGCCGCCGTACCCGACTTGACACTGTGCGACCCAATGCGCAATGCGGACGCGGTCATCCGCGCCATTCTGCATGCGGAAACATTGAGGGCCGATTATCTTGCCCTGCCCGAGCTTTGCCTGACAGGCGCAACAGCCGGCGCCCTGTTGCGCCATCCACTCATCCTGCAGGAAGCGCTGGCCGCGCTCAAAAAGGTGGCGGAGGCAACCGCCCGCTGCAATGTCACGGCGAGCATCGGTCTGCCCTATCTGGTCGGCGGGCAGGTAATGAGCTGCACCGCGCTCGTGCGCGGCGCGCGGGTCCATGCCATCATCCCCGCAGCCTCATGCGAAAACCCGTATGGCTTTCTGCCGGAAACCGAGCGCTGTCTCCGGCAGCGCCAGCCGCTTACCCCCGTGCCGCGCCTTGCAGTGGCATTCGGCAACGAGCTGTTTGAGCCGGAGGCGGACGTGCGGGAAGGGTATGTCCTGATGATGCCTTCTTCCCTGAATGCAACGGCCGCAAGCTTTCATGAGGTGAAAGCCGCTCTTTGCACGCGCAGCGCACGCACGGGCATGGCCATCGCATACGCGGCGGCGGGTGCCGGCGAAAGCACGACTTCCTACGTGTTCGACGGCGTGTGTGCCATCGCCGCGCGCGGCGAACTGCTTGCCTGCAGCAGCCCGCTTTCGGATGAGCCTTTCGTATACGCGGATGTTCGCCCGGATCAGCTCACCGCCTTTGAGCCCTATGCCGCTACAGCGCCTGAGCTCGGGCGCTACATCAGCGCAGACGCCGCCCTTGCAGCGGAGGAACTGGCCCGTGTGCTTGACCTGCAGGCCGCAGCGCTTTGCAGGCGCCTTACACACATGCACGGCAAAGGGTTTGTCATTGGCGTCTCCGGCGGGTTGGACAGCGCGCTTGCGCTGCTTGCGGCAACGGCTGCGGCAGATCGGCTCGGCATGCCGCGCACCTGTGTCGTGGGCGTTTCCATGCCGGGGTTCGGTACCTCCGGGCGCACAAGAAACAATGCGGAGCTCCTTTTGCGCGCACTTGGCTGCACCGATCGGGAGATCAGCGTTGTGCCTGCATGCCGGCAGCACTTTGCCGATATCGGCCATAACGAAGCCGACCACAGCGTCGTATTTGAAAACGCGCAGGCGCGCGAGCGCACCAAGATCCTGCTCTCCATCGCAAACGCGGAAGGGCTTCTCGACGTCGGAACCGGCGACCTTTCCGAGGCCGCGCTTGGCTGGACCACCTTTGGGGGCGACCACCTTGCACAATACGGCATCAACGCCTCCATTCCAAAAACGGTCGTGCGCCGCGTTGTGGCCGAAGCAAAGCATCGTTTTCCCGCAGCAGCGGACGTCTTGCAGGATATTCTGGATACGCCGGTAAGCCCGGAGCTTCTTCCTGCCGAAAACGGAAAGATCGCCCAAAAAACGGAAGAACTTGTGGGATCTTATGAGTTGCATGATTTCTTCCTGTGGCACTTGCTGCATGGCAAAGGCCCCCGCGCACTGTTTGAGCTTGCCGTGGAGCAGCTTCCCTTCCCGCCCGCCGAGGTATACCGCGTGCTTGGCATTTTTTTGAAGCGGTTTTTCGCGCAGCAGTTTAAGCGTAACTGCGCCCCCGAAGCCCCTATGCTCCTCGTTTCCATTGCCCCGGCCGCGCTGACCCTGCCCTCGGACCTTTCAGCGGCGCCGTTCCTGCGCGAATATGAGTCCATCCGGCTCGTTTGAACCGCCGTTGTTCCAAAAAACGCACCGCGCGGCGGAAAATCCGCCGCGCGCTTTGCTGTTTGTTATTCCATATAGTCCGGAGAAATCACTTGGATATAGAAATGGCACCATGTAGGGTGTGTCCAGCTATTGTCGTCCAATACGAAGCTGTCATCCCTTATTGTCACCAAATACCCCCCCGGTTTGGAAAAATCTGCTTCCGTTCTTACCTGCAACGTATCCATAGTTGTTTTTTATCCCCGCTGCCATTCCTCGTTCCCTTTCCTGTACCATCGAACGGTGCTTTTTCTCATACCAGATATTCCTTTGGCACGCCTTCCAGCACCACACGCACCGCGCCTTCGTCAACCGCTTCCGCCTTGCGCCCGTAGTCGATCAACGCCTTTGCGGCGGAAATGCGGTCCGCCGCCTTCTGTTCCTCGTCCCGGCAGATGGCGAGCAGGCATTCCAAGCCTGCCTGCGCGCCCTGCTTCGTCATGCGTTCCAGCTTTTTCATGTGCGGCGCCCCATCACCGCAGGCCGCTCGGGCCGTCTGTGATGCCCATCGCATTCTGTTCCGCCCCGGCAGTTTGCTGCACCCGCTCCCGCATCCGTGCCTGCGCTTCCTGTTTGCCGTCAAAAAGCATCAGTTCAAGGCCGATGTCCGGCGTAACCATGCCCATTTGAACCAGTTTGAACACAAGCTCGTTATGCGCCGCAACCGTGAAGCGGTTTTCCCGCTGTGCGCGCACGCTTACGGTGAACTCAAGCGGCAGGCGGTTGTTGCGCGCCGTCAGCTCGAACATGTCCTCCCCCGTGAAGGAAGCGCGCTCCGCCCGGCCGTTTTCTGCGCTTTTCAGCGCCACGCTGCGCGGGAAAATGCAGAATTCCCGCTCCACCTCAATCTCCTGCCGCACGGCCTCCTCAAAAGCGCCATGCACCGTGCGCGCCACCATGCGGCTGCGCTTGCTGCCCGCCTCCTGCAGCGCCGCAATGGCGGAAGCCGCCGTTACACCGCCATACGTCTGCCCGCGCGCAAAATCGTTGCTGCCGGATTCTTCCCGGATGCTCTGGCGGATGCTTTGCCCATAATTGAGGAGATAGCCCGGCAGAGGCGCAGTCGGGAACCACGTCACGCCGTTCAGGTTCTCGCCCCGGTGCACCTCCTTCGACCAATCCCTGAGATCGTCCGGGTCAAAGCCGGAAGCGCCCGTTATAAGTAGCTTGTTGTGCGAGGCCATCAGCGCGTTTTTCAGGATGATCTGATCCAGCTTGTCCGCATAGCGCTGCTGCGTTTCAAACATATCCACAAACCCGTAGCCAAGCGCCGTGCCCTTGCGCAGGAACAGCGGTGTGACCACAAACGGATATTGCCCATGGGCAAAGTAGCCTTCCGGCTTTGTTTTGCGGCTGTCCTCCAGGAGCTGCCGCCCTGCAAGCTTGCACATGTGCACGCGGTAGCATCCGGCGTCCGCATCGTATTCCCGCTGCCAGCATTCGATTAAAAGAAGCATCTCCCCATTGCTGCGCGCAAGGTAATTGTCCTCAATCCGCAATGCGCGGTTCTCGTCCTCGCGCATATTCAAAGCTTCCCTGGGGTAGCGCGCTTCAAACCATTCCCGCGGATACGGCGCGAATTTGAAGATCGCCCGGGAATCCTGAATGTCCGTGCAAAGCGGGTCGAACAGAATGGTGTGCGTATCCACCGCCCGCAGAAACGCAGCGCCCAAGCCGCCCGCCGCCTCCGGATCATAGCCCGTCTCCTGCACCATGTAGCCGCCGACGAGCAGGTCATGCAGCAACAGAGAATATTCCCTGTCGAACCGGCCCAGCCGGTGGTTCTCGCGCAGCACGGCGGTCAGCATCTCCGCGGCGCGTTCATGCCCCGGCCCATCCGAAAGGACGACCGCCTCCGGCATCTGATCCATCAGGTCGGCGCGCACGTTTTCAATTGTGGATTGGATCACCGGGGTCACGGGGCGCGGCTCGTTTTCCTCCTGCAAAGGCACGTCCAGCCAATGCTCTCCGCGGTAAATGCGCTCGCAGCGATCCAGCCGCTCCCATTCAGCAGCATATGCGTTGCGGTACTCATTGAAAAGGGCATAAATCCGTTCTATGGTTTCATTCTGCTTCACGTTCATTTTTGGTCTCCTCCATAAAGTATCAAATTTTTATTCGGGTTCAACCCGGTTGGCTTTCATTTTTCCATAAATCCTGCATGCCGCTGCGGGGTGGAAAGCGGGTCATACCGCCGCCGCTGCGGGGCGGCCGCAGGCCGTTTCCCATGCGGGCGGGACATCAGGCCATAACGCAGGGCTTCCGGCGCATGATCCTCGCCATCCGCCGCATCCTCCCGGTCATGTGCGTCGAACAGGAGGAGCGGCAGCGTCCGCAGCAGGTTTTCACAGCCCGGGAACGCCTGCCAGAGCGGCTTTCCATCTGCGGCCGGCGCAAGGTATTCCCGCACCCGCTGCCAGCCCGCCACGCGCGCATTGTCCGCCGGGGTCAGCGGCACGCCCTCCCGCGCGAACAGCTCCGCAATGCTTTCCCCCAAAAAGCCGCCTTCACTCCTGAGCACCGCACCGCGCTTCTGCCACATGTCGGGCGAGGCCACCGTATAAGCGATATGCTCACTGCCCGTAAGCTCCCGCATTTGCCTGGCAACCTCGGAGGCCTGCATGCGGCGCACATACAGCTCCCGGTAGGTATATACGCGGCCATCCCCATCCACCGCATGCCAAAGCACGCAGCACGGGTCGTTATATCCCCAATCCATAGAGCGGAAGCGCCGCCACCATGCGGGCAGCGCAAACGGCTCCGCAACGTGCTTTGCGCGCGAAAACTCCCGGAAATACTGGCCCGCATGCACATCCCAATCCCCTTCAAGATGCGCGCGCCTGAGATCCTCCGGCAACGCTTCAAGCTGGCGCACATAATCCGGGTCGGCTGCAAGCAGCACCTCGTTGTCCCACACGCGGGCCGGAATAAAGGCATATTCCTCCGGGCGCTCGCCGCCCTGGAACTGCCGGTCAATAAACAGGCGCTTCACCCATCCGTGGCCAACGTTGCCCGGGTTGCAGGTGTAATACATCCTCGGCCGGAAATCCGGTTTCACCGTTCGGTTGCAGGTCGTAAGGAAGCGCATCTGCTCCTCTGTAAAATGCGTGGCCTCCTCCATGCCGATTACGTCGTATTCCTGCCCCTGATATTGGTATACATCGTTTGCGCCGTCGCAATAGCCAAGGCGCAGGCGCGCGCCGTTCGGGAAGCGGAACACGCGTTCCGTGGCGTTGTACTCCGCAATCCCCGCAAGCTCCTTCAAAAGCGGCACAACATGGTTTTCCCTGAGCTCCGGCAGCGTGCGCCGGAGAAGCAGCGCATTGAGCTCCGGCGTTGTGAAAGCAAGCAATACGAGTTTTCGGCGCATTGCCCAGCTTTTTCCCCCGCCGCGCGCTCCGCCGTATGCCGTGTGCCGCACAGGCGAGCGAAAGAATTCCGCCTGCCGTGGGTTCGGCGTCCCTTTTAAAAAGAGCTCCCGCATGCGCCGCCTCCCATGCCGTAAAGCCGGAGCGCAAGCATCCGCACCAGCCGGATGCGGTTTCTGCGCACGGTGGAAGGATCGCAGTTCAGCCGTTCCGCAATATCGTAATCCCCCACGCCACGCAGGTAGCGCGCCTCCACAGTAAGATAGTACGGATCATCGCTGATGAAGCTCAGCGCAATATTCATGCGCTTGAGCTCGCGCTCATCCGCCGCAAGCCTGCCGCGCAGCGTCGCAAGCTGCATGGCATGCACCTCCTCCGGGTCAAGACGCATGCCGGGGCGCAGCACGCGCACCAGCGAGGCAGAGTGCTCCCGCAGAGCCTCGATGCCCAGCCCTTCCAGCTCCGCAAGTTCCTCGCGGGCGTCCTCCACGCGCGCCCGGAGCGCGCGCATGGCATAAAGGCGCCGTTCCGTCTCCGCATATGCCGCTTTTTCTGTCTTCTTCCAGTCCGCAAGCTGTTGCGGCACACCATAATGCACCGCCAGCGCTTGAGGATCCACCATGCGGTTTTCCACCATCCGCATCGTGCCGATACGATTCATCTTCATATGTTCCTCCTCAAAATAAGAACTTTTGTTCTCTTTTTCTGTATCATAACGGATTTGTTCCGGCCGAACAATCCCCCAAAAACGAAAAAACGGCTCTTGGTACCATAAATGGTACCAAGAGCCGCAAACTTGCCTTTTTCGCGCCTGAAAAAAGTTATACGGGATACAGCGAAGCGGAAGCCCGGTAAGCAGGGGAGCCGCTGACGGGGGATTGTCCGTATCAGCGCGGCCTTTGCTCTCCGGGGCACAATTTCCGGTCTTCCTTTGGGCGCCCTCTATTCTGCCGGCCCGTCAAGGCCATATTTTTGATAGAGCGCATCCAACGTGCCGTTCGCGCGCAAGTCGCTGAGCATCACGTCCGCAAGGGACGCAAGGGCCGGAGCGGAAGAAGAGCTTGCCACAGCATAGGAATACGCGCCAAGCACGGTTTCGCTGCGGTCAAATTCATATTCCCCCTCGTATTTATCCAGATATAGATCGCTCATCACAATCGCATCCACTTCCCCCGCAAGCAGCGCTTCAAATAGTTCTCCAAAGGAAGCATATGCATAGGAGATAGTTTCTCCATTATATTTATAGGTCGTAACAAGCCCATCCTCAGGGTGTTCTTCCAAGTACGCGTTCAGGCGCGCGGAAAAGCAGGCCGTGGGCACGTACAGGCTTGAGGTAGAGGCGGATTGAAGATACCCGATCTTCATGTTTTTTATTGGCCGGCTGCCTTCGCCCGCGCGCGTAACGAAGCGGCAGGTGTCCACATAATAGGCAGTGGAGTACGCATAAGCCGAGGTCGCGTTGCGCGGAAGCATGGCAATCGCAACGTCGATGCTGCCGTCGTTGAGCTTCGCGGCGACTGTCATGGCCGTCACCGGCACAAGCTCCACCGCATCCCGCTCCCCCGTCCAGGCATCGTCATAGGAAAGGATGCGCTCCGCAAGCAGCTCCGCAAGTTCAATCTCCAGGCCCGCTCCCTCGTAAGCCATCTTCGGCATGTCCGTGCGCACGCCTACGCGCAGCACGCCGTTGTCATGCACCGTCGCGACCTCCGCGCTCGACATCAGCGAAGGCTCCACGCGCAGCGCGCTCACAAGAATGAGCAGCAGTAAAACCGCGCCTGCCGCGATCAGGATCTGGCGCGGGCGCTTTCCTTCTTCCCCTTTAAATGTAATCAGGCGGCGGCCATGCTTTTTCTGGTTCAGCCGCCGGCCATGCCTTGCAAAGAGTTTCAGTCTCATGCTTCGATTATACCCTGCCGCACGCGCGTTGACAAGGCGGCAGAGGGTAGGATATAATAACTTGATATGTAAATTTTTATAGGAAGGCCGGCTTTTTGCGGAACTTCCTGTCACAAATGAGGTATAAAACTATGAAGAATCTGACTTCCAAAGAGCTGCGCGAGCTCTATCTCCGGTTTTTCCGTGAACGCGGGCATACCGTGATCCCCTCTGCCTCGCTGATTCCTGAAAACGACCCCACCGTGCTCTTTACCACGGCGGGTATGCATCCGCTTGTGCCGTACCTGATGGGCGAAACGCACCCGGCAGGCAGCCGCTTGGTTGATGTGCAAAAATGCGTGCGCACCGGCGACATCGACGAGGTGGGCGACAGCTCCCACTGCACGTTTTTCGAAATGCTCGGCAACTGGTCGCTCGGCGATTACTTCAAGCAGGATTCCATCGCTTACTCCTGGGAATTCCTGACGGATGAAAAGTGGCTCGGGATCGATAAGGACCGGCTGTATTTCACCTGCTTCGAAGGAGACGAAAACGCCCCGCGCGACACGGAATCCCACGACCGTTGGGTTGAAATGGGCGTGGATCCTTCCCACATCTTCTACCTTGGCGCAAAGCATAACTGGTGGATTCCCGGCAGCGCAGGCCCCTGCGGCCCGGATACGGAGATTTTCTTCGATACCGGCAAGCCCAAATGCTCCGAGGGCTGCAACCCCTCCTGCGATTGCGGCAAATATCTCGAAATCTGGAACAACGTGTTCATGCAGTACTATAAGCCTGAGGGTGGAAAGGTTGAGCCGCTCGCCAAACGCAATGTGGATACTGGCATGGGGCTTGACCGCACCATCGCCACGCTGCAGGGCGTTGAAAGCGTGTATGATACCGACGCGTTTACAGGCATCATCGCAAAAATCGCCGCGCTTTCCGGCAAGGGTTATAAGGATTCTCCGGAAACCGTGCGCGCGTTCCGCATCATTGCGGACCATGTGCGCTGTGCCACGTTCATTTTGGGCGACCCGCGCGGCGTAACGCCTTCCAACGTGGATCAGGGCTACATCCTGCGCCGCCTCATCCGCCGTGCGATCCGTTATGCAATGCAGCTTGGCATGCCGGAGGACAGCCTGAAGCATGTTGCGGAGGCGGTCATCGCACAGTATGGCGAATTCTACACGGAGCTTTCCGCGAATCAGGATAAGATCATGACGGAGCTTTCCCGCGAGGAGCAGCGTTTCCAAAAGACGCTCAAAAACGGAATCCGTGAGTTCGAGCGCATCAAGGGCAGCTTTGCGGATGGCCGCATCGACGGTCCTTCCGCTTTCCGCCTGTATGACACCTTCGGTTTCCCCATTGAGTTCACTGAGGAGATGGCGCATGAAAACGGCCTCACAGTGGATGTCGATGGGTTCAAAGCCGCATTTGCGGAGCACCAAAAGAAATCCCAGGCCGGCGCGGAGCAACGCTTCAAGGGCGGCCTTGCGGATGCAAGTGAAGCAACAGCGCGCCTGCATACTGCAACGCATCTGCTGCAGGCCGCTCTGCGCAAGGTATTGGGCGACGGCGTCGCCCAACGCGGCAGCAATATCACCCCGGAGCGCCTGCGCTTTGACTTCAGCTTTGAACGCAAGGTTGCGCCGGACGAGCTCAGGGAAGTAGAGCGCCTTGTAAACGAAGCCATCGCTGCGGACGCGCCCATTACCTGCGTGGAAATGACCGTGGACGAAGCCCGCGCGGAAGGCGCCATCGGCCTCTTTGGCGACAAGTACGGCGAGCGCGTGAAGGTTTACACCATGGGCGAATTCTCCAAGGAGATCTGCGGCGGACCGCACGCTGCGCACACCGGTGAACTCGGCACGTTCAAGATCAAGAAGGAAGAAGCATCTTCCGCGGGCGTGCGCCGCATCAAGGCGGTTTTGGAATAACGGAAGGCTGAATTTTGCCGATGGATCGGTTCGGCAAGTATCTTCAGCCGCCGGTTGCGCATTGTCAGTTTGGTTGAACGGAGGTTGCCTATGCCGCATACGCCGCAATGGTTTGAATATGATTGGCCGCTCGACGGCCGCCCGGCGCGATTCGTTGTGGATCTCGCGCTTTCGGGCGCGCCGCATGACGGCCGGCCCGTGCTGCTGTATGTGAGTTGCGAAAGCAAGCGCGGCAAGGCGGATGCGCTTTCCGGCCTGGAAAGCGCGCGGGCGGAAGCCGTGTGTAAAAAGCTCTGCAAAGCGCTTGCGCCGTATTATGCCGGGTTCATCGAAACCGGGGCGCAGCGGCAGTACTACTTTTATATGAAAGAGCGGGCCATGCTTGAGGATGCGGAGCGCATTGCGGGCAAGGAACACTTTCTTCTGTGCCGCGCAGGATGTGCGGAAGAACCGCATTGGGCAACCTATCAAAAGCTGCTTTATCCGGATTCCGCCAAGCTACAGACCGAGGAAAACCGAAAACGCATTGAGCTGATGCTTGCCCATGGAGACAGTCCCGCCGTTGCGCGGCGCGTTTCCCTGTTCCTGTTCTTCCCCACAGAGGCCACGATGCTGCTTTTTTCCGAGCAGGCGCGGCTTTCGGGGTATGCGGTGGGCGAACCTGTTTTTACGCCGGATCAACCGCTTGCCTATGGCGTTTCCATCGTGCGCATCGCTGCGCTGCACAAACCGGAGATCGACGAGCTCACCACGCGCGCCATCCGAATCGCAGAGCGTTTCAACGGGGAATTGCGCTATTGGGAAGCGCCCGTCGTAAAACGTGGGGGCCCGCTGATGTAATTGCAGCGGTCTGTAAAAAACAGTGCGCCGGGCAAATGGCGGGTGTTCGCAAGACAGTATTGAGTACGCCCGAAGAAGCCTAAACTTCTTTGGGCGTTTCTCTGTGCGGATGGTAGACTTCTTCATATTTAACTGATATACTTTATTTACAAAGGAGTGAGATAAATCGGAATTTGAATTTCTACAAATTATGACCTCTTAACAGAGGTTACAGGTTATCAATAAAATCCTCCAAACACCTTGCAAATAAAGGATTTTTCGCAGTGTGCTCACCTTATCCCTTTATACGATTTCACAACAATTTATTCTTCCCTCGCTATCTCATAAGGGAAAAATTGAGGGAAGAAAAAACTCGTAACACGACATAACAAATTGTGGTAATCGGGAAACTGTGACATATGTGCGAATATATGATACAGGAGGATTTTATTGTGGACAAGTACATTTACGACAACAGCAACGGCTTATGGTATGAATTACAGGGCGATTATTACATTCCCTGCCTGGTATTACCCACCGAAAAAGAAGAACGACATATCGGCATATGGGGACATCGACATTTACGGAGGTGATCTTAGTATGAGAAAACGGAAGTATTACCTTTACCTCACAGCAGAGGAACGGCGGTATATCTTCAACGCTCTGCTTTCCTACCGTAACAAACGGATTGCACAGGGCAGATATACGGATGCGGTGGATGAGGTTATGATAAAGTTGCAAAAATAGGCTTCGGCGGCAGGGAGAAATCCCTGCCGTTTTCACATAGAATGATTCAGATTTTTGTACTACCTTCTTGAAAAATCAAAGCAAAAGCAGTATAATATTAACGACCGTTCACTTTACTGGCGAAGAAAGGGGGGGATCTATTGCGCACTGTAAACGAAGAAGCTCGCAGGGCAAAGCAAATTGAGATCATGGAAAAATGCTTCGATTGCTATGCGGAGAACGGATTTTCCGCTGTCGGAATAAAAGCTATCGCAAAAGCCTGCGATTGCAGTGTTGCGACACTGTATCTGTATTTTGACAATCTCGATGACCTTATCGTTCAGTCCACCGAATACTGTATGAGCAAGGTGGAAGATGAGTTTATGGCGAAAGCCCCCACGGATGTGGAGGACTTGTGGCGGTTTATCGACGAGATACCCTACTGGACGGCAAAAAACCACGGCAAGAAGTACCGCCTGATGTATCAGGTCTATACCCACCCCAAATACAGGGAATACGGTCAGAAGTTCTTTAAGGGTGTAGATGAACGATATACCGAATACGCCAAGAGCCTGGAGCCAAAGCTCGGTATTCCCTACCAGAAGCTGACACCGCTGATTTTTATTCTGATAAGAGCGTGTGTCCACTTTGCACTGTTTGAGGATGAATATTACTTAAAGAGCCAAATAGAGGTCTTAAAGCAGGCAGCCAACCTGTTTGCAGATAAATACAGCTCGGATTATCCTAATGGAGGTACAACAAAATGAAGAAACGAATACTCAGTATCCTGCTGTGCTGCGTGATGCTGGTGGGACTTCTGCCCACGGCGGCACTGGCGGCAGGACCGGATGTGTGGGACGGAAGCACGAAAGCGCCTTCCGGCAGCGGAAGTGAGAGCGCCCCGTATCTCATTTCCACAGGCGAGGAGCTTGCGTGGCTGGCAACACTCGCCGCCGAAAGGAGCTATTATGTCCAGCTCACGAATGACATCATTCTCAATGACGGCACATTCGATCAGAGCGGCAATTTTACGAAAACAGGCGAAACCGCTGCATCCACCCCGCATGCATGGACCCCGGCCAAAAAGGCCGTCTGGCATATTGACGGCGGTAACCATTACATCTCCGGATTGTACATCAACAGTAATGTTAACGATGATGTCGGACTGTTCAGTAATCTGAGGAGCGGCAGCTATGTCAAAAATCTGACCATCAAAAACAGCTATGTCACAGCGAGCCAATCCGACAAATTCTTCGGCGTCGGCGTTTTTGCCGGTCAGAGTTCTTCCAATTTCACCAACTGCGCCGGTGAAAACAACATCGTCTCAGCCAGTCGCTATGCCACGGGCGGAATCGTCGGCTATTCGAACAGCGGCAGCTTCAACGGCGTTCACACCTCCGGCTCTATCAGCGGGGGCAAGTCCCTTGGCGGCCTGGTTGGCTGGGTCTTCGGCGATACGGTCTTCAAGAACTGCTGGAATGAAGCCCGTGTTTCCGGCGGCAACGCCTCCGGCGGGATCGTGGGCAACGGCGGCAGCCATTCGGATTTATATAACTGCGCAAACCTTGGAAGTGGCGGTATCACCGGCTCCACCGGCAGGACAATCAAAAACTGCTACAATCTCAGCGAGGTTGAAAGCTACGGCGGTGCGGATAAACTCTTAGCCACCCTCAATGACAATCTCTACGAAATGGACGGCATGTCTGACCTCAACAACTGGGTGATGGGGACAGACGGCTATCCGCTCCCCACGGGCGAACGATTCGTTGACACGACTGTATATTACGACGTCTGGCTGGACGGCGTTAGAGTCGGTGATCGCAATCAGAACGATATCCTGAAAAACGGCCTTGCCTCCTATGATAAGAATACAAAGACCCTCTATCTGCACGATGGCCTTGTGGTGACGAATCCCTACAACAAAAGACTGCTCTACACAGAGGGCGATATCAACCTCTGCGTGGACGGCAGCGTGGAGTTCCGTTCTGCCCAGAAGGTTGGCAGCGGCCCGATCGTGATCGACCTGGGCGAAGTCGGAGGGAGCGGCAACCTCAAAATATACGCGCCGACAGGTAAGTCCGCAGCCGTGACGGTGGCCTGCGAACAGTCAGAATATGGGATTGATGTGCGATCTCTTACACTCGACGGCGACGTCTGCCTGACTGTGCGTACAAAGGATACGCCTTGCTTTGCGAATTGTAACACAATTACGCTTTTGTCTTCGGAGGCAGTCCTCGACGCAGAGAACGGCGATGAAGACGGTTGTTCGATGCTGAACAGCGTTTCCAGAGTAATACTACCCAGCACAAATCCTCAGAAGCTCTACGAGGGAATCGGCGCCGAGCTCGATTGCGTGGAGCAGTTTACAACGCAGGACGATAACGGATACGACTGTATGTACCCCCATATCCGCATTGCGCCGGAGGTCTACGCTCTGAGCGACACGCTGCCGAAGAGCCTTACGGTCTCCATGACGGAGGCGAACACAGAGGTCGCGCTTTCCACATGGGCCGCCGGACAGATCCGGACGGGCGACATTACCGCCAGCAACAGCGAGATTACCGTTAGTGATGTGGTTCCGGCAGTAGCGGGCAGCGAAACCAACCAGAGCGGCACGGACGGCAGCTTCACGGTGACGGTCAAGCTGACCAAAAACGGCATCAGCAAAACCACGACCATCCCCGGTACGATCACCGCGACGGCGTACACGGCACCGCCTCACACCCATTGCATCTGCGGCGGCGATACCGATGTGGGCGACCACACCACCCATACTGATGTGATATATCAGCCGTGGGACGGCACTTCTGCCATCGATTATGGTGACGATAATACCGCCTATGTATGCCTGACGGATAACGTCACGATCCAGAGCAACCTGGAAATCACAGGCGGAAAGACGCTGTATTTATGCCTGAACGGTAAGACCTTTGCAAGCAACGGTACCAATAAGATTGTGGCGAGGGATTCACATCTCATCCTCTGCGACTGCGCGGGCGGCGGCACCATTGATGGCGCAGACAGCGGCTGGGGCGGAACAGGAATTTACCTTTATAACAGTACGATGGATATGTACGGCGGAAAAATCACCGGCGGCCATGCTGGAAACGGTGGCGGCGGCGCCATCGCACTGGACGACGTCAACTGTGTCTTTAATATGTACGGCGGCGAAATTTCCGGCAACAAAGCCAATCGCTATGGCGGCGCAATCTTCTTGAATGGTACGCTTCAGACCAAAAAGGGCGGCACTGTGAATCTCTACGGCGGCACGATTTCCAACAATAGTGCCCAAATCGGCGGCGCGATTTATGCGGTCTATGGCGGCACCGTAAATCTCTTCGGTGGCGAAATCTCCGGCAACATTGCAACTGCCTACGGCGGCGGTGCGATCTGTCTGAACCATAGCGGCGTACTGAACATGACCGGTGGCAAGATGCAGAATAACATGGCCAACACAGACGGCGGCGCAGTTAATTTGTACGCCTCCACCTTCACATTCTTCGACGGCATAATTTCAAACAATGATGCTGGCGACTACGGCGGTGCGGTTTATCTGAGCGAGAGCTGCACGCTGAACATGACCGGCGGCGAGATCTGCAATAACACGGCTGACGCTGAAGGAGGAGCGGTGCATGTGTACGGCAAAAACTCCACCTTCAACTTCTCAGGCGGCAAGATCACCGGGAATGAAGCCGAGGACGGCGGCGCAGTCTATCTGAATCAGGAGCTGTCCACCCTGAATATGACCGGCGGCGAAATCTCCGGCAACAAAGCCACCCGCAACGGCGGCGCTGTGTACATGTACCGGGCGACGTCCACCTTCAACCTTTCCGGCGGCACGATCAAAAACAACACTGCCGACAGCAGCGGCGGAGCGGTGTATTTTAACACAACCAGTGACGGCAAAATACAAGGCATATTGAACATCAGCGGCAATCCCGTGGTAAAGGACAACACCGTGTCCGGCAAGGCAAACAACATTGCCATGAAGACCGGGAAAACGCTGTCCATTGTTGATGCGATAACCGACGGAGCGTCCGTTGGTATTACCACTGAGAGCAAAGATTACCCCGTTGTGTTCTCCAATGCGTATGACACGGACTACTCAGGCTATTTCTTCGCGGATGACGAAAATGCCCATGTCAACTATAACAGCGAGAAAAAGATGGAGCTGGCAGCGGGCGCGCCTCACACCCATAGCTGGGCAGAGGATTGGAGCAGGAGCGAGACCCACCACTGGCACGAATGCACTGCCGAGGGCTGCGGCGTGACGGAGAACTCCGACAAGGACGGCTACGGCGCGCATGACTACACCGACGATG
>OLOV01000506.1_pt1 | contig 34371 bp, 33 predicted proteins | sample 1672931 | NCBI WGS metagenome assembly OLOV01 (sample SAMEA3136738, study PRJEB25190) | human gut metagenome | biome: human gut; feature: human-associated habitat; material: faeces | place: Austria | collected 2013 | reverse complement strand
AGACGCCGCTGATGGCCAAGCGCGACCTGTACCGCATTTCCGGCCACTGGGATCACTACCTGGACGGCATGTTCGTGATGGGCGACCCGAACGACGAAACCAAGGAATGCTTCGCGCTGCGCCCGATGACCTGCCCGTTCCAGTATCAGGTTTACCTGAACCGCCAGCGCTCCTACCGCGAGCTGCCGATGCGTCTGGGCGAGACCTCCACGCTGTTTCGCAACGAGGATTCCGGCGAAATGCACGGCCTGATCCGCGTGCGCCAGTTCACCATCTCCGAAGGCCACCTGATTCTCCGTCCCGATCAGCTGGAGGAGGAATTCAAGGGCTGTCTGGAGCTGGCGAAGCACATGCTGGACACCGTCGGCATGCTGGAGAACTGCACGTTCCGCTTCTCCCAGTGGGATCCGGCCAACCCGAAGAACAAGTACGAGGGCACGCCCGAGCAGTGGCATGAAGCGCAGGAGATCATGGGACGCATCCTCGATCACCTGGGCGTGAAGTACACCATCGGCATCGACGAAGCCGCGTTCTACGGCCCGAAGCTGGACATTCAGTACAAGAACGTCTTCGGCAAAGAAGACACCATCGTCACCATCCAGATCGACATGCTGCTGGCCGAGCGCTTCGGCATGGAGTACGTGGACGCGGACGGCCAGAAGAAGCGCCCGTACATCATTCACAGAACGTCGCTGGGCTGCTACGAGCGCACGCTGGCCTATCTGATTGAAAAGTACGCCGGTGCGCTGCCCACCTGGATGGCGCCCGAGCAGGTACGCGTGCTCTCCGTTACCGACCGCGCCGCCGACTACGCGAACGCGCTCGTGGCCAAGCTGAGCGAGCTGGGCTACCGCGCCGAAGCGGATATTACCGGCGAGAAGATCGGCAAGAAGATTCGTCTGGCGCAGATGGACAAGGTGCCCTACATGCTCGTGGTCGGCGACCGCGACATGGCCGAAAACACCGTCTCCGTGCGTCACCGCGCCGAGGGCGATCTGGGCGCCATGAGCTTTGACAGCTTCGCCGCGCTGCTGAAGGACGTTGTGGACAGCAAGGCAAAGAAGTAATTGATCGATTTCATATCGGAAGAAGGAGGATCATCAGCATGAACGTTACCGTAAACGGCGCGCTCCGTGAATTTCCGGACGGCATGAATGCGCTGGACATAGCCGGCGAACTCGACAGGGAGCTGAAAAAGACTGCGCTGGCCGCGCGCGCGAACGGCACGGTTCAGGATCTGGCGAAGCCCGTTCCGGACGGAAGCCAGCTTGAAATTCTCACGGCGGATGACCCGGACGGTCTGCGCGTGCTCCGGCACACGGCCAGTCACGTGCTCGCGCAGGCCGTAAAAACCCTGAAGCCCGAGGCGAAGCTCGCCATCGGCCCCGCCATTGACAACGGCTTCTACTACGATTTCGACGTGGACGAGCCGTTCACGCCCGAATTCCTCGCGGCCGTCGAAAAGGAAATGGCGCGGATCATCAAGAAAAATTCCCGTCTAGAACGCTTTGAGCTGCCCCGCGCGGAAGCGCTGGAACTGATGAAGGACGAGCCATACAAGGTCGAACTGATCAACGACCTGCCCGAGGGCGAAACGATTTCGTTCTACCGGCAGGAGGGCTTCACCGACCTGTGCGCCGGGCCGCACCTGCCCTCCACCGGGCGCATCAAGGCGTTCAAGGTGCTTTCCGCCGCCGGCGCATACTGGCGCGGCAGCGAGAAAAACAAGATGCTTCAGCGCATCTACGCCACCGCCTTCGCCAGCAAGGACGCGCTGGACGCGTACCTGACCCGCATGGAGGAAGCAAAGAAGCGCGACCATCGCAAGCTGGGTCGTCAGCTCGATCTGTTCGACATCTTCGATGAGGGCCCCGGCTTCCCGTTCTTCTTCCCAAAAGGAATGATTCTGCGCAACCAGTTGGAGGATTACTGGCGCAAAATCCACCGCGAGCACGGCTATGAGGAAATCAAAACGCCCATCATGCTCAACCGACAGCTGTGGGAACGCAGCGGCCACTGGGATCATTACCGCGAAAACATGTACACCACGGTGATCGACGACACCGATTTCGCCATCAAGCCCATGAACTGCCCCGGCGGCATGCTGGTCTACAAGCGCCGCATGTGGTCGTATCGCGATCTGCCGCTGCGCTGCGGCGAGCTGGGATTGGTGCACCGGCACGAGCTCTCCGGCGCGCTGCACGGCCTGATGCGCGTGCGCTGCTTCACGCAGGACGACGCGCACATCTTCATGACCCCGGAGCAGATTCGCGACGAGATCAAGGGCGTGTACAACCTGATCAACGAGGTGTACGGCGTGTTCGGTTTCCCGTATCACGTGGAGCTGTCCACCCGACCCGAAAATTCCATCGGCACGGACGAAATGTGGGAAATGGCCACGAACGGTCTGCGCGGCGCGCTGGACGATCTGGGCGTGAACTATGTGGTCAACGAGGGCGACGGCGCGTTCTACGGTCCGAAGATCGACTTCCATCTGGAGGACTGCATCGGTCGGACGTGGCAGTGCGGCACCATTCAGCTGGACATGAACCTGCCCGAGCGCTTTGACCTCACCTATACCGGCCCGGACGGCGAAAAGCATCGGCCGGTGATGATTCACCGCGTCGTGTTCGGTTCCATCGAGCGCTTCATCGGCATCCTGACGGAGCACTTCGCCGGCGCGTTCCCGCTGTGGCTCAGCCCGGTGCAGGCGAAGATCATGACCATCACCGACCGCGCCGACGACGCCGCCCGCGCGCTTCAGCAGAGGCTTGAAAAGGCCGGCGTCCGCACGGAAATCGACCTGCGCAACGAGAAAATCGGCTTCAAAATTCGCGAAGCGCGCAATATGAAGATTCCCTACCTGCTCGTTCTGGGCGACCGGGAGGCGCAGGAGGGCACCGTCTCCGTCACGCTGCGCGGCGGACACGACCTCGGCTCCATGCCCGTCGACGCGCTCATCGCCCGCATGCGGCAGGAAATCGAAACCAAGGTGCGCTGAGACATCAATCCCATATATAACGCCGCCGCGCGGAGTCAGTCACGCTCCGCGCAGCGGCGTTTGTTTGAAGGATTCTATTCTCTGGCCAGCTTATAGCACAGGTCGTAGGCAAACGCCAGCTCGTCCAGCGTGCAATGGCTCTGGACGAAGTGGGTCGTGCACAGTACCCAGCGTTTTCCCCGAAGCAGGCCGAATACGCGGCGGATTTCCCTTTCCAGCCGCTCATAGTTCTGAAAGCCCAGCGTCGTCTGCACGCACAGGCCGCCCATGATGGCGAAGCGGTTCTGATATTTTTCAAGGTACAGGTCATAGCTCATCCCGGCGCTTTCCTGCCACGGGTGCAGAAGGTCTATGCCGATCTCGGTCAGGCCGTCCAGCGCCGCGACGATGTTGCCGTCCGAGTGCAGGCTGACCAGCGCGCCGCGCGCGTGCACGAAGTCCGCCACCGCCTTCAGGTTTGGATAAATCATCTCGCGCCACATGCGCGGGCTGAACAGCATGCTCCGCTGCGAGCCCCAGTCGTCCGACACGTGAATCATGTCCACGCCCAGCTCCAGCATGTTGGACGCGAACCGCTTCGTCCATTCCGCCTGCCGCGCGTACAGCTCCATGATTTCCTCCGGATACAGCGCCAGATCCATCAGCTGGTTCTCGATGCCGAGCGGATCGTTGAACTGCTCGAAGAAGCCCGGCGTCTGCACATAGCAGAAGCGTCCCCTCTGCTTATGGAACGCCAGCGCATTGCGGACGTTCTCGTAGTCCTCCATTCGGTCGACGGGCATGAACGGAATGTCCAGCAGCGTTTCGGGCGTAATTTCCTCGCCCGCGCCCCGATGCCTCTGAATTTCCTCTTTATTGAACGTAGACGGCCCGCCGAAGATGTGCGCCGCGTCGAATTCATACTTGTCCTCAAACGCCGCCACCGAGCCGCAGACCCGCGTGAGCTCGTCGGTCAGATTGGCGGACAGCCAGCCATACTTGCTCATTTTGATGGTAAATGCAATCCCGTAAAGGAGGCCGATGGCGTCCTTGTACTCACCGCTTGCAGCATTGGGATCGCCTTTGCCACGCACGGCAAGGTAATTCATGGGCGGCACCGTCACAAACGACGGCTTGTCCTTCGGAAGGTAGAATTCCTTGTACTCTTTCTTATAATCAAATGCCATTCGTTTTCCTCCTGATCTGAACATAGGTGTAAACTGAGTCCTCTTGCGTGGAATAAGACAACTCCACATGATCCAACAGCGGCAAAAGCGTTTCCTGAATCACTGCCTTGTCCATGCGGAAGGAGCTTACAACCCAAACAACTCCGGTCGTATTCACAACCCGCAGGCATTCCCACAGAACAGGTTCTGCAATATGCGCCAGATGGCCGATTGCGTTGTACAAAACAACTGTATCGAAAGAACCGTCCGGGAAGCGCATCGCTGTGGCATCCATGATTTCAAAGCGGAGCCTTTCGGTATGCATTGCCTCTGGGTTCAACCGCTGGTCATCCAGATCAAAACAGACGACCTCCGCGGCGTGGGCTGTTGCCGCAATAGAAAACTCCGCGCAGCCACAGGCGGGCTCCAACACACGCTTGCCGTCGATGTCCGGCTTCAGCCTGGAAATTGCTGTTTCAACTCGTTTCATTGCAGCCTCCGTTTCATTCCGAAAACTCACGCAAGCGGTGCTTTCGCATCTAATCAAAAGTATCCTTCGGATATCAGTAACTCCAACACTCTTGCTTCTCGTTCAAACATCATGGGATTATATGGACTCGTGCCCACGCTACGGTTCTTTTGAATTGCCATCAAGGGCGTAGCATATTCCAATGTATACGCTTCCTGTGCCTCGTAAGCGTCCAAATTCTGCCGAACCGCTTCCGGCTCCGCTTCGCACAGATAGTAGTAATTATCCTGAACAAAGCATTCGGAGGAATCCATGTCGCTCCGCTGAATCCGGTGGACATACATCGGCGTTCGGTCGACTGCCTGCCCGGTAATGGCTCTTTTCACCCGTTCCGTCGAATTCATGCCTTTCCCTCCATCGATGTTTGAAGAGCTTTCCATTCCTCCCGCGACATCTCATAAACGCTTGTAACGCCGTTTTCGTCATCCGGATATTCGCCCGCGAAATGACAGCCCCACGAAACCGCGGTGCGCGCGGACGGAAGATTCGTCGCCTTCATATAGGAATGAATCCGCCCGAACGGCGTGTTTTTAAACGTCCAGTCGCGCACGGCCGTCGCGGCTTCCCGCGCATAGCCCTTTCTCTGCTGATCTCCTCGAATGTGATAGCCGATCTCCGGGCGAATCATGCCGGCGACGCTCTGCATCGTCAGCCCGCAGTCGCCGATCATCTCGCCGGTTTCCTTCAGGCATACCGCCCACAGCCCGAGCCCGAAAACTTTATACCGCTCGATGTTGCGCGCAATCCAGCCGCGCACGCGCGTCTCTTCGAAGGTGTAGGGATAATGCTGCATGATGTCCGAATCCGCAAGCACCGCATGCAGCGCGTCATAATCCTCCGCACGCATTTCGCGAAGAACCAGCCGTTCCGTCTCGATCTTCATAAACGCTCCATTCCCTCCTCCGTCCGCTGGATACGCAAATCCGCTCGCGCGGCATACCGCGCCGTCGTCGCCCTCCGCGCATTCCGCGAAGGGGCATTCGCTCCATTTTTAACCTTATGGGATGCTCAACTCCGCGCAGGCGACATCCCGCACGTCAAAATCTTCTGCCCGGGAACAGCTGCTCCGTCTCTATTCGCACGACCGCTCCGGCGGCACAGCAACCGCCCGAAGAATCTCTTCCTCCGTCTCGGCCTTCAGCCATTTGCCGAACACCTCGGATTCCTTCCGCGGCGCATAGCCCATGTCCCGGTAGCCCAGCTTCTTCAAAAGCGCCCGGCTCGGCTCATTCTCCTTCTCCGTGAAGCACACGAAATCCCAGTCCGGATACCGCTCGTGCAGAAGCGCGGTCAGCGCCGTCAAGGCTTCGAAAGCGTAGCCCCTCCGGTGATGATGATACGAAAAGGTGTAGCCCATGGAAATCGTGCCCTCCTTCGGCATGACCACGATCTCCCCCACCATCTCGTTCGATTCCTTCAACGCGACCGCCAGCATAAACGGCGCGTCCACGCCAATCACGTCCTTGCTCCGGCGCTCCACCAGCGCGGCAATCTCCGCTCGTTCCTTCGTCTGCCCCCGCTGGTACCGCGCGCAGACCTCGTTGTTTCGGTAATCAAACATCACGTCCACATCCTCTGCCCGCAGATTGCGCAGCGCCAGACGCTCCGTCTCAAGAAAAATCACACGCAACTCCCCCTCGTGTCAACGCGTATATTTTAGCATAGTTCTTTCCTATTTTCCACTGCAGACGACCGCATTTCCGAAGAAACCGATATTCTTTTCGGGCGCGCCCATGTTTCTTCGTTCAGAATGGCAACGGTTTCACGCCTGCTTGCGTTATCCATCACATCAATATATAATAGTACTGGAAGGGAGCGTGATTTTCGTGCTTGCGCATATTCGCGAGAAGGATGGCAGCGAGCAGTCGCTTCGGAAGCACAGTGAAAACGTTCGCGGGCTTTGTGCGGAGGCCGCACAGAAGGTGGGGCTGGCTCGGCTGGCGGAGCTTATCGGGCTGATGCACGATATGGGGAAGGCTACGCGCCGGTTTGAGGCATATCTTTCCGGGAAGCTTGCCGTTTCACCGCATCATCACGCGCCCGTGGGGGCGATTTACGCGTATCGGCGCTGGTTCCTACGGTCTGGGGCTGATGCTTGCGCTCGCGCGACGGCGCAGATTGTCATGCTTTGCATTTTCGGACACCATGCGGGCTTGAGCGATTGCCTGGATCCGAACGGCTGGTCGCCGCTGCTCAATGGGCTCGAGACGGAAGCCGCTTCCATTCACGCGAACGAAGCTATTGCGTGGTTCCTCGAAAACGTTGCGGATGCCGATCGATTGGATGCTCTGTTTGAGGGTGCCTGTCGAGAATTTGACGCGCTGTTTCCGGATTTGCCCAAGCGGGGTTCCCGCATGGACGCCGCACTGGGATTGGTTTGCCGGCTGCTTCTGAGCATACTGGTAGATAACGACCGCTGGGACGCCGCCTGCTTTGAGTATGGAGAGAATCCGTTCGCGCTCTCCGATCATGCGCCCGACTGGAACGCCTTGCTGAATACCTTTGAAAATTACCGCAAGACCCATTTGAACTGCACGGAGGGCGTCGACCGCATCCGCGGCGAAATTTCCGATGCCTGTTTTGAGAAAGCTCTTTCTGCACCGGGCGTCTATTCCCTGTCTGTTCCGACCGGCGGCGGGAAGACGTATTCCAGCCTGCGATACGCGCTCCGGCACGCGGCGCACAATGGCCACTCCCGCATCTTCTATATCATTCCCTACAACATCATTCTCGACCAGAACGCGAAGGACATTCGCGAAGCGCTTGATAACTACCCTTCCATTCTCGAGCATCACGCGAACGTCGTCATTGAAACCGAAAGCGAGCAGGCGGCCTATAAGCGCCTGACCGAGCGGTGGGACAGCGACATCATCCTCACCAGTCTCGTTCAATTTCTGAACGCCTGTTATGCCGCGCCGAACTCAGCGGCCCGCCGGTTTCACAGGCTGACGAACGCCGTTCTCATTTTCGATGAGATTCAGGCCTTGCCCAAGACGTGTAAAATCCTTTTTGAACGAGCCATTCAATTCCTTTCCAGCTACACCCACAGCACCATCCTCCTCTGCACGGCGACGCAGCCACGGTTGTCCCTTGCGTCCGCGCCTGTCGAGCTTGTGCCGCAGGTCGAAGCGCTGCACGAAAAGCTGAAACGCGTTTGCTTTATCCCGCAGCTGGATTCCACGCGCACCTACGCCTCCGCCGGTGAACGCATTGCGCAGCTGTTGGAAGAAAAATCAGTACTCGCCATCATAAACACCAAGGCCACTGCATGGCAGGTCTATCAGGAAGCCGTCCAAACGCTCAGGCGCCGCGGGCACGCGTTCGTGCGCTTCGAGAAGCCTTCTATTCTCATAGCACTTATTTCCGACATACCGAATCCCGCCCCGCCACCAGCGATTTTGATGTCTGATGTCCGAAATGTGTCCGGTCGTTGTGCATACTGCTGCCATTTACGCCGCAATCGCACAGGATTTTCGTGCAGAATACCCTACACTTCCCATGCACCGAACATTCAGAATCTCAAACTCGCACCCGTCCTTGGTCAGCCTCGTCTGGCGATAGAAGACCGGCCCGCCGTCCTGCGCCTTAATCGCGATGGCCACGCCGATCATCAGCGGGCTGGTCACGAGAATCACCGCCGCGCTGCTCACGATGTCAAACAGCCGCTTGACCAGCGCGTATTCCGGCGACGGATGGCACCGCCCGACACGCAGCATCGGCAAATGGAACATGTGCATCCGCTTCGCGCCGCTCATCAGAACGTCGCCGATGCGCGGAAGGACATATGCGCTGATGTCGTTCGCCACGCAATACTTCAGAATGCGGTTCCGGTCATGGCTGTGAATGCCGCACAGGAACACGACCTCCATGCCCTTCAGCATGCGCATGCCCTGCCCCAGACACGTTTCCACCGTGCAGGTAAGCTTCACGTCGAAATTCTGATTCAGCCCATACCGGCCGATCAAATCCTCAACGCCGCGGCGAACGTCGTAAACAATCGCCGTCCGCTGTCCCCCAAAGTGGTTGAAATACCATATGTGCGCATATTTGCACCACAAAAGGCTCATCAGCAGCTGCACGACCAGTGCCGCGACCGTCGGAAGCAGATTCGGGAAGCTCCCACTCATCAGCCACAGCACGACGAACATGAACGCGTCGCCCATCAGCACGCTCAGCAGCTGACTGCAAAAAAGCTCCGAAATCCGCTTGGTGGAAATCAGGGAAGCGTCGTACACGCGCCCGAAATAGCAGAAGAGCACAACAAACACGGCCATCATGCTCGCGCTGCGCATCGGTGACGGCGCAAGAATCACCCGCTGTGAATAGTAGAAGAACCAACAGCCGGCAAACGGAAGCGTAACCAGAATAACATTCAACAGCTTCAGCAGCCGCAGCCCGACGTCATGATACAGGCTGCCCGTCCTCCGAGACGTTTGTATGCAACTCTCTCCCCCGCAATTTTCCCTTGTTAACGCCTATTCCAGTGCCACCATACCAGCCAGATACCCGCCCTCGCGGGCGACGAGCGCGTCGATCGCGCCCTGCTCCACAACCTCGCCGCCCTCGAGCACGACCGCGCGGCTCGCCATGCGAACGGTCGCCAGCCGGTGCGCAATCAGCACCACAGCCGCGTTTCCGCTCATGCTCTGAATCACCTTGCGGAACGCCATTTCGCTCTCGTAGTCCAGCGCGCTTGTCGCCTCGTCCAGAATGATCAGGCTCGGCCGCCCCAACAGCACGCGCGCCAGCACGATGCGCTGCCGTTCGCCGCCGGAAAGCCGAATCCCCCGGTCGCCCAGCTTCGTGTCCAGTCCCTCCGGCAGCTTCGAGACGAACTCCCACGCCATCGCCGCCTTCAAAGCGGAAATCAGCGCTTCGTCCGTCACGCCGGGATGAAACCGCGTCAGATTCTCGCGCACGGACGCGTTCAGAATCAGCGGATCCTGCGGCACATATCCCGCCTGCCTGCGCCACGCACGAAGAGTTTCCTCCGTCAGCGGCTCGCCGTCCACGAGAATCTCGCCCCTCTTCGGAAGCAGGAAGCCCAGCAGCAGATTGACCGCCGTCGTCTTCCCTGCGCCGTTGCGCCCAAGCAGCGCCAGAATCTCCCCGCGCCGAAGTGAAAAGCTCACGTCCCGCAGCGTCTCCTCCTCGGAATCCCGATAGGAAAAGCGCACATGCGAAAACGAAGCCTCCTGCCATTTCGAAAAATCCGCGCCCGTGCGCTCCTCCGGCATGTGCTCCGGACGCAGGTTCGAAAGCGCGTCGGTCAGCTTTTCATAGGCGGGCACACAGCTGTTAATGCCCTGAATCCGCCCCTGAAAGCCCGAAAACACCGGCCAGAGCCGCGCGAACACATACACAAGTATCACCAGCCGGTCGGTCTCCACGCGCAGCCCCAGCGTGCACACCAGATACACGCCCGCAATCAGCAGCGACGCGGCCACGGAATACACCACGCCCGGCACCGAGCACAGCCGCACATACCGCATCCGCGCCGACTTGAACGACGCGCTGATCTTTTCAAACCGCGCCTCGTGCTCGCGCTCCACGCCGTAGGCGCGAACCTCCTTGATGCTCGCAAGCTGGTTTTGCAGCTCCGCGTAAAACTCGCGACCGATGCCGATCATCTCGTCCCCGTAATCGCGGGACTTCTTCCGCAGCGGGCGGAAAATCGCCAGCATGCACGCCCCCAGCGCGCACACCAGCGCCGTCACCGGCACGCTCATCAGAAGCGCGATGGCCAGCTGCACCCCGGCGGACACGAGACTGGCCAGCAGGTGAATCACCTCGCTGATGCCGTAGCTCACCTGCCCGCACTGGGACGTGAACAGGTTGATCGTGTCCGTGTCCTTGCGCGCGGTCAGGCTCTCCCAGCTCGCGCCGGAAACCGCCTGATACAGCCTTTCGCGCAGCCGCCGCCCCGTTTCCTCAATGAAATCGCTCTCGCGAATCGAAAGCGCCCGCGAAAGCAGCGCCTTCACCGTCACCAGCAGCACATACGCCGTCAGCAGAATGCCCACGCGCAGCGGATAGGAAAGCGCGGTAAAAGCCTCCGGCAGCCGCGAATCGCCAATCTGCAGCATATTCAAAAGCGGAATGAGCATCACAATGCCGATTCCGCCGAGGAACGAGGACAGAATGTTCCCACACAGAATCGTCAGAAACGATTTCCGGTCACTCGTCCAGATTTCGCGAAGCAATGGCTTCATCGGGCGTTCAGTCCTCCAAAAGCCCCATCTTGCCAAACTGCGCCAGCAGCTCGTCCAAGTCCGCCGCCGCCGTCGCTTCGTCCACGTCAAATTCGTTCACAATCGCCGTCAGCAGGTCGTCCCGGCTCACAGCGTTTTCCAGCTGCCTGAAAACAAACGCGGATACCTCGTTCAGCACCACCGCGCCCTCAAATTTCGCAATGTTCTCGCCCGTCGGCATCACGATAAACTCGTCCACCACATTGCGCAGAACAAAGCCGTCTCTGATTTTCATTTCCTTTTCTTCCTTCCTGATTTGCTCCGGATGGTTGACCAGAATGTCGTAAATCGCCCTCGCGTCCTCCGCCTCCGCGCCGCAGAACACGCGGTACACCGGCGTTTTCCGAATCAGTCCGCGAACGTTCGCAATGGCCATCACCGCCGCGTCGGTATCCCACATCGGAATGAAGCTCTGCTGCATGATCACCTGCCGCGCCTGCTCCTCGCTCAGCCGGCGCACATAGTTCGCCGGAGACCGCCGCACCTCCAGGATGCACTTGAGCGGCCTTTCCACATCGCGGAAAATCTGCTCCTTGCCATCCCACGGCACGCCGCACGCCACGCATCCGTCCTTCTCCAGCCGAACCGCCGGACGATCGCCGCTGATGAACTGCGCGCCAAGCCCTTCCACCCACGCTCTCGCCCGCGTGGACTTGCCAAGCCCGCTCTTCCCGGTAAACGCCACCGCGAACCCATCCAGCTCCACACAAGCCGCATGCAGCGACACAATCCCCTCATAGCAGAACCGGCACTCAAAGGCCGTGCGAAGGAGAAAGCGAGCCAGATCATCACATGCTCGCACTGCATCTGTATATAACTGTACTCTCTTCCTGTCTCTGCTCAATACGATGAAAGGAGATTCATCCGAATTGATCACACGAAACAGCTCGTCACCATTAGCCAACTGTTGAATCTCTAATTGGTTAATATGTCGCTCTGCAATCGAGTCTTTCAGAAAATCAGGATAATCCGACTTCCTTTCGGCTCTCTTGAACACCTGCTCCGCATGATAAAAAATGCTGTTCATGTATGTAACTTATCCGAATTACCCCTGCGACGCACAGTTATCGAGACCTCTTGTAGAAACATTGAATATCAGATTGCACATATATTGTTGCGGGCCCCACGTGCAATGTTCATGTGTTTCCCACGGATCCAATTTCGTCTGTACCGGTATGGATGAAGCCATGACTTGTTCCTTGAAGTTATAATCCATCTTCTTCACGCTCGGCTTATGATATGCTCTTTTCATTCTCCCACCACTTTCAAATAAATTACTTTGCATTATCGATCAAGCAATTATGTAATCCGTCTTTCAGATCACTATTTGCCAGATACTTCATCCTGCTGCAAACCTCTGTCTTTAATTTGCCATTCAAAACCCCGCCGCACTTTTCCGCCGGACAGGTCGCACACATGCTCTTCATGGAACAGTTCTCGCATTCTGCCGGAAGAACGAATTGCAACATCGTTTGTCGCAAGTCGTCCCATGCTCTATCAAATCCCAATTCAAGAATATCGCATTGAACTGCTGCAGAAAAGCCTGTACACGGGCAAAGTTTTCCTTTCCAATTGACATGAAAAGCGCTGTGTCCTCCGCCACAAGGCAATCCCCGCAGCGAATGGTTCGTGACAGGAATATAGCGTGGAACTGACGGCCCTACTTGAGGAGCCAACAGATTCATTTGATATTCCCGTTCTGCCCTTTGAATCTGCATGCAGCGTTCAACTTCTATGACATAGTCGCTGAGTTTTCGTCCTGTTTCTTTTCTGGCTTCCAACATTGCATCGCCAATGGCATAAGGAATGCCTTGCGCACGCACCAAATCGAGCAGCTCCTGCACATTCTTCTGCATGTAGCGATTAGGCGTAATCGCAAGCGTTATGTTCAATCCTGCGGATTTTGCCCGCTCGATGCCCTGCATGACCTCATGGAAAGCGCGATGCCCCGTAACCTGCTCGTAGGTGTCCTCGTCACTGCCATATACGGAAACCTGCATGGCTCCGGGCGGATACTTCGCGAGAAACGCAACCATATCCTCCGTCAGCAGACGACCGTTTGTCAGTATGTCCGGCTGGATTCCCATGGACACAAGATATAGATACAGCTCCCGAAAGCCCGGATAAGTCATGCACTCGCCGCCAGTCAGCGTGGCATACATCATACCCGCGTCCACGGCCTGCCGCATGATTTTCTTCCACTCCTGAACGGAAAGCAACCTCTCATCCTCGGGAATCTGGTTTGCATTCAGATGCACATAGCACATTTTGCAATTCAGATTGCACAGCGGCGTTAGTTCGAAAACGCCGCTTACCGGAATGTCGTTATATCTGGCCTTCAAGGAGATAAACCCGTTTACAGCTCTGTATCGCTGCACACCGGTAATCCCCCTGCGATCCAGATCGTCCAGAACCTCCGTCAGGGTTTCAAGCTCTACTGTTTCTCGTGCCATAATTCCATTGTTCTATTGTTATGTTTTAATTATCATATGTCGCGCTTGCGTCGCCCGAACCACATTCGCCTTTATAATGCGAATACTCTCCAGAAACTACGCACTTATGTCCGCCGCTCGCCACGACGACCTGATCGCGATACTGGAACTTGACGATTTCCACGGTGGGCTTCTCGTAGGTCTTCTTCATGATGGGAATCCTCCTCTTAATAGTCATTCTTTCTCTTCCGCCTGCTGCGGAATCAGCAGGCCTTCGGCCACCATTCGCTTGCCCCACTGGCAGATGCGCGGGCTGGCGTGCCCCGGCTTCGCACTCGCGGCGTGCTCGGCCACGCAATGCTTGCACACGGATTCGTAGTAGCAGCCCTCGCATTCGGCGGGACGGGGATAGTTGAGCGCCGTCTGATTCGTGCGCCGCCAGGCTTCCTCAAAGCCCAGCGCGAGCACGTCCTCTCCCTCGCAGGGAAAGGTGTTGCAGGGATGCATCTGCCCCTGCCAGTCCACCGAAAAGCCGCTTCGCCCCGCGCCGCAGCGCACGCCCTTCTTCTGGTCGGACGTTGCCGAAGCGGGATCGGGCAGACTCTCCGGGTCGCATTCCGGCTCTACCGGTTCACCCCTCAGCGCTCGCGCGCGCTTCAGGATGCCAACATACGCGTCCAAATCTGCGTCCGCCACCGCGCGGCCGGTTTCCTCCCGCGGCTGCATGAGCCCCGCGTTCACGGAGAACGGAAGTCCCTCGTCGTGCAGAAGCTGAATCAGCGCTTCGCCGTCGGTCATGTAGGCGTTCGGCGTAACGGCAACGCGCAGCGGAAGCTCCGCTTCCTGAATCCGCCTGAGGTTGCCCAGCACCCGCGCAAAGGCGCGCGTTCCGGTCACGCGCTCGTAGGCTTCCTCGCTCGCGCCATACAGCGTTACCTGAATCGACGCGGGCGGGTTCCGGCGGAAAAATTCCACCATCTCCGCGTCCATCAGAAGCCCGTTGGACAGGATCGCCACCTCTACGCCCTTCTCCCGAAGGAAGCCGTACAGCTCCCGGAAGCCGGGATAGGTGAGACACTCGCCGCCGGTCAACGTGGCATACATCATGCCCGCGTCGAACGCCTGACGCACGATGTCCTTCCACTCGTCCACCGTTCGAAGCCGCGCGCCGCGCATCTGCTCCCCTTGCAAATGCACATAGCACATCCTGCAATCCAGATTGCACAGCGGCGTAAGCTCAAAGCTGCCCGAAATCGGAAGGTTCTTCTCTCTGGCCTTAAAGCTCAGAAACCTGCGAACCCGACTGTAGCGGCGGTAATCGGTGATCCCCTGCGCGTCCAGCTGCCTGAGCAGCTCGCGAAGGGAACCCGGCTGTCTGCTCTCCATATCCGCTTCCGTCATTCTCCCTCAAGTTTCTTCCTTCTAAAGTACCCGCCCAAGAACCCTCTCAAGCGCCCGCCCGTCCGGCCATCGTCCTCGCCCGCTTATACCCTCTTCCTATCGGGAAAAGCGCCATCCAGACCCGCCCGAAAGCCCGCGCCGCGGGCGTATCCAGCCTGAACACGTGTCCGTTCCGGCTGAACCGAACCACCTGTCCGAGCACCTGCGTCCTCGGGAACCACGGCTCCGGGTTCACGCAGTTGTCGCCCAGCGTCCGAACGAGACCCTCGCGCAGCCGCCACACCCTGTGAACGACATATCGCCCGTCCCCCAGCGTGAACAGCACCACATCGCCCTTTTTCAACTCTCCGCGAACGGGAACGATCGTCACCGGATCGCGTCCCTTCCGAATCAGCGGGCGCATGCTCTCGCCTTCCAGACAGATCGTCACCGGCGGCGCGACGTTTTCCCGCGCCAGCGCGCACCACTGTTCCATGGGTATCGTCCGAATCTGCATGGCTTCTCCGCTTCAGGATTGGTGTATAAACCAACCTTATTATACCTTGCCCTTCCACGCTTTGCAAGCGATTTTCCAGCCAAATTTTGTTATCTCTTTAGCATATCGCTTTCCGCACAGCCGGGCGACCTTCTGGTAAGCCATTCGCATCTGAACCGGCCGGCGCGACGCGTCGTGCGCGTCCGAGGCCAGCACGTCCACGGCCTGCTCCCGAAGCAGCGTCCGCACGAAGCGCCGGCAGAAGAAGCCCCGCGGGCGCAGCACGGTCTCGCAGTTTATCTGCAAAAGCAATCCAAACTCGTCCCGCACCGCCATGGCCCTCGCGGGCGAATGCACCAGGCACCGATACCGCTCCGCGTGCGCCAGAATCGGCCGATACCCGGCGCGATACAGGCTGTTCGCCGCCTTGCCGATGCGCGCGGCCGACACGTCCTCTGAAAACTCAATCAGCACATAGAGCGAGCCGCCCAGCGTGGGAATCCTGCCTTCCAGAAGCGCATCCACCGCCGCCGGAGAATAATACATCTCACAGCCCGACAGTATGCGAAGCGGCCAATCGCGCTTCCGACAGTACGCGTTCGCTTCCTTCAGGCGCTCCCGATACAGTTCCGCATCGAACCGCCGAAGCCCGGGCGCGGCATGCGCCGTTGCGTACACCAGCCGCACGCCGTTCTCCACATTCTGCCGGAGCAGCGCGTGCATCTGCTTTCGCGTGGCGGGGCCGTCGTCCAGCCCCCACAGCACGTGCTGATGAATGTCCGCGAAGCCGTGCGGACTCATTTGTCCTTCGCTTCCGGCTCGGCGTGCGCGTCCGTGCCGCCATAATGGTGGTAGTACGCGGAATAGCGCTCGGAACGGTAATAATACTTGCGGTTCCGGAACGACTTCAGGTTCACGCCGTTCATCACCGCGCCCAGCACCTTGCAGCCGGTCTTGGCGAGGTTGGCGGCCACGTCGGCAACGTCCTGCACGCGCCCGCGGTTATACTCCACCACAATCACCGCGCCGTCGCAGTAGCGCGCGATCTCAATCGCGTCCACGATCAGCCCGGCCGGCGGAGAGTCCACCAGCACAATGTCGAACTCGTCGCGCAGCGCGTCCATCATCTCGCCGTAGCGGTAGGAAGCCAGCAGCTGCATGGAGTTCAGCACCTCGTGCCCGGCGGGAAGAATAAACGCGCCCGGCAGGTTCGTGCGGTAAACCACGTCCTGCAATTCGCACATACCGGCAAGGTGCTGCGCCAGTCCGGCGTTTTCGCGCTGAGCGTAGGTAAAGCGATAGCGCCGCGCCAGCGTGGAGCAGCGCAGGTCGGCGTCCATCAGCAGCACGCGCTTGCCGTAGCCCGCCAGCGTACGCATCACGTTCATGGCGATGCCGGACTTGCCCTCCTGCTCATAGCGGCTGGTAAACAGAATGCTGCGAACCTCGCGGCCGCAGTAGGAAAGATTGGTGCAAAGCGTGTTCAGCGCCTCGCTGCACGCATAGTCCAGAGCCGGAAAGCGGCCGATTTTCAGCTGTTTCATTTCCTGCCCGACCTCCTTCCGTGCAGCCCGGAGCCGGGAAACTGCGAATTTCTGGGGATGACGGCCAGTGTGGGAACCCCGGCGACGCGCATCAGATCATCCGGCGACTTGGGGCGGTTATCCAGCAGGAACCACAGCACCAGCGCGCCGCCTGCCAGCACGGTTCCCAGCAGGATGCCGCGGATGACGTAGCTCGTGATGCTGGTACTGCTGGCCACGCCGGGCACCAGCGCGATGGAGAAGGTGCTGGGCTCGTCAGTGTTCATCGTCTGCGTGATGAACTTCTTCGCGGCGGTCGCGTAGGCGTTGGCAATGTCCGCCGCCATCTGCGCATCCGGATGCCGCGCGGTAATGTACAGGATGCGCGTGTCCTCCGGGTTCGCCACGCTCACCATGCTCTGCAGCATGGAGTAGCTGTAGTTCGTGCCCAGCTCATCGTTCACCATCTGGTGAACTTCCCATGTCTTGAATACTTCCTGATAGTCCATCGTCAGCACGGTGCCAATCTGTAAATCGGCAATGATGCTGGAGCCGGTCGTGCCCATGATGTAGAGCTTGGAGGTCGCCGTGTAAATCGGCGTGACCCGGCGGGACGCGTACACGCCCAGCAGCAGCGCGCCAATAAGCATGCCCAGAAAGATGTAATGAAGCTTGGAGAGCATGTAGTAAAACAGCTCCACAAGGTCAATGGTCTTCGCAGACTGCGGCTGATTCCCCGGCTGCGCGTCCTTTGAGCCGTCCTTCTTTTCGTCCAGACGGTTCAATATCTCCGCGAACAGCTCCGCTTCGGCGTTTCTCGGCTCCGCGTTCACCTTGCCGTTCGTTTCGTCCTGATCGTATCTCATATGGTCAGCCTTCCCGGGGCGCGCTTCCGGGTACAGGGCGGATCATCCTCCGCCATGCGCCCCCCGATTCTTGATTGGTTTACTCCCCGGCGTACGGCTCGCTCAGCACCAGCAGAAGCGCCGTCTCCGCGTCCATCTGCGTCAGACCGAGCTGATCGAATACCACGTCCACATCGCCGTTCTCGCGCACGACCGCGCGCTGCACGAGCCAGCGCATCTGCGTTTCGCCCTCCGCGGCTTCCTCAAGCGGCATGCCCAGCGCGGTAATCACGGTTTCCCCGGCCTTGAACGGCGTGGCGAACGCGAAGGTGCCCACCGCGTCGCCGGAGGTTTCGCGATAGTCGCGTGTCTGAAGCGACACATACTCCGAAACGATCAGCGAATCCGCCGCGTCGCCCAGCAGGCAGCGCATCTCTTCCGCCTTGTCGTCGGGCAGCCAGCTCAGAATCGTCATCTGCGCCGCGAGCCGCTCGCGGATTCGCGCCAGCTCCTGCGCAATCGCGTCCGTCTCCGGCACGATCAGAAGCTCGAAATCGTCCGGCCACGGCGTGCCATCCTTGCGAATGGTCTTCTTTATATGCGTCTCATCCTCGGCCGTCTTGCTGGGCAGCACGCTGGGAATCGTGGTCGTTTCCGGAACGACGACCACGCGGCTGTCGCCCGGACGGGTCACCAGCAGCGTGAACAGCACGTCCTCGCCCTGCAGCGCTTCCATCAGTTCCTGCGGAACCTCGAATTCCAGCTTGCCGATCTCCGTCACGCGCGATTCCACCGGCGTCCACACGATGTTCTCCGGGTCGGACGTATCGCCCAGCACGACCACCGTCAGCTGTCCCGGGTAATAGTCGATTTCCAGCCGCATAACCGCGTCCAGCGCCGCCGCGGGCTGCGCCTGCGCCGCGTGAAGCCGCATGAACTCCGTCAGATACAGGCTGTCCGGGTCGACGGTGATCATCGCCTCGATGGCGCGCTGCGTCTCCTCGGGATACCAGCGCACCGGACGGTTCTCCTCTTCATATACGAAGGTGTACACGTCGGTAACCTTGTCCATCGCCAGCTGATCCACGGGCAGAACCGCCAGATCATACGCCGTCGCCGCCTCGTCCCGCCACGCCGCGTCCAGCTGAACCGCTACGTCCTGCGTGGGCGTGCCGGATACATCCGTGTAAATGGCGGCCGATGCGCTTCCTGCCACCAGCATCAGTATGAGCATGATTCCGAGAATGCGTTTCGTCACGTTCTTTCTCCCCTTCCATGTCAGGACGGCTTCGAACCGCCCGGTTATTCAAAGTAATTCGCCGCTAAAAGCTCGCCCAGCGACTCTTCGTCCGCGTGGAATTCCATGAACCCGTCCTCGCCCACCGCGTAATCTCCGGCGAGGGTCATCGTGTTCGAACGCCGGTACGCACAGCTTTCATACGCCTTGTTGATCAGCCAACCGCGCTCCACGTCTGCGGTCATGTGCGCGGAGAGCGCGTCGAAAAGCCGGTCGGCAAACTCCACGTCCTCGTTCAGTCCCTGCGCGATTTTCTCCGTCGCCGCCTGAATGAATGCCCGCTGCCGCCGCATGCGCGACGCGTTCTTCCCGTCGCCCACGTTCATGCGGCCGCGAACAAACAGCTCCGCCTGTTCACCCCTGAGCGTAACCGTCGCGCCCTTCGTCATCTGCGCGTCCAGACGGGAGAAATCCTCCGCCAGCGTGACCGTCACGCCGCCCAGCGCTTCGTTCAGCGCGTCGATCGCGCCCATATCCAGCGCCACGCACGCGTCCACGGGAATTCCGCCGAGCAGACGTTCCACTGCCCACACGGTATTTTCATTGTTCTGTTCGGGCGTGTCGCCGTAGGCATGCGAAAGACACAGCTGCGTCGTCCGAATGCCCGTGTAATCGCCGAACGGGCCAAAGATGCGGATGTCCGTGATCGTGTCGCGGTCGAGCTGCAATGTCAGAATGGTTCGATTCTTCTTATCGAGCGTAATCAGATACAGAAAATCCGCCTGTCCGGCATAGCGCCCGGACACAGCGTCCTCCGTCTCCGTCCAGTCCACGCCGAGCAGCAGGATGTTCGTCAGATCCCGCTTTCGGTACGTCCACGTCCGGTTTGCGTATTGCGTTGTGAGTATATCCGAATCAAAGCGCCCTTCCAGCGAGCCGACGGCTTCCACTGCGTCTTGCCCCTCGAGCCGGTTTCCGACGGCTCGAACGCCCAGCAGAATGCCCGCGTATACGACCGCCAGCCCGAGCAGAATCATTGCGATTCGAACGCCCGACGGCCGCCTGCCGCCGCGCCGATACCGGTTTCGCCGCCCTTCCTTCAAAGCCGAAGCGTCCTCCCGTTCACACAAGGTCAATCAGTTCAAAGCCAAGCCAGATCGGAATCGTTCTTCCGTTGAATTCCAGCGTAACCTGTCCGCTGCGCCCGCGCTTGTCCACGCGCAGAATTTTGCCTTCCATATCCTTGAGCGGCCCGCTGATGATGCGGATGCGCTCGCCCTCGCGATACGCCTTTGAAAAATCGAGCAGCCCGTCGTACCGAAAAACCCATTGCGCGAAGCGCCTGTCTCCGTCCCGCAGCCGCCATTCGCCGTCGCCCGTCGTCAGAATCCGTATAACGTCGTTCTTGGGAAGCTCTCGAAACGGATTCGCCTCCGCGGGCGCCTTCAGAAAGACATAGCTTGGAAGCAGCTGAACCACCTCGCTGGTTCGCTGACCATGGCTCGTTCGATACCGCATCTTACGCAGACTCACGGCTCGGTACGCCGGATACCCATCCCGGATGCGCGCGGCGACCTGCTCTTCACTTCCGGTCATGCAAAACAGACAGCCATAAGCCATCTGATCCTCCTCGCCTTCCTCCGCGCCCGGCTGCCAGCCCTTCTCCCGCGTGAAAACGTCCATAGCTCCGCCCTCCGATCCTTCAGCCGATTTTTGCGAATCGGCCTCCTCGGCTTCGTTGCTTCCTTACGTATGTCTCACCCTCCGCCGCACCGCTGCTCTCAGTCGTGTACGCCGTCCGATAAGCTGTCTTCCGTATAACCGTCTTTCCGTGGATTCCCTTAGGAAGAATGTACTTCCCCATTTTTTAGAATCATCATTATTTTACCGCTTTTCCCCATGTATGTCAAGAACCCTAATTGGCGCTAACCAAAGTTTCCCCTAAAAATAACTCGAAACACGATCGACATCCTGTCTCATCGTGTTTCTTCATTATAAAATTTCTTCGGGATCGGTATCCCACTCAAGCGCTTCTCCAAGCAGAATCACGCCGATGCATTCATCCGCCCGTTTAATTGCGTATGTGTGTCCCTTGCAATTATGGTCAATACCGTATTGAGTTTTATAATTGTATCAGCGCTGTCAACAAATGCTTCGCTTATATCATCACGCTGTATTCCGCGAACGCCTTCGATGTTGGAATCGGAGAGCACTTCTAAAGCAATCACGTCCATAGCTTACTCCTTACAGAGATTGTGGTTTCAGCACCCGTGCCGTTCCAACATTTCCAGCCCGATCTCGATGTGTTACTTCGTGTTGAGTTTGGACAACAGGCACACCGTCTCGACATGTCCGGTCTGGGGAAACATATCGACGGGGCGGGCGAAGGCAAGGCGATAGGCGGGGGCGAGCAGCTTGAGGTCGCGGGCGAGGGTGGCGGGATTACAGGAGACGTAAACGAGCTTTGGCGCGGGGGATTCGCACAGGGCGCGCACGACGGGCGCGTCGAGACCCTTGCGGGGCGGGTCGACGATGACCGCGTCGAAGTGCTCCTTCTTTTGAAGCCTTGGATACAACGCCGCGGCGTCGCCCTCGAGGAAGCGGGTTTTGCCCGCGAGATGGTTGACTTCGGCGTTTTTGCGCGCGTCGACCACGGCGGGCGCGACGATTTCGATGCCCGTCGCGTTCGCGCACGTACGCGCGGCGAAGAGCGTGATCGTGCCCGCGCCGCAGTATACGTCGCACACGCGGTCGCCGGGCTTCAGCTCGGCCAGCGCCAACGCTTCCTTATATAAGCGCTCCGCCTGCGGGCGATTGACCTGGAAAAAGGATTGCGGGGAGACCGAAAAGCGCAGGCCGTCCAGCGTTTCGGAAAGGATTTCGGCTCCGGCCAGTCTGCGGCAAAGACCGTCCAGCGCATGCGCGGGACGGCGCGAAAGCTCGCACGCGTACACGCTGCGAACCATTGGAAGTTCCGCCATGATCGCGCGGGCCAGCCGGGACGCGTCGGCGCGGGCGTACAGCGACAGCGTGACCATCATCTCGCCCGCCGCGTTCGTGCGCACGACGAGGTTCTTCAGCGGCAGGCTTCCGCGCCGCGCGCGCACAAAGGCGAGCACGCGGTTCGCGCCCTCCGTCTGAAGCGGGCATTCCGCAATGTCGATCACTCGATGCGTGCCGCCCTCGCACACGCCCGCCTTTTCGCCGTCAAACGCGAACTCCGCCTTGTTGCGATAGCCCAGCGTTTCCGGCGACGCGAGCGTCTCCCCTGCCTCAGGCGCGTCCACGCCGCCCAGCCGCGAAAGCGCGTCCACGACCTTCTGGCGCTTGAGCGAAAGCGCGCGCGCGTAGGCGATATGCTGCGTCTGACAGCCGCCGCACACGCCATAATGCGGGCAGACCGGTACCACGCGGTCGGGCGACGGCTCCCGCACGTCCAGCAGACGCGCCGTGCAGAAGCGCTCCTTTTCGGCTTCAATCTGCACGTCCACCGTCTCGCCGGGAATCGCGAAGGGTACGAAAACGGCGCGGCCGTCCGAAAGACGGCCGACGCCCTGCATTTCCGACCCGATGCCGGTAATGAAAATCGTTTCTCTGTTCATCGGACGTAGCCGGTGAGATCCACGAGATCGTAATACTCGCGGTCAAAGACCATGGGCGACAGTGCCTCGTCGAGGGAGACGTCCATGATCTTGTTGCCCTTGATGCCCACGGCGCGACCGCCAATGTCGTTTTTCAGAAGTTCGACGGCGTGCGCGCCGGTGCGCGTAGCCAGAATTCGGTCGTTGGCGGTGGGGCTGCCGCCGCGCTGCGTGTAGCCCAGCACGGTCGCGCGCGTCTCGTGGCCGCTCAGCTCCTCAATGACCTCGGCGTACTGGCTGCTGGTCATGTGCTCGCGGGTGATGTGCAGCTTGGGATACTCCTTCTTGAGCGCCTTCAGATCCGTCTTCAGCGAATCCTGCGCACCCTCGGCGAAGATCAGAATCATCGAGCGCTTGCCGCTGATTACGCCCTTGTGCACGGTGTCGGCCACCTCTTCCAGCGTCCACGGCACCTCGGGAATGATCGCCATTTCCGCGCCGCAGGCCACGGCGGTATGTACGGCAATGTCGCCGCAGTGGCGGCCCATCACGGTGACGATGGACGCGCGCTCGTGCGCGTCGCCAGTATCGCGGATGCGGTTGACCGCCTCGACGGCCGTGTTCAGCGCGGTGTCGAAGCCGATGGTGAACTCGGTATAATTCAGGTCGTTATCAATCGTGCCGGGAACGCCGATCGTGGGCATGCCCAGATTGTTGAGCGCGCGCGCGCCGGCATAGGTTCCGTTTCCGCCGATGCACACAAGACCCTCAATGCCCAGCGCGCGAAGGTTGCGCACGGCTTCCTTCTGCACGGATTCCTCGAGGAAATCCAGGCAGCGGGCGGTCATCAGCATCGTGCCGCCCTTGTGGATGATGCCGGACACGCTGCGGGAATTCATTTCAACGTAATCGTCCTCGGTAGTCAGGGACTTCATCAGCAGGCCGTTATAGCCGCGCTTAAAACCAACCACGGACATCTGATTGCTCAGCGCCGTGCGAACGACAGCGCGAATCGCGGCATTCATGCCGGGCGCGTCGCCACCGGAAGTCAATACGCCGATGCGCTTCATGGATGGATTCTCCTCCTTTGTCTGCATCCGTCGCCCGGGGCGGAAATCCGCTTTGCGGGGCGAGAATTTTCACAGCTCTGCTTGTATTATAATCGATGATGTGTTAATGTTCAAGAACCGGCTTTCGACCGGAAACCAACAATGCTGTTAAGGTAACGCCGCACAAATGAGGTGGTCGCCCGGCGAACGGATTTTTCGTCCGATGCAGATTTCGGCGGAAAAGACATCGCCCGACGCGCCGCCGAATTGCGCGCTGGCGCCGTAAGCGTCCGCACAGCTTCGCGCGGGCGCGCAGCCTTTCGGAGGGCATGCTCATGGAACGAATTACCAGCGCTTCCAACCCGGTGGTCAAGCGCCTGAAGGCGCTGCGCGAGGCGAAGGCACGGCAGGAAAGCGGCCTGTTTCTGGTGGAGGGCGAGGTCATGCTTCGCGAAGCGCTGGCGTGCGGCCTGAAGCCCGCCGAAGCGCTGGCCGAGGAGGAAAGCGCGCTTACGGACGAGCTCTCGCGCGCGGGCGCCGTCGTTCGTCTGGCCGTGCGCGCCGCCATCGAAGCCGCCTGCGATACGAAGACGCCGCAGGGCGTGTGCGCGTCGTTCACCATCCCGCGCCGCACGTCCCTTCCCACCGGCGCGCGCAGGCTTGTGGCGCTGGACGGCGTGCAGGATCCTGGAAACCTCGGCACGATCTGGCGCACAGCCGACGCGGCGGGCTTCGACGCGCTTCTCTTGGGCGCGGGCTGCGCCGACCCATGGTCGCCGAAGGTGCAGCGCGCCAGCATGGGCAGCGGCTTCCGCGTGGCCGCGGTGTCGGGCGAAATGCCGTTTCTGCTCTCCCGCGCGCAGGCGGACGGCTTCCGCGTCGTCGTTTCCGCGCTGGACGGCGCGCCGCTGTACGCGCGCACGCAGCCGAAAGCGGGCGAAAAGCTCGTGCTCGTCATCGGCAACGAAGCGCGCGGCGTGTCCCCGGAGGTACAGCGAATGGCCGACGTAAAACTGAAAATTCCGATGCGCGGCGGAGCGGAATCTTTAAACGCCGCCGTCGCCGCCGGAATTTTAATGTATGAACTGACAAAAGAAAGCGAGTAGATGCACATGATTCTCAAGGGCGCAACAGTGAACTTCCTTGGCGACAGCATCACGCAGGGTGTGGGCGCGTCGTCCCTCGAAACGCGCTTTACCGACGTGTTCGCGCGCGAATTCGGCCTGAATGCCGTGAACAATTACGGCATCTCCGGTACGCGCATTGCCCGTCAGCAGCATCCGGAGACGGACAATCCCCTCTACGATCAGGACTTCTGCCGCCGCTTCTCCGAGATGGATCCGAACGCCGACGCGGTCGTCGTGTTCGGCGGCACCAACGATTTCGGCCACGGCGACGCGCCGCTGGGCACGTTTGCCGACCGCACGCCGGACACCTTCACCGGCGCGTGCCATTATCTGATGAACGGCCTGCTGGAAATGTACGTCGGCAAGCCCGTCGTCATCCTCACGCCCCTGCACCGCTGGAACGAGGACTCCCTGCACGGCGACCGCAAGCCCAACGACGTCGCGCCGCTGTCCGCCTACCGCGAGATTCTGGTCAGGGTCGCGGAATACTACGCGCTGCCCGTGCTTGACCTGTACGCGAACAGCGGCATCCAGCCGGCGAACGCGGTCTGCCGCAAACGGCTTCTGCCCGACGGTCTGCATCCCAGCGACGAGGGGCACGCCCTCCTCGCCCATCGCATCGGCAAATTCCTCGAAAGCCTGTAAGAAAGCGGGGCGTTTCACATGCTTCTCAGGGGCGCAACGATCAACTTCATCGGCGACAGCATCACGGAGGGCGTGGGCGCGTCGTCCGTGGAAAACCGCTATACCGACGTGCTCGCGCGCGAATTCGGCCTGAAGGCCGCCAATAACTACGGCATTTCCGGCACGCGCTTCGCCCGCCAGAAGAACCCGACGGTCAACAACCCCAGCTTCGACCGCGACTTCTGCGGCCGCTATGCGGAAATGGACCCGAACGCCGACGCGGTCGTCGTGTTCGGCGGCACCAACGATTTCGGCCACGGCGACGCGCCGCTGGGCACGTTTGCCGACCGCACGCCGGACACGTTCACCGGCGCGTGCCATTATCTGATGAACGGCCTTCTGGAAATGTACGCCGGAAAGCCCGTCGTCATCCTCACGCCCCTGCACCGCTGGAACGAGGGCTGCCCGCGCGGCGACGTGAAAACGGAGGACGTCGCGCCGCTGTCCACCTACCGGACAATCCTGCTCCGGGTGGCGGAATCTTACGCGCTGCCGGTGCTCGACCTGTACGCCGTCAGCGGCATTCAGCCGACGAACGCGCGCAACCGCGAGCGGCTCGCGCCCGACGGCGTGCACCCCAACGACGCGGGCTACGCCCTCCTCGCCCACCGCATCGGCAAATTTCTGGAAAGCCTGTAACCAAGGCGAAAGGAAACCAGCATGAGACTTTGCGTACCGATTCCCTGCTTTTTCCCGAAAATGGACTTCGCGGACGCGCTGCGCCGCGTGAAGGCGCTGGGCTTTGACGCCGCCGAGGGCTACGACTGGCGCGGCTTCGACTTTGCCGCCGTGCGCCGCGCGCTGGATGAAACCGGCGTGGAGCTTTTAAGCCTGTGCACCACGGAATTTCGCATGACCGACCCGTCGTTTCGCGGCGCGTGGCTGAACGGTCTGCGCGAAAGCTGCGCCGCCGCGCGGACACTGGGCGTTCGCCGCCTGATCACGCAGGTCGGCCCCGACACCGGCGCGCCCCGCGCCGGGCAGCATGAAAGCATCGTTCAGGCGCTGAAGGCCGCCCGCCCCATTTTAGAGGACAGCGGCGTAACCCTGATGATCGAGCCGCTCAACACGCTCGTCAACCATCCCGGCTATTACCTGTGGTCGTCCGTCGAGGGCTTCGACATCCTCCGCGAGGTCGGCCACCCGCTCGTGAAGATGGTCTACGACATCTATCACCAGCAGGTGATGGAGGGCAACATCATCCCCAACGTCGTGAACCACTTGGACCTCATCGCCCACCTGCACGCCGCCGGTCATCCCGGCCGCCACGAGCTGCAATTCGGCGAAAACGACTACCATTTCATCTTCCATGCCATCGATCAGGCAGGCTACACGGGCGCGTGCGGGCTGGAATACAACCCCACCCTGCCCGCCGAGGAAAGCCTGAAAATCGCCCGCGCCCTGTACGCGCAGGCATAATACAGCCGCCGGACATTCCCTTCGAATGCCCGGCGGCTCTCTTTACTCAATCATCCAGAAGCTGGTATACCGCGTTGAACTCGCTTCCCCGGTCGCTTACGCTACGGATAAAGCCGGTAAAGTCCGTTTGATACGTCTTCGCGCGATAGCGGTTCAGCGGATTCTGTTTCATCACTTCATAGCTGCCGTCCCTGTGAAGCGCCACACAGTCATACACTCCTGTATTCATGTAACAGGGAGCGGTCTGCATGTAATCCGACAGCAGCATAAACTCCACGAAGCAAACCATGTCATCAAAAAGCTCGTGCGCCGTCTTGTCGTCCTCCGGCAGAACCGGATCGGCGATATAGAACACTCGCGCGCTCCGAATTTCGAGATAACCGTCTCCGTATCCGGAGGATTGATACATCTGCTTCCAGTATTCCTTCAGCGCGTCGATCGCGCCGGGAAGAATCGTCTCGTCCCGCTGCAGCCGGTTAATCTCTTCGTCGAGCCGCGCCCGCTCCGCAAGAAGCTCTTCCAGTGTTTTCTCGCCGCTCGCTTCCGCCAGCGCGGATGCCGGCACGAGCACCGCAAGCAGCAGCGCCAGCAGCATGTAAACCGTTTTCTTCATCCGTCTGCCTCCCTCTTAAAGCTCCTTCTGTCTCTTCACGCCCACATACGGCCCGTCCTCGCACTGCCCGGCGGCGCGATAGCCGAGCGATTCATAGTATCCGTTCAGGAACGCGCTGTCCACCGCGCAGTCCAGCCGCATATAGCGCTTGCCGTGCGCCTGCCCCAGCGCCTCCGCGGCGGCGAGCAGCGCCCGACCCGCGCCCGACGCGGAGGAATCCGTCACGAGATTGTGCACGTAAAACGCGGGCTCGTCCTCGCACTCCGTCCAGCGCTCGTCCTCCGAAAGCAGCACCGCCGCGCCGGCGATTTTGCCCGTGGCGACGTCCGTCAGCACGTACAGGCAGTCCTTCGCCCGCATTTCCCGGTAGTAGTCCGCCGGATACGCGTTCAGATAGTCCGTGTCGTTCCACTGGCGAATCCCCTTTTCGTCCATCCAGCGAACCCGCTTTTCATACAGCGAGAAGATTTCGTCGATCTCCTCTGGCCGCGCCGAGCGCAGCGCGTACCTGCCCTTTTCACCATCACGCATTCGATCCACCCATCCTGTCCTCATACGCGGGCGCTGCCGTCGCAGACGGCTGCCGCGTCGAATCTTCCTTTGCGCTCATGCGCCCGAGCAGGAACCCCAGCAGCGCGAGCAGCAGCATCAGCACGGCGATCACCGCCGCCCGTCCCGCGCGTGCCGCGGACGCTTTCCGCTTTTCGCGCTTGTTCTCCTGCGGCGCTCTCCGCTGCCGCGCGGCTTCGCTTCGCCTGTCGCTGAACGCCTTTTCGTTGAACTTCGTCAGCACCTCGCGCTGGTCGCGCCCACAGCGGGCGCAGGTCTCCGAGGTCAGCAGATTGATGCGCCCGCACACGCAGCGCCAGAAATTCTTCTGCGTCTGCGGATATTGCACGGCGTCGTCGCCCGCCGCCGCCCGAAGCCGATCCAGCGCCTCGCCCTGCAAAACCGGCTGCTCGCCGATTTCCACCAGATCGCCGTCCTCCGGCTTCCAAACCGCGCCGTCCTCAAAGGTGACGGAGGTAAAATACATCTCCACGTGGTCGGCGTTCAGAAAATCCACCAGCGAATGCACCAGCTTGAACCCGCTGCGCGGCTTCACCAGCATCTCGTCCACGGTGATGTTCTCGGTCACGTCGGCGCGCGTGAGGCCGTTATACCAGCGCGTCGTCGCGGAATAGGCGACCACGGCGCGCTCGGACAGGTTGAACAGGCGAATATACGCACGCGTATGGCCATTGTCATCCATTAAAAGCTCATACCCGCGCAGCTCGATCGGGCAGGACAGATCTACGATCAAAGCGCTCTCCTCCGAATTGCATTTGGAAAATTATAGCAGGTGATTGTTATCTCCATATGAACCCCCGGATTCGCGCATAACCGACGCGATTTTCGGCAAACCTGAAGCCAAATCGATCCGTTTCGAGGTGTTATTTATGGAAACAATCGCTTTTTACGACGCGCGTCCCTATGACCGCACGTGGTTCGACCGCCTGAATTCCGCGTACCAGCTTCGCTATATCGAAAAGGCCTTTTCCCCCGAGACTGCGCAGGAGGCGAGCGGCTGCCGCGCGATGGTCGCCTTCGTGAACGACCGGCTGGACGAAGCATCGCTGAAGGCCGCCCATGACGTCGGCGTCCGCCTGATCTGCATGCGCTGCGCGGGCTACAACAACGTAGACCTTGCCGCCGCGGAGAAGCTGGGGCTCACCGTGACCACCGCCGCCAACTATTCTCCCCACGCCGTGGCGGAGCATGCCATGGCGCTGACGCTGGCGCTCAACCGTCACCTGCACGTTTCGTTCCGGCGCACGCGCGCGTTCGACTTCACGCTGCACGGCCTGACCGGCTTCGACCTGTACGGCAAGACCGCCGGCATCGTCGGCACCGGCCGCATCGGCCGCGCCTACGAGCGCATCTGCCGCGGCTTCGACATGCGCACCATCGCCTGCGACCCCTTCCCCGCGCCGGAAAGCGGCATCCGGTATGTGTCTTTGGACGAGCTGCTGTTTGAAAGCGACGTGATCTCGCTGCACTGTCCGCTCACGCCCGAAAGCCGCCACATGATCGGCGAAAAGGAGCTCCGGCGCATGAAGCGAAGCGCGCTTCTGATCAACACGTCGCGCGGCGCGCTGATTGACAGCCGCGCCCTGCTGGACGCGCTGCGGCAGGGCGAGATCCGCGGCGCGGCGCTGGACGTATACGAGAAGGAGCGCGGCGTGTTTTACCACGACACCAGCGAATCCTCCGACCGCGACGAAAGCCTTTCCCTGCTCGTCACGCTGCCCAACGCCATCGTGACCGCGCATCAGGGCTTCCTGACCGACGAAGCGCTCTCGGAAATCGCCGCTTCGGTGCTTACCACGCTGGATCAGTTCTTCTCCGGCCGCACCCCCGCCGCCGCTGTCACCAAACGGCTTCAGTTCGCGTAATCCCGCACAGCGGGCAATTTAGGTCGACGCCGCACAAATGAGGCGGTCGGCCGGCGAATGGATTTTTCGTCAGATGCAAATGAAAATTTCGAAGGTTTACTGGAGGTAAATCGAGAAATTTGCATGCCGCAGATGGCGGAAAAGACTTCGCCCGACGCGCCGCCGAATTGTGCGGCGGCGCCTTAGATAAATAACGCGCGAGCCGTTGAAATCCGCGTCCGACGGGCGTATAATAAGAATGCGATGTATCTGTAAAAACCGGGAGGGACTCACAATGGATATTTTTGAAAAACTGTCGCTGGCCGGTCTGGTTCCGGTCATCAAGGTAGAAGACGCAAACGACGCCGTGCCGCTTTGCCGCGCGCTCAGCGAGGGCGGGCTGCCGGTCGCGGAGATCACCTTCCGCACTGCGGCGGCGGAGCAGGCCATCCGCAACGTCTCCTCCGCGCTGCCGGAGGTCATTCTCGGCGCGGGCACCGTGCTTTCCGTCGATCAAGTGAAGCGCGCCGTGGACGCGGGTGCGAAGTTCATCGTCAGCCCCGGCCTGAATCCCGCCGTCGTGGGCTATTGCGTGGAGAACCACATCCCCGTGCTGCCCGGCTGCGCCAACCCGTCCGACATTGAAACGGCCATGTCCTTCGGTCTGGACACCGTGAAGTTCTTCCCGGCGGAAGCCGCGGGCGGCATCAACTTCATCAAGGCCATCAGCGCGCCGTACGGCGGCATGAAGTTCGTGCCCACCGGCGGAATCAACGAAAAGAACCTGATGGACTACCTCTCCTTCCCCAAGGTGCGCGCCGCGGGCGGCAGCTGGATGGTGCCGGGCGACGCCGTGAAGGCGAAGGACTGGAACCGCGTCACCGAGCTGACCCGTCAGGCCGTGAAGGTCATGCTGGGGCTGAAGCTCGAGCACATCGGCATCAACAGCGGCTCGCCCGAAAAGGCGCTTGCCGACGCGAAGGCGCTGTGCGCGCTCACCGGCCTTGCGCTGAAGGAGGGCAATTCCTCCGTGTTCGCCGGCAGCGAATACGAGTGCATGAAGAAGGCGGGACGCGGCGCCAACGGCCATATCGCCCTGTCCACCCCCAACCTGATGCGCGCCAAATGGCACCTTGAACAGCGCGGCGTCGAATTCGACGAGGACTCGCTCACCGTCAGGGACGGCCGCCCGGCGATCGTCTACATGAAAAACGAAATTGCCGACTTTGCCATTCATCTTCTTCAGAAATAAACCCGCATAGCAAAGCGGGCGTTCCGGCCAGTCATCGGCCGGAGCGCCCGCCTTTTACGCGATTGCTTTTACGGATTGCTGTTCATATTCTCCATTACGCTGCGCAGACCCACGATGTTTTCCACCGGCAGGGTGAACACCACGGTGTGCGCCTCGCTGGCCGCGCCGGCCTTTTCCATGATGGCGTGCATCACGGCGTCCTTCTTTTCATGCCGCACGGCGATAAGAACCATCTCTTTTTCGTTGGCGATGGAAATGCCGAAAAACTTCGCCGTTCCTGTAGAGGCGGTGCCCTTGGCGTGCACGATCGTTCCGCCGCCCGCGCCCGCACCGCGCGCCGCGTCCATTACCAGATCGGAAGTGCCGTGTTCGGCGATCGCCATAATCAGATCGTAGGGGTAAATCTGCTTTTCTTCCATTGCTCCCACCTCGCAGTCCTCCTCTTTGATGTCGCCAATCAGATACTTCATGGCCCGCGCGCCGCCGATGCTCGTCACGGGCAGGCTCATCGCGATGCCGCAGCCGGGCATGTTGATGCCCATGCTCATAACCATTTCCGTCAGAAGCCGGTTTACCTTGCGCCGGCTTCCGAGCGACAGCATGACCACCTTCTCCGTAACGCCCAGACCAAGTACGCTTAATATGCTGCTTCCCGCAGTACCTTCGCCGGGCACGGAGAACAGAGAAGACATTTCATGCTCCCGCAGCAGGGACATATACTTTTCCTCCGAGGCGCGCTTGATGATAATCAGAAGCGCTCTTGCGCAGAACATATCGGGCACCTCCCTTTATATCTCGATGATGTCGTCGTCCCCGGGCACAGCCGCGCCGCCGTCGGCGTGCGCCTGCTTCAGCTTGAAGTACAGACCAAGGAACTGAATGGCGATCAGCGGCGTCATGGCGACCATGGCGACCACGCCGAACGCGTCCGAGGCAATGTTTCCGCCCACGGCGCTGCACGCGCCCATGGCCAGCGGAAGCAGGAACGTGGCCGTCATCGGGCCGGAAGCGACGCCGCCGGAGTCAAACGCGATGGACGTGAAGATCGGCGGTACGAAGAACATCAGAATCAGGGCGATCGCGTAGCCGGGAATCATCAGATACATGATCGGGATGCGCAGAAGGATGCGCAGCATCGCCAGCCCCACCGAAATGGATACGCCGATGGACAAGCTGGTGCTCAGCGCCTTCTTCGGAATCGCGCCCGCGGTCATTTCGTATACCTGCTTGCTCAGAACGTGCACCGCCGGCTCCGCGGACACCACGAAATAGCCGATGATCATGCCCAGCGGCACCAGAATCCAGCGATAGCTCAGGCTGCCCAGCAGCTGACCGATCAGATTGCCGACCGGCATGAAGCCCACGTTCACGCCCAGCAGGAACAGCACCAGTCCCACGTAGGTATACACAATGCCCACCAGAATTCGCGCCACGTGGCGGAAGTGCAGCTTCAGCATCGTGAATTGCAGAATCAGGAAAAACACCGCAATCGGCGCCAGCGCGACGCCCACTTCCTTCAGATACTTCGGAAGCGCCGACACGAACATATGCCACAGCTCGATGGACGTTTCCGGCATCACCGTTTCCGTCGTGGTCTGCACGACCTCGCCCGGATGGTAGATCAGGCTCAGAATCATGACCGCCAGAATCGGGCCGACGGAGCACAGCGCCACAAGGCCGAACGAATCGCTGTCGGCGTTCCGGTCGCTGCGTATGGCCGACACGCCGATGCCCAGCGCCAGTATGAACGGAACGGTCATGGGGCCGGTCGTCACGCCGCCCGCGTCAAACGCCACGGCCAGGAACGAATCCGGCACGAAAAACGCCAGCGTGAACACGATCGTGTAGGAAATGAGCAGAAGCACCCACATTTTGATGCGCAGGAGAATGCGCAGAAGCGCAACCACCAGAAATATGCCCACGCCTACGGCCACGGCCAGAATCAAGGCCATGTTCGGCACGCCCGGCACCTGCTCGGCCAGCACCTGCAGATCGGGCTCCGAGATGGTGATCATGATTCCCATCACAAGGCCGATGGCGATGATCATCCACAGCTTGCGCGTGCGCGTGATGGCGCTTCCGGCGTATTCGCCGATGGGCGTCATGGCGATGTCCGTGCCCAGCGTGAAAAGCCCCATGCCGAAAATCAGCATGAGCGCGCCGAAGATGAACGCCAACAGCGCGCTGTTGGACATCGGAATCATGAAAAAGCAGATCAGAAACACGATAATCGTGATCGGCAGCACCGATGCGAGCGACTCTCTCCATTTTTCCTTTAAAAGATTTCGGCTCTCGAGCATCTCATCCTTCCTTTCCCAATTAATTGGGCGTTTTTTGCCCCAGTGGTTTCATTATACCGGCGGTCTGTGAGCGTGTCAATGCATTTTCGGTTGCAAAACCGACGGAAAGATGATTTCTTCCAGACACTTGGCAAGTCCTTTGCGCGGCTCCATCTGCAATTTTATGCCCGGCAATTTCGATACATCGAAAGTTCTCCGTAAATTTTCCCAAATGGCATTGATTTTGCCGAATTTGAAGTGTATCATGAACATGCTACAATAAGGATAGCAGGGCTTCATCGGGTTTCTCCGCGTGGGGTCTACGCAACCGAAAAGGAAAATACAAAGAAAGAGGTTGTATGCAACATGGCTGAAATCGATCTGAAGAAGTACGGCATCACCGGTACAACGGAAGTTGTTCACAATCCTTCCTATGAAATGCTGTTCGAAGAAGAGACCAAGCCCGGCCTGGAAGGCTACGAAAAGGGTCAGGTCAGCGAGCTCGGCGCGGTCAACGTCATGACCGGCGTCTACACCGGTCGCTCCCCCAAGGATAAGTACATCGTCGTGGACGACAACTCCAAGGGCACCGTGTGGTGGACGTCCGATTCCTATAAGAACGACAACCATCCCATGACCGAGGAAACCTGGAAGTCCGTGAAGGAGCTCGCCACCAGGGAGCTCTGCAACAAGAAGCTGTACGTCGTGGACGCTTTCTGCGGCGCGAACCATGACACCCGCATGGCCATCCGCTTCATCATGGAAGTTGCCTGGCAGGCTCACTTTGTCACCAACATGTTCATCCGCCCGAGCGAGGAAGAGCTGAAGAACTTCAAGCCCGACTTCATCGTTTACAACGCCTCCAAGGCGAAGGTTGAGAACTTCAAAGAGCTGGGCCTCAATTCCGAGACCTGCGTTGCCTTCAACATCACCAGCCGCGAGCAGGTTATCATCAACACCTGGTACGGCGGAGAGATGAAGAAGGGCATGTTCTCCATGATGAACTACTACCTGCCGCTGAAGGGCATTGCCTCCATGCACTGCTCCGCCAACACCGATATGAACGGCGAGAACACCGCCATCTTCTTCGGCCTGTCCGGCACCGGCAAGACCA